>WNFI01005782.1_pt1 | contig 11041 bp, 7 predicted proteins | sample 5400471 | NCBI WGS metagenome assembly WNFI01 (sample SAMN13153348, study PRJNA577476) | soil metagenome | isolation source: 100 cm saprolite on Douglas fir-dominated hillslope | place: USA:California | collected 2013-09-17 | reverse complement strand
CCCGCCCTGATTGTTGCTCAAGAACGAAAAGATCAAGCGCCGCCCACTCGCCGTCTCTGCAAAACCCGAAAGCGTCCTCACGTGTTCGACCGAGCCGGTCTTGGCGTGAATCCGTCCTGCCGCCGGGGTGTTCTTCATGCGGTCTTCCAGCGTGCCGTCGACTCCCGCCACCGGCAGCGACGCGTAGTAAGGCCCGAACCAGGGCTGCTTCTGTGCAAACGCTAATAACGTCACAATGGCGCGCGGCGTCACCAAATCGTGCCGCGACAATCCCGAGGCGTCAGTTTGAATTACATCACCTGGCGCAATTCCCGCCGTCGCATAGAAATCAGCTGGAATTTTCATGAGGTCGTCCGGCGTGGCCCACGTCCCGCTCTGTCGCGCAACCGTCCGGAGAAGCATTTCTGTGTGTAGGTTCTGGCTGATCTTGTTGATCAATTTCAGCGCGTCACCTAGCGGCACCGAAAGGTGTTCCGCCAGCACAACTCGATCGCCGCCCAGTTCCGCATGATCGTGCCGCGCCCGCGCGACACCCGCCACTTTCACTCCTCGCTCTTCCAGCAAACGCTTTAGCGTGGCCGCCGCGTGCTGCGCCGGTTCCTCGATCGCCAGAACCAATTTCCGTGGCGCGCTCTTCGCCGGCAAGGTGCCCTTCACGACCACCAGATTCGATCCCGGCTCACGCGTGAGCGTCAGATCCGATTTCATGTCCGCGGCGGAAGTGGTCACATTATTTTCAACCATGAAATCAGGCGTCGCCGGACTTACCGCTGCCTGCACGGGATTGCCCGCTTGTTCGCCGGGCGTGAGGGTCAACGCTACCGTGTTGTCGTTCACGACGATCGCGGAGATGGCTGCGCCGTACTCCCACACCATGTCGTCAATCTCCCAGCCGTTCGGATAGCGCTCTCGTGGAAAGTAACTGTCGTCGCCGACTACATCTCCAGAAATTTGTTTAACTCCCTTGGCCACCAGCGCGTCGGCAAGCTCCGCGAGGCCTTTCTCCGGCGGACCATCAAATTCTTCCTTCAACTCATACGGAAATTTTCTGTTCGACAGATTCGGATCGCCTTGGCCCACAAGTATGAGATCTCCACGGAGAACTCCCTCGCCCGAAATCGTGCCGGACGTCTCCAGCGTCGTATGAAAACGGAAGTCTGGCCCGAGTTTCGCCAGCGCCAGCGCGGTGCTGAACAACTTCATGTTCGAAGCTGGCACGAAATACTTGTCGGCGTTCTGCTCGTAAAGCGTCTCGCCGCTCTCGGCATCCGCGATGAGCAGTCCCCACTCCCCCTTGCCCGCGGGCATTGTTCCCAGCAAAGCTTCCGCGCTTGTGCCGAATTTCGCAGCGGCTTTCTTGGAAGCCGCAGTCTGTTTCTTAGCAGTACAGCATGCCGGTTCCGTTTTTGCTTTCGATTGCGCGCCTACCCGTGGCGCGCCAATTCCTGCGGCAAGCGCGGTGCTCGCTACGGTCACGACGGCACATCGCTGGAGTATTTTCTTGAGTCTCATTTTTCAGTCACACCCAGGTGGTTCTCGAAAAGTATAGTCGAAAGCAAACACATTGCGTTTCCTACGCTTCTTAATGTTAGGGACCAACTCTGGCTCAGGCCCCTTCGCAGAAACTCCGATTCCAAGGTCTTAGGTTGCGCCCGACCTGCGGGCACTCTATTATGGCTCTAGCCCAGAAAACTACGACGAGGTGAACTGTGATTCAGCGAATGATCTCTACCCTGGTGGCGTTGGCCCTGGTCGCTCTGCCGATTTCCGCAGCGGAAGACCAGAAAGAAGCCGACCGCCTCGACAATTGCGGCACGGTTCTCAAGGAAATTCTCGATATCCCCGACAACATTCCCACCGACCTCCTGGACAAGGCTGAATGTGTCATTGTGTTCCCGTCCGTGCTTAAAGCTGCTTTCCTCCTCAGCGCAAATTACGGCAAGGGTGCAATGACCTGCCGCAGTGGAGAACACTTCACTGGCCCGTGGAGCGCCCCCGCGATGATGCGGTTGGAGGGCGGAGGCATCGGCTTTCAGCTCGGCGGCCAAGCCACTGACTTCGTCATCCTGGTCATGAATCCGCGCGGCGCCAAAGCGATGCTGAAAAGCAAGGTAAAGATCGGCGCAGATGCCGCCGCTGCCGCAGGCCCAAAGGGCCGCGACGCCGCCGCCGCCAGCGATGTGACCATGCGAGCCGAGATGCTCACCTATTCCCGCTCCCGCGGTCTCTTTGCCGGAATCTCCCTGGAAGGCTCGACGCTGCGCCAGGACAACGGCGCCAATGAAAGACTTTACAAGGGCAAGGTTACGGCAGAGCAAATCGTGCGCAAGGGCTCCGTGGCCGTGCCTCCCTCTGGCCAGGAAATGATTGCACTCTTAAACAAGAAATCGCCCAAGAATCTTTCTGACCCCAACTCCCTCAAGGAGTAGTCCAGAAGCAATCCTTCTTTGAGCTTCTCAAAACACCCCGGTCGCGACCGGGGTGTTTTACTCTTGTGGTGATCGCATCTCTCCAAGCCTGCTACCAACGCGAAGCAGAATTAAAGGTAGACAATCCGGAGAACATGACTTATAGTCATTTATGGTTTACGGTCATCATGGCTCCTTACTCCAAATCGCTCTCTTCCCAAGATCCGGCAGCAGCACCCTCGACTCCCGGCCGCCGACAGCGCCGCAGTGCTGATATTCGCGAACGGCTATTCCGCGCTGCGCTCAATCTCTTCGCTCAAAAAGGATTTGCCGAGACAACTGTCGAGGACATTACCGAGGCTGCCGACGTCGGTAAAGGCACCTTTTTCAACTACTTCCCGAGCAAAGACCACATCCTGCTGGCTTTTGTGGAAATGCAGCTTGGCAAGCTGGAGGCGGCCATTGAAATGGCCCGCCAAACAGGCGAGCCGATGCCGGAGTTCCTCCGTTCGCTGGGCATCCGCATGACCCAGGAGCCAACTCGCAACCCCGCCATTGTCCGGGCAGTTCTTCAGGCCTATCTTTCGACGACTCCGGTTCGCGAGGCCATGATGGATCTGCAAAAACGGATGCATGGCCTGCACACCCAGATGATTCAGCTCGGCCAGGACCGCGGCGAAATCCGTAATGACCTTCCCGCCGCGGAGATCGCTTGCGTTTTTCGCCAAACTATTTTCGGGACTCTTCTGATCTGGTCGCTTTATGGCGACGCGACCTTGCACGCACGGATCGAGACAGCGTTCAGCCTGCTTTGGACCGGCTTGGCACCTCGCGGCAATGCCACGCCCGCGTTGCCAGTCCCGCTATTCACCAGTGGAGACTAGTTTCATGAACCGCAAATTCATCCTGATTTTACTTGCCGCTGCCGTGGCGCTGGCCGCCACTGGCCTCTATGCCAGATGGTTTCGCCACGACACTGCCCTCCAAGGTTCCGGCACTGTGGAATCCCGCAATATCCGGGTCGGTTCGAAGATCGGCGGGCGCATCGACAAAGTCTTAGTCCGCGAAGGCGATTCCGTACAGCCGGGCCAAGTTTTGATCACCTTTGATGACAAAGAATTGCAAGCTTCCCTGGAGCAATCCCGCGCCAACGCGGAAAAGGCTCGTCGCGGCTACCGTCCCGAAGAAATCGCGGAGGCCCGCGCTACGACCGCCGAAGCCAAAGCGGACTACGAGTTAAAAAGGAACGGCTATCGTCAGGAGGACATCGCCACCGCGCAAGCCGATCTCGATCGCGCGAAGGCCGACGAAATCCGCACGCACCTGGATTTTGACCGTTACGAAGCTCTCGCAAAAAAGGATCTCGTTTCCAAGCAACAGCGCGATACCGCCGAAGCCAACTGGAAAGTCGCCGTCGCCCAGCAAGAGAGCGCGCTTCACAAGCTAGCTGAACTGCAGCGCGGCTACCGTCCCGAGGAAATAGCCTCCGCGGAAGCACACTACCATCAGACGCAGGCCAACCTGGAGAAACTGGAACGCGGCAACCGTCGCGAAGACGTTGATCTGGCAAAGGCAGCCTACGCCTATGACGAAGCGCGCTTTCGCGAGCGCCAAGTCGTCGCTCCTTCTGCCGCCATCGTCGAAGTTCTCGATGTCCGCCCGGGCGACCTAATCGCTCCTAATACCCCCGTCGCTACGCTCCTAGAAAAGGATCAGATTTACGTCCGCATCTACATCCCCGAAACCGAATATGGCCGCCTCAAGCTCGGGCAGAAAGCCGAAGTTAGAGTCGATTCTTTTCCGAATACGGTTTTTGAGGGAGTCCTGGAACAAATCAATCAACAGGCTGAATTCCTGCCGCGAAATGTCCAGACCCGCGAGGAACGCGTGCACCAGGTGTTTGGTGTAAAGATTCGCATCAATGATCCGGCCGGCCGCGTCCTTGCCGGAATGGCCGCGGATGTGAAACTGAAAGCGGGGAATTGAAACCGTGGCTGCAACTCCGCAAACGAACGGGGACGTGGCCATCTCCGCCGAGCATCTCGTGCGCCGCTTCGGCGACTTCACCGCCGTCAACGATGTCAGCTTCCGCGTCCAGAAAGGCGAAATCTTCGGTTTCCTCGGCCCTAACGGCAGCGGAAAAACCACCGTTATCAAAATGCTTACCGGTCTCTTGCCGCTTAGCGCGGGAGAGGCTCATGTCGAAGGCCTCGATGTCCGCACGGATTCTGAATCCGTTCGCGAGCGCATCGGCTACATGTCACAAAATTTCAGTCTCTATTACGATCTGACCGTTACGGAAAATTTGCAGTTCTACGGCCGTATTTACAGTCTCGAGCCCGCGCGCCTCAAGCGCCGCATCGACGAAATCGTCCAGCTTAACGGCCTCGAACCTTACTTGAATCGGCTAGCCGCGCGACTCTCCGGCGGCTGGAAGCAGCGCCTCGCTCTCGGCTGCGCCATGTTACACGAACCGAAACTCCTTTTTCTCGACGAGCCCACCGCCGGCATCGACCCCGTCGCGCGCCGTCAGCTCTGGGATCTCCTCTTCGAGCTCTCCGGCCACGGCATCACCTTTTTCGTCACCACGCATTACATGGACGAAGCCGAGCGCTGCAGCCACGTGGCCTACATTTATTTCGGCAAGATCATTGCCGATGGGACGCCCAATTCGCTCCGCGAGCTTCCCGACGTCCAGCCTCAAGGCACGTTGCGCGTCGAAATCACCACCCCGGAAGTTACGCGCGCGCTTCGTTTCGCGCGTCATCTTCCTGGCATCCGCAGCGCCACCATTTTCGGCCAATCCATTCATGCGCTCATCGACGATCATTTCAATCTCGACGACCTCCGCAACCAGCTCTTAAGAAACGGCATCGCCGTCGCCGAAATTCGCCCGCTCGCTCCCAGCCTGGAGGACGTCTTCGTGGAACTCACCTACAAACATCAAGCGCTGCTGGAGTCCGCCCGTGCATAACTTCTTCCGCGGCTTCGGCGCTGTCTTTTACAAGGAAGTCTTGCACGTTCGCCGCGATCCCGCGACGCTGTTCTTCTCTCTCGTCATTCCTCTGCTGCAAATGGTTGTGCTTGGCTTCGGTATTGACACCAACATCCGCCAGATCAACACCGTCGTTCTTAATGCCGACGACCGCCGCGAAAGCCGCGAGCTGCTCGATCGCCTAAAAAACTCCGACACCTTTCACATCATCCGTTTCGTCGACAACGATCGCGACCTCAATGACGCCATCATTGCCGGAAAGGCGCGCGTCGGCATCAAAATCCCCGTCGATTACTCCGACCGTATCCTCCATAACATGAGCGCCCAGGTCCTCGTGCTCATCGACGGCTCGGATTCCTCCGTCGCCGGTCAAGCCATAAACGTTACCACCGCCATCGGCCTCGACGAATCGCTACGCCGCGTTCTTCAGGACCGGGCGAGTTTTACCATCGACATGCGTCCCAAGTTGCTCTTTAATCCCGACTCTCGCTCTCCGAATTTCTTTTTGCCGGGACTTACGGCGGTGCTCTTGCTCAACGTAACCACGTTCTTGTCGGCTTTCTCCATCGTCCGCGAAAAGGAACGCGGCACCCTCGAACAGCTTTTCGTCACTCCCGTCCGCCCCATGGGTCTTCTTTTCGGCAAGCTACTTCCGTATCTCGCCATCGGTTTTGCCGAACTCTGCCTGATTCTCACCTTTATGCGCTTCGTCTTTCAGGTTCCCATCCACGGCAATGTTCTGATTCTTGCGTTTCTTTCCCTGCCCTATCTTTTCGTCTCGCTTTCTATCGGCATACTCGTCTCCAGCAAAGCCAACACGCAGTCCGAGGCTATCCAGCTCGCCTTCCTCACTTTTCTGCCCAGCATCTTCTTTTCGGGATACATCTTTCCGCGAGAGACCATGCCCACGATCTTCTATGTCATCAGCTATTTCATCCCCGCAAGCTATTACATCAACATCACCCGCGGCATCATCCTGCGCGGCGCCGGCCTTTCCCATCTCTGGCTCGATGGCCTTGCTCTCTATGCCATTGGCTCCGTCCTTCTGCTCATTGCCGCCCGCCGCTTCCAGAAAAAAGTGATCATGGCTTAACCATGTAGGTGGTCCTTCGCGTGTTCATATCTTCCTGCGCAGGGTTTCAGGTATTTTCTTGAGTCTGGTTTGCGTTAGTTACCCGATTGCCCGGAAATCCTAATCCCTCTATACGATCTGAGTGTTCCAAGAATGGGCGGTGCCCGAAAGCGCTGGAGGGCCGACCCCTGTTTTTCTTGGGCAGCTTGGCCCTTCTCGTCCCCCAACGTCTCTCGGCCAAGACTTGACCAGAACGGCTGTCGTGTTTCTTGCGAGATTCGGATGCCGAAGCCACTCGGTATCTGACCTATCGGTCCGCTCCGTCGAGTCCAGGGACTGGTTGTGTTCGTTTTCCCCGAAAGTCAAATTTCAGCCAAATGGAGGAGCCATACTCATGAGAAAGCCAATACTCGCGGTCCTCTTTGCAAGTGTTCTCCTGCTCGCCTTTGTTCCGTTGATGCAAATCGGCCCCGCCAGCCAATTTAATGTCATGGCGCAAAGTTCCTTTCCAAATCCTGCCAACGAGCATGCCTGTCCGAGTCAAACCGGTGCGGGCGGTGGCGCCGAAGCGATTCCCGCTTTCGTGGGTACAGGGCGACCGCGTCGATTCGCAGGGAACAATTTATGTTGAGTCCATCCGCGGCGTGCCCGGCGGTGTAGACCTCTGGCGCTGGAATCAATCCATTGAGGGCGCGCCCAACGCCAACGGAACTTTGCCTTTCAAATATGAGGGCCAGCCTGACAATTGCGGCATCTTTGGTTTGATCGGAGGTGGTTGCGTCAATAACGTCGGCAGCCCCACCAATCTCGGTATAGCTCCGGGCGGCGGCGATGCCGACATTGCCGTGAACGGACCCGACCCCAACAATTCCGCCATTCCGAACTTGGCCTTCAGCAGTCTGACGCTTGCTCCGGGCGTTACCGCCACCAATTCAAGAAATCGTGGCGACACTTTCTTCACTCCGCCCAACGTCGTCGCGGCACAAATCCCCGCCGACGACCGCATGTGGAACGATGCCGTCGATGATCCTTCCACTGTGTACATGAACTATCACGATTTGGCGACGTTCAACATCGAAGTCCAGCGTTCCAACAACGGCGGACGGACCTACACGGCCGGTGCCGGTGAAGGAATCGACGCCGCAACCCTCCCCGCTGCGGGTAATATCACGCCCACTGCCAGCGCGAATGTCGCTGCGCAGATCAAAGTCGACCGCAACACCAGTTCCTGTCCGAGCAAAGGAAATCTCTACGTTGCCTTTGTGGCGCCCGATAGCGTGACAGAAAACGCCAACACTGGACCGCTTCGCAGCGTGTACGTTGGCGTTTCCACGGATGCCGGCCTCGATGCACCGACGATCACTTTTACGGATCACAAGGTCTTCACCAGCCCAGCTGGCTCGCCCGGAGCAGTCAACGGCGGCAACAACATTTTTCCTGCACTCGCTGTCGACAACTTCGGCTACGTCTATACCGTCTGGTCCGACAACCAAAATATCTTTCTCTCTTCGTCCTCTGATCTGGGCAACACCTGGACGTCTCCCGTCCGCGTCAATAGGGACGGAACGGTTGGCAAGTCCAACGTCTTCCCTTGGGTCGCGGCTGACGCCAGTGGCCATGTCGTCGTGACTTGGCTGGGATCCAGCCTCGCCGGCAACTCCAACAATGCTGCTGCCATGCAGCCGGCGTGCGTCGATGGCACCACCAATTGCTGGGCGCAATGGAGCGTCTATGTGGCCGAATCCGTCAATGGCCACGCCGCAGTTCCCTCCTTCACGCAGCTAGTTGCCAGCGATCATTTCATTCACGCGGGAACGGTCTGCACCAACGGTACGGGCTGCTCCAGCGGAGACAGTCGCGCCCTTGCCGATTTCTTCCAAGTAGCTCTCGACCTGCAGCACCGCGCCAACATTGCCTTCGCCGATGATCACCTCGCCAGCCTGCTCTGCTCGCAACAAAGCCCGGGCCACTGCGCGAACAACGATCCTCTAGCATTCCGCGTGGCCGTGCCCTATTTCACCTATCAGCTCAAGCCCAATAAGCACATCGTCACCACCGGTCTTTGCGCCCGATAAGGGGAGAACACACGTCGCGAATCAGCGGCTCAAGGCTGCGTTGAAAACGCCGGAGCCAACTGGTGAGCCGCGAACTATGTAGCGCTGCGGAGAGCGGGGGCTGAGCCCGAAGGGGTAACAGGTGATGAGTGTCAGCACATCATCGGATGTGGGCTATTTTGTCGCCGAGCTCCAGTCCCTGAAGCGGCTCGAACCAACTGGTGCGGTGCCCCGCCAGTTCTAGATTGCCAGGCTCCCCCAGGGCAGCGCCACTGAGCAGCCGTGCGGGACCAAAGGCCAGCGTGCGCGGAGTTGCGCCTTCCAAGACGATCTCGTCGTAATTGAGGCGCGGAATGCAAAGACGCGCAACCGGATGAGTATCGGCCCACGGCCACGGCGGACGAGACTCGCCACGGCGCGAAGTTGCTTGCCAAGCGCGGCGGATGAGAATGCCAGCGAGTTCGGCTTTCGCGTGCAGGTACAAGGCGCGTCCCGTCAGGCACATTCCTGCGACAAGCGTCAACGCGACGAAGTAACGCAGTGGCTTCATGAGAGCGCTCCTGCCCTGCGAGTCAGCAGCCAAAGCACGCAGCTCAGGAGGAGTAACGCAACTCCCAGAGCTTCCAGAAAAGAGTCGGCCGTGCCAGTGGCAGGCGCGCCAAAGACCTTGTCCAATTGCATCCCAGCCGGTAGCTCCGTCGGGACGGGAACCGTGGCGGACGCGCCGCTCGCGTTTGCCACAACTTCCTCAACGGCAACAAGCGAAGTGAAGCGCGTGACGAGCCGGTAGCGGATGGCGTGCGCGATCAGCGCCGAACGAATCTCTGGCCTGGAGTCTTCGCTGGAGACGCGCCAGCGGTCCATGAGATCTTCCACGCGTTGTCGCGCCCAGAGCGTGGTGATGCCAGGATGGAAAGTTGCGGTCGAGGCGTCGAAGGCGAAACTTGCTACATAAGGTTGATCGCCCGCGCGAGCAGCAAGACGCATGCGGCCGGCTTGGCCGTGGGAGATGCGTCCGTAGATAAGGAGAGGTTGGTGCAGAAAAAGATCCGGTACGCGCTGCGGGTAAACTTCCGCGGTTTGCACACCTTCGAAAGTTATCTGCACATCGGTGAGCACCGGACTCTCAATGGTCTCGAGAAGCCGGCCCATCTGTTCGCGAATCTCGCCGATATCGGCGATATGCGTGAATGTGCCTCTGCCGAATTGCGCCATTTTGCTGGCAAGGAAGAAATTCGGAGCACTCCCGATGGCCACGGTGTAGAGGCGGGCGCCGCCCAACTTGGCGCGCAGTGCCGCGAAAATTTCCTCTTCGTTGCCAAGGTCACCATCGGTAAGCAGCACGATGTGACGCAGGTACCCGGAAGTTTCAGGCTTCTGCATCAAATGGAGGAGCGCGGGAAGCATCTCGGTGCCACCGCCAGCTTCGAGGTTTTGTACGAAACGGTGCGCGGCGGCGAGGTTTTCCGAGGTGGCGGTTAGTGGTTCAGGGGCAAATTCAAAATAGTCGTTGTTGAAGGCCAGGATGCCGAATCGATCGTTCGGGCCCAGCCGGTCCAAGGCCTGGAGAAGAGCCTCTCGAGCCTGCTTGATGGAGGTACCAGCCATCGAGCCGGACACGTCAATCATGTAAAGCATTTCCACGGGCAGGCGTTTCGCGGGTTGCAGGGTGGGCGGAAAAGCGGACAAGAGAAAATAGGTGTCGCCAGATCCCGGATCTGGCGAGAGGAAAAGCGCCGTCTGGGGCTGTTTGCTCTCGGCCTGCCGCACTTCCAGCACGAAATCTTTGTTTGGTATTGTTGCGCCAGAGGCGAGTTCCACATGATGGCGGCCATCCGGCAGGCGACGGACGGTGATGGCATGAGACACCGAGTTTATCGTTCCAAACTCGAAGCCTGCATCGAGATCGACGGAGAGGGAAACGTCGTGGCCGGGACGGCTGTCGGGCGGGCGGACTAGAGGCGTTATTCGGGAAGCGTCAGGCACGGCGTCTGTGTCCATCGCCCAGCCGGCCCCGTCGTGTCCCACGGCCTGCGTGCCGGGAATGTAGCGCGGGCCCACGACCATAGGGAATACCAAGCGAATCCGTCCATCTTCCCAGCGCAGCGCCTCAACGTAGCGCAAGCGGACATCAATGTGGTCGCCCGGCATAATGTTCGCTACAGAGGCGGTGAAAATATTGGGGCGTTCTTCTTCCACGAGCGCGGCGCGCTTGCCTTCGGATTTGGCAGACTCGTAGAGGCGTTTGGCTTCTTCGCGTTCGCGGACTACGCTGCGAATCACCCGGTTGCCTATGCGGATTTCCAAGTCGTAGACAGCCGCGTCATGAGGCAGGGGGAAAACGTAGACCGCTTCGATTGGCTCCGTGCCAGAATTTACGTATTGCTGAGTGACCGTCGCTGCAGCCGCCAGACCCCGCACGTCGAGGACGACATCGGTATGCACGAGTGGCACGGATTCGTAGAGACCGGAGAGAGGTGAACGGTAGAGGAGCGATCCTTCACAGACAGAA
>WNFI01710174.1_pt1 | contig 11042 bp, 9 predicted proteins | sample 5400471 | NCBI WGS metagenome assembly WNFI01 (sample SAMN13153348, study PRJNA577476) | soil metagenome | isolation source: 100 cm saprolite on Douglas fir-dominated hillslope | place: USA:California | collected 2013-09-17 | reverse complement strand
GGTATTGGGTGTCTGAGACATGGCGTGCTCCTTGTCTTTGGTGCCCCTCGCCAGCTTCGCTTGCTGGCGGGGCAGGAGCACGGCCGGACCATCCCATTAACCGACAGAATGAGAACCTTGTCCGGCGGGTCCGAAAGATAATTCGCGGCGTCCAAGGGGGCCCCGGATATGCAGACATCGACCGAAAGCAGCGCAAAGCGTTTTGACGCCTATGAGTTGCTCGACCGATATTTTCACTCAGGCGGACGCGTATTTCTGACCGGAACGCAGGCGATTGCTCGCATCGCGTTCGATCAGGCGCGGCGGGACCGCGGCGCCGGACTCAAAACTGCGGGCTTCATCTCGGGATACCGCGGCTCGCCATTGGGCGGCCTCGATCTGGAACTCTGGCGGGCGAAAAACTTTCTGCAGGAACTCGACATCACATTCCTGCCTGCGGTGAACGAGGATCTCGCGGCGACGGCGGTCCTCGGCTCGCAACAGGTCGAAACCCAGCCGAACCGTACGGTCGATGGCGTGTTCGGACTTTGGTACGGCAAGGGCCCCGGAATCGATCGCGCCGGAGATGCGCTCAAGCACGGCAACGCCTACGGATCCTCGGCTCACGGTGGCGTGCTGGTCGTCGCCGGCGACGATCATGGCTGTGTTTCTTCGTCCATGCCGCATCAGTCCGACGTCGCGTTCATGACGTTCTTCATGCCGTTGCTCAATCCGGCCTCGATCTCGGAATACCGCGCGTTCGGCGAGTACGGCTTCGCGTTGTCGCGTTATTCAGGCATGTGGGTCGGTTTCAAGGCGATCTCGGAAACCGTCGAGGCCGGCGCCTCGGTCGAGCTTGAACCGGACCGGGTCTTCGACCTCCCGGACTTTGCGATTCCGGCGACCGGCCTGCATTATCGTTGGCCGGACCTGCCCGGTCCCCAGATCGAACAACGCATGGCTGCCAAAAAACGGGCGGTGCAGGCCTTCGCCGACGCCAACCCCATCGATCGAAATATCTACGCGATCGACGGCGCATCCTCCGGTATCGTAACCACCGGCAAGGGCCATCTTGATCTGCTGGAAGCCCTGCGCTTGCTCGGCCTCGATGAAACCGTCTGCCGGGATTTGGGGATCGATATCTACAAGATCGGCATGGTTTGGCCGCTCGCGGTTCGCGACACGCTGGCATTTATTCAAGGCAAGCGGGAGATCCTCGTCATCGAAGAAAAGCGCGGCATCATCGAAAGCCAGCTCAAGGAATATTTTTACGACTTCCCGGGCTCAAAACCGCACCGCATGGTCGGCAAGACCGATGAACAAGGCAATGATCTGGTACCGTGGACCGGAGAACTGGCGCCGCGGCTGCTCGCGCCGATCGTGGCGCAACGGCTTCATGCGTTTTTTCCCGAACTGGACCTGCCGGCCAGGGCGCTCGCGCTCAAGCCTTCGGACAGTCGCCGGATTGAAGTCGCGGGAGCTACGCGCACGCCCTATTTTTGTTCGGGCTGCCCGCACAACACCTCCACCAAGGTGCCGGAAGGCTCAAAGGCACTGGCCGGCATCGGCTGTCATTTCATGGCGAGCTGGATGGACCGCGAGACCTCGTCGCTGATCCAGATGGGCGGCGAAGGGGTGAACTGGGCGGCTTCGTCGCGATTTACCGGCAACGGGCACGTCTTTCAGAACCTCGGCGAAGGCACCTATTATCATTCCGGTTCAATGGCGATCCGCCAGGCCATCGCCGCCAAGGCCAACATCACCTACAAGATTCTCTTCAACGATGCCGTCGCCATGACCGGCGGCCAGCCCGTCGATGGGCCGATCAGCGTTCAGGCGATCGCCCACTCGGTTCGCGCCGAGGGCGTCGATCGCATCGCGCTTGTTTCCGACGATCCGGACAAGTTCACGCTGTCCGATTTCCCGCGCGGCGTCACGCTGCACCACCGGCGCGATCTCGACACCGTGCAACGCGAGTTGCGGACGCTGCGCGGCTGCACCGTCCTGGTCTACGAGCAAACTTGCGCGACCGAGAAACGGCGGCGGCGCAAACGCGGCACGATGCCCGATCCGAAGCGCTTCGCGATGATCAACGACCTCGTGTGTGAAGGCTGCGGCGATTGTTCCGTGGAATCAAATTGCCTGAGCGTCGAGCCCAAGGAAACGCCGTTTGGGCGCAAACGAAAAATAAACCTCTCGACCTGCAACAAGGATTTCTCCTGCCTGAACGGCTTCTGCCCCAGCTTCGTGACCGTCGAAGGCGCAACACGCAGGCGCAAGAGCACGGATTTCGGCGGCTTTGCCGGCACGGCAGCCGCCCTGCCCACACCGGCGATGACCTCCCTCGACAAACCGTTCGACCTGCTGGTCACGGGTGTCGGCGGCACCGGCGTGGTCACGATCGGCGCGTTGATCGCCATGGCGGCGCATCTGGAGGGCAAGGGCGCGAGCGTACTGGACTTTACCGGGTTCGCCCAGAAATTTGGCCCGGTGCTGAGCTATCTCCGGCTCGCGGCGCGTCCCGAGGATATCAACCAGGTCCGTATTGACGATGGCGCAGCGGACGCGCTGATCGGGTGCGACGTCCTGGTGTCCTCTTCTCCGAAGGCCTCGACCACCTATCGGTCCGGCATGCGCGCCGTGGTCAACACGGCCGAGATGCCGACGGGCGATATCGTGCGGATTCGCGACGCAAACCTCCATGTGAAGCGGCGGCTTGACGCGCTGTCCGAGTTGATCGGAAGCTCCAATCTTCTCGACATCGACGCCAACAATCTGGCGGAACGTCTTCTTGGCGACGCCGTGTTCGCCAACATCATCATGTTGGGAGCGGCCTGGCAGCGCGGACTGGTGCCGGTCTCATTCGACGCATTGATGGCCGCAGTCGACCTCAACAAGATCGAGGTCCAAAAGAACAAAGCCGCATTTGCAATCGGGCGCATCGCCGCGGCCGATCCGGCAGCGCTGTCCCCGGCCCGCGTGCCGGGCGATCCCATCGAGACGCTCGACGAACTGATCACGCGCCGTGAAACGTTCCTCGCAAATTATCAAGACACCGCGTGGGCGAACCGCTATCGCGACCTCGTCAACCGTGTCCGTGCGGCGGAGCAGGCCTGTGGCACCGAGAGCTTGACCACAGCCGTAGCGCGATCGCTGTTCAAGCTGATGTCCTACAAGGACGAGTACGAAGTGGCCCGCCTGCACATGGAGGCCGGCTTCGTCGAAACCTTGAGAAGCGAGTTTGAGGGCGACTTTACCGTCCATTACCATCTCGCGCCACCGATGTTGCCGCTCGGCAAAGACGCCCGGGGCCGGCCGCGCAAGATACAACTCGGTCAATGGATTCAATTGCCTTTCAGAGTCCTGGCAAAGCTGAAGCGGCTGCGGGGCACGCCCCTTGATCCCTTCGGTTACACCCACGAGCGCAGAAGCGAACGCGAGTTGATCGCCTGGTTTGAAGACCTGATTGCAGTCATGCTGGAGGAACTGCCGCGAAAGGGACCGGCCCGCCTCGTTGCGATCGCCACGGCGCCGATGGATATTCGCGGCTACGGCCCGGTAAAGAAAACGGCGATGCGCGACGTCCGCGCGCGCGTCGAGAAGCAGCTCCAGGAACTCCGGACCGAAACCGATCAGCAGAAGGGCGCGATCGCCGACCGCCTCGGCGTGCAAGTGAGTTACATCCTGTATGAGAAGCCGGTCGACCTCTTTGACGCCGCGGGCTCCGCGCCTGGAATATCGGGTTCGTCGGTGCGGACCCGAGCCGGGCCGAGAAGATCGCCTTCACGCCGGCCTATGCCGAAATCGAGGCGACTTATCTGCTGCCCGCAGGTTCGAAACTCGCTTCGTTCGCTGATGTGGACCAGCCGGGCCGCCGAATTTCGGTCTGCGGCGGGACCGCCTATGATCTCTGGCTGTCCCGCAACATTCGCCACGCCGCGTTGGTGCGGACGTCGAGCCTCGAAGAATCATACCGGCGATTCGTCGACGACGGGCTCGACGCGCTGGCGGGTTTACGGCCAAGGCTGGTTTCAGACCTGAACAACCTTCCGGGCGCCCGAATTCTCGACGGCCGCTACGTTGCCATTCAGCAGGCAATCGGTACGGTCCGCGCCAACGAGGCCGCGGCCGTGTTCCTGCGCGAGTTCGTCAACGAGGCAAAGCTCTTCGGTCTGGTGTCGCGATTGATCGAATGTCACAACGTTCAGGGCCTGTCGGTGGCGCGCGATCCGACGTAACTCGCGAACAGACACCGGCGGACGGCGTTTTTTCTCAGCGCTTAAACCGCTTTGCCACCAGTTCGCGCTGGTTGCGCACGTTCAGTTTCAGATAGGCGCGCTTCCGGTACGTCGTCACGGTGGAAGGCTCGATTTGTAGCCGACGCGCGATCACCTTGGCAGTATCGCCTTCCAGCGACAGCCTCAAAACTTCGCGTTCCTGCACCGATAATGCGGACGCTTCGTCCAATTGATTGATGATGGTAGCTGGGGGCCTGGTCAACACCGCGGATATGAACACCCGGGCGAACGCGGTCACCGCGTCGATCTGAAGGTCGCTGAATTCGCCCGACCCGACCCGGCGATACACGTTCAACCAGGTCCATCCACCGCCGGTCCGGAGATAAAATGCGACCCGTTCGGCCAGTCGCGGATCGTCGTAGCAATCACGCCGGTAGGCGGCATCGCCGGCATCGGACGCGTGGTATCGCACCCGGACCGACGCATCCTGCGCGGCGAACGGCAGCACGCGCAGAAGCACAGGATCGACGCGAAAATGCCGCTCGCAATAGGCTCTTGCCGCCGTATCATGCATCGGCACATCGGCCGTGCTCGCGTTCATCAAACAGACCGGAGCCGCCGAGCCGCGCGTCGCGAAGATCGTCAGGAGATCGCAATTGGTCTGGCTCCTGGCTAACTGGAACAATGGCTGTGCGTAGGATTCCAAGGAGACGGCCGATAACAACTGCTCCACGAAGCTCGTGCTCAGCGTGCATTCCGGCGAGGAACTACGTATCTCGGTGGCAATCATGCTCTGCAGCTGCCTGAAGTCGGCTTGTCCTCATTGACGAGGACAGACAGCGTACCACGCCGGCACTAGGCTCGCATCCATAGAACAATCCTGGAGGAGTGCGCCATTATAAGTCCATGGCCAAAAACACGCATGCAACCTGCGCAAGCCTGGCTCGGCACAGGCGGCATCCGATGAAAATTGCGGTATTCGGGGCGGGAGCAGTCGGCGGCTATTTTGGCGCGTTGTTAGCGCAGGCCGGCAACGACGTGGGCTTTGTCTGCCGCGGCGCCAATCTGGCCGCGATACGGCAATCCGGGATTCGATTGCAAGGCCCGCGCGGCGACTTCACGGTGAAAAACGTCAAGGCGACGGACACGCCCCGGGAGATCGGCCCCGTCGACGTCGTTCTGTTCTGTGTGAAATGCCACGACACGGTGCCGGCAACGGCAGGGGCAGCGTCGCTGCTTCGCGACGGCGCCATGTGGTTGACGTTGCAAAATGGCGTCGACAGCGTCCAACGCCTCGCGGCCATGCTGCCGCGCGAACATCTCGTACCGGGCGCAGCTTTCGTTTCAGCCGTGCTGACCGAGCCCGGCATCATCACCTACACCAGCGAAATGTCATCGCTGGCGTTCGGCGAAGTCGCCTCCGTCGGCCCAGGGCGATGCGATGAATTCGCGGACGCGTGCCGCAATGCCGGCTTTCGGGCAAATGTCTCAAACGACCTTCAGGCATTGTTATGGAGCAAATTCGTCGCTTTGGCGACCAACGCCGCGTTGACGGGGCTGGTTCGGCAGCCCGCCGGCGTGGTTTACAAACATCCCGACCTGCGCGCCATGGCGCAGCAATCGATCGCAGAAGTCATCACGATCGCAAGCGCAGAAGGTATTGACCTGCCGGCCGACCAGGCCGAGCGCTCGATGGCGCTGCTGGACGGCTTTCCTCCCTACATGTACGCCTCAATGTACCACGATCTGGCGCAGGGCAAGCCCATCGAAATCGCTTACCTGTCGGGGCACGTGAGCGTGCTGGGAAAACGACATGGAATTCCGACCCCCTTCCATGACTTCGCCTACGCGTGTCTTAGTCCGTATGAGAACGGCCCTCCCCTCCTTTCATGATCATTGAACTCACAGCAACGGCCCCACCATGGATCATAAAACTTTTGCTACGGGATCTCCGAGCCCGGCTGAATATTCGGAAGCGGAATGGGACGCGCGATGCGAACTGGCGAGCGCCTATCGCCTGTTCAGTCATCTCGGCTGGCACGAACTGATCTACAATCACATCACGTTACGGGTTCCGGACGAACCGGGGTATTTTCTGATCAACCCGTTTGGATTGCTGTACCACGAAGTCCGCGCCAGCAATCTGGTTAAGATTGACATCGACGGCTGCATCATCGGGCATTCCAATCATCCAGTAAATCCGGCTGGCTTTATCGTCCATAGTGCGGTCCATCGCGCCCGAGAGGACGCGCACTGCGTTATGCACACGCACACGACCGCCGGGTCCGCCGTCGCGTGCCAATCTAAAGGCCTGCTTCCGCTCAGCTTCGCGTCGTTCTTTTACGTCGACAGGGTCGCTTATCACGATTTCGAGGGCATAACCTTCGATCTGGGGGAACGCGATCGGTTGGCCGCGGACCTCGGCTCAAAGAACGCCATGATTCTTCGAAATCACGGGCTGCTTACGTGCGGCGCTTCGGTGGCGGATGCGTTCGCAGAGCTTTATCATCTGCAACGCGCCTGCGAGGTGCAATTGGCGGCACAATCATCGGGCGCGCGCCTCCATTTTCCATCAAGCGAAATCGCGGCGAGGGCCGCGATGCAGTTCGATCAATCAGCCCGACAAGCCGGCGCACAGAACGAACTGTTGTTCGGCGCGATGCGCCGATGGATGAATGAAATAGCTCCGGAGACGTCGACCTGAATACCTCGAAAGACGGTTCGCGCCCCTGTGCTGAACAGCGCCCTCCACGATAGACAATGGAGCATGTCTCCAGAATGACGGTTTCACCCCGCCGAGTATTCAGGCTGGCCTCGCCTGGCCGGCATACCGCAGGGATCAAATCGCGTTTTATAATTGACCGTCCGGTCGGTCGGGATTACTGTCCCTCTGCGAGCAAGTCGGCCAAAAATCAAACGGCAGGAAACGATGGAAACGGACCTAGTGCTTATCGATATCCGCGAAGGATATCGCGTGTTGACCCTGAACAGGCCCGCTCGCCTAAACTCATTCACCGCGACGATGCACGGCGCTGTGATGGCTGCTCTGGTAGATGCGGAAGCAGACAAGAGCTGCCGTTCGTTGATCATTACCGGCGCCGGGCGCGGTTTTTGCGCAGGTCAGGATCTTGCGGACGGCGTCTTCACGCCTGGCGAAACGCCCGATCTCACCGTCACCATCGAAAAATTTTACAACCCGCTGGTGCGTCAATTGCGCAACCTGCCAATGCCGGTGGTTTGCGCTGTCAACGGCGTCGCCGCCGGAGCGGGCGCCAATGTGGCTTTTGCCTGCGACATCGTCATCGCCGCGCGCTCGGCGAAATTCATTCAGGCTTTCGCGAAGCTTGGCCTTGTGCCCGATGCGGGTGGCACGTGGGTGTTGCCGCGGCTGGTCGGCATCGCGCGGGCGCGGGCGCTTGCCCTGCTGGCCGAGCCCATAGCAGCCGAACAGGCGGAAGCCTGGGGCATGATCTGGAAAACGGTGGACGATGCCGATCTGATGATCGAAGCCCATCGGCTCGGAGCGCACTTTGCGACACAGCCTACCACCGGGCTCACGCTGATAAAGCGGGCGCTCGACGCGTCCGGGACCAACACGCTTGATCAGCAACTCGACCTAGAGCGTGATTTCCAGGGACAGGCCGGCCGCACGCCGGATTACCTGGAAGGCGTAACCGCGTTTTTCGACAAGCGCGCGCCGCTTTTTAGAGGAAGGCAATGATGGTGACCCGCGGGATCGCGGCCGGAGCTATCAAGAACTCCACCGGTACCGCGTCCCAAGAACTCATCCGCGACCCTGACAGCGTCGAACATTCCGGCGAGGCCAAGCGCATTGTCGACCATCGGCCCCAAACCTAGAAGGCATCATTTCGAGATGGCCCGTGCACGCGCCAGCAATTATGACCACAAACGCAGGGCGATCCTCGATCGCTCTGCCGCGCTTTTCGCCGAATATGGCTACGACCGCGCCTCAATGAACAAGATTGCGACGGCATGCGGCGTGTCCAAGGCCAACCTTTATCACTACTATAAAGACAAGGATGAGCTGCTTTTCGACGTGATCCGCTTTCATCTGGAAGAATTGTTGCAGGTCGTCGAAGTCGCGCACCAGACTGATCTGTCACCCAAGTCGCGTCTCCGCGAACTCGTAGCGGTCTTGCTCGAGGCCTATCGCGATGCGGACGCGCAGCATAGCGTCCAGATCAGCAGTATGCGCTTCTTGTCGGACGAACGGCAGTCGGTGCTCAAAGATATGGAGCGCGATCTGGTCCGAACATTCGCCGACGCGGTGGTGGCCGTTGCGCCGCAGATCAAGGGGACGGCGCTCATCAAGCCGGTGACTATGTCGCTGTTCGGCATGATCAACTGGCACTACCTCTGGTTCAAGAACTCAGGCCCCTTTAGCCGCGGCGACTATGCCGACCTCGCAGCGCGGCTGATTATCGATGGCACGCGAAATATCGTGCCCCAGGTGGTGCGCACTCCGAAGCGGACCGCAGCACGGTAAAAAAGAGCAATCGCGAATTCCGGTATACGGCCATAGGAACATCACATGAATCTAGCAAGCTTCGTTCGCGGACAATGGGCCTCCCCCGGTCGCGATAAGGTCGATATCCACAGCGCTGTAACGGGCGATGTCGTAGCCCAAGCAACCAGCGGCGGGCTCGACATGCGCGAGGTTCTCAACTATGGGCGCGCGACCGGTGGCAAGAATTTAAGACGGCTGACCTTTCATCAGCGTGCCGACCTTCTGAAAAAACTCGGCCAACACCTGACCGAGCACAAGGATCAGCTCTACAAATTGTCGTTCCAGACCGGCGCCACCCGTATCGACAACATGATCGATGTCGATGGGGGAATCGGCACCCTCTTTGCCTATGCGGGCAAGGGACGTCGCGAGTTGCCGAATTCAAAGTTCCTCCTCGATGGCGCGGTCGAACCCCTGTCCAAGGGCGGCAGTTTTGCTGGCCGACATATCGTGGCGCCGATGCACGGCGTCGCGGCACATATCAACGCATTCAATTTTCCTTGCTGGGGCATGCTGGAAAAGCTCGCACCCGCCATCCTGGCCGGCGTTCCCGTTGTCACCAAACCTGCGACCGTTACGTCGTACGTCGCCTATGCGCTCGCGCGAATGATCGTTGAATCCGCGATTCTTCCCGAAGGCTCGTTTCAGTTGATCATAGGCGCGACCGGGGATCTCTTCGATCATGTCACCTGCCAGGACGTCGTGTCGTTCACCGGATCGGCCGAGACATCGCAAAAATTGCAGCGGCATCCCGTCATCGCCCGCGAAGCCGTGCGGTTCGTTGCCGAGCGAGACTCGCTCAACGCCGCTATCTTGGCACCTGACGCGGCGCCTGGCACACCGGAGTTTGACCTCTTCGTCAAGGAAGTAACGAAGGAAATCACGGTCAAGGCGGGACAGAAGTGCACCGCGATCCGCCGCGCGATCGCGCCGTCCACCCATGTCGATGCCGTTATCTCGGCGCTGCGAGAGCGGCTGGCGAAAGTTGTCATCGGCAATCCAGAGCTGGAGAACGTCCGGATGGGCCCACTCGTAGGCCTCGATCAACGGCGGGACGTTTTAGCCAACGTGGCAAAGCTGCGCACGGAAGCGGAGCTTGTTACGGGCGATCCGGACAATTTCGCCGTCGAAGGCGCCGACGCCAAACGCGGGGCATTTCTCCCCCCGCTGCTGCTCCATTGTGCCAATCCCGCGCGCGCCACTATCGTTCATGAGATCGAAGCGTTCGGTCCGGTTTGCACCGTGATGGGCTACACCGACCTGGACCAGGCTGTAACGCTCGCCAATCGCGGCGGGGGCAGCCTAGTGGCATCCATCTATACCCATGACGAGAGCATTGCAGCCGACCTCGTCTTCGGCGTCAGTTGTTTTCACGGCCGTCTCATCGTCATTGATCGCGATTGCGCCAAGGAGCAGACCGGCCACGGGTCTCCGATGCCTCAGATGGTGCACGGCGGTCCAGGGCGCGCGGGCGGCGGCGAGGAGCTAGGCGGCATTCGCAGCCTGCACCATTACATGCAGCGAACCGCGCTGCAGGGCTCACCGAAGATGCTGACCGGTGTCACCGGAAGCTGGTCAAAGGGCGCGCCGATCATCGAGAAGGATCGTCATCCGTTCCGCTATCACTTCGAAGATCTGGATATTGGGCAGACGTTTCTGTCCAGTGAGCGGATCGTTACCATCGACGATGTCGAGCACTTCGCTCACTTCACCGGCGATACCTTTTATGCCCACATGGACGAAGAGGCGACGAAAGGTCATCCGTTCTTCCCGGGCCGGGTTGCTCATGGTTATCTACTGCTGTCGTTCGCAGCAGGATTGTTCGTCGATCCAGATCCGGGCCCCGTCCTTGCCAATTACGGCCTCGACTCGCTGCGCTTCGTGAAGCCGGTTCAACCTGGCGAAGCCATCAAGGTTCGTTTGACCGCGAAGGAAAAATCGCCCCGCAACAAGCAATATGGCGAGGTTCGATGGGACGTCGAGATTACCACCGCAACCGGCGAGACCGCCGCGACCTATGAACTTCTAACCATGAACGCCGTTCGGCCTTGATTGCCAGCGCTTGGCAGGGCGGATGAGAACGTCGGCACGCTGGCCAATCTCGCGGGTTTTGGTCGCGTCGTCGCCTCGTTCGGCGAACAGAGCGACGTCGCGGCTTTAACCACGCTTCCATCCTCAAATTGCTGCTGTGCCTGTCTGAAATCAAACACGCACATACAGATGATGAAGTCCGCCAAGAAATGGCTTAGGCAAAATGCGACCAACGGCATGTACTGTTCGCGGCGACGGCGCGTCCT
>WNFI01049595.1_pt1 | contig 11042 bp, 12 predicted proteins | sample 5400471 | NCBI WGS metagenome assembly WNFI01 (sample SAMN13153348, study PRJNA577476) | soil metagenome | isolation source: 100 cm saprolite on Douglas fir-dominated hillslope | place: USA:California | collected 2013-09-17 | reverse complement strand
AGGCGGTGGCTGTACGACACTTGAGGGCTGTTTAACGCCTATCGAGTGCGACGCGACGGGCCGAAAGTCGCCCTAGCAGGATAGGTCCCATAAGCGTTGGCGTGAAGCAAATGGGGGCGCGCAGTGCGGGAAATCCGCACGCTGCGTGCGACGTGGAGGGGACTGGAAACGTGGCATGGTCGAGATAGTGGGACACTCGCAGACGAAAGGGCGAGACAACAGGGAACCCAAACTTCAACCTAAACCGGCGCGCCAGTCCTCGACCCTACCTGTGGGAGCCGGGGGCGGGCGACTGCCTCCGGCGACCCGGTGGGCGTCGAGCGATCGACGCCTCTACTCGACCCTAACATCGGGAAACTTCGGGGGGCTTTTAGGCGGACGATCGGAGGAAATATTGCAGATTTGGGTCGCGTGGGGAAAAGCGGTAGCGGTCTGGGGCTACCCGGACGGCGTATTCGCTTCCGATTACGATATCGTCTCCGATACCAGCAAGGCCGGCCGTTTCGGATTCCACGACCTGGTGGAACCGAGGAGATGTTTCTTCGGATGTTTTCAGACGTTCGGCGTGAGCGGATCATTCCGTGACCTACCAAACGTTCTCGCAAAAGACTGGCGCAGTGGTGGAACGAGCGTTCTGCCATTTAACGAAAGATCTAACTTGCGCTCGATGGATCATATCGCGGTATCACTGGCGCCGGAGCGCTAGATCTTCCGGCGAGCCCACGTTCAGTATGCTTCCTCTTCCACGCGCGACCAGGTCGTCCACCTTGGAGAGAAACACTTTGAGAAGCGAGGACGTGTTTGCCCTGTTATAGCCGATCACCAGATCGATGGTCGGTGCTTCGCCTTGCAACGGGCGGCTGACGACCGATGGCGGAAAAAGATTTCGCGCATAAAGGGGTAACAAGGCGAGGCCACGCGTGGATACGATCATTGAGATCGCCATCGAGATATTGTCGACTTCGTGGTCAGGAGTAAGATCGATTCCGGTGCGCGCCGCATAATCGTCGATGACAGCCCTGAGAGCAGGTGATGTCGTCTTGGGAACGCTGATGAACGTTTCGCGCGGGATGTCTTGCGGGCGAATAGTATCGTGCGTAGCGAGGCGATGATCGCTGGGCAGAATGACGACAAGGGGCTCTTTGGTCAGAAGCCTGAATGCCAGGCCCGGCATCTGGTCTTCGCGCCGGAGAAAAGCTACATCGAGTTTGCCCTGAAGCAGCCCCCTTGCAAGGTCGGGTGATAGCTGGCTGTGCACGATAACGTCGATGTTGGGTTGATCTTCGCGGAGAATCCTCAGGGCTTCGGGAAGCCACGTCACCTCGTGCCCGGTCAGAAATCCAAGAACGAAAGATGCCTTGGCGATCCGGGCCGCTCGCCGCGCCGCTTCGCCGGCCGCCTCGACCTGCGACAGCGCCAGGCGCGCATGGTCGAGAAAGGTCCGGCCTGCCGGGGTCAGTTCGATTCCGCGCGAACCCCGTATCAGTAATTGGGCGCCGACCTCCAGCTCCAGATCGCGGATCTGTCGGCTCAGCGACGGCTGGGCCGTGTGAAGCCGACGCTCGGCCGCCAGCGTGAGGCTCCCTTCCTCAGCCACCGCAACGAAATAGCGCAGATGACGCAGCTCCATGCTCGAACCATGCTTTCAAGGTATGACCTCGATCCTACAAAGTCTTTCTGCTTGGCGCCAGTGCTACCTAAATCACTAACAACAAAGGTAGTTGGACGCAGCGCTTCGCCCCAGGCCCCTAGAGTCGACCTGCCAGGCAAGGCTTTCCATCAATATCTTACGTCTTTACAGGAGAAGCTCCATGACCACCCCCGTTGTCCTGATCACCGGTGCCTTGACCGGTATTGGCCGTGCCACCGGCCTGGCCTTCGCTCAGGAGGGCGCCCGGATTGTTGTCTCCGGCCGCCGCGACCAGGCGGGACATGCCCTGACCCAGGAGCTCCGCAGTCTCGGCGTGGAAGCCGAATTCATCCGCGCTGACGTTCGCCACGAAGACGAAGTTCGCAACCTGATCGACAAAACCGTGGCACGGTTCGGCCGGCTCGATGTCGCCGTCAACAATGCGGGCACCGAAGGTAAGCCCGGTCCGGTGACGGAACAGACCGCCGAAAGCTATGCGGCCACCTTCGATACCAATGTGCTCGGCGTGCTGCTCAGCATGAAGCATGAGATGCGCGTAATGCAGGCGCAGGGCAGCGGCAGCATTGTGAATTTGTCGTCGACCATGGGACAGCGAGGCGCGCCGGGTGCGTCGCTCTACACCGCCAGCAAGCATGCGGTCGAAGGATTGACGAAATCCGCTGCGCTCGAGGGTGCGGCATCAGGTATTCGCGTCAATGCCATTGCGCCCGGTCCGGTTGAAACAGAAATGCTGAACCGGTTCACCGGCAGCGCCGAGAGAAAGGCCGGACTGGTCGCGGGAGTACCTCTCAAGCGTGCGGGCACCCCCGCGGAGATCGCAGATGCCATCGTGTTCGTCGCTTCCCGAAAGGCGTCGTTCATCACCGGCCAGATCATCAGCGTGAACGGCGGCAAGACGGCCAGCTGATTGCTGGTCGCCGAAGAATTCAGGCGGCGCAAGGGGGTTCAAGATACGGCCCCCAACGGAAGAAAGATGCTCCAATGTCGAAACTGTTTTCGCCAATCCGGATCGGTGCGATTGATCTCTCGCATCGTGTCGTTCTTGCGCCGCTCACGCGGATGCGAGCGGATGTACCAGGCAACGTGCCCGGCGACTTGATGGCGACATATTACGGCCAGCGCGCCTCCCGGGGCGGGCTGATGATCGCTGAGGCGACCTTTATCTCGCCAACCGGAAATGGCGGGTACGCCTCGCCGGGCATCTTCACCGACGCACAGGTGGCGGGCTGGCGGAAAGTCGTAGACGCAGTACACGCGAAAGGCGCCAAGATATTGCTCCAGCTTTGGCATGTCGGTCGGCAATCGCACGTTGACCTACAGCCGAACGGCCGCGCTCCCGTGGCGCCGTCCGCCATCCAGGCCGAGGTTCGTGCGCTGCTCGCGGGCGGTCCTGCCATAGGCTCAATGCCACGAGCGATCGATCTGCCGGAAATACCGGGGCTTGTCGGTGAATATCGAAGGGCAGCGCAACGAGCCAAGGAAGCCGGCTTCGACGGCGTCGAGGTGCACGGTGCAAACGGCTACCTGATCGATCAGTTTCTCCAGGACAATTCCAATCGACGCACCGACGCGTATGGTGGCTCCGTCGAAAATCGGACTCGCTTTCTGCTCGAAGTCGTCGAAGCCGTGACATCCGTGTGGAAGGCTGATCGGGTCGGCGTACGTATTGGTCCCAACAATCAGTTCGGCGGGATGGGTGACAGCGCGCCCGACGTTACGTTCCCCTATGCGGCGCGAGCCCTCGCTCGCTTCGGACTGGCCTATCTGCATGTCATCGAACCGCGGGTCACCGGCAACGTGTCGGACGGCACCAAGCCACCGGTGGCGGCCGGCCTGCTTCGTCCGTTGTTCGGAGGGCCGGTGATCGCGGCCGGCGGTTTCGACGCCGCGGGAGCCGAGGCGATCCTGTCAAAGGGCGATGCCGATCTCGTCGCGTTTGGGCGGCATTTTCTTGCGAATCCGGACCTTCCGGAAAGGCTGCGTCGCAATCTGCCACTCAATCCCTACGATCGCACCACGTTCTATTACGGCGCGGAGAAGGGGTATGCCGACTATCCGGCCTATGAAGCGAGCCGGCACGATGAGGTTACCGCTTCCGGTTCATCAGTTGAAGCGAGCTAGGTCTCTGAGAGCAGCGGAAGCACAACCTTGAACGGCGCAATCGACACCATCGTTGAGCATTCCACTTCGAAACCGAGGCCCCGCGGCATTGATGTCAAATGCCGCGGCTCCAGGTGCAGCGCGTCAGCCGACGCTCGCTGTATTGCCGGCGTCACCTTGCGGGTAGACGACGGCTCGCAGCTCTGATCTCGCGAATAAAGAGGCAAGCAGATGATATTCGACCATCGCACATACAACATCAAACCGAACCGACTCGGAAAATTTCTCGAAACCTATGAGCGACTAGCGTTGCCTCTGCAGCGCAAATATCTCGGAGAGCCCTACGGCTTTTTCGTCACGCATATCGGACCCATGAGCCGGGTCGTACATCTCTGGCAATATGAGAATTTGGCGGACCGGGAGCGGCGTCGCGACGCGATGGAAGCGGATCCCGAGTGGCTGGCTTGCGGGCGCGTCGCGTTGGAAGAAGACACGCTCGTCGACATGGAAAACCAGATCCTGAAGCCCGCACCGTTCTTCGTCCCGCGCTGAGCGATCGGCTGTCGACGCGGCGTTTGGTTCGCGCTCGAAACTCGACGGATGTCGGAGATGCGACGCGGGCTGCGCGGCGTTAAGCGGAGTTTTCGCCCGCGAGGAGCTGTCGAAGGCGGAAGGAATTACTGTCTTGCCAATCAACAATGATCCAGACACGGGCGGATCGCCAAAGCGCGCTGGCTTCGTCCTTGGACGACGAGCGAGCCTGGCGGTTTCGGCGGGCGTGGCTGGTCACACGCTTTGGACGAGTGCCGCTCCGGCCCTCACATACCGCCTCTACGCGCAAGAATGGCATCTCACCTACACGGCGACGACGGGAATTTTTGCAGTGTATCCGATCGCCGTAGTCGCCATGTTGGTCGGTTTCGGCGGCATCTCCGACCAGATCGGTCACCGTGCGGCGATGTTGCTGGGTCTCGGCGCATCGTTGGTCGGAGCAGTGCTTTTTGCCGTCGCGCCCGACGTCCAGTGGGTTTTCGCCGGCCGCGCCTTCATGGGCATCGGTGTCGGTCTGTCGGTAGGTCCTTCAAGCGCAGCGATTCTAGAGTTCTGCACCGATCAAAGCGCCAAGCGCGCGGCGTCACTTACGATGACGGCGCAAGCCGGAGGCTTTGCTGCCGCCTTGCTCGTAGGGGGTGCGCTGACGGAGTACGGTCCGTGGCCCACGCGCCTTTGCTTTTGGGTGCTCGCCGTGCTTTTGACGGTACTGACGATCGCGATATGGCTTCTTCCGCGCCATATGACCGGTGTCGTGAAGGGCGGCTGGAGGCCGCGCACGCCTTTCGTTCCGAAAGACATGCGTAGGGCCTTTGTGACGGCCTCGGCCGCCATGACGGCGGCTTACACGTTCGGCGTGCTGGTGCTGTCGCTGGGTGGACAGGTCGAACACGATCTCATCGGTTCGTCCAATGCCCTTCTGAACGGCGCCGTCATGGCCCTGTTTCCGATAGTCCTGGGGCCGGTCGGAATCGTGGCGAAGGCTCTTTCTTCGCGAATCGCGCTGAGTATCGGCTCGGTAGCTTCGATTTTTGGAATGGGCCTGCTGGCGCTGGCGGTCGCCCGACGTGATCTGCTGATATATTTCGCGGCAACGGCAACCGCTGGAGCAGCGTACAGCCTGCTGTTCGTCGGTGGTTTGGGACTCATCAATACATCAGGTTCGCCGCATCATCGCGGGGCGGTGTTTTCGGCGCTCTATCTCGTCGGGTATCTTTCGATGGGAGCCCTCGCGCTCGTGCTGGGGCTCGTTGCCACAACCTGGGGGCTCGGACTCGCAGTCGATCTGGGCGCCGCGGCCATTGCCATGACAAACATCGCTACACTCGTTCTCGCCGCCACCACGCTTAAGGGCGAATCTTAGGATCCGCATCATCAACGACGACCTCACACACGGCAGTGGAGAGTAACGTGCTCGATCTACTCACTAACGATCTTCCGCGGGGAGCGGGGCCCAATGCGCAATCAATTCCCGAAATCTGCGTGATCGGCGCAGGCTCGTCAGGAGTTACCGTAGCAAAGGCTTTGCACCAGCGTGGCGTCGCCTTCGATTGCTTCGAGAAAGGCTCGGACATCGGTGGAATGTGGCGATACGAGAACGATAGCGGCCTGTCGTCGGCCTATGCGAGCCTCCATATCGATACCAGCCGTGACAATCTGGGATATTCGGATTTCCTGATTCCCAAGAGCATGCCTGACTTTCTGTCGCATGCGCAATTTCTGAAATATCTCGAAAGTTACGCCGACCATTTCGGGATCCGCAAACTCGTAACGTTCAAGACCGCAGTCGAGGCGGTGAAACCGGTGCCGAACGGGCGATGGAATGTTCATCTGTCGACCGGCGAGGTCCGTACCTACAACAAGGTGATTATTGCCAACGGCCACCTCTGGGATCCCCGCACGCCGGCATTCCCAGGAGAATTTAGCGGCGACGCCATTCATTCACATTATTACCGCACAGCCGCTCCCTTCGAGGACAAATCCGTGCTCGTCGTCGGCCTCGGAAACTCCGCGGTCGACATCGCGGTCGATCTCGCGCGCCGCGCACGAAGTGTGACGATGTCCACTCGCCGCAGCGCCTGGATCATGCCGAAATATCTAATGGGGTATCCCGTCGATCGATGGTCGGGGTTTCTGTCCAAGCGATTGCACCTGCCGACGCGAGTGACGCGCAAACTCATGTCGCGACTAATCCGGCTTGGAGTCGGCGATCAGCGACGGTTTGGCCTGAAAAGACCGGAGCATCCGATGTGGCGAGAGCACGCCACGCTCAGCCAGGAACTATTGCCATATCTTGGGCACGGTTGGATTTCCATAAAACCCAACGTCAGCCGCCTGAACGGCAAAGAGATCGCATTCGAGGATGGCAGCCGGGAGATCTTCGACGCGATCATCTATGCGACCGGTTACAAAACCGCCTTTCCTTTTCTCGACGAGAGCACGTTCAACTCCTACAAAGACACGACGCACCTCTATCGCCGCATGATCTCCATCAAGCACCCTGGCCTCATCTTTGCGGGATTGGTGCAACCCGTGGGACCGACGATCCCCTTGGTTGAATCCAAGGGCGTTGGCTAGCTGCCGTTCTCTCCGGCGTTGATCTCCCGGACATCGACACGCAACGGAGCGAGATTGCCGATCATCAGAAACGGCAGCGAGAAACCTATCTCGATTCGGACCGCTACGCGCTCGAGGTCGACTTCCGAATCTATTCCCGTCAATTGAAGGCGGACGTGCATGTTGGCAAGGCGGCGTTTAGAGCTAAGCCGCCGCCGCATCCCTAAATGCCGAACTGGTTCCATCAGCCGCAGTTGTGGAGGTCAACCGCTCCATTTTATGCAAACGCACCGGATCATGCTCAATCATCTCGGTTCCGGGAGCAGCCGTGACCAAACGTTCAAGTAGGGTATCGAGTGGGATACTTGTGCACCAATCAACTACGCTACGAATTTCCATTGATTTTCTGATGCATGCCTAATTTTCGAGATTGACTGGGGTATGGGTTGGGGATCGGTTTCTCATGTTCAATCGTGACGAGCCCTGGCATGCACTGAGAGTCTTCGTCAGCAATCGACGATCCCATCAAGTCACGAATTCCGAATCGACGTCAATCCTAGTCGCATCCGCTGTGGTTGCAACTTAGGACCGTTGCGTCCGTTCGTGTGGTCGATGATAGCGCCTGCTATTCGCTGGCTCATCGGTCAGGGTCGGTCTGGAGGGCTGGCAGACGGTGAGATTTCGGCGATAAGAAGCGTTTCTGCGTCATAATAATTTCTCTCGTGTTGCACAAGCTAGCGATCAAGCGGGAAAACACGCTCAAGTGCCCTGGCCCGGCACCATCTCAACGACGGCGCCCTGCTGCTCTCGATGCAGCGTTGACCTAATTGGAGGGCCGCGATTCCGGCTCGCGCTTTGGTGTTCCGAGCCCGAGTTCCATGCGAACTTTCTTCGGCAAACCTTGTCCGACCAGCGCATAAGATTCCCGGAGGTAGCTCTTCAGGTCTTTGTCCGACAGGCCCGGCTTTGCGAAAAGCTGAATCCATTTCAAGCCGCGTGAGGCAAGGCGCGGCGCGGGCCGCAAACCCGGCTTCCGTTGGAGCATTTCGTATGCGATGTCGCTGACCTTGAAGGTGACGGTTACCCCGTTCTCATCCTCGCGGCCGACCGCGAACATCTTTCCGCCCACTTTCCAGACATGCGCTCCGCGCCATTGGACGACAAATGTCGTCACCGGCAACGAACGTCAGAACGCGTCATACTCATCGAGGGTCATGTTGGCTCCACGATCCTTCGGCAATATCCTTTGGCAAAGCGGTGATAAACGGAATGCGCCAGACGTAACGCGCCATGGTTAATCCGAGTATTTGTGCAGCTGTCTGCGGTGAAGATGCCACGTACATGTTTCTCCTCAGCCTTTGTTTCTCTTCAGCCCTCGGTAGCATCCAACCACTTCGCGATATTCTTCACGGTGTCACCGTAGAACGTCTCGTACAATCCGCGCCCAACGTAGCCAATGTGCGGCGTCGCAACGACGTTCGGCAACTTTCTAAACGGATGGTCTTTAGGCAACGGCTCCTGATCGAACACATCGATGGCCGCGCCCGCTATTCGGCGGCGCTCGAGCACGTCGATGAGCGCTCGTTCGTCGACGATCGGGCCGCGGGACGTGTTCACGAGCCTCGCGGTGGGCTTCATCGAATTCAGCAGCTTGGCTCCCACCAACCCCCTGGAACGATCGCTCAACAGCACGTGGATGGTGAGGATGTCGGATTGCTCGAACAATTGCTCTTTCGAGACGAATTCCGCTCTAGCCTGCTGGGCGACCTCCGCGGTCATGTTCTGGCTCCAGGCGATGACCTTCATGCCGAACGCGGAACCTATGCGCGCGACCGGGCCTCCGACGTTCCCCAACCCCAGGACGCCGAGCGTTTTTCCTTCAAGATCGTCGCCGACGTTCTGTTGCCAGCCCCCGATACGAACGGCCACACTTTCATCAACGATGTTTCGTACGCTGGCGAGGATGAGGGCCCAGGTCATCTCGATGGTCGGCGTCGATCGATAGCCCGTGTTCGCGACTTCGATCCCACGCTCCTTCGCCGCTTCGAGGTCGATACCGGCCGGATTTCTGGTCCCCGTTGACACGATAAGCTTCAGGTTCGGAAGACGCGCGATCGTGTCGCGCCTCAGGGGCGTTCTCTCCCGCATCACGCAAACGACGTCGAAGGGCTCCAGTCGACGCACCACGGCGTCGGGATCGGAGAGATGGTCATTGAACACCGTCACTTCGGCGCGTCTGGAGATCACGGTCCAGTCGGCCATCTGTAGGGCAACGTTCTGATAGTCATCGAGAATGGCAATTTTCATGGTTGTCAGCTATATTTGTGCTCTGCCGCCGTCCACGAAGAGCTCGATGCCGGTAACGAAGCTGGAATCGTCGGATGCCAGAAACAGTGCGGCCCTTGCGATCTCCACCGCAGTGCCCATACGTCCCATCGGGATGGTAGACACCAACCTTGCAAGCACCTCGGGAGGTAGACGGTCAGTGAGAGGTGTGTAGGTCGGACCCGGGCTGAGAATGTTTGAGCGGATGCGCCGATCCTTCAGCTCCACTGTCCAGGCCCGCACGAAATTGCGGATGGCGGCTTTAGTTGCACCGTAAACGGAGAAGGCTGGAGTACCTTTGACACTCCCGACGGAGCCCGTGAGAATAATGGAACCGCCATCGTTCATCAGCGGTAAGGCCTTTTGTACCGTGAACAGCGCTCCCTTCACGTTTACGCTGAACAGCTTGTCGAGGTGCTCTTCGGTGACGCTGCCCAAGGGAGCGGGCTCACCGGTTCCGGCGTTGGCGAAGACGACGTCGATTCGCCGCCCTTGTGCCTTGGCGGTTTCGTAGAGCCGATCAAGATCCGCCAATTTGGCGACGTCACCCTGAACGCCGGTGACGTTGCTCCCTATTGCTCTCACTGCCTCGTCAAGTTCCTTGTGACGACGTCCCATAATGAAGACATGGGCTCCTTCCTCGACGAACAGCTTCGCTGCGGCGAATCCTATTCCTGTGGCGCCACCAGTGATTACCGCCACCTTTCCTTCCAACTTGCCCATTGGATACTGTCCTTTTCGCGGTGATTTAAAAAATGACCTAAAGGTCGGTCAGGGTAGGCGTATTAGCTCTCGATAACACCGCCGAAACGTCTGCACAGCTCCAAGGTGTCACTCCAAGCTTGTAATTTACTAGCGATCGATATAGAAATCTTCCGATAGCCTGTCAACCAATTTATATAGCGATCAATATACAAATGCCGAAGCCATCCGCCGATCCTGCTCCCCGCCGGAGGGGACGCCCCAGCACCTTGGACAGGGAAGGCGCCCTTGACGCGGCGGTCGGTCTGTTCTGGCGTCACGGATATGAGGGGACGTCGATCGCGGACCTCACTGCAGCGATGGGCGTGACGCCACCTTCGCTTTATGCCGCCTTTGGATCCAAAGAAGATCTCTATCGGGACGCGTTGGCGCATTATCTCGACCGTGAAGGAGAGCGAGAGCGGGCTGAAGCTTTCCGACAGGAGCCATCGGCGTACCGGGCGATCGAGGCTTATCTACGGGATCTTGTGCGCCATTTCGTCAATCCGGCCAAACCCGCAGGCTGCATGGTCTCCAACTCGGTGCTGCGGTACGCAACGGAGAACAAGGCGGCCGCCGACGCTGTCGCGGCAATTCGCGCCGTAGCCTTGGAGGAGCTGCGTCTCAAATTTGAGGAGGCGAAGCGCGACGGCCAATTGCCGAAAACGACGAACCCGGCGGCGCTCGCCCGATTTTACAGTGCGATAGTGCAGGGCATGTCCACGCAAGCATGCGATGGGGCTGGTTCGCATATGCTTGACAGCCTCGTCGATGTTGCGCTCGCTGCTTGGCCTGGAACCCGGCCGCGTCGGCCGCCGCCCGGGAGAAAGTCAAAAGCGCACGTGCGCGCGTGATCGAGGCTGCGGGGCGGTATGTGAGCCCCGCGACATTGTCGCCTCTTTTGTGAAGAAACAGGCGCGACAATTCAGCGGCCATCCTAATTAATGTAGCCACGCTTGTACTTGCAGCAGCTATTCCTTGCCGTCCTAAAGGATTGGTGCCGTTCATAAATCGAGACTGCTGAGTTTCTCGATCATGAAGTTGATGAACAGGCGACCGCGGATCGGCAATTGGCGACCGAATGCATGCAGCGCATAGGCGGGCAGAGCAGGCATCG
>WNFI01319513.1_pt1 | contig 11043 bp, 6 predicted proteins | sample 5400471 | NCBI WGS metagenome assembly WNFI01 (sample SAMN13153348, study PRJNA577476) | soil metagenome | isolation source: 100 cm saprolite on Douglas fir-dominated hillslope | place: USA:California | collected 2013-09-17 | reverse complement strand
GAGGTTGAGAAACCCGCCGTCGAGAGGATAGTCTGCTCCAGTCACGAAAGCGGCCTCGTCCGAGCAGAGGTACAAGGCCAGGGCGCCCACTTCGCGTGGCTGGCCCATGCGTCCGATGGGTTGGGCTGCGGCAAGTTTTTCCGTTATTTCTTTTTCTCGCCCGGGATAGTTCGTACGCACAAAGGCGTCTACGAACGGCGTGTGTATGCGGGCCGGGGAGATGCAGTTGCAACGGATGTTGTAGCCCAGATAATCCCGGGCCACGGAATAGGTCATGGCCTGCACCGCGCCTTTGCTCATGGAATAGGCGAAGCGGTCCGGCAGGCCGGCGGAACCCGCGATGGAAGCCAGGTTCAAGATCGCTCCCTGGCGGCGGGCCTTCATGCGTTCCACGCACGCGCGCATGCAGTGATATACGCCCTTTACGTTGACCTGGAATACGCGGTCAAAATCTTCTTCACTGGTATCTGCGAGCTTACCCACATGCGCGATGCCGGCGCTGTTCACCAGTACGTCGATCTCTTCCTGGCCAAGAATGCGGTTGATGACGCCGGCCGTGCCTATCCAGTCGGTAACGTCGCAGAGATGGGCCGTGGCTTTCGCACCGTCATCGCGAATGGCGGCCGCGACCCGGTCCGCCTGGTCCACGTTCAAATCAAGCAGATGAACACGCGCGCCTTGAAGGGCAAACAACTCAGCAATCGCCTGACCGATACCGCTGGCGCCACCTGTGACTACGGCTACTTTGCCATCCAATCGGAAGATTGGGGTGCTGGCTTTCGTCTGTGTTTGAGTGATGGCTTTTCCCACTTCCAACCCATAGGTCATATTTGACAAAGCCTCCTGTTAGATGCGACACTGCCTGCCGACCGTGAACGTTTACGGCCAAGCACCAAAAACCACTATGCGAATTCTCTCTATCTCGCTGTTGCTGCTGGTTTTTGCGAGTACCGCTGACGCCCAGTGGCTACCCTTAAATCCCATCAAAAGCGTTGAGCCACAACCAGACGGCGCTGAGATTGTCCTGCAAACGGGCTATCTTCATCTGCAGGTATGCAGCGAGTCGATTGTACACATAATCTATTCGCTTGAGCGCGAGGTCCCCAAACGGCCCGACCTGATCATCGTAAAAACTGAATGGCCAAAGGTGGATTTCAAACTGGATACGTCTGACGCGAAGTCCGTCACACTCGCCACCGCCCGGCTGAAGATCGTCATCAATCGCGAAAACAGCTCGCTGGTTTTTCAAGATGCTTCAGGACACCAACTGGCGGAAGAGAATACGCGCAGCCTTAAACCCGTTGAAGTGAACGGAGAAAAGGCCCTTCATGCCGAGCGGTTCGTCAACATGTGGGGGACGCAGGAAGCGTTCTTCGGGCTGGGCCAGCATCAGGCGGGCGTGTGGAACTATCGCGGCGAAGCCGTGGACATCTCCCAGGACAACACCAATATTTCCGTGCCCATGCTGCTCTCCAGCAACGGCTATGGGATTTTCTGGAACAACGGATCACGCAGCCGATTCAACAACCGCTTCCCGCACGCTTTTTATTTGAGTTCTGAAGTCGCTGATGCTGTGGACTACTACTTTATTTACGGGCCTGAGTTCGACTCGATTGTGGCGGCGTATCGCACGCTGACGGGCGCGGCGCCGATGTTCGGCAAATGGGCTTACGGTTACTGGCAATGCAAGAACCGTTATGACTCGCAGCAGGAGATTCTCGGCATTGCGCATAAGTACCGGGAATTACATATCCCGCTCCGAAGGGGATGGTGGATGATCTGCACAAGAACAACGTCCACCTGATGATTTCCGTGTGGCCATACTTCCGCCCCGGCTCGCCTGTTTACGATGACATGCAGCGCCGTGGATTCTTTGTCGACAAGACGATTGCGCCCAGCTTCCACCCTGTGGGCCAAGCGCTCTATGACGCCTTCAACCCAGACGCGCGCAAGTACTACTGGAAGCTGATGGACGACGCGTTGTTCAAGATCGGCGCCGACGCCTGGTGGATGGACACGACCGAGCCGGAGACGGAAGGCCGCGAAACGAATCTCCTGGTTACCAACAAAATAGCGTTGGGCAATGGCGCGCGTTACGTGAACGAATACCCCGTCGCTACAACTTCAGCGGTGCATGATGGGCAGCGAAGCGAGTCCGATCAGAAACGCGTATTCATTCTTTCGCGCTCTGGCTACGCCGGGGTGCAACGGAATGCAGTGGCCGTGTGGTCTGGTGACGTGAATCCTAATTGGGAAACATTTCGGCGCCAGATTCCCGCGGGACTGAATCTTTCCGTCTCCGGTATTCCCTATTGGACAACCGACATCGGCGGGTTTGTCTCCGCCAACCCGGACAATCCCGCGTACCGCGAACTTTACGTACGCTGGTTTGAGTTTGGGACATTTTGCCCGATCTTTCGCGCTCACGGAACGCGCGACACCAACCAGAATGAGATATGGTCGTATGGGCCCGACGCGCAGAAGATACTGACTGCCTACGATCGCCTGCGGTATCGTCTGATGCCGTACACCTACTCAGTGGCCTGGAAGGTCACGAGCGAGGGATACACTATGATGCGTCCGCTGGTGATGGATTTCCGCACCGATATCCGCGCGCAGAATACAGGCGACGAATATCTATTTGGCCCCGCGGTCCTGGTAGCTCCGGTCACTGAGCAGGGAGCAACGACAAAACATCTCTACCTACCAAAAACAAGGTGGTATGACTTCTGGACTGGATCGACATTGAACGGCGGGCAGACAGTCGATGCGGCTGCTCCGCTCAGCACACTCCCGCTGTTTGTACGTGCTGGATCGATCCTTCCGCTGGGACCGGATGTAGAGTTCGCTTCAGAAAAGGCGGCTGATCCGATTGAGTTGCGGGTCTATCGCGGCGCGGATGGTGATTTCTCGTTATACGAAGACCAGGGCGACACTTACGGCTACGAAAAAGGGGCCTATGCAACCATCGACTTCCACTGGGATGACGCCGCCAAGGTCTTGACCATCGGCGACCGGCGCGGAAGGTTCCCGGAAATGTTGGAGGCGCGGACGTTTCGCGTCGTTTTTGTCGCGGAGAACCACGGCACGGGCGGTGATCTGACCACCAACGCGGACAAGATTGTGAAGTATTCTGGAAGAACAGTGACTGTGATCCCCTGACAACCACTGGAGCAAGGGAGGCTCCGTGCCTAAGACTTACGCTCGCCGCATCTTTGCAGTGCTCCTGCTAGCTCTCTTCTGCACAGCTTTGCAGACAAGTTCCGGGACCACAGGCCCCGATAGCATTACTATTCCTACGCAGCTTCCGGGCCAGAATGCACTTCTGATGGGATCGGCATGGTATCCCGAGCAATGGCCGGAATCGCGGTGGGAGAAGGACGTGCAGTTGATGGAGTCGGCGCACCTGCATGTGGCCCGCATCGCCGAATTTGCCTGGAGCACGATGGAGCCGACCGAAGGCCACTATGAATTTGGCTGGCTGGAACGCGCCATCCGCCTGCTGGAGAAACACCACATCGTAGCCGTCCTGGGCACACCCACGGCAACGCCGCCGGCGTGGCTGACAAAAAAATATCCCGAAATTTTGCGCATGGAAACCAACGGGCAACGCGTGACGCACGGAAACCGCGCTCATGCCGCGGCAACATCACTGAAATATCTTGAGTATTGCCGAAGGATCGCGGAAGAGATGGCCAAACGTTTTGGGCATGATCCCAACGTGGTCGGTTGGCAAATCGACAACGAATATGGCTACGCGTTGATGTCCTACGACGATGTTGCTCTGCGGCAATTTCAGGACTGGCTCAAAGCGAAATACAAAACACTGGACGCGCTCAACCAGCACTGGACCACGGCATACTGGAGCGAGACGTACGACGACTGGAGTGAGATCCCCATTCCCGTGGGAGCACACAACCCGGCGCTCATGCTGGAGTGGAAGCGGTTTGTCACTTATGTGTGGACGCGCTACCAGCAAAACCAGATCGACGTGATGCGCCCGCACATAGATGCACGGCAGTTCATCACCGGCAATTTCATGGGCATGTGGTTTGATCCCATTGATCACTACACCATCACCGCGCCACTGACGTTTGTTGCGTGGGACGACTACGTCGGCAATGGACACCTTGATCCGATCATGAACGGCATGAGCCATGACACTATGCGCGGCCTGAAGCGGGACAATTTCTGGATCATGGAAACACAGCCAGGCGCGGTGAACTGGCAATCCGTCAACAATTTTCTGAACAAGGGCGAGGTCCGCGCGATGGCGTGGCATGCGATTGGCCACGGCGCCGATGATGTCAACTACTGGCAATGGCGCAGCGCACTCAACGGACAGGAAGAGATCCATGGCACGCTCGTCGGACCCGACGGAGAGCCGGCGCCACTGTTGGAAGAAGTCGCGCGGACGGCCGGAGAGTTTGAAAAAGCGCAGAGCGCGTTTCGGGGAACGCGCGTGGTATCTGAAGTTGCCATCCTGAATGACTATGAAAGCCACTGGGCCCTGGACTTCCAAAAGCACACCAAAGACTACAACGCCATCGGAGCGGCGTCCGCGTACTATCGCGCGCTGCGCAAGATCGCACAGTCGATTGACGTGATAAGTCCGTACGCGCCTCTGTCCGGTTACAAACTGGTGGTCGCTCCAAACTTGAACGTCATGCCGGAAGCGCTGGCAAAGCATCTGCTCGACTATGTGAGAGGCGGCGGTCATCTTGTGTTGGGGCCCCGCTCCGGCATGAAGGACGAATACAACGGACTGCTCACGCAGCGGCAGCCGGGGTTCCTGGCTGAACCATTGGGAGGACGGGTTGAGCAGTACTACGCGCTCGAGAAAAATATTCCGGTTTCCGGAGCCTGGGGCAACGGAGAGGCCACGGTATGGGCGGAGCAATTGAAAGCTACCGCCGCGGACGACGAAATTCTGCTGCGTTACGGCGTCAGCAACGGATGGCTTGACGGCCAGCCCGCAGTGCTGACTCGCGCTTATGGCAAGGGACACATTACATACATTGGCGCAATGCTGGATGAGAAGCTCATGACTGGAGCCGCGGAGTGGATGACGAAGCAGAGCGGCGTCACTGCGGCTTTCGGTCCGGCGCCTGATGGAATTGAAGTCAATCGGCGGACCGGCGATGGCAAGCAGGTTTTTGTTCTTCTCAATTTCGCGCCGCAGACACAAAAGATTGCGCTGCCTCGTCCCATGAAATCTATTCTTGATGGAGCGCAGACGACTGAGATTGAGCTTGCGACCTACGGCGTGGCCGTGCTTCTTGATTCCAAGTGATGACGCGAAGTAAGCATTGGATGCATTGGCGGAGAACTGGTGAAAGAACGGCCCTTTAGGGCCGTGAAAGGATTGTTTAGAAAATGAGCTAAAGCAGCTTCACTGTAAGCGTGAACCAGAAACGTGTGGCACAGGCACTCTTGCCTGTGCGAAACATCCTTCTGAGGCAGGCACAGGCAGGAGTGCCTGCGCCACACAATCCAGTCTACGGCAATATTGAAAATGCTTTAGCCCAAGTTTCACCAGCGTTAGAGTTGAGCTATGTATGAAGACAAGGTGAGGAATGGATAACAACAACTATCAACCCAAACCTGAACACAAATTCTCGTTTGGGCTGTGGACCGTCGGCAACATTGGGCGGGACCCGTTTGGAGAGCCGGTGCGCGCGGTGCTGCCTCCGGCGGAACTGGTCCGTTTGCTTGCCGAGGTAGGCGCGTGGGGAGTGAATCTGCATGACAACGACCTGGTCCCCATTGATGCCACGCCCGCGCAGCGCGATTGTATTGTCCGCGAGTTCAAGAAAGCGTGCGCTTCCAGCGGCATCTGCGTCCCCATGACCACGGTCAACCTTTTCACTGATCCGGTTTTCCGCGATGGCGCCTTCACCTCAAACGATGCGGATGTCCGTGCTTACGCGATCCAAAAATCCATGCGGGCCATGGATATTGGCGCGGAGCTGGGAGCAAAAATTTTTGTTTTGTGGGGCGGGCGCGAAGGCACGGAGACAGATGCCTGCCGGCGTCCTGATGAAGCGATCAAGCGGCTGCGCGAAGCGGTGAACTACCTGTGCGGATATTCGCTGGGCCAAGGTTATGACTATCGTTTTGCGCTGGAAGCAAAACCCAACGAACCTCGCGGCGACACTTACATGCCCACCACGGGCGCCTACTTGGCATTCATTGAGTCGCTGGACCATAAGGAGATCGTTGGCGTGAACCCCGAGGTGGCGCATGAGCAGATGGCCGGACTCAGCATCCTGCACGCGGTGGCGCAGGCGTGGGAAGCGGGGAAACTATTTCACATAGACCTGAATGACCAGGCGGGCGGGCGTTACGATCAGGATTTCCGATTTGGTTCTGTCAATCCCAAGACGGCATTCTGGCTGGTGAAATTTCTGGAAGACGTTGGCTATGCCGGGCCGCGCCACTTTGATGCGCATGCCTACCGCACCGAGGATTATCAGGGCGTGAAGAATTTTGCTCGCGGGTGCATGAGGACTTATCTCATACTCAAAGAGAAGGCGGCGCGATTTAACGCCGACAAGGAAATTCAGGCGTTGCTCCATAATACCAACGGCAATGCAAGCCAGCTTTGGAATGGAGTTTATTCGAAGAAATCCAGCCAGGAGCTTTTGTCGCAACCGTTCGATCGGGCGCAACTGGCAGCTAAGAGGCTAGACTACGAACGTCTGGACCAGTTGGCTATGGAGATTCTGTTGGGTGTCCGCTGACGAGCCTGACGAATTGTAGGCTTGGCGTTTCATTCCTCGGTGAAGTCACAAGGAGACAAGTTGCGTTTCAATCCATCGTTGAAGATGTTTTCCGTTTTTGTTGTCAGCCTGGTGTTGGCTGGCGCAGCGCAACAGCCGGGCACGTCGAACCCATCTGCCGCGAACCCATCTATCTCAAACCCAGGCGGCGATCCGGTCGCAACTGACACTCTGGACAGTTCAATATTTCTTCGGCAACAGATGAAGCCAGCCGGTCCGGGGGAGCAGACTTATGCTCCGCGCGTTGAAGCGCTCATCGCCAAGATGACGTTGCGGGAGAAGATTGGGCAGATGACGCAGCTACAGATCGGCATGATCGCCGATGGCAGAGGACAGAACATCACCATCAATCCGGCGAAGCTGGAGAAGGCGGTGACCGAGTACGGCGTTGGATCAATCCTGAACGTGGACGATGAAGCTCTGCCGGTGAATCGATGGCATGAGATTATCAATCAAATTCAGGCAGCGGCCGGGAAGACGCGGCTGCATATTCCGGTGCTCTACGGCATTGATTCAATCCACGGGGCCAACTATATCCGCGAAGCAACTCTGTTTCCCCAGCCGGTAGCCATGGCCGCGACGTGGAACCCGGCCTTGACCTTACGTGCTGCGCAGATCACCGCTGCGGAGACGCGCGCGGCGTCCATCCCTTGGAATTTTTCTCCGGTGCTCGATGTAGGCAGACAGCCGCTCTGGCCGCGTCTCTATGAAACTTACGGCGAGGACCCGGTTCTTGCAACGACCATGGGCGTTACCGTGGTCCGCGGATATGAGGGCACGGACATTTCCGGCAGCACGAACGTAGCGGTCAGCTTGAAACATTATGTCGGCTATAGCGCGCCTCTAAGCGGACGCGACCGCACTCCGGCGCTGATTCCTGAAATCACGCTACGGCAATATTACTTGCCGATTTTTCGCGCAGCGGTAGACGCAGGCGCCCACACCGTCATGGTGAACTCCAGCGACGTAAATGGCGTTCCCGGCCACGTGAACAAATATTTGCTCACCGACGTGCTGCGCGGAGAGATGCATTTCAAGGGCTTGGTGGTCTCCGATTGGGAAGACATCAAGAGCCTGGTTGGACGACATCAGGTGGCAGCCAACGAAAAAGAGGCGACGCGCATGGCGGTAATGGCGGGCATCGACATGAGCATGGTGCCGAGCGATTACAGCTTCAGCGACCTTCTCTACCAACTGGTCCAGGAAGGCAAGGTCCCGGTCAGCCGTATTGATGAGGCGGTGCGAAGAATTCTCAGCGTTAAGTTTGCTTTGGGCCTCTTTGAACATCCTGCTCCGGACCCGCATTCGCAAGCCGCTGTGGGCGCGGCGGAATCTCGGCAGGTGAGCCTGCAAGCAGCGCGTGAGGCCATCACCTTGCTGAAAAATGAAAGCAGCACGCTGCCGCTACGAAAGAACATGCGCGTGCTGATCACTGGCCCGGCCGCCGATTCGCTGGTTCCGCTGAACAATGGCTGGACGTACACATGGCAGGGTGCGAACGCTGCGCTGTATCCCAAGGATCGTCCGACGTTGCGCGAGGCTGTGTCGGCGAAGGTCGGCCCGGCCAACGTGATCTATGTGCCCGGCAGCAGCTTTGACCATGTGATCGATATCAATAAGGTTACGGAAGCGGCGCACCAGGCCGATGCGATCATCCTGGCGCTGGGCGAAAACTCTTATGCTGAGACGCCAGGAAACATTGATGACCTAACGCTGTCAGTCGCTCAGTTGCAGCTTGCGCAAGCTGCCGTCGCAACCGGCAAGCCGGTTATATTGGTGCTGGTGGAAGGCCGTCCTAGAATCATCAGCAGCATTGCCGGCCAGATAGCCGCGATCGTCATGGCTTACAACCCTTCGAACGAAGGTGGTCAAGCCATCGCGGACGTGCTGTTCGGAGACTGCAATCCCTCGGGCCGGCTGCCTTTTACGTATCCTCGACACACCAATGCGCTGATCACCTACGATCACAAACGGTATGAGACTGAAGAACAACCGTTCTCTCAGGAAGGCTTTAAGCCGCAGTTTGAGTTTGGCACAGGCTTGAGCTACACGACGTTCGCCTACTCAAACCTGGTGGTAGCTCCTTCGAGCGTTGGCCCTGGACAAAACATAAAGGTGTCCGTTGATGTGAGGAATACGGGTCAGCGCGAAGGCAAAGAAGTCGTGGAACTTTATCTGAGCGACCTGGTTGCTTCGATCACTCCGCCGGGCCGGCGGCTGGTGCGATTTGGAAAAGTACGCTTGGGTCCAGGGGAAAGTCGTAGCCTTTCTTTTACAATCACACCGGAAGACCTGTCGTTCATCGGAGCAGACCTGAAGCCGACGATTGAACCGGGGGAGTTTGTGCTTTCCGTCGGCAGCCTGCGGGCCTCTTTTTCATTGGCGCCGGCGCGTGCTGCGGCTTCAAAATAGGATTTGGAGTGATGGCAAAACTTGCAATCGAGAACTGCGCACCGAAGAAAGCATTTTTCGCGCTCCAGCAGTTTTGCAATGAGGTAGCAAGCGGGCGACTTGCAGTGTCTGAAGCAGAATGAGGCGGCGATCCGCCAGCCTGAGTGATGGTGCATGACCGTCCTTGTTTGTGCTTTAATATTCTAAACACTATGCCAGTGCCAGCCGGTAGCCCAGTGACTATTCGAGCCAACGGAGATCATCGACGCTGCTAAGAGATCGCATTCGCCGGCTGCGGTTGAGGTGCTCCTTGTGAAGAAGCTCAGCTTCCTGGTCTCACTGATTACAGAAGACAATGATTACCAGCGCCTCCAGGCCTCTTCCGCGGAGCAAGCGGCACAGCGCCTGGGCGCGGACATCAAGGTCATCTTCGCCGGGAATGACAGCATACGGCAGAGCGAACAACTGCTGGAGGCGATCCAATCACCTTCCTCCCGGCCCAGTGCGATTGTGTTTGAGCCCGCGGGCACGGCCATGGCCCAGGCGGCACGGGCCGCGGTTGCTGCCGGAATCGGATGGGCGGTCCTTAATAAGGAGGCCGACTACATACCCCAACTCCGAAGAACAAGCCGGGTGCCTGTTTTCTCCGTCGGCTCGGACCACGATGAAATTGGCCGCATCCAGGGAGAACAACTTGGCGCACTTCTGCCGCAAGGAGGCGTTGTGTTATGCATTCAGGGCCCCGCTGGAAGCTCTGCCGCTGAACAGCGCGCGGCGGGGATGAACCGGTCCAAGCCGGCGAACATTGATCTGCGCACGATCCGGGGAAACTGGACGAAAGAGAGTGGATACAACGCCGCCAGATCATGGCTGCGTCTTTCTACGTCTCATGCGGCGCCGATCGGAGCAGTGGCAAGCCACAATGATGCGATGGCGCTGGGCGCAAGCCAGGCTTTTGAAGATCAATCCGCAGGCGAGAAGCGCACAAGGCTGCTTGGCTTACCGTTTCTCGGCTGCGATGGCGTCCCTGATACCGGGCAGGCATGGGTGCGCAGCGGGCAGTTGGCCGCAACTGTCATCACGCCGCCGAATGCGGGAATTGCCATAGAAATAGCGGCGAAAACGCTCCAAACCGGCATGCCATCGCCGGAGCACACAGTTGTGCCCTCGGTAGGGTTTCCTTCACTGAAGGAACTGGCGGCGAAAGCAAGGAAAGTAGAGCCCTGAGCGGTTCCCGGATTAGTGTATCCGTTTTTTTGGCGCCCTCGCCTGTGAAAAGCAGCAGCACAGGCGAGGGCGGCTGTCCCACACGTGCTACAGCAACCCTGGAACGGCTCTGATGCATTTGCTCACGCCTGGACCGTAACGCTGAACAAGCCCACCATCTCCGGCGCAAACCCTCTTAGCATGGCCGGAACGTCGGCAAGAAACGGAGCAGTATATGCTTCGATCTTTACGCTCTCCGTTGTGGGAGCGAACCGCAACCGCGGCCCTCCGCTGGAGAGCACAAAGAACGCGCCTTCCCGCGTTGCGTTCAGTCCGGCAAATTCTTGTTTCAGCGGCGGCGTGCCATCGGGTTTGGCGGAGCCGGAAACAGAAAAGCTGAACAGCCCATCAGTTCCCCGCACCAGGCGGACCACCACGTTGTCATAGCTGACTCCGGTGCCCAGCGTTACCGCCTTGTCAAGCCGCAGTTCCACCACCTCATCATTGGCGGACACCAGCGTCGCGGTTTGCCCGTCGATGCTCCCCACGGCCGCTGCAACTTGCGGCTGCTTTGACGCTACCATCTGGAAAATAAAATCGGCCATCGTTTTCTGCAGCACCGCCCGGCAACCCTGCGGAAGTCCGAAGATTTCCTGCGCCCCTG
>WNFI01138114.1_pt1 | contig 11043 bp, 10 predicted proteins | sample 5400471 | NCBI WGS metagenome assembly WNFI01 (sample SAMN13153348, study PRJNA577476) | soil metagenome | isolation source: 100 cm saprolite on Douglas fir-dominated hillslope | place: USA:California | collected 2013-09-17 | reverse complement strand
CTACCGTCTCGCTACTTTCTCTGGCCGGTGAAACATCTCCACCGCCGCAGCCTCTCTCTCGGCCCGCCGCTTCGAACCATGCTCGTACGCTGCCGCAATGAACGTACTGAACAACGGATGCGGCTCCAGCGGCTTCGACTTGAACTCGGGATGGAACTGGCAGCCGATGAAATGCGGATGATCCGGCAGTTCCACCATCTCTACGTAAGTACCGTCGGGCGTCGAACCAGAAATTCGCAGTCCCGCCGCCACCATCGGCTCCTCGTATTCGCGGTTGAATTCGTAGCGATGGCGGTGGCGCTCGCTGATTTCCAGCTTGCCGTAGATTTTGTGGGCCAGCGTGTTGGGCTCAATCTTGCAAGTCCATGCGCCCAGCCGCATGGTGCCGCCCAGTTCTTCGACGCCGCGCAACTCGCGCAGCTTGTAGATCACGCGATGCGGCGTCGCCTGATCGAACTCGCTTGAATTTGCTTCCGCCAACCCAACCACGTTGCGGGCAAACTCAACACAGGCAGTTTGCATTCCCAGGCAGATCCCAAAATAAGGAACGTTATTCTCGCGCGCATAGCGAATCGCGATCAGCATCCCTTCGATGCCGCGCTTGCCGAAACCGCCGGGCACTAGCAACCCGTCATAGCCTTCGAGTTGCGCATCGCTGCTCTGCTCGTTGCTTTCCAGCCCTTCGGCCTCGATCCAGTTCAACTGAAGTTTCAGATTGTGAGCCAGCGCGCCGTGTACCAGCGCTTCCTTCAGAGATTTGTAAGAGTCTTCGTACTCGACATACTTGCCTACAATCCCGATCGTCACCGTGTCTTTCGGGTTGTAGACGCGATGCACAATGTCTTCCCACTTGGAGAGATCGCGATCCTTGGCGTCCATATGCAGATACTTCAGGACCAGCGTATCCACGCCTTCATTGGCGAACACGAGCGGCACTTCATACACCGAAGCCACGTCCTTGGCCGTGATAACGGCCTCTTCCTGCACGTTGCAGAAAAGCGCAATCTTCGATTTCAGCTCCTTCGCCAGGAAACGGTCGGTCCGGCAGAGCAGGATGTCGGGCTGAATTCCAATGCTGAGTAGTTCTTTCACCGAGTGCTGCGTAGGCTTCGTCTTCAATTCCTGAGCGGCGGCGATGAACGGCACGAGCGTGACATGGACGAATAGCGTGTCCTCGCGGCCGAGTTCCTGGCGCATCTGCCGGATCGCTTCCATGAACGGCAGCGACTCGATATCCCCCACCGTGCCGCCAATCTCGACAATCGCCACGTCGACATCCTGCGCCACTTTCTTCATTGCCGCTTTGATTTCATTGGTGACGTGCGGAATCACCTGCACCGTTTTTCCGAGATAATCTCCGCGGCGCTCTTTGGCGATGATCTGCTCGTAGAGGCGGCCGGTGGTCCAGTTGTTGTCGCGGGAAAGTTTGGCGTGGGTGAAGCGCTCGTAGTGGCCGAGGTCGAGATCGGTTTCGGCACCGTCGTCGGTCACGAAAACTTCGCCATGCTGGAACGGAGACATCGTCCCGGGATCGACGTTGAGGTAGGGATCAAACTTCATCAGGTTGACTTTCAACCCGCGGCTCTCCAGCAGGCATCCGATGGAAGCCGCCGCTAATCCCTTAATCCCTTGCCCAGAGAAGACACAACTCCGCCCGTCACAAAGATGTACTTTGCTGGCATCTCTTCCTCGCTCTAAATTGTGTTTGAAAGATTGTGCAGGTGGGGTGCACGATCAATTATGACAGAAGATGCCTGTGGAAAGAAACAGAAGAATCCGCGCGCGTTGACTATCCCGGGGATGTGGGCGAAAATGATTGCAGTAACTTCCCTCGATCCTGACTTGTCGGATTTTGGTTTTCGCTTCACACGTGGGCCTGTGGCGCAGCTGGGAGCGCGCTTCCATGGCATGGAAGAGGTCGCCGGTTCGATCCCGGCCAGGTCCACCAACTCTCTCAAAAAAACTAACAATAACTTGGACTGGCAAATGGCAAAGCACTGCGTTCGCGTCACAACCTGAAGTCTTGTGCAATTGAAAAAGGGCGCTCCGTGAGCGCCCTCTCGATCGATGCAGTTTCACGAACTCGGCTTGGTGGCACCGCTCTAGTTCGGACCACCCATTCCGGGCGCTGCTATTCCAGGACTGCCGCTGCCGCCTGAAACTCCTTGTGTGGATCCTGGGGTTCCCGTCGGGCCCCCGTTTCGGGCATGATCTGTGCGCCAAGCCTGCTCCGTCGCGTCGTCCAGCCCTCCGTGCGGGGGCGCGGCCTTTGCCGCCCGGTCTTTCACTGAATTGAAGCGTTCCCCCGCCGCCTCAAGGTCGGGTTTCGGCGCGAGGGTATCCACCGCCAGGGTATCGAGCTTGATGTCGTACTTGTCGATCAAGTCGCGCTGTTTGTCGGCCTTTCCACCATCCAGGAAGTGCTTGAAGAGGCAGTCATCGATCTTGCTATTCAGTTTCTTGGCATCTGCCGCGACTTCCTTCCAGTTGGCGTGCTGGTCGTTGGCCACCTGCGTGATGGTTTTGCCGGCCTTCAGTTGCGCCGCTAGGTCCTCCGGCTTCGCGCCGCTCTTGATCAATTCCTGCGCCACAAACAGCGCGCCATAGTTCAAGTTCATCGCCTGCCGCTGCTGCACCAAATCAGCCCGCTTCACCCCCGTCACATCGGAGACCGCACGGCTTACAACCTCGCGCCCAGTCATATCCATGGCCATGGCAGTCACCTTGGCGAGTTCTTTGTTGGCTTTATCCTGGTCATCGCTGAACGCCGGCAAAGCCGCGGACAGGACGAGCAACACTGTACAGTAACGGACGATCAGATTCATACCTACCTCCACGTGGAAATAGTACGCCAGAAGGGACCGGAAACAAAGCTTATCTTAACTGCTGGTTAAAGGGCGCGAGGTCAACGGCTACAGTCCTTTAACTCTCATACAGTTGAATCTCCATTTTTCACGCGCGCAGGAATGCTACGCTGGTAGGGTGAACTGGCGGCCTACACTTCCCTTCCCGCGCATCGCCCTCATTATCCTGATCTGGACACTGTTCCTCTCAATCCCGGCATCGGCCGCGAACTGGACCGTACGCGCACAGCCTGCCAGGTTGGTGAATGGCGGGCCTGCGTTGTTTGAAGTGAAGCCTCTTGCGCGACTGGGATCGCTGACCGGAACCTGGCTGGGGCATGACGTTTCCTTCAGCCTCGATGCAAAAAGCAAGACATGGTTCGCGCTGGCGGGCGTCAGCCTGGAAACTGCTCCGGGAACCTACTCCCTTGAACTGACTGGCGAGACTGAAGCGGGGAAAGCCCCCAGCAAGAAAATTTCATTCAACCGCAAGTTCGCCGTCGCTCGCGGCAAGTATCCCAAGATCGAAGTCAAGCTCAGTGTTGAAGGCAAGTTCACCGAGCCCAACCCCGAACAGCAGAAGCAAATTGAAGAAGGCCAGCAAATCAAGAAGGACTATCTGAACCGGGTTACGCCCGAACGCGAGTGGTCCGGTCAATTCGCGACTCCCGCCGACGCTGCCATTTCGGACGTCTTCGGCTCTCAGCGTATTTTCAATGGCAAGACGTCAAGCCCGCACCTTGGCCTGGATTTCCGCGTTCCCAGCGGAACTCCCGTGGCGGCCATGAACGACGGCACCGTCCTGTTGGCGCGGCCGATGTATTTCGAGGGAAACTTCGTCGTACTCGATCACGGACAGGGATTGCTGACGCTGTACCTGCATCTCTCAGAGTTCAAGGTAAAGGAAGGGGATCGCGTGAAACGCGGGCAGGAAATCGGCCTGAGCGGAAGCACGGGCCGGACCACGGGTCCCCATCTCCACGTCGGCGTGCGGTGGCAAGGCACTTCCCTGGATCCCGCGAGCCTAATGCGCTTGCGCCTGCCGTAAAGAACTTAGGCGTTCCCGCCCGATAACCCGCTCAACCCGCGTGGCGGAATATCCCGCAGCGCGTCCTTCAGACTTTCTTTCAGCTCGAGGTTGCGGATCAGGCGGTGCAGATAATTGGGATGCACGCCCAGAATGCGCGCCGCGTCGGCATAGCTGCCCTGAGTCTGCTCCACGGCGTCAAGAATCAGTTGCTTCTTCAATTCCTTGACTGCCGCATAGTATTTCGCCTCAGTCATCTCCGGCGACGGATTCCTCTCCAGCAGCGACTCCGGCAAATCCTCGGGCAGAATCATATCGGAACTCCCCAGTACCAGCGCGCGCTCAATGGCGTTTTCCAGTTCGCGGAGCGCAACGTGGGCATCGTGATCTTCAACACCGCCAGGCGGTAATACAAGTCCTGGCGAAACTTGCCCTCGCGTACCGCCTGCCCCAGATTGCAGTTGGTCGCGGCTATGAGGCGGATATCCACTTTGATGGGATGAGTCCCGCCCACGCGTTCGAACTCACGCTCCTGTAGCACGCGCAACAGCTTGACTTGCAAAGTAAGGGCCAGTTCTCCGATCTCGTCGAGAAAAACCACGCCCCCGTCTGCCACTTCGAGGCGTCCCTTCTTCTGCACGGCGGCGCCGGTAAAAGCTCCACGCTCGTGCCCGAATAGATCGCTTTCCAGAAGCGTCTCTGGAATCGCAGAACAATTGATCGCGACAAACGGCTTGCTGGCCCTGGGACTGTTGCGGTGCAGGGCCCGGGCCGCCAGCTCCTTCCCCGTTCCGCTCTCGCCTTCGATCAGCACCGTTGAATCGGTAGGCGCCACGCGCTTGAGAAACTGGTAGACATCCTTCATGCGCGCGCCTTCTCCGACCAGGCTCCGCTCCTGGCTGATCTCCACCGTCAGGCGTTCATTCTCCTGCTCCAGCCATTCCAGGCGGCGGGCATTCTCCAGCGCAACCGCGGAAATGCCTGCGATCGCCGTCACCAGTTGCAAATGCTCTTCGTTAAGACGGCTGCTGACATTGTCGCTGTCGAGATAGATGCACCCAGTCACCCGCTGGAACACGGTCAAGGGCACGCACAACAGCGAGCGCACCGCCTGGCCGGCCTGCCGCATGCGCGCAAACATCGAGTTGAATTGCTGGCCCTCACGGTCCGCCAGCAGAATGGCGCCCCGGCCCGCGGGAACAACCTCGAAGATCAATTCCAGCAATTGTCCCTGGAGGTCGTTGAGGTCGCGAATGGCATGTACGATCCGGCTGATCTTGAGCAGCGCATTCAGGTTGCGGGCCACGCGGGAGGTCGCCGGCAGCTCGCGCAACAACCGGTCCGGCTGGAGATAAACCACGTCCCGGGGATGGATAATCGTAGTTTCCGCCGTGGCCGCCACGTCCTCCAGTTCCACCCGCCCTGCCGGCGGCGTGCGATCTTCGGCCTCGAGCAGGAATAGAAAGGAAGAATCGCCAGCGGCAATCTCGTCCCCGTGTTGCAGCCAGTGCTCTTCGACCGCGGCGCCGTTCACCAGCGTCCCATTGCGGCTGTCAAGGTCGCGCACAAGATATCTACCGCCTTGAGAGCTCAGCAGACAATGTTTTCGCGAGACCGAAGGATCGACGATCGCGATTCCATTCGACGCCTCCCTTCCGATCGTGACTTCGCCTTCGGACAAAGGAATGATCGAGTCTTTCAATGGCCCGGAAAGGACCAAGAGTCTGGGGCGCAAGCTGGCTCACCTCGCGCCCTTCTTATCACACTTCGGCCCGAAATTCATGCCAGAACTGAACTTGTTCCAATATCCGAACGGATAGAGGTAGCTATCTGATCGGATAGCAAATGGACCGATCGTCCGACGCAAAAAGCGATGGGGGAAGCGCTTTTGGAATAAGTTCTTGCCGAGTTTGCGCAAACCAGGGACTCGAGGGGCCCCCTCATCGAGTCCTTGGTTTTTTCGGCCGTGCCGATACCGTGGAAATCTCACCCCTTTCGTTAAACGCAACCTTCAAAAAGAGAAAATAAGTAAGAAGGAGGGCGATATGAAGAGGATCAGCCTTGGAGCAGGCCCGGTCCTCACAAACCTTTAAGCAATCCCGACATTGAGGCGTCCAGCCCACTAAAGCACGGATACGCGCCATCGGTCCCGTTGAAGTACCCCACAACTTCACGCAGCCTCCCACTGGCTTCGACGCAGTCGTTGACGACATGGTCGGGAACTCGGCCCATAGCATCCCAGAGTAGTGCCTTCACGGGGCGCATCAGCAATAGGAGAACCCCATATCACCAAGATGGAACCGCAACTTAGAGCAGCGAGGCGGCCGTCTCTGTTGGGCGGCCGCCTGAGAGACTACTTTCCCGTCCCCGAAAGATTCACCGGCGCGGGGCTGACTCCGCCTATGGGAAGCACGAAATAGAGCCCCGCGCTTCGTGAGCCGGTCCTTGTCGGGTCAAAGATCACACTAGCCGTGCAGCTGCCTCCCGGCTGAATTGTTTGTGCGGTGCAGTTGTCTGTCTCCGAGAAATCGTTAAGATCATGTCCGCCAACGGATACGTAGCTGAACTGCACCGCCGTGCTGCCCTCATTGGTGGCTGTTACAACCTGTGGCTTGCTCTTGGTGCCGACCCTCTGGGCGCCAAAGTTTACGCTGCCCGGCGAAGTCTTTATCACGGTTGCCGTTCCAACCATCTCGATCACCTGCGGCTTCGACGAAGCGCTGTCAACCAGCGTCACCAGTCCCGTGTACGAGCCTACTGCTGGCGGCTCGAATAGTACGCTGATCGAACAGTCAGCTCCGGCCGGGATCGAACTTCCACAGGTATTGCTTTCCTTGAAGCTTCCCGACACCTTAATCGAACTGATCGAGAGCGACGACATCCCGTTGTTGGTGAGAGTCACCGTCTGCGCAGCACTCTTCGTATTGATCAGCTGCGTGGGGAACGTGATTCGCTCGGTCGGGAAGAAGCTCACGGCACCCGTGTTGAGCATCGTGATCACCCCCTGAAAAATGTTGCCCAAAACAAGGTCCGGGAGATGATCCCCATTCAAATCGCCGAGAGCAGGCAACCCGGTGACACCGGATGCAAAAAACTGTGCTGGTTCCAGCGTACCGTCACCCTTGCCCCAAAACACATCGACCCCCGCGACCCCATTGGTCCCAATGCCGCTAGGGACCGCGACATCCAGCTTGCCATCTAGGTTCAGATCGTAGACGATTACTTGGCCGCCCCCAAGACCAGTGGTGCTATAGTTCACCGTCGGCTGTAGGGTGCCATTCCCGTTGCCCAGCAGCACAGCGACGCCGCCGAGGGCGTAACCTAGGACCGCATCCACGTTCCCATCGCCGTTGATGTCGCCCGCCGCCACGGTCGCAGGCACGTACTGGAGGGCATCCGTAATCGAATTTTGCAGGGTGCCGTCGCCGTTGCCCAGCAACACGCCAATGCTGTAGGTCGATCCAAACGATCCAGTCACGACCACATCGAGCTTATGGTCGTTGTTAAAATCGGCGACCGCCAGCCATCCGGAGGCGATGAAGGAACCGTTATCGCTGGGCGGCCGGAACGTTCCATCGCCATTTCCCAGAAGCACACTGATGTACGGGGTATCGATCACAACGACGTCGGGCTTGCCGTCGCCGTTGAAGTCGCCCACCACCACAGAAGCATTGGGGTTCGTGGTCCTGGAAACCAGGGGTGTCTTGAAGGTCCCATCCCCGCTGCCAAGATAGACGCTCACTGTACCCGGAGTATCCCCATCGGCGCTAACAATGTCCAAATTCCCGTCGTTATTGAAGTCCGCGACCGCTAGGGACCTAGATAGTTTCGTAGGGTACGTCACTGGTTTCTGAAACGTCCCGTCGCCATTGCCGAGCGCCACAGCGAATCCGTTGATCACCATCATGACCACGTCCAGCTTGCCATCGTGGTTAAAGTCGCCCGTGGCGATGGAATAGGCCCCTTCCGGGAATGGGTTGTACGCCCGAGTTTCAAACTGCGCCCACGCCGGGGTGCTGATAACCCGAAAACAAAATAGGGCCGCTAGGATGCAAAGGATACGACGAAGCCAAAACGAGCCCGAATTGTTCATGAGTAACTTCACTTCCTGCCGGCAGGGGGAACCGCAGATTTCGGAGAGCCTATCACAACTCCGGTTCCTCAACGGTACGATTTTTCTTGACCTCATCTCTGGCCCACGTTTGATTCTTGGTCGGACACTATCACGACCGAGACTACCTCACGCTTCGCGATTTTCCGGAAGGTGGCACATTCTCGCATTCCCTGTTCACTTAACCTTGACCCTGCCCCCGCAATGCCCCATACTCCTCCAAGCTGAGGGTAGTTTTAGAGGCAAGTCGGACCGGGAAGCATCAAGCAGAGTATGCAAGATCTTGCAACATGCATCCCCTGAAACGTCCGAAAATGCCCCTTAACTCCATTGGGATCAAGATTTTACCCGTAAGTGATTGATTCCAATATATTATTTTCGATTTTCTCGCTAACCTCAACATTCTAATAGACCGGGGGGAGGGGGGTGTACCCCAGAAATAAAATCGTCCCAAAAAGGCACCGATGGAAGTCATCACCCTAACTGCCGAGAAGCCGCACACCCTCTGGGCCTCGCTGGTGGAAGCCGTTCGCGGCTCCCATCAGGACTACACCACTGGCAGCCTGAACCGCGCCATCTTGCTGTTAGCCGTCCCGATGGTTCTGGAGATGGTGCTGGAATCGCTGTTCGCCGTGGTCGACGTCTTCTGGGTCGGACGCCTCGGCGCGAACGCGGTTGCGACGGTCGGACTTACCGAGTCGATGCTGAGCCTGGTCTTCGCCGTGGCCATGGGATTGAGCCTGTCGACCACCGCCATGGTAGCGCGCCGCATTGGCGAAAAAGATCCCGAAGGCGCGGCAGTCGCGGGCGTGCAAGCCATTGCGCTCGGCCTGATGGTGGCGCTGGCCATCGGCATCCCGTGCGGAATCTGGGCGCCGAACCTGCTGCGCCTGATGGGCGCTTCGCCGGAGATCGTCGCGACCGGCAGCGGTTACACCAGAATCTGCCTCGGCGGAAGCGCGGCGGTGTTGCTGCTCTTCCTGAATAATGCAATCTTCCGCGGCGCGGGCGATGCCGCAATCGCGATGCGCCTGCTCTGGGTTTCGAACATCATCAACCTCGTGCTCGATCCCTGCCTGATTTTCGGCTGGGGACCGTTCCCGCGCCTGGGCGTAACTGGCGCGGCTTTGGCGACGCTGATCGGGCGCAGCATCGGCGTGATCTACCAGTTCTATCGCCTGATGCGCGGGACGGAGCGCCTTCGCATCCTGAAGAGTCAGGTGCGCATTCAGTGGAAGGTGTTACTGCGGCTGATCCGCGTTTCGCTCACCGGCATCCTGCAATTCGCCATCGCACATACCAGTTGGATCGGCCTGGTCCGCATCGTCAGCATCTTCGGCGCAGCCGCGCTCGCCGGATACACGATCGCAATCCGCATCGTGATCTTCGTCATCCTGCCCTCGTGGGGCTTGAGCAACGCTGCGGCCACTCTGGTAGGGCAGAATCTGGGCGCGGGCCATCCCGAACGCGCCGAAAAAGCAGTGTGGCGCACCGGGCTCTACAACGTGATTTTCCTGGGGTTGATCGGAGTGATCTTTATTTTCTCTTCCGAACCGATCGTGCGCCTGTTCACGCATGACCCGGAAGTGGTGCCGCTGGGCGCAGCCTGCCTGCGCATCATCAGCTACGGCAACCTCGGCTACGCCTACTTCATGGTCATGATGCAAGCCTTCAACGGCGCAGGCGACACAGTCACACCTACAATCGTGAATTTTTTTGGCTTCTGGCTGCTCGAGATTCCGCTCGCTTATTGGTTGGCAATTCCGCTGCACATGCGCTCAAACGGAGCCTTCTTTTCCATCGCTATCGCGGAGAGTTCGATGGCTGTCGTCAGCGCAATTCTGTTCAAGCAAGGGAAGTGGAAGAAGCAGAAAATATGACCGTGTGACTTGCTTATGCGTACGCATAGGTGTACACTTCATAAAAGAGGTGTTTCCGTGGCCGCTCTCAAAGTAGGCGTCCGTGAATTTCGGGAGCAGATTGCTAGTTTTCTGGAATCGGAGACGCCTGTCGCCGTCACCCGCCGTGGGGAGACTCTGGGTGTCTATGTACCCACGCGCAGGAAGCGCGTCAAGTCGGCCGATCTTTCAGAGCTTAAAGCAGCGGCAGATCGCCTGGCCGAGGCGCTGACGGACGTGGACGAAGATGAATTGGTGACGGAATTCAAACGGGTGCGCCGCCGCGCAAGGGCCGCGAAACGCTGAGATGATTGTTGTCGATGCGAACATCCTGATCCGCGCCATTTTGGGGCGTCAGGTTCGACAACTTCTGGATCGTTACGCATCCCAAGGCGTTCGTTTCTTTGCTCCCGATCTTGCATTTGAGGACGCTCAAAAATACCTTCCCGCAATCCTTAAGAAACGCGGGAAAAACGAGGTGGACGGTCCCGAGATCGCTGGCGTATTTGCGGACAATTATCGAGCCAATCGACCGAGAGCTGTACACCATATTTGAAAGTGAGGCACGCAACCGCTTGCGTGGCAGAGACGAGGACGATTGGCCAGTTTTGGCGAGTTCCCTGGCGTTAGAGTGTGGAATTTGGAGTGAGGACGCGGATTTCTTTGGCACCGGCATCGCTGTGTGGACGACAAGCCGGATCGAGATCTTCCTGAAATCAGAGCTAGAATCAAACCAATCGGAGCAAGAGTGACTGCTATCTCGCCCGCGCCAGCACCAGAGTGATGTCATCCGGCTGCTCGTTGTCGCCGATCCAGTCATCGACCGCCGAAGTGACCGTCTGGCTGATTTGCACTAGCGGCAAATTCCGGTTCTCGCTCACGAGATCAATCAATCGCTCTTCGCCAAATTCGCCGAATTCATTTTCCGGCTCGGTAACGCCATCGCTGTAAGCGAGAAAGATTTCGCCGGGATGCATTTCCACACAGCCTTCATCGTACGCCACATCTTCGAACAGTCCGACCACCGTTCCGCCCGCTTCCAAGCGACGCACCGCGCCATCGCGACCAATCAGAATCGGCGGCAAGTGTCCGCCGTTGCTGTACGTCAGCCGGTGCGAACGCCCATCGTAGATTCCCAGAAACAGCGTGGCATATTTTTCCGGC
>WNFI01151353.1_pt1 | contig 11044 bp, 9 predicted proteins | sample 5400471 | NCBI WGS metagenome assembly WNFI01 (sample SAMN13153348, study PRJNA577476) | soil metagenome | isolation source: 100 cm saprolite on Douglas fir-dominated hillslope | place: USA:California | collected 2013-09-17 | reverse complement strand
ACGCTTCCTTCCAGCACGCAGTCGACATTCAACTCCGCGGCAATTTCTCCGATGGATTTGTTCATGGACTTGTATTGAATTGAGGAAGTTCGCGCGATCACTCCCAACCTCTTGGGGTCGAGCTGTCCGAGTTGCGAAATCATCTCTTCCGTCAATCCCTCGGCAAAGAATTCCTGTTCATCATCGCCACATAGACTCTCAAAGGGAAGAACAAGAAGCATCCGTTTGCCTTCCAAGGCCACGGGCTTCCCCGGATTCACAACAGGGGCTATGAAGCGATAGCCCCGCCGGGGAAGGGTTTCGATGAACCGAGGATTCCGCGCGGAATCTCCCAGCAGGTCGCGAAGCTTGTTCACCGCAGTATTCAGCCCGTGCTCGTAGCCCACCACGGTATCGGGCCACAGTCTTTCGCGGAGCATCGTTCGGGTCACTACATGGCTGGAACGCTCCAGCAACAGCTCAAGGATTTTGAAGGGTTTCTCTTCCATCCGGATGCGCATTCCGTATTTGCGGAGATCGCGGGACTGGAAGTCGACCTCAAAGGCGCCAAACCGGACTGCGGACGCCGCGGATTCACGAGCTTTCATTTTTCCATCCTGGAGGCCGCCGTGGCCTCGCATCCAGATTGCCTATCGTTTGGGCCCCCAAATCTTGAGCTCTTCCCATAAGTCTTTTGGCCTTCAGCATCTGCGCATTTAGAAAGACTTGCCCTTCTCATGATTTATTCCCGCAATCTTCGGGCCGGTGCGCGGCGCGCTGGCTCCCCTGCACCTCTCCCGCTTGTCCAGATTTTCCAAAGTTGGGATTCTGCGCAACCATTGACGCTGTTTCCGTCATCCAAATACGGTAGAATCACTGTGTGCGCGCTGCGCGCGCGGGACACGTGCAGAGGTCTACCGGGATCATGATTTCCGGTGGTGAGAGGGAGCAATGAAGAGTGTAAAGAGTATTCTGACTCTGTTTACGCTGGGGCTGTTTTTTGCAGGCCCTGTTTTGGCGGACACCTTGGAATTGAAGGATGGCCGCGTGCTAAAGGGAAGGTACCTCGGCGGCACGCAAGTCGTTTTACGGTTTGAGATCAGCGGAGAAGTTCAGACTTTTAACACCAATGACATCATAGCGCTGACTTTCACAAGCAACTCCGGAGCTTCCGCTCCCGTGGCGCACCCTCCGGGGTCGGCTCCCGCGATGGCGCCGACGTATGCACCGCCGCCCAGCACCGCGAACGTCGCTCCTGACGGCAGCGTCACCATCCCCGCAGGGCAATCTCTGCTGGTGCGCATGATCGACGGCGTGGACTCCTCCAAGAACCACGTGGGCGACGTCTTCCACGCCAGCCTGGAAACTGATTTGACCGTCGGCAATTCCGTGGTCGCTCGTAAAGGCACCGATATTTATGGGCGGCTGGCTGAAGCCAAAGAAGCCGGGCACTTCTCCGGCAGCTCTGAGTTGCAGCTCGAACTGACGCGCGTCGTGATTGATGGCAGAGACTATCCGGTCGTCAGCAGTGACTACACTTTGCAAGGGAAGGGCCGCGGCTCGAACACCGCCAAGAAAGTTGGCGGCGGCGCGGTAGCCGGCGCCATCATCGGCGCAATTGCCGGGGGCGGCAAGGGCGCGGCGATTGGCGCAGGCGCCGGCTCCGCGGCGGGCGCAGGCGTCCAGGTGCTCACAAAGGGGCAGCAGGTGAAGGTCCCCAGCGAGACGCTACTGGAATTCCGCTTACAGCAACCGGCAACAGTAACGCCAACGCAGCGGTAGTCGAGAATCTCACTTAGGAAGTCGAAAGAGCGTGCTGAAAAAGGCGAGCAACTGCTCGCCTTTTTCTTTCCGTACCGCATATTTATGGGAGGCGCCACTGTCCGCCTGTTTTCCTCAGCCGTTGTCGGATTGGAACCACGCGCCAGAAATTCCCTCTTGCCACTCCTGCTGTCGTCGAAAACGGCCACACCGTGCCCTCGCTCGAAACGCTCGCCAAGATCGCCGAAGCCATGGACATTTCGCTGGCGGATTTTTTCCCCGGCACCGAAACACCGCGCGACCGCGAAACGCAAAAAGCCCTCGGGGAACTTTCGCAGGACGAGATTCGCTTTTTGGCGGAAATCAAGAAGTACAGCACCACGCTTTCCGACGGAGACAAGCGTCTGGTGCTGGCGATGATCCGCAAGATGGCCACCTTGCTCCCGCCGCCTGCCGCAAAAAAATTGATTATCCGCCGTCCCACCGCACAACCGGGCATGCGGAGCTAGCATCCAAACTATCGATGTCATGAAGCTAAAAAGATGATTGGCCAGCCTCAGCGATCATCAGTAGGCTAGATTACGAAATGACTTCTATCCAGATGACGGGCGTTTGTTGTTGTCCGCACCCCACGGTGACGGCCGCCGCGTCTTGTTTGGATAGGAAGCCAGCTTTCTAACAGCTCTCTACTCCAAGATTGCAGCGAACCCACCGCCAGGAATTATGGCTGGTGGGTTTTTTGTTTTTGGGAGGCGCAAATGACAAATGCTTCGGAAGTCTTAGTCCCGCAGGCTGAACTCGCAACTGGCGAGGCGGTCGAAATACATGCTTCCGCCACCCCGCGGCTCAATCATCTGCGAGCGCTGGAATCAGAGAGCATCCACATTCTCCGCGAGGCGGCCGCAGAATTTGCGCGGCCGGTAATGCTCTATTCGATCGGAAAAGACTCTTCCGTGATGCTTCGCCTGGCGCAAAAAGCTTTCTTTCCGGGAAAAATTCCGTTTCCTCTGCTGCACGTGGACACCAGCTACAAGTTCCCGGAGATGATTGAATTCCGCGACTCCTACCCCCGGCAGATCGGCGCGCAGCTCATCGTTCACAAGAATCAGCAAGCCCTCGATTCCGGCGCCAACCCCTATTCACTGGGCACGCAGAAGTGCTGCGGCCTCTTGAAAACGAAGTCGCTCCTGGACGCTCTGGCCGAAGGTGGCTTCGACGCTGCGTTCGGAGGAGCGCGCCGCGACGAAGAGAAATCACGCGCCAAGGAGCGCATCTATTCGTTCCGCGATTCTCTGGGCCAGTGGGATCCCAAAAATCAGCGCCCCGAACTGTGGAATATTTTCAACTCCCGACTCGACAAAGGAGAAAGCATCCGCGTATTCCCTCTTTCCAACTGGACCGAACTCGATGTCTGGCTTTATATCCACGCAGAGCACATTCCGATCGTGCCCCTGTATTTTGCCCGTGAACGCGATGTCGTTCTCCGCAATGGATCCATTGTCGTCATCGATCATTCCTCGCAACTCTTGTCAGGAGAGAAAACACAACGCCTGAAGTGCCGCATGAGATCGCTCGGATGCGTTCCTTGCACTGGAGCAATCCGTTCCGATGCTGACACTGTTCCAAAGATCATCGAGGAAATGGTTTCATTCCGCCGCTCTGAACGCGAAAATCGCGCCATCGACCACGATGAAGAAGGTTCCATGGAACTCAAGAAACGCGAGGGCTACTTCTAATGATCTCTTCCTTGAACAGCAGCCCCCAGGAAGCCTTCCCCGATTTTCTTGAGAAGGATCTCACTACTGAGCTGCTTCGCTTCACGACGGCCGGAAGCGTCGACGACGGTAAGTCGACCCTGATTGGTCGTCTTCTGCACGATTCCAAGGCTGTCTACGAAGATCAACTTGCTTCTGTAAAGAAGAGCCGCATCAACCGTTCCACCGGACCGGTCGATTTTTCGTTGCTCACAGATGGTTTGCGCGCCGAACGCGAGCAGGGAATTACCATCGACGTCGCTTACCGCTATTTCGCCACCGCTCGGCGCAAATTCATCATCGCGGACACCCCGGGGCATGAACAATACACCCGAAACATGGCTACCGGAGCGTCCACTGCGGACCTGGCGGTCATTCTGATTGACGGCACCAAAGGGCTCCTCCCGCAAACGCGTCGCCACGCCTTCATTGCCTCCCTCCTGGGAATTACCAACGTTCTCGCCGCCGTCAACAAGATGGATTTGGCCGAGTACCGCGAAGATGTCTTCCGCAAGTTGCAACATGATTTTCTGCTGCTCGCCTCTCAACTCGGAATTGCCGGCGTGCAATGCGTCCCGATCAGCGCGCTTGAGGGAGACAACGTCGTTGACCGCAGCAAGAACATGCCCTGGTATCACGGTCCCACGCTGCTCGAGCACCTCGAATCAGTCCCTCTGCGTGAACAAGATTCCTTGCAAGGTTTTCGATTCCCGGTGCAAACCGTGATTCGTCCCGACGCTACGTTTCGCGGTTTCGCAGGCCGTATCACGAGCGGCGCCATTCGCCCCGGCGATCCTGTCGTCGCGCTTCCCTCGGGACGAAAAACCACTGTCCGCTCCATCGTGACCTACGATGGCGATCTGCCGCAGGCGTCTTCCTCCATGTCTGTGACTTTGCAGTTGGACGAGGAGATCGACCTCAGCCGTGGCGACATGTTGGTGTCGCCGCGCGATCTGCCAGAAGTCTCCCGGAAATTCCATGCCCGCGTCGTCTGGCTTCACGCCACTGCGCTCGAATTGGGGCGCGCCTATCTCGTCAAACACACTGCTCGTCAGACGAAGATCCGCGCCCTGCACATCCACCATCGCGTCAACGTCAATACTTTGGCGCACGAGCCCGTCACTCGCTTGGAGATGAACGAAATCGGTTCCGTTGAGTTTGAAGCCCACGTCCCCCTGTTTTTCGATCCGTACTCAAGCAACCGCACAACGGGCAGTTTCATTTTGATCGACACGGTCACCAACGCAACCGTCGGCGCGGGGATGATTCAAGAAGAAGCGTCCGCAGTGGCGATCATCGGAGAAAACGAAGTAGCTTCCGATGCGGTGAACGAATTGCCGGTTGCGGCCGAGGAACGATACGCCCGTCACGGCCATTTCCCCGCAATCGTACTACTCGAAGGCCGCGCGGCTCTCGCGCTAAGCCTCGAACGTCAACTCTTCGATCTCGGATTCGAAGTACTTCATCTGAGCCATCCCGAATTTTCCGCCGGCAACGTTCCCGAGGCGCTTCGCATGGCGCAAGTGGCCGGATTCATCGCCCTCTATTCCGGCAGTGCACTCCCGGAGCAAACAAAACGTGGCTTCGCCGCTGAATTCACCAGCCGTTATTTTGACTTGTCTGGTGCGCTGGAACTCCGCGCCACCGAAGAAGCAGCCACGCGGCGTGTTTTGGCGCTTGCGCAAACTCTCTGGCTTGTCGAATCGCGAAAGAATCAGGAAAAGGTGAATTGAATGAACGTAGACCAAATCGCCGAAGCCGTGGAGAATCTCGCGCCCGAGCAAGTCCTGGACACTGTTCTTGCTGCCAGTGAGAACGCCAGCGTTTGCTTCACCAGCAGTTTTCAGGCAGAAGATATGGCCGTCCTCCATCTCTTGCGCAAACGTATTCCCGAAGTCCCCGTGTTGTTTCTCGATACCGGCTATCACTTCACGCAAACCTACCAATACCGCGACCGTTTGGCGCAGGAATGGTCGCTAAATCTGGTGAACATTTTGCCCGCACGGACCGTGCCTGAGCAGGAATCAGAATTTGGCGTTCTCTACCGGACCGAGCCCACACGCTGCTGCCAGTTGCGCAAAGTCGAACCTCTGCTCGGCGCGCTGGAACCGTTCGATATTTGGTTCACAGGGTTGCGCCGCGAACAATCCCCCACGCGCAAGAACCTCAAGAAGGTGGAACTTCACCGTCTTCCCACAGGCAAGACCTTGTGGAAGGTAAGCCTCTTGGCGGACTGGAATTGGCAACAAGTTTGGACTTATACGACTCAGAACGGTATCAGCCATCTGCCTCAGTACGACCAGGGCTATCTCAGTATCGGTTGCGAGCCTTGTACTGCGCTTCCGGCTGATCCCAACAATCCGAGATCGGGGCGCTGGGGCGGAGCAAAGCTCGAATGCGGCATTCACACTTTCTCGAAACGAGCCGAAGGATGAACTTCTTTATAGGTTTTATGATAGCTCTCGCTGTAGGTCTCACCGGTATTGGCGGCGGCAGCTTCACCGTTCCAGCTCTCGTATTGATCGTTGGACTGACGGCCGGTGAGGCCGTGGGCACCGCGTTCGTATTCGCAGGCGTCTTGCGCTTGATTGCCGCGCCGTTCTATCTCTTGCGTAAAAACTTTCACGCGCGCTATTTGTGGCTGCTACTTCTTGGAGCGATCCCCGGCCTTCTGCTCGGTACGCTAGTGCTCCGCTTCCTGGGAAACCAGGGAGGAAACCCAGTGGTCATCATTCTGCTTGGAATTATGCTCGCACTAACTTCAAGCGTGACGTTTGTCCCCCGCGCGCAGAATCCAGGTTTCGCTCAAAAAAATTCCCGCTGGCTGCCCTGGCTCGCCCTGCCCATCGGCGTCGAATACGGTTTCTCTTCCGCCGGAGCCGGTGCGCTCGGCAGCGTTCTGCTCCTGAACTATTCGGAGATCACCACTCCGCAAGTTGTCGGCACCGACCTGATTTTTGGATTGGTGCTGGCCGCCATCGGCGGAGCATTTCATTGGAAGTTTGGCGCCATTAACTCGTCAGTTCTTCTCCAGCTGTTGGCGGGTGGAGTGCCCGGCGTTGTGCTTGGGTGTGCAACGGCGCGGCATGTTCCCGCGCGAAAGTTAAGACTGGCCGTCGCCATGATCGCCATTCTTGCCGGAGCTCAACTCGTCTGGAATGGCACTCGCACGCTGCTTGCAAATCGATCTGCATCGACGGTCAGAGTGGCTTTTCGTCACCAATAAGAATAACGATCGCGTTTGGAAGAGTTTTCGCCAGTCGCAAGTCACTTTGAAAATTCACTCGCTTGGCTTCGGAATGTCCACTTAGCTGGATTGTCCGCGGATGATGCGGATGGCGTCGGGCACAGCCGCGCCTCCTCGGCCATTTCCGCCGCCTTGGAATTCCGGCCCGCTGGGATCTTCCAAGTCGCCTTCCCCTGGCGCCAAAAATAGGTTTGCTTCGACAGCATGCTGCTTTGTGTAAAGGTCGTAATACCGGCCGCCAAGCGCGTAGAGCGTTTCGTGGGTGCCGCGCTCGATGAGCCGCCCGGCTTCCACGACAAGAATCTGATCGGCGCGCCGTATCGTGGAAAGCCGGTGCGCGATCACGAATGTCGTGCGCCCCCGCATCAGGTAGCGTANNNCTGGCCTCCCGAAAGCTTCACGCCGCGTTCGCCAACCACCGTGTCATATTTATTCTCGAAGGACTCCGCGAACTCGTCGACGCGCGCAATCTCGCACGCGGCTAGAATCTCTTTCTCCGACGCATTGGGCCGGGCAAAAGCTACATTTTCGCGGATCGTTCCGTCGAACAGGAACGTTTCCTGCAAGACCACTCCGAGTTGCGTGCGATAGGAGTTCAGCTTCACCTTCGACAAATCGACGCCATCGACACGGACAATTCCGCCGGACGGCACATAAAATGCCGCGATCAGTCCTATGATCGTCGATTTTCCCGCCCCTGACGGTCCAACCAGTGCCGTGACCGTTCCTGGTTCTGACCGAAAACTGACCTCGTGCAAAACTTCCTTCCGCGTGTCGTAAGCGAAGCTCACATTTTCCATTTCCACAAGCCCATTCACGCGATCGAGCGTCTGCGTCCGTCCCGGCTCATCATCTTCCAGTTTCTCGTTCAGAATTTCGCGCGTGCGCTCGAGACCGGTTATGGCTTCCGTTATTTGCGTCCCGATCGCCACAATCTGGAATACCGGTGCCACCAGCAGTCCTAGAAAGATGTTGAACATGAAAAACGTTCCCAGCGTCATGGTGCCGGCAAGAATCTTGTGCGCCCCAAGCACCATAATAATCGCGCTCACGATGCCCATCAGGCCCGCGGCAGAAAGGCTCATCAGCGATGTGGCCGTCAGCGTCTTCAGAACATTGTCGAGCAGTCGCTGCACGCCCGTGGCGAAGACCCCTTCTTCACGCGTTTCGGCATGGTAGCCCTTTACGACGCGAACGCCACTGAGCGATTCAGTGAGCCGACCGGTGACTTCCGCATTGATTTTAGGCCGCGCGCGGAAAATGGGGCGAATGGTTGCGAAGGCTTTGTTGATTCCGTACCCGAACACCAGGAGAATGGCAAACGCTACGCCGGTCATGGTCACGCTGGTTCGAATCAGAATGACCAGCGCGATGACCGCGGTCATCACCCCGCCGACAAACTCCACAAGTCCCGTTCCGATCAGGTTGCGAACCCCTTCGACGTCGCTCATGATTCGCGAAACCAGCGCGCCCGTCTTATTCGCGTCGTAATACGCCACAGGCAGCCGGCCGATATGTGCCTGAACCTGGCGTCGCATGTCGGCAATCATTTTTTGTGCGGATTTGGACAGCAATTGCGTCAGCGTGAATGACGTAAGGCCCTGGATGACCGTTGCGGTGAGAACGGCAAGCACGATCGGGGTCAGCAATCGAATTTGCTTCTGGCCAATAACATTGTCGATCAGATATTTCGTGGAGGCGGGCAACACCAATCCCGAAAGGCGGTTGATCGCCATGAGCACAAAGCCCAGTGCCAGCAACCCGCGGCGCGGTTTCATCAGCGCCCAAACGTCCGGAAGACTCTTCCACGCGTTCTTGCGTTTTTCACTCTTGGACGGAGATTTGACGGTTGTCTCAGTGGCCATGATTGGAAGGAGAAAGTATACCCCGGCTGTTAGATGCCCGCGGCGAGAGGATTATTATATTTAAGAAAACAGGCTGGAAGGAGCCACTATCTTTAGTCGCCCGCGGCTCCCGCAGGAGGCACGCTGGCCCGCGCCGGGCGCTCCAGGCTCAAGACGCTGGAGATGAATTCGCTTATAGTGATTCCCAGATGGCCCCAGAGTCTCCGTTTCAGGCTGGTGTAATCCTGCGTCCCGCTGAAGAGATCGCCCATCAATTGCCGGAACACCGGACTGCGCCTCATAAACTGCACCATCCGCGTGGTAACCGCACTTCCCAGAAAAGATCCGCGGTAGAAACGCCGCACGATGCGCGCCGCAAACTCCAGTTCCGCGCAAAAGGTAGCTTTTACCCATGCCGGATACTTTTCCGGGCAACCCTCCGCGAGAGATCGCCCGAGCAATTCGCCAGAGCGAATCGCATAGAAAAGTCCTTCGCCAGTCAATGGATCAACCCACGCCGCCGCATCTCCGACCAGCGCCCAGTTTTTTCCGATAACCGTCCGTTCGGAAAGCGTGCGCTCCTTCGGCGAAGGCAGCACGTGGCTGTAAAACTTCGCTCCCTCCGTTTGAATGCCGTGCTTATCCACGAACGTTTGCAAATGCCCGCGCAGCTCCGCGCTGGTATGCGAAGCCATGCTCCCGCAAATTCCCACTGAAAGATGATCGCAGCGCGGGAACGACCAAATATAGCCTTCAAAGTTCCGCAGGAACTTGATCGTGATGGACTCGCTGGTCTGCGGCACGAAGTAACCTTGCGTCATCTCCAGCTCGTCACGCTGCAAGGCCCTAGATCCCGGAACCAGTTGATTGCGCGCACCCGCCGCTAGCACCAGAAAATCAGCTTCCCGCCAATCGCCTTCCACGCAGTAGCGCGGTTTCGTTGTGCTGGTGTCCACGCTCATCACTCGCGAACGCTGGACGTTGCAACCCGCGTCCCGCGCTCGGTCCAGCAGCATGCCGTTCAGCACCGTGCGTGAATAGATCACGATCGGATGTGGCATCTCCAGCGTGGCGCGCTGCTCTTCGCTGCTGATCAGCTCAACGGAATTCACCAGTTTCTTGGGATAGGAATTGTCCAGCAAGAAAGGGAAGCACTGGATGGCCTTGTGCGTTAGTCCGCCGCCGCAAGGTTTTTCCCACGCCAGATGCTCGTCAAAAAGGTTGACCTTGTGGCCCGCGCGCGCCAGTTGTTCACCGCACATCGCGCCGGACGGTCCGCCGCCAACAATCGCTACTTGGGCCATGGTCGTCTCTCGCCCAGCGCCTCGAGCTCCGCTTTTTCGCGCGCAACTCCGCCAGGCATTCCTTTGGTTTCGGGTCCTAACGTGTCGGGCCGTTAGGTGAGGGGAAAGATCACCAGGCAAAAGCCCGCTTGGAGTATAGCACCGAACAACGCCGTCGCCGTCGCCGAACCCGTCTCAGTACGCACCATATCCATACCGCTCCGCTGTGCAATATTGAACATCCCCAGGTACCCGGCCAATAGCCCGATCAGGATTTCTCCGCTGTGCAGCAGCAAGATCCCCTCCATCATCGCTCCCCAGGTAATAACCCTCAAGGTCAAGGCGAGCGCCAGCCTCCGCCCTCTTTTTCCCTGCGCCACCGGCCCCAGAATCGTTTCTTCCGCCAGAAGGTAGGGAAAAAACGCCATCAACAAAAACGGGAAGCGCGCCCACTTTGCTGCGGTCAGCCACGCTTCATAGAAAGTCAGATCAAACCATGCCGTCGCGAGAACTAGCAGCACAATTCCGGCAAACCCCGCCGCGAGCAGGCGACCGGAGGAGTTCGTGATGGCCACCCGAATGCTCCTCCAATGCATCACCATCAGTAATGCTCCAAGCAGCAGCACCATGCTGGCGAGGTAGTCGCCCTGAAAAAGAAGTATCGCCTTCAAGGGAATCCAGAATTGCAACAGAAACACAATGAGTGCAGAGCCTGCTCCAAATTCTAAAAAAAGCCTCGCCAGGCTTACTCCCGCGCCGCTCGGTCTCTCCTCTTCGCTCTCGTTCTTCCCAAGGACCTCCCTGAGAAATGGCCCTGCAAGCAGCAGGATCCCCACGAACCCTCCCAGCGCCCCGATAAGCTGCCGGTGCGACGGGAATTCGCTGACGGCCGGCAAGCGTAGTATGTGCTCCGACCAATCCCTGGCAGCCTGAATTGCCGCCCGGCTAAAGAGAACGCTGACATGCGACGCCCCGGGAATTTCGAGGTATTTCGTGGTTTTCTCACTTCGCGAGGTAACCAGGTCGGAAGCGTTGCTGCGCATTGACCCAAACTCGAGCGAGCCCACGAGCACCAGGGAATTCGCGGGCAGATCTGGAGGATCGCGGAAAAGCAGTTTTTCCGTCGTGACTCCATGCGCGGCTCGCCTCGGCGCCGGCGAAACTGCGATTAAGCCC
>WNFI01434519.1_pt1 | contig 11045 bp, 11 predicted proteins | sample 5400471 | NCBI WGS metagenome assembly WNFI01 (sample SAMN13153348, study PRJNA577476) | soil metagenome | isolation source: 100 cm saprolite on Douglas fir-dominated hillslope | place: USA:California | collected 2013-09-17 | reverse complement strand
ACTTCACGGTGCCTTGCACTTCGATTTCCCTCCTGAACGGGGACTTCGAGATTTCGCTCCGCAGCGCCCGGTGAATAACCCTAACGCTGTTAAAGATACGAATCGCGCGGAGTTTATCAGAATCGAAGTGCCAGTCAATAGACCTTTCTTCTTTATAGCAAAGATAAATTTGCACTTATCTGGCCACAAAACCGATTTAAGCGATTCCCGCTGGTTTACCGCTTCGCCGGGGCGAGAAACCGGAAATAGTAGAGAATCCCCGCGATGGACTTGGCATCGCGTAACTTCCCGCCGCGTATCATCGTCTCGAGTTCTGTGCGTTTATAGGCATGGGAAATTATTTTCTCGTCCTCTTCGGGTTCCGCCTCGCCCGCAGTCAGCCCTTCCGCGAGCAGTAGGAACATCCGTTCTTCCAGGAACCCCGGTGTCGGAAAAACGTCCAGGAAAACTCGCAGGCGCTTTGCGCGATAGCCCGTTTCCTCGATCAGCTCGCGGGCCGCGGCTACTTTCGGCGTTTCGCCGCGGTCCATCCGCCCGGCGACTAACTCCCACAAATACTGCCGAGTAGCGTGGCGGTACTGCTGGATAAGCAGGATTTTCCCGTCGGGAAGAACGGGTAGTACCACCACGGAGCCCGGGTGCGTAATGACTTCCCGAATCGCTCGGACGCCACTCGGCTCGATGACCTCGTCGCGGCGAATTCCAAAGACCGGTCCTTCATAAATTGTGGTGCTATTTAGAACTTTTGCCTGCTTCGCGCTTGGCCCATATGCGATTTTCTTCATATTTTCGTCCTATTTTCGCCGGTCGAGGCCCATCATGCCGGGAACGGGCCAAGTTGCCACGCTAAATCGAATACCGTCCATGTTTGCTCCGGACGCCCCGTGCGCCTATACTCGGCGTTTGAGGACCCGAGAAAGGAGGCACAGGCTAAGCCTGTACGACGGGATGTCAATAAACACCATCATTGTAGATGACGAGAAGCCCGCAAGGGAGGAACTGGCGTTCTTGCTGAAAGGCTTTCCTGACATCAATGTGATTGGGCAAGGTAAGAACGGCGTGGAGGCCGTCTCGCTGATTAAGGAACATTCCCCGGACCTTGTATTTCTGGATGTAAAAATGCCCGGTCTAGATGGCTTCGGCGTGCTGAAAAAAATCGTTGCGGGCAAGATGAAAATGCCGCACGTGGTATTTGCCACAGCGTTTGACCAGTACGCCGTCCAAGCGTTCGATGTGAATGCCGTGGACTACGTTTTGAAGCCGTTCGACAAGGCGCGCATTGCCAAGGCTAGCTCCTCGTCGACAGCGAAGATCTGATCTGGGCCTCCGTCGAGCGTGGTTCGATCTCCATCATGGCCCGCGATGTCGAAGGCAGTTTAAATTACCGCACACTCGAAGATCTGGAAGAAGCTCTGAATTCCGATTCCTTCTGGCGGCCGCACCGCTCGTTCCTGGTGAACATTCATTACATCAAGGAAGTAGTGCCGTGGTTCAACTCCACCTTCATGCTGAAAATGAACGACAAGAAGCACACCGAAATTCCCGTAAGCCGCTCCCAAATCAAACGCATGCGCGAACTCTTCAAGCTCTGACGCAAAGAAGGCAGTTCCGATGGTCACGAGCACGACACAAACAAAGCCAGCTAGGGCGGGGCTTGTGGACCGCATTTTGGCGTTTTTTATCTTGTTTTTCGGATGGATTGCGCTAGATAGAATATTTGAGCAGTTCAATTTTCTTGCTATTGGCGATCCTCTTTGGCACGCATTAGGATCCGGCACCAGTTGGGTTGCGCTTATGGTGATTTTTGCGCCTGCGTTCTCAAGCGTTGGAATGCAAGTGCGCCGTGCTTTCCGCTCGCGACAGCATCAGTCATACCTTCTTCATGGCGAGCTCGAAGCGCCGGAGGCCGGCACTACACGATGGATTTTTCGCTTGACGACCATCAAAAATTGATTCGCGATATCGTCCGCTAATTCATGGGGGGAAGGTCGACGCGTTTTGCTAGTTGCCCGGCCCTTGCGGGATGGGCTAGCTTGTGACACGCCTACGGCGCTTTTTAGAAACACCGGGGCATCCGTCCACGTTATATCTCCAAGAAGGGTCGATGGCCTATTCACCCACACTGATTGTGCATATTTTAGGCGGGACCGTGGGGTTGGTGTCCGGGACCGCCGCAATGTGTTTCCGCAAAGGTTCATTCCGGCATATGTTGGCGGGAAGGGTGTTTGTCGCCTCCATGCTGACCATGGGCGTCTTCGCGGTATACCTTGCCATTACGAGGCATCAACCCAATAACATTGGCGGCGGGATTCTCACCGTTTATCTGACCGGAACGGCATGGCTAACCGCCAGGCGCAGAGACGGGGAAACCAGCCGTTTTGATTGGGTTGCGCTCCTGATTCCCCTGACGAATGGCATCCTCAGCTGGATGACTGGCGTCAAAGTCCTGCGTAGCGGACACAGCTCACTAGATGGAGTTCCTGTCGGAATGATCCTTTTCATGGGTTCCGTGTGTCTACTTGCTGCCGCGGGGGACGTTCGCATGCTGGTGCGCGGCGGCGTTGCTGGAGTCAAGCGTGTCTCGCGACATCTCTGGCGCATGTGCTTTGGGCTGTTTATTGCAGCAGGGTCTTTTTTCTTCGGAGGGTCAAACCGCCCACTGAGATTGCTTTCGACAGTGGGGCTCGGAAAATATCTATCCCCGGCTTTATTCAACACAACCTTGTATTTGGTTCTCACCATCCTTCCGCTGTTTTTGCTGGTTTTCTGGCTCGTCCGAGTGCGCTTCACGAATGCATACAACGGAGAGTCGATGCCACGCAGCGGCCTACTAGAAAATAGAAATTAGTAAGGGACAAGAGAGAGCCTCCACCTTCGTCTGCGTGGAAAGATGGGCCCTGCCGGGTGCCGCATCCCATCGGTTTTCAGAGTGCGGTTTTTGTCCCGCGCCTAAGCAGCCGCCGAGGATGAGGTTGTGGCGTCCAGCGCTGGCGGCCTGGCGCCCTTGATGACGAGCCAGAGCATGAACGCCATCTCGCCGAAAAAGGCGGGCTGAGAGTAGGCATACACTTTGTCCTGAACTTGCGGCAGCAGTACGCTCGTCAGGCTCAGGATCACCCAGGCGAAGCCGGCGAGGGCGAGCCAGACACCCAGGAACCGCGGCAGGAATCGCGACCTGTACGCGAGCAGCGCGAGGGGAAAGAGCCACAGTCCCCAAAATATTTCGGCGACCACAATTCCGTGATGATGCAGATTGAGGAACAGCATAGCCAGAGCATCGCGTTGCGGTTTTTCGAATATGGATAGGAAATCGGCCCCGCGTACGAGGACGAGGGCGGCGATCGAGTTCAGCTCATTCAGAAACACTATCGGGACCGAGACAACAATCAATGTCACCATGAGCGAGGCGTTCCGCCGGTTGACCCCTTTGAGCAGGTCGTACAAGGCCACGGCCACGAAGATAAAACCGGCCATGCCGATGAGTTGGGCCGCGATGCCGAGGCGAAAGAGCGTCTCCGAGGCGGCGATCTTGTTGGCGGTCGCCGCGGCGTTTCCGTGCACGATGAGCCTGCCGGGAACATAACCCATGGCGAAGAAGCCCAATATTGACGTGAGTAGATACAGCGAGCCTGCGAATCTGCCTGGGTTCTTGGTGGAACTCATGTTGTCCTCGCCTGTTGTAAGGGGCCTAGTGAAACGGCGTTCCTGCCGAGAAGGAGGTGATCCAGTGAGGTACGGTTTACGTTGAAGCAGTACCGGAGGCGCTTGTGAGGTTACCGAGCGCCTCTCTTCTTTTATTCCGCCGGGAGGTCGCTGCTTTTTACTCGTGCCGGAGGGCGGCCATCGGATCGATCCGGCTGGCCCTGCGTGCTGGAATCCAGCAGGCCAGAGTTGCAACGCCCAGGAGAATCGCCGGTACCCCGAGGAAAACCGGAAGGTTGACCACGCCCTTCGTCATCGCGATCGCGCGAAGGGAAATCACGAGAGCAAGCACCCATCCAATCGCCGTGCCCCAAGTGATCGCGGCCAAGTTCTCGCGAATAATTTGCAGGACCACGCATCCGCTGGTGGCCCCGAACGCCAGCCGCACGCCAATCTCTCTCGTTCGCATGGCCACGGCGTAGGAAACCACGGCGTAGATTCCGAGCGCCGCGAGGCCGAGCAGGAGTGGCCCGAGCACGGCGAACATCCGAGCGGGAATCCGGCGAAGATACAGGTTTCGTTCGATGTGCTGGGAGAATGTTCGCACGTCGTAAAGAGGGAGCATGGGATCGAGATCACGCAGAACGGCACGCGCTTCCGAGGTGAGTGCGGTTTCATTGCCGCTGCGCGTCCGCAGATGAATCTCGCCTTGGTCCTCTGAAATATCCCGGTACGAGAAATAGACTGCCGGCTGGGCGGGCTCGCCGAATGCATCGTAGACCGAATTGTGCGCCACACCGATGATCGTGAAGCTCCCCGCGCGCGTCTGTATGCGGCGGCCGATGGCGTCCGCGCCATTCAGGTAGCGGCGGACAAACTCCTCATTCACGATGGCCTGTGCGGGCGCCGCCTTATCTCTCATGTCGGCAAAGTCGTTTCCCTCGAGGAGCGGGATGGCCATCACCTTAAAGTATCCGGGAGTGACAGTGTTGGAAATGGCTCGATCCTGCCCAGGTTCTGTGCGTACGTGGCCCTGCACGGTGAAAGGTCGCGCCTCAATTCCATGCAAGTCCAGCGGAACACTCGTGGCGACGGCGGCGGCCTCGACGTCCGGCAAGGATCGCAGCCCTTCCAGCAGGCGCGCCGCAAATTCGCGCTCGGACGCCTCGTCAGGATTCCGTCCGCTTAAGTCATAGGCGGCCAGCAAAACGCCCTCGGGCCGGAATCTCGGATCCGTTTGGCGTGCCAAGCGAAAGCTCTGCAAGAAAAGTGCCGCCGCGATGAGGACGACCATCGCAAGGCCGACTTCTACACCCATCAGAACTTTGCGCGCCCGGCTGCGGGGCGGCGTGTTGGAACTGGAGCGAAGCCCGTCCTGTGGATCCAGGCGCGCCAGATAGAGTGCCGGCGCTGCGCTGAAAATCAAACCGCACGCAGCACCGAGCAACATCGCGAAGGCCAGGGTGAATTCATCCACTCTTGTCTGAAACAGGATTGGAAATGCACCAATCATGGGCGCGACGCGCAATGCCGTGGTGCCCCAAACTGCGATGGCTGCTCCGAGGGTTGTTCCCAGGAAAGCGAGCAGCATGTTTTCCGAGAGCACCAGGCTGACAATGCGCCAGCGCCCCGCGCCCAGCGCGACGCGCACGGCCATCTCTCGCTGCCGGGTGCTTCCACGAGCCAGCATGAGGTTTGCCGTGTTCCCGCAGACGGCCAACAGTAGAAGCAGCATAACGCCTTGCAAGATGGCTAGCCCACTGATCAGCAGCCGCTGCGGACCGCGCGGCGCTTTCCAGAATGTAAGAATCTCACCGCCAATCCCGGCGCCGGCTTCCGGATAGTCGCGCGCAAGCTGCGCCATCACGGAACTGAACTCGGCCTGTGCTTCCTCGCGTGTAGAGCCAGGTCGTAGCACTCCGATCAACGAAAACCCGCGGGCGCTGCGATCTTCGAGGTCGCGCGCTCCGCCGAGCAACGCAGGCGCCATGGTTGCGGGTGCCCACAGCTCGAACTTCAAGGGGACCATTGTTCCCTGGAATTCTTTGGGCGCTACGCCGATGACAGTGAGCTCACGCTCGTTAATGCGCAATTTCTGTCCCACAGCCTGTGGCGCGCCACGAAACCGCGTTTGCCAGTAATCATAGGAAATCACGACGAGGGGCTCAGTTCCGGGCCGTTCCGCTTCCTGCGGCTGAATAAACCTTCCGGCCGCGGGCTTCAATCCCAGCGCCGAAAAATAATTGCCGGAAACAAGTTGCCCGTGCGTCCTCTCCGTCTGGCCCGGCTCTCCCACGTTGAACGCCACCATCTGAGATGCCACGATGTCCCGCAGCGCCGGCACTTGCGCCTGCAAGGCGCGATATTCCAGCCAGGAAGCGCCTGGATACCCCCCTGTCTCTGTGCGAAGCTCGACCAGCAGAAAGTTTGCGGCACCGCTCACTGCGGGCATCGGTTCGAACAGGATCATCTGAATCCATGAAAAGATCGTTGTATTCACGCCAATTCCGATGGCCAGCGAAACGACGATCACGGCTGCAAGCCCTGGCATGCGGCGAATCGTTCGCGCTGCGTTTCGCAAATCCCCCAGCAGATTCTCGATGAATGCCAGTCCGCGCTCGGTTCGATAGTCTTGCTTCATCGCCTCCACGCCGCCAAATTTCAGCATGGCTTGGCGCCGTGCTTCGACGGGTGATAAGCCGGCGCGAAGATTTTCGGCGGTTTGCAGAGCGATGTGGTCTTCAATCTCTTCCCTCAATCGTTCGTCGTGTGTCCGCCTGGTTGCCAAGTTGAACAGACGGGTGAGGAACCGCCTCAGAGATCTCATGACAAATCCTCCACTTTGGCCTCGAAGAACCGAGCGATAATCCCTGCCATTTTGGTTTCCAACAGGAAGATGCCACACTTCCTTTGGGAAAGCAACAGGTAAGTCGTGGAGTAGGCTAGAAACTGTCTGACTTTTTATCGGATTTGGGAAACAACGAGCGGAAGTCGCTTGCTATAGGTTTCTTATATCTACGAACAACCATCACCGGGAGTGAAATAAGGAGGACCGGGCCAACGATTATGCTGCGAGCCTCGCAGGGTTAGCCGTGATATTCTGGTTGGCTTATTACTAGTAGGGCGTGTCAGGAACCGGCATGATCAAGACAGCCGTCAGAGAGCAAATCACTCACCGGTGGTACACGCGTCCCGTGCTCTTCGTTGCTGACGTGAACCGTGCACTTCGGTTCTACATCGACAAGCTCGGCTTCGAGAAGAGTTGGCATGAGGGCGACGGCGCGGGCGGGGTCTGCCAAGTCCATCGCGCGGGATGTGAGCTCATCCTTTGCGAGGATGCCACGCGAATAGACAAGGCGCGCTTGTTCGTGGCACTGAACGTCGATGGACTCACTGCATTTCGCCGTGAAATCGTCGAGCGCTCGGTTCCGAGCGAGAAGTCATGGTGGGGTTACGACGTGATTAAGATCGTCGATCCCGACGGAAATGAATTGTTGTTTCCCGTGGCCGAGTAGTCCAAGCAGGGCGACGGCCGAGTGCGTTAACCCGCCTCCGACGGCAGGGCACCACCCAGTGCCAGCTGCTTTCTGCTTCCCGGCGGGCCGTGTTAGCATCGTGCGTACCCCGCGTGCTGTCTTAATTGCGGCCGCGAAGCGGCCGACGATACGATGGATTTTTCGCTCAACGACCACCAAAAACTGATTCGCGATACCGTCCGCCAATTCATGGAGGCGGAGGTGCGCCCATTCGTCAAGGACATGGAGAAGGCGGAGAAATTCCCGGCCGAGGCCATCAAGAAGCTGGGCGAAATGGGCTGCTGCGGGATGCTAGTGCCGGAAGAGTGGGGCGGGCCGGGACTGGACACAATTTCCTATGTGCTGATGCTGGAAGAAGTTGCACGTGTGTTCACGGCGATGTCTACGGCGCTGGGCGTGACGAATTCGGCGGTGCAAGCGCCGCTGCTGCTGTTTGGCACAGAAGCGCAGAAGAGAAAATATTTGCGGCGCATGGCGACAGGAGAAACGCTCGGCGCGTTTTGCTTAACCGAGCCGGCCGCGGGTTCGGATGCAGCTGGGATACAAGCGCGAGCAGTTCGCGACGGAAGTGTCTACAAACTAAACGGAACAAAGACCTGGGTGACCAACGGCAGCGTGGCAGGCGTGCTGATTGTTTTTGCGAAGACCGATCCCGCAGCGGGCGGGAAGGGGATTTCCGCATTTTTGGTCGAGCCGGGATTCGCGGGCTTCCGTGTGGGGCGGCATGAGGACAAGATGGGGCAGCGGTCGTCGCCTTCGGTGGAGATTTTGCTGAATGATTGTGTCGTGCCGGTGGAAAACCGGCTCGGCGAAGACGGCCACGGCCTGAAGATCGCGCTTAGCGCGCTGGACGGCGGCCGTATAGGGATTGCAGCGCAAGCGGTTGGTCTGGCGCAAGGCGCGCTGGAAGAAACCGTCAAGTATGCAAAGCAGCGCAAGGCGTTCAACAAGTCCATCAGCGAATTCCAGGCCATTCAGTGGATGATTGCGGACATGCAGACGGAGATCGAGGCAGCGCGGGGGCTGACCTATTACGCCGCGTGGTTGAAGGACACGCATCCCTCGAAGACGGTCGCAAGCGCCTCTAAGGCCAAGCTGTACGCCAGCGAAATGGTGAATCGCGTGGTGTATAGAGCCGTGCAGGTGCACGGCAGCGTTGGGTATTCGCGTGAGACCGATGTCGAGCGCATGTACCGCGACGCTCGCGTGATCACGATCTATGAGGGGACCAGCGAGGTGCAGCGGATGATCATTGCGAGGGAGCTGTTGGGAGCGCCCGACAAACAGAAGGTTGCAGCGAGTTAGCGGACGTTGTCGGGGCGCGCTTCGGTGCGTCTTCCGCGTTTTTTTGCGTTCCGGTTCTGACCGGGAAAGACCGGTGCTTTTCTTTAGTCGTAAAGGCGCTGTGGCGTTGTGAAGGAGGGCGGATGATTTCTGGCGCTCACGTCATTGTTTACACTAAGGATGCGGAAGCGGACCGCGCTTTCTTCCGGGACGTTCTCGGGTTCAAGTCCGTGGATGCAGGCCATGGTTGGTTGATCTTTGCGCTGCCGCCGGGTGAGGCCGCGTTGCACCCGGCCGGTGAGAACGGTCCGCACGAACTCTATTTCATGTGCGACAGCTTGAAAGCGGAGATGGCTTCGTTCGCTAAGAAAGGTGTGAAGTGCTCAAAGATTGAAGAAGCGCGATGGGGCTCGATTACGAAGATGAAGCTGCCCGGTGGAGGGGAGATCGGCCTCTATCAACCGCACGACTGTGGAGGGGAGTCCGAATCTTGTAGGGGCGCGCTTCGGCGCGTCCCCATTTCCGAGCTCACGTTGAACTCGTGAAGAACAATTGTCATTTCGAGCGAAGCGAGAAATCTGCTTTTCTGTAAAGACGGTTTGGGAGCGAAATTGACAACAGGGTTGAAAAAGAAGAGCAGGGTTTTGAGCGGCATGCGACCAACGGGTAGGCTACACATTGGTCATTATTTTGGAGCGCTGCAAAATTGGGTGCGCTTGCAGAATGATCCCTCCTACGACTGCTTTTATTTCATTGCGGATTGGCACGCGCTGACGAGCGATTACGCGGACACATCAGGTGTAGCGGAAAACACGCTCCAAATCATGATCGATTATCTCGCAGCGGGACTCGATCCGCAGAAGAGCATCCTCTTTCTTCAATCAGCCGTCCCCGAGCATTCGGAGTTGCATTTGTTGCTGTCCATGGTGACGCCGTTGGGCTGGCTAGAGCGCGTGCCAACGTATAAAGAGGCCCTGGAGATTGTCAGGAACAAAGATCTGCACAGATACGGCTTTCTCGGCTATCCCGTCCTGCAGTGCGCGGATATTGTGATTTACAGCGAGCCGGGAGCACAACTCTTCGTGCCGGTCGGTGAGGATCAGGTATCGCACGTCGAATTGAGTCGAGAGATTGTTCACACGTTCAATGAGTTATATGGCTTTCAGATTTCGCCAGAGCTGTTCTCACCCCAAAAGCGGCCCTCGCTTGCCTCCGTCAGAAAGCGACTCGGCCTCCATGCCCCGATTTATGATGCGGCCAATTGGGACAAGAGAGAGTTCTCCACGGAGGAAACAATCTCCTACGAGCAAGAAATCCGAGGGCTCAAATGGGAGATGGGCACGGCCAATTTTCTCGGGAAACTAGCGTCTGAAAAGCAGATGTTTACAATCCGCGAAGAACTTTGCCAGCCTGACGCTATGCTGACAAAGACTCCAAGGATACCGGGGCTCGATGGGCGCAAGATGTCAAAGAGTTACGGGAATACGATCACATTGAGCGAGAGCGATGCGGACATTCGCGCAAAGACGAAAGTGATGGTGACGGACCCGGCGCGGAAGAGAAGGAGCGATCCTGGAAACCCGGATGTTTGTCCAGTGTATGAGTGGCATAAACTGTTCTCGGCGGAAGAGCCGGGGCGGTTGGAGTGGGTGCGACAAGGGTGCACGACAGCAGGGATCGGCTGCATCGAGTGCAAAGCCGCGATGGCGGAGAATTTGATCAAGTGGATTGCGCCCGTGCGAGAACGTCGCGTGAAATGGGAGAACGACCCGAAGGGCGTTCTCGATATTTTGGATGCCGGTTCGAACAAAGCGCGAACAGTCGCGCAAAGGACGATGGAACGTGTACGCGAGGCGGTCTTTGGGTGGGAGAAAAAGAGAAAGGCAATTGGGAGCGGCGGCAAGCAGGCGGCCAGCGGCGAGTGATGCCAGGAAAAAGATAACGCAGCGACGCAGAGTACGCTGAGAAACACTGAAAGAAAAGGCGAGAGAATGGCGACGCCGGGAAACAAGATGACAGGGAAGGACGCGGAAACGCGCGGTGAGGAGCGAGTGGAAAGAAGCGCGCCAAAGTCGGCTTACAAAATTCAGATCCCGATGTACGAAGGTCCACTCGACCTGTTGTTGGACTTGATCCGGCAGCAAAAAATGAGCATCCACGATATTCAACTTTCCAAGATCACCACGCAATACCTGGATTATCTTCACAAATTGGAAGAGCTGGACGTGGATGTGTCCGCGGAATTTATTTATATGGCGGCTACGCTGATTTACATCAAGTCGAAAATGCTTTTGCCGCCGGATCCGCTGGCGGGGCCGGAAGAGGCGGGGAGCGATCCGCGAGCAGAATTGGTGCAACGGCTCGTGGAACACGAAAAATTCAAAAACGCAGCGCAGCTTTTATATCAAAAACAGCAGATTGAAGAAAACGTCTGGTCGAAGCCAGACAAATCGCTCTACAACGATGAAGGAACCGAAGGCGAGTTGGTGGTTTCGCTGGTGGATTTGGTGAAAGTGTTCCAGCAAGTCTTGGAGCGGAAGAAAGAAGTTTCGCGGATCGAGCTGCGGCACGAAGAGTTTACCG
>WNFI01380356.1_pt1 | contig 11045 bp, 8 predicted proteins | sample 5400471 | NCBI WGS metagenome assembly WNFI01 (sample SAMN13153348, study PRJNA577476) | soil metagenome | isolation source: 100 cm saprolite on Douglas fir-dominated hillslope | place: USA:California | collected 2013-09-17 | reverse complement strand
GCGAGCGCGAGCGCGCCCACAGTAAACACTGCAAATTTTCGCATGATCCTCACCTGAAAGACTCCTCCGCTGAAGCGCTTCCCAACGCCTCAGTACACGTTGACCCCTTCGCGCACGATCTTCGGTGTGATGAAGATCATCAGCTCGTCCTTGTCGTCCTTGTGGTCGGTGTTCTTGAAGAGATGCCCCAGGACCGGAATGTCGCCGAGGAACGGCACCTTGGTGTCGTCCTCGCGCTGCGTGGTCTGCAGGATCCCGCCGAGCACGACGGTCTGCCCGTCGTTCACCAGCACCTGGGTCGCGATCTCACGGGTGTTGATCGAAGGCACGTTCACGCCCCCCGAGGACACCACCACCTGGCCGACGCTGTCGTCCTTGACGTCGAGATCGAGGATGATGCGGTTGTCGGGTGTGATCTGCGGGGTCACCTTGAGCAGCAGCACCGCCTTCTTGAACTGGATGGTGGTCGCACCCGAGGAGGCGGACTGCTGGTACGGAATCTCCACGCCCTGCTCGATCGTCGCCTCTTTCTGGTTCGCGGTGATGACGCGCGGGGTGGAGATGACGTTCGCCCGGGTCTCCGCCTGGGCGGCCGAGAGCTCGAGGTCGACGAGGAAGTTGCTGCCGAGGATGCCCACCGCGAACGTGCCGGCCGGGTTGCTCACCGGGAGGTTGACGTTATAGCGGTTGGCAGCCGTCGAGCCGGTCGGCGTCGAGACCGGGAACGGGCTGCCGGTGCTCGTCCGGTTGGTGAGCGCCGAGCCGATGATCTGGTCGGTGCCGGCCACGTTGCCGGTGGTGGTGACGATGCCGGTGCCGTTCTTCTGCACGCTGGTCAGGCCGAACACCGCCCCGAGGCTGCGCTCGAAGTCGTTGTTGACGATCACGATGCGCGCCTCGATGAGCACCTGGCGCACCGGGATGTCGAGGGTCGCCACCAGGCGGCGCACATCGGCGAGCCGGTCGGCCGTGTCCTGAAGCAGCAGCGTGTTGGTGCGCTCATCGACCGCGACGCTGCCGCGCGGGGAGAGCAGCGAGCTGGTCTGTCCCTTCAGCAGCGTCGCCATGTCCTGAGCCTTGGCGTAGTTCACCTGCAGGTACTCCGAGCGCAGCGGGGCGAGCTCCTGCACGTCCTTCCTCGCGGCGAGCTCGGCCTTCTCGCGCGTGGCGAGCTCGGCCTGCGGAGCCACGATGATGACGTTGTCCTGGCGGCGCTTGTCGAGTCCCTTGGTGCGCAGCACGATGTCGAGTGCCTGGTCCCAGGGCACGTTCTGCAGCCGCAGCGTGACGTTGCCGGTCACCGAGTCGGAGACCACGATGTTCTGCCCGCTGGCATCGGCGAGCAGCTGCAGCACCGCGCGCGTCTCGATGTCCTGGAAGTTGAGGGTCAGGCGCTCGCCCGTATACACCGGGTGGTCGGCCTCGACGTTCGCGGCCTTGCGCCTCGGGGCGACCTCGACCACGTACTGATCGTCGGACTGGTAGGCGAGCTGCTCGTAATCCCCGTTGGCGGTGATCGCGATGCGCGACCCGTTGCCGACGCGCGTCACGTCGAAGCTCGAGATCGGCGTGCCGAAATCCGTCGCATCGTAGCGCCGCAAGAGGTTCGCCGGCACGCTCGCGTCGCTGAATTCGACCACGACCTGGTTGCCGATCTGGTGCAGGTTGATGTGGATGTGCGGGTCGGAAAGTTTCACGATCACGCGCCCGGCATTATCCGCCCCGCGCCGGAAGTCGATCGCGCGCAGCTCGCGCGCCCCGGCTGCGCCGCCGCCGGCCGCTGCGGTCTGCGGCGCCGGGGCGGCCGCGCCCGCCGCGCTCCCGCCGAGCATGACGATGATGTTGCTGCCCTCGACCCGCGTGTCGTAGGGCACGAGCTTGTCGAGATTGAGCACGAGGCGCGTGCGATCCTTGGCCTCGGCCGCGAGGATGGTGTCGAGCCCGGCGGCATGCACGTCGATGCGGCGCGAGGCCAGGGCGAGAGTCGTGTTGGGCAGGTCGAAGGAGATGCGTGCCGGGTTGTCGATGGTGAACGACAGCGGCTGCGGCGCCGGGCCCGACAGGCGCAGCGTCAGGCGCAACTGCTGTCCGGACAGGGGCTGCACGTCGATCGACTGCAGCGCCGGCTGATCGGCGGCCACCGCGGGATGCGCGAGCATACCGAGGAAGCCTGCGACGATGAGCCCGGCAGCCGAGCCGAGAAGGCGATACATCACTCTTGACGCTTGCATGCGTGAGACTCCCTGCTGGACCTTACTCGTTCAGGGCAAGCGCGGCGGGACGCTCCATGTATCCGCCGAGACTGTCCGGAACGATCTCAACCAGGCTGATCTTGGCCGGTGTGATATCGGTGATCTTGCCTTCCGCCTGGCCGAGGTGATTGCCGGCGATCACCCGATGCACCAACCCGTCCTTGGTCTGTACCAGGCCGTACATGTGGCCGCTGAGGCGCAGCGTGCCGACCATCTTGAGGGTGTCGAGCGAGAACTGTTCGAGGAATTCGCGATTGCGCTTCTGGTCCGGCCGGATGCCGCCGTAACCGGCGCCCGAGCCCGGGCTGCTCGGCAGGAACGGCGAGCGCAGGTCCGCGGACGGGTACACGAAGGTCTCGTAGGGCTTGATCTCGGGGAGCGGCTCGACGCGCCCGCCCGGCTCCTTCTTCGTATCCTCGACGAAGCGCGCGAGCTCGTTGTCCGCGCTCGAGCACGCCGTGAGCGCGGCGTAGCCGGCACTCATGAGGGCCACGCCGAGCAGCCGCGCCAGGGATGAAGAAGCTGAGAGCTTATGCATGAGTGGATACCGCGCTCGTGCCGTCGTGGGCTCAGCCCGTCGCCGGCTTCGGGCGGTGGGCAACGTCCTTGCTCTTCTTGTCCGCCTCGGCCGCGGCGATCTCCTCCTCGTCGAGGTAGCGGTAGGTCTTCGCCGTGAGCTCGAGGGACAACTGGTCGTAGGCATCCTTGTTGTCGGATTTGATGTCGATGTCGTGCAGCGTCACGATGCGCGGCAGCGCCGCGATCCCGCTCACGAACTCGCCGAACTGGTGATAGCTCCCGGAGAGACGGATCTTGATCGGAAGCTCGGCGTAGAAGTCTTTCTTCTGCTCCGTTTCCGGCTGGAACAGCTTCTCCTCGAGTCCGGCCGCGAGTCCGGTCTGCGAGATGTCCACCAGCAGGCTCGGCACCTCGGTCTTGCCGGGGAGCTGGCGCAGCAGCGCGCCGAAGGAGCGCTCGATGTCCTTCAGCTGCAGTTTGTAGACTTCGAGGTTCACGGCCTTGGCGTGCTTGTCCTTGAACTGCTGGCGCAGCTGCTGCTCCTCGTCCTGGCGGCGCTGCAGCTCGGGGCGCTGCTCGTTCCAGACCAGGAAGTAGATGCCCACCAGCGTCAAGGCGATGAACGCCACGCCGACCGACCCGGCGCGAATCGGCATCGGCCAGCGGCCCGGATCGCGCGGATCGAGTGCGCGCAGCTCCTCGAGCAGGTTCATGGCTGCCCACCTCCGCCGCCGAGGCTCGCCTTGCGGATCTTGGTCTTGATCGGGGCATTGTTTTCGGAGGCCGCGGCCGTCACCTGATCGGCCGTGAGCGTGAAGCTCGAGCCGGGGCCGGAAGTCTTGGTGGTCTGCACCACCTGCAGCTCGGGGTTACGCAGCCACTGCGAGCCGTCGATGTTGCGCATGAACGAGGACACGCGGGTGCTCGACTGCGCGACGCCGTCGAACTTCAGGCGCTTGTCGGTCTGCTTCACCGCGGTGAGATACACGCCCTCGGGGAGGGTGCGCACGATCTCATCGAACACGTGCACGATCTCCGGCCGCGAGCGCTGCAGCTTCTCGATGATCTCCATGCGCGCGATGAACTTCTGCTTCGCGGTCTCGAGGTTGTTGATCTCCTCGATCTGCTTGTCGAGGGTGCGGATCTCGGTGCGCAGCACGTCGTTGCGGTGCTGCTGCGACTCGATCATCGACCCGTACAGCAGATAGGCGGCGAAGGAGGCGACGCCGGCGGCGAGCCCCGCGACGCCGAGCGCCACCAGGAACGCGAGCTTGCGGTCCTTGCGCTGGCCTTCACGCCAGGGAAGTAGGTTGATACGCGGCATATCAGTCAAAACTCCGCAATGCGAGCCCACACGCCGTGAGCAGCGCGGTGGCGTCGCGCTGCACCGCCTGCGCCTTGGCGCGCGAGGACAGTTTCATCTGGCCGAGCGGATCGCCCTTCTCGGCGGTTATGCCGACGCGGCTGGAGATCACCTCCGCCACGCCCGGGATGTTGGCGCAGCCGCCGCACACCAGGATCTTCTCCGGCTGCTCGCGCCCGGAGCCCGAGGCGAGATAGAACTGCAGCGAGCGGCTCACCTGCTGCGTCATGTCGTCGATGAAGGGATCGAGCACCTCGGACTGGTAGTTGCCCGGCAGTCCCCCTTCTTTCTTGGCGCGCCCCGCCTCCTCCATCGCGAGCCCGTAGGTGCGCATGATCTCCTCCGTGAGCTGCTGCCCGCCGAAGGCGAAGTCGCGCGTGTACACGACCTTGAGGTTGCGCAGCACGCTGAAGGTCGTGCTGCTCGCACCGAAGTCGACGACCGCGATGCTGCGGTCGATGCCCCCATCGGGCATCTGGTGCGTCATGAGCTTGCAGGCGTTCTCGAGCGCAAAGGCCTCCACGTCCACGATCTTGGCGCTCAGGCCCGCGGCCTTGACCGCCGCCTGGCGCTGCTCGACGTTCTCGGTGCGCGTCGCGACCAGCAGCACGTCGTTCGACTCCGGGTCCTTCTCGTTCGGCCCGAGTACCTCGAAGTCGTAGCTCACCTCGTCCATCGGGAAGGGGATGTACTGGTCGGCCTGCATCTCGACCTGCGCCTCGAGATCGCCGGTGCGCAGCGCGCGCGGCATCTGAATCACCTTCGTGATCGCCGCATCGCCCGAGATCGCGACCGCCACCTCGCCGCTCTTGGCGCCCGCGCGCTTCACCGCACGGCGGATCGCCTCGCCCACCGCCTCCGCATCGACGATCGCCTTCTCGTTGATGGCGTTCTGAGGCGTGGCCTCGGCAGCATACGCCTCGACGCGGTACTGCCCGCCTCCCATGGTGAGCTCGATGAGCTTCACCGAGGAGGTCGTTATGTCAAGTCCCAGGAGCGGGCGGTATTTGCGCTGCAGGAGGAACATTTTCTTTCCTTTTCAGGTCATTAGGCCTGAAAGCGCCCGCCTGAATTCTTCTGCGGAGGCACTATATATCAGCGCACTGTTAAATTGAACGTGAGCCGGCTCACGGATCCGCGTGCTCGCAGCGCAAAAAGCGCGCGGACTGACGGGCGCGTCGCGTGCGCGCGTGCGCGCAGCGTTCCGTATCGACGAATGCAACGAATGCAGCGTCTTGCTACCCAAGTCATCTGGAGACATAAGGCTTCGCGGCCGGGAAGAGGTGCTGCGCGCCAGAAAGAGGATCGGTCGGTCGAAGCGACGTCCGCAGCGCGTGGCCGCTCGCGGCAGAGTACGTTAACGTTCGAACCGGCAACCCCGCTGTCGTAGGCACATGCGTCCCGTAGACCGGAGGCTTTGCGTCCCCACCTTTCGGTGAGTTTGCCCTTAAACGGCGGCTACTATGCATAGCCCCCGCAGGGAGCGCAAGGAGACAGAATTGGTTTCTGTGAAATGGAAGTACTTTCGCGCCGCGCTCATCGCCGCGGGCTGTGTGACGCTGATCACACTTCTCGGCGCTTACGCACTCGCCTGCAGTTATGTGTATCTGGTGCCCTCGCTCCCCTCGGTCGATGCGATGCGCAACGTCGAACTGCAGGTGCCGCTGCGGGTGTACACGCGCTCGGGCGCGCTCATCGCGCAGATCGGCGAGCAGCGGCGCATCCCGGTCGCCTACGACCAGATTCCCGAGCTCATCAAGCACGCCTTCCTCGCCGCCGAGGACGAGCGTTTCTTCGAGCATCACGGCATCGACTACTTCGGCGTGGTGCGCGCGGTGCTGATCGATGTGCTCTCGGGCGACAAGACGCAGGGCGCGAGCACCATCACCATGCAGGCCGCGCGCAACATGTTCCTCACCCTCGACAAGACCGTGCGCCGCAAGCTCCAGGAGACCTTCGTCACCTACCGCATGGAGCACGAGTTCAGCAAGCCGGAGATCTTCGGGCTCTACCTCAACGTGATCTTCTTCGGGCAGCGCGCCTACGGGGTGGCCGCCGCCGCGGAAGCCTTCTTCGGCAAGACGCTCGACAAGCTCGACGTCGCCGAGGTCGCCACCATCGCCGGGGTGCCGAAGGCCCCCTCGCGCTACAACCCGATCGTCGACCCGGAGCTTGCGACCGGACGGCGTGCCTACGTGCTGCGCCGCATGCGCGAGCTCGGCTACATCGACGCCGCCACCGCCGAGGCCGCCAACAAGGAGCCGATGCAGGCGCGCGCGCACGCCCCGCTGTTCGACGTCGAGGCGCCCTATGTCGCGGAGATGGCGCGGCTCGAGCTGCGGCAGCGCTTCGGCGCGAGCGCCGAGACCGCCGGGTACCGCGTCTACACCACCCTCGACGGGCGGCTGCAGGCGGCCGCGAATCGCGCGGTGCGCGTCGGGCTCATCGAGTACGACCGCCGCCACGGCTGGCGCGGGCCCGCCGGGCACGTGGAGCTGCCCGCGCACGGCGAGCCGGACTACGAGGACCTGGTGGAGGAGTACGGAGGGATCGGCAATCTCTCGCCCGCGATCGTGATCGCGGTGAGCGAGAAGAGCGTACGGGCCTACGTGAAGACCGTGGGTCCGGTGCAGATCGACTGGGACGGGCTCGCCTGGGCGCACCGCCAGCTGCGCAACGAGACCGTAGGCCCCGCGCCGCGGGATGCGACCGAGGTGGTGAGCCGTGGCGATGTGATCTACGTGGTCGCCGACAGCGCCGGCCACGCGCAGCTCGCGCAGGTTCCCGAGGCCCAGAGCGCCCTCGTCGCTCTCGATCCGAATGACGGCAGCATCGTGGCGCTCGTGGGCGGCTTCGACTATTTCACCAACAAGTACAACCGCGTCACGCAGGCCCGCCGCCTCCCGGGCTCGGGCTTCAAGCCCTTCCTCTATTCGGCGGCGCTCGAGAGCGGCTTTACCCCGGCGACCGTGCTGCTCGATGCCCCCATCGTGCTCGATGGCAACGGGGCCGAGGAGGCGTGGCGACCGGAGAATTCCACGCGCGAGTTCGGCGGGCCGACACGGTTGCGCGAAGCGCTGGTGCGCTCGAGGAACCTCGTCTCGATCCGAGTGCTCAAGGACGTCGGCATCGGCACCGCGGTCGAGTACATCAGCCGCTTCGGCTTCGAGCCCAAGAGCATGCCGCACGATCTCACGCTCGCGCTCGGCACGCTGGAGGCGACGCCGCTCGATGTCGCGCGCGGCTACGCGGTCTTCGCCAACGGCGGCTACCGCGTCGAGCCCTACTTCATCGACCGCATCGAGGATACCGCCGGCCAGGCGGTGTGGCGCGCCGCGCCGCGCATGGTGTGCACGCCCTGCGATGCGGGCACGACATCGGCCGGCGCCGCGGGAGCGGCGCTCAAGGTCACGGATCCGGCGCACGGGGAGCCGGAGCCCCTCCCCGCAGCGGAAGCGGCGCCGCGCGTCATCAGCGCGCAGAACGCCTACGTGATGGCCGACATGCTGGCGGACGTCATCAAGCGCGGCACCGGGCGACGCGCGCTCGCGCTCGGCCGCAGCGATATCGCCGGCAAGACCGGCACCACGAACGAGGCCAAGGACACCTGGTTCAACGGCTTCACGCGCAACCTGGTCGCGACCGTATGGGTCGGCTTCGACCAGGAGCGCCCGCTCGGGGAGAGCGAAGAGGGCGCGCGCACGGCGCTGCCGATCTGGATCCAGTTCATGCACGAGGCGCTCAAGGGTGTGCCCGAGCAGCCGCGCAGCATGCCCGAGGGGCTCGTCACCTTGCGCGTCTCGCCGCAGACCGGCGCGCTGGTGAGCGCCGAGAACCCCGACGGGGTGCCCGAGATCTTCATGGCCGATCACCTGCCGGCGACGGAAGGGTCGCTGGCGCAGGGCCCGGAAGCCCAGACGAGCAGCGAGCCGATCTTCTGAGAGTTGAGAGGGCCCGAGAGTGAAGCGACACCCGATGCGGAGCGAGAACCTGCGGCGCGCGCTGGCTCAGGAAGCCGCGCGCATCATGGCCGAGCACGGCATCCGCGATTTCCTCGTCGCCAAGCGCAAGGCCGCCGAGCGGCTCGGCGTCGAGGACGGCGCGGCGCTGCTGCCGAAGAACCGCGAGATCGAGAGCGCACTCGCCGAGCACCAGCGCCTGTTCGGCGGCGCCTCGCACGCCCAGGCGCTCGATGCTAAGCGCCGTGCGGCCTTATCCGCCATGCGCTATCTCGCGCAGTTCGAGCCGCGGCTCGTCGGAGCCGTGCTCTCGGGCACGGCGACGCTGCACACCGAGGTGCAGCTGCATTTGTTCGCGGACCGGGTGGAGTCCGTGACGCTCAAGCTGATCGATGAAGGCATCCGGCACGAGCTCACCGAGCGGCGCCTGCGGCTCAATGCCGAGCGTGTGCTGCCTTTCCCGGGCGTGCGCTTCGAGATGGACGATCAGCCGATCGAGGCGACCGTGTTCCCGACCGATGGCATCCGCCAGGCGCCGGTGAGTCCGGTCGACGGGCGACCGATGCGCCGCGTCAACGCCCTCGAGGTCGAGGCGCTGCTGAACCCACCCCAGGAGACTGAGCTTGCCGCCATCGGCAAGCCTTTTCCCGGGGGCCCCGGGGGATGAAAGAGAGTAGAGAGTAGAGAGTAAAGAGCAGACAGCGCGCGCCGGTCGGCGCGCGCTTCAGGTGCGCTTGCCGAGCTCGGTGTACTCGCGCCGCACGGGTCCGGTGTAGAGCTGGCGCGGACGGCCGATGCGCATGGCGGGATCCGCGATCATCTCCTGCCAGTGCGCGACCCACCCCACGGTGCGCGCGATCGCGAACATCACCGTGAACATCGAGCGCGGGATGCCGATCGCGCTGTAGATGACGCCCGAGTAGAAATCGACGTTCGGGTAGAGCTTGCGCTCGATGAAGTACTCATCCTTGAGCGCGATCTCCTCGAGCCGCAGCGCGAGCTCGAACAGCGGATTGTCGCTGCGCCCGAGACGGGCGAGCACGCGGTGGCACATGGCGCGGATGATCTTGGCGCGCGGATCGAAATTCTTGTAGACGCGATGGCCGAAGCCCATGAGGCGAAAGTGGCTCGACTTGTCCTTCGCCATCGCCAGGTACTTCGGGATGTGATCGACGCTGCCGATCTGCTCGAGCATCCCCAGCACCGCCTCGTTCGCGCCGCCGTGGGTCGGTCCCCACAGGGCCGAGACGCCGGCGGAGATCGCCGCGTAGGGGTTGGCGCCGGTGCTGCCGGCGAGGCGCACGGTGGAGGTGCTCGCGTTCTGCTCATGGTCGGCGTGCAGGATGAACAGGAGGTCGAGCGCTTCGGCCGCGATCGGATCGAGCTGGTAGGGCTCGCACGGCACCGCGAACACCATGTAGAGCGCGTTGCCCGCGTAGTCGAGGTCGTTGCGCGGATAGACGAAGGGCTGCCCCATGGAGTGCTTGTGGGCCGCGGCGGCGATGGTCGGAAGCTTGGCGATGATGCGATGGGAGAAGATCTCCCGCTGACGCGGGTTATGGATGTCCATGGTGTCGTGGTAGAAGGCCGACATCGAGGCCACCACCGCGGAGACCATCGCCATGGGATGCGCGTTGTGATGAAAGCCGTTGAAGAAGCGCAGCAGCGTCTCGTTGATCATCGTGTGATAACGGATGCTGCCCGTGAACTCCGCGAGCTGCTTCTTGCTCGGCAACTCCCCGATCAGGAGGAGGTACGCGACCTCCATGAAGGAGCTGTGCTCGGCGAGCTGCTCGATCGGGTAGCCCCGATACAGCAGCACCCCCGCATCACCGTCGATGTAGGTGATGCGGCTCTCGGTCGCGGCGGTCGCACCGAAGCCCGGGTCGTAGGTGAATACGTCGAGGTCCTTGTGGAGGGAGGCGATGTCGAGGGCCGCCGGCCCGATCGTGCCGGTGCGCAGCGGCAGCTGGCTGCTGCGCCCGGTCGCCCCGTCGCGCAGCTCGAATGACGTTCCCTTCTTGACGCTCGTTGCCACAGCCGCTTCGGATTCCGTGTGGACGCTCGCGTGCCATGCATTGCGCATGCGCGCCTGTCAGTTGAGGCAGGTTTACATGGTCCGCGCGCCGAATCAAGGCATCGGGCGCGTGCCGGCGCGCGCGCGGCGCTCCGGCCTGAGGGCTACTCGACCACCTTGATGATATCGCCGGCCTGCCGATAGGGTTCGGCGAGCGGGTATTCCGCGGGCCTCATGTCGCGCATCGTCCCGATCGAGGACATGAACACCCCGTCATCGAGCGGTGCGCCCGCCTCGCTCGAGCGGCTCGCCGCGCCGAACACGAACGCCTGGGTGCCGCGGTACAGCACCGCCCAGCGCACCGGTCCCTGGCCGCCATCGAGCGGCGAGCCGGAGCGGGTGACGAGCGCATAGCCCTCCATGCCGTTCACCGCGAGCGTATCGCCACGGGCGACGTCGGCGCCGCGCAGCCGGCTGAGGAGAAACTCGCGCGGCGACTTCTTCTCGGGGCGCTTCTCCAGCGTCATCTGCATCAGGGACTCTTTCTTCTTGGTGAAAATGAGCAGCCGATCGCGCTCGTTCTGCACCGTCCAGCCCTTGGGGAAGGCCAGCGTGAGCTTCATGCCGGCGTGGTAGAAGCGGTTGTCGCGGACGATCCCCTGCTCGCGCGAGGAGCCGAAGGGCAGGCCGTCGATGGCCTTCAAGTACGCGTCGCGGTTATCGACCCAGCCGCCGCGCGGCACCTCGGTGATATTGGCCGCACCGAGCGTCGCCTGGACGACGCGCTCATCGGGGGCGGGGTGATCCGAGAACACCCCGTGGTAGACGTTCGGATCGCGCCCCTCGTCCCGGGCGCGCGCGAGCTCGAAGGCTTCCTGCGCCTTGAAGACCCGCATGGTCTCGCCCATCGCCTCGGGCCGGTAGCCGGTGCGGGC
>WNFI01093182.1_pt1 | contig 11047 bp, 11 predicted proteins | sample 5400471 | NCBI WGS metagenome assembly WNFI01 (sample SAMN13153348, study PRJNA577476) | soil metagenome | isolation source: 100 cm saprolite on Douglas fir-dominated hillslope | place: USA:California | collected 2013-09-17 | reverse complement strand
GGCGCCGGGCCGATCCGGCGAAGAAGCTGCACATCGCGGGCGCCCGCGGCAACAACCTCAAGGATGTCGCGGTCGACGTCCCGGTCGGCCTTTTCGTCTGCGTGACCGGCGTTTCCGGATCGGGCAAGTCGACGCTCATCAACGACACGCTCTATCACGCGGTCGCGCGCCATCTCTACGGCTCCGCGGCCGAGCCCGCGGACCACGACGCGATCGAGGGGCTCGATTTCTTCGACAAGGTGATCAACGTCGACCAGAGCCCGATCGGGCGCACGCCGCGCTCCAATCCGGCCACCTACACGGGACTCTTCACGCCCATCCGCGACCTCTTCGCCGGCGTGCCCGAGTCGCGCGCGCGCGGCTACGGCCCGGGGCGCTTCTCGTTCAACGTCAAGGGCGGCCGGTGCGAGGCGTGCCAGGGCGACGGCATGATCAAGGTCGAGATGCATTTCCTTCCCGACATCTACGTGCCGTGCGACGTCTGCCACGGCAAGCGCTACAACCGGGAGACGCTCGAGGTGCTCTACAAGGGGCGCCCGATCGACCAGGTCCTGGACATGACGGTCGAGCAGGCGCACGACTTCTTCTCCTCGGTGCCGCCGATCCAGCGCAAGCTCGCCACGCTCCTCGAAGTGGGGCTCGGCTACATCAAGCTCGGGCAGAGCGCGACCACGCTCTCGGGCGGCGAGGCGCAGCGCGTGAAGCTCTCGCTCGAGCTTTCCAAGCGCGACACCGGGCGCACGCTCTTCATCCTCGACGAGCCCACGACGGGCCTGCATTTCCAAGACATCGCCCTCCTGCTCAAGGTCCTGCATCGCCTGCGCGACCACGGCAACACGGTGGTGGTGATCGAGCACAACCTCGACGTAGTGAAGACCGCGGACTGGGTGATCGACCTCGGCCCCGAAGGCGGCGACGGCGGCGGCCGCGTGATCGCGGAGGGAACTCCGGAGGACGTCGCCCTTGCCGCCGAAAGCTTCACCGGCCGGTTCCTCAAGACGATTCTCGAGCCGGCTTCGCGCAGGAAAGCCGCCTCCGGCTAAAGAGCGTCCCGGGGCGTCGCGCACGCGACCCCGGGCCAATCCCCCTTGCTGATCGTCCCCATCGTCGAAGGCCTCAACTGGCGCCGTCCGCCGCCGGTGACACTGGCGCTCATCCTCCTCAATGTCCTGGTGTTCTTCCTCTATCAGTCGGGAGATGCCGGGCGCGAGCAAAAGGCGGTCGAGGCCTACTTCGGCTCGTCCTTGCCCCGCATCGAGCTGCCCGCCTACAACGCCTACCTCGCGCGCGTGGATCCGAAGGCGGCGCAACAGGTTCAGCGGGCCATCGGCGCCGCGCTCTCGGAAAATGCCGCCGACCCTATGGGGCGGCGCGCGGTGGCGTGGCTCTTCGCACGCATGGAGAACGACCCGGCGTTCATGCGCGAGCTGCGCGCCGGGCGTGTCGTCGACGCGCAGCATCCGCGCTACGCGCAGTGGAAGGACGATCGCGCGCGCGTCGACTCGCTCGAGGGCGCGATCTCCTACCGCCGCTTCGGCTTCACGCCCGCCGACCCGCGGGCGGTGACGTGGATCACCAGCATGTTCCTTCACGGCGATCTGATGCACCTCGCCGGCAATATGGTGTTCCTCTTCATCGTGGGCGTGGCCGTTGAGAGCGCGCTCGGCGGCTCGTGGTACCTGTTGCTCTACCTCGCGGGCGGGATCGCCGGAGACGCGCTGCATTACGCGGTGCATCCTTCGAGCACCATCCCTTCGGTGGGCGCCTCGGGCGCGATCTCCGGGCTGATGGGCCTCTTCACCGTGGTGTTCGGTCTGCGCCAGGTGAATTTCTTCTACTGGCTGGTGTTCTTCTTCGGGTTCCGGCGGCTGCGCGGCATCGTGGTGCTGCCGATCTGGATCGGCTGGGAGATCACGCAATACGCGCTCAACCGCGAGTCGAGCATCGGCTACATGGCGCACGCCGGGGGCCTCATCGGCGGCGCGCTCCTCGGCATGCTGGTCATGAAGCGCTTCAGCGGCGCAGAGCGCGTGGCGCAATTCCACGAGCAGCGCGATCAGGAAGCTCTCGACCGCGCCGAGTACGAGAAGGCACGAGCGCTGGTCGCGAGGCTCGACTTCACCGGCGCAGGTACCGTGTTCGCGCGCCTCGCGCAGCGCTTCCCGGCCGAGGCGACGATGATCCGCGAGTGGTACGCCGTCGCCAAGGCGGATCCGGCGAGCGAATCGTTCCACCGCGCCAGCGCCGCGGTGCTCTCCATCCCCCGTCCCGACGCCAACCTGCGCGCCTTCCAGCGGCAGGTGTTCGGCGATTATTTCGCGCGCGCGCAGCCGCAACCGAGGCTCGATCCCGCCGCGCTCGCCGCGGCCGGCATCGTCTTCGCGCGCGGCGGCCACCTCGCCGAGGCCGAGCGCGCCGCGCAAGCGCTCTTCAAGCAGGCACCCGGCGCGCCGCAGCTGCCGGTCCTATGGGATGCGCTCGCGGGCGCGCTTTCCGCCCCCGGTTGCGATACGGATGCGCTCGTCCGGGCGAAACGCTATCGCGCACTCATCGGCGCACGCGCGCGGGCCGAGGCTACCGCCTGAAGGCTACTTGGCGGCGACCGGCGCGGCGGCCATCTTCGCCGCGATCTCGGCCATGCGCTTCGCTTCCGCGGCGAGCGGATGCTGTGGGTACTTGGCCTGAAGGTGCTGGCAGATCTTCTGCGCCATGGCGTAGTCGTGGTGCTTCTCGAGCAGCATCTTCGCCGCGAGCAGGTACACGCCGGGGATGTCGGCATGATCGGGGAAACGCTTGTCGAACCCCTTCACCAGCTCGAACGCCGTGGCGTCGCGCCTGAGCTCGGCCGCCTGGGTGGCAAGCGGCAGGACGAGCGAAGGATCCCCGAGCAAGAGGTCGGGGAGCTTCTTGCGCCCCGCTTCATAGACCTCCACCGCGCGCCCCGCCTTCTTCTCGCGCAGGAGCTTCGCGACATATTCGTTCACGTGCCGCGCGATCGGCTTGGGCTTGCCGTCGAGGAGGAGGACCTTGTGGTACTGGTCGTGCAGCTTGTTGTTGTCGTAGTCGCGCTTCAACTTCTCCTCGATGCGTCCGGCCGCGTCCTCGAGCTTGCCCTCGCTGATGAAGGCGGTGGTCTCGGGGCCGAGGAGATCGGGCGCGGCGCCCGCGCGGCTGCGCAGGTTCTGCTGCGCCTTGGCCGCATCCACCTGCACGTCGATGCCGAGCGCCTCGTGGTTCTGGTATAGCGCGTAGCCCATCAGGTAGTACATGGACACCATGAAGTACATCGTCGCCATTGCGGCGAGGATCTCGCTCAGCCACTCCGGCAGGAACGCTTCCAGGGCGCCGGAAAGGTACTGCGCGCTTTCCAGGAGCAGGAAGAGGAACGCGCACAGCGCGAGATACGGCAGGCCGATGCCCGCCATGGTGGCGAGGAGCCGCCCGGGGTTGAGGCCCGCGGCGAACATGAAGATGAAGAACAGCAGCACCTGCTTGAGCGGCCGATAGTCGCGGTTGACGCGATCCTCGGTGGTGAACTCCGCCGGCACGAGATGGCCGAGCGCGGTCCTTTCGAGAGTCCGGAAGCAGAAGGCGAGGAACGCGAGCCAGACGAGCGCCGACCACAGCCAGCCGAGCGGCAGGAACGATTCGGCGATCGCGGCGGCGATGGAGAAGGAGACGATCTTCACGATCGCGTCGCCATGCGCCGGATAGGTGAACACCATCGGGAGCTGCGCCCAGAAAGGCGGCGGCTCATGTTTCTCCGGCGCCTTGGTCAACGGATTCGCCATGATCCCTCCCCGGGGTGCCGACGCAGGCCTCGGACGGGCATGTCTCGCGGCGCCCCGATTGTAGCTAATATCGCGTCGATGAATCCCCGCGAGCTCCTCCTCGGCAGCTTCCAGGCGGCCCTCGCCGCAGCCGACCCGGCACGCATCGTCCCCGCCCACCTGCCGGCGCCTCCGCGCGGACGAACCGTCGTCGTCGGCGCGGGCAAGGCGGCGGCGTCCATGGCGCTCGCGGTCGAGGCCCATTGGCCCGCGGATCGGGCGCTCGAGGGTGTCGTCATCACTCGCTACGGCCACGGGCTCGCCACCAAGCGCATCCGCGTCGTCGAGGCGGGCCATCCGGTGCCCGACGAGCAAGGCCAGAACGCCGCGCGCGATATCCTCGCCCTCGCGCGCTCGCTCGGCGAGGACGACCTCCTTCTCGTGCTGGTATCCGGCGGCGGCTCCTCGCTCCTCGCGCTTCCCGTCGAGAGCGTGCCGATGGCCGACCTCAAGGCGCTGACGCGCGATCTCCTGGCGAGCGGTGCGCCCATCCAGGACATGAACACGGTGAGGAAGCACCTGTCCCTCATCCAGGGAGGTCGCCTCGCGGCGGCGACGCGGGCGCGTTCGCTCGCGCTCGTCATCTCGGACGTGACCGGCGACGATCCGACGCACATCGCTTCCGGACCTTGCGCGCCGGACCCCTCGACCTACGGGGAGGCGCTCGATATCCTGGCGCGCTTCGCAGTGGCGCCGCCGGCCTCGATCGGCGCGCATCTGCGCGCGGGCGTGGCGGGCCGGGTCGCGGAGACGCCGAAGCCGGGCGATGCGTCACTCGCCCGCGCGCAGAACCGGGTGATCGCCACCGCCCACGCGAGCCTCGAGGCGGCCGCGGCGTACATGCGCGAGCGTGGCTTCGCGCCGCTGGTGCTCGGAGACAGCGTCACGGGCGAGGCGCGCGAGGTCGCGAAGGTCTATGCCGCGCTCGCCCGCGAGGCGCGCGATCATTCGCAGCCCCAGCCGCCCCCGGTGGCGCTGATATCGGGTGGCGAGACCACCGTGACCCTGCGGGGCCAGGGCCGCGGCGGACGCAACACCGAATTCCTGCTCTCGCTCGCGATCGCCCTCGACGGCCTCGAGCGCACCTGGGCGCTCGCCTGCGACACCGACGGCATCGACGGCAGCGAGGACAACGCCGGCGCCGTCCTCACGCCCGACGCCCTCGCACGTGCGGCGACCCTGGGCCTCGCGCCCAAGGCAATGCTTGCCGGAAACGACGGCTACGGATTCTTTTCCGCCCTGGGCGACCTCGTGGTCACCGGCCCGACCCGCACGAACGTGAACGACTACCGCGTCATCCTCGTGCAGTAGCGTTCAGAACGTGTTGCATTGGAAGAAGCCGCGATGGCCGAAGCAGCTGGTCGTCGTCGGGAAGCGGGAATAACGCCGGCGATCGTCACGCGCCGAGAGGCGCAGCACGCAGTCGCGCCAGCGGTCTTCGTCGGCCTTGTACCCCAATTTCTCGCAGGCCGGCCCGTAAATCGCGATCATGTCGTTCACCTCCGCCTGGGCCTGCGCGGCCCGCTGCTCGGGCGTGGCGCAGCCGGCGAGCGCCAGCAACACCGCGGCTAGAATCGTAATGCGCATGACGAGCACCTCCTGATCGTTGGATGCGAGGGTGCGCGCGGGGTTCACCGGGAACGGTTCGCGAGGCGCACGCGTCCTACCCTACATGAACAGGCCCCAGGGCCCGGAGAATCCATGAGCCACAAGGACGACGCCCTTTCCTTCCTGCGCCTGGCCGCGGCGGGGCGGGCCCGCGAAGCGCTCGACAAGCACGCCGCGCCCCGATTTACTCACCACAATCCGTACTTCCCGGCCGACCCCGCGGCGCTCGTCAAGGGGATGGACCACAACGCCCGGCAGTATCCCGGCAAGGCCTTCGACGTTCAGCGTGCGCTCGAAGACGGCGACTTCGTGGCCGTCCACTCCCGCGTGCGCATGCAGCCGGCCGATCGCGGCATCGCCGTCGTCCACATCTTCCGCTTCGAGGATTGCCGCATCGCCGAGCTGGGGGATGTCGCGCAGCCCGTCCCGGCGGAATCGACCAACGCGGGCGGCATGTTCTGAAGCCCTACCGGGCGGGCGGTCAGACGCCCGGGCGCCAGGACTCGTCGAGCGTCGCCGCGCGAGCGCGGCGATGCGCGGTGGCGATTCTCCGCCACGCGGCGAATGAGCTCCATGCCGTCCATGCCCGGCATGTCGAGATCGCGGTCGTCGTGGAGCTGGCGCCTAGGGAAGCGGCGAGCCCCAACCCTGAATGACGAACGCGTAGACGACGTGGATGACGATTACCGCCATCGCGCCGGCGATCGTGACCGCGACGGCGATGTGTTGCGAGGTGACCCGCGCGAACAGCGCGTGCGTCCATGGAGGCGCTTCGCCCCGAGCGCGCCGGCGTCCTCGGCCGGCGCTCGCTGGCGGTTTTCCCGGATCCCTCTCGCTGCCGTCATCTAGGAGGCCGTCCATGATGTTAACCATTATTGCAGTCATAATTAACATTTGCAATACTGGGGCGGGAACGCCAATTGGGGCTTCCCGAATCCACCCAGGAGCTTGCAAATGGAAAAGATCAAGGCGATCGGCACGCTGACCGAAGTCGAATCCCTCGAACGGCAAGGACGTAATTCGCGCTCGAGCGGGCTACACGAGGATCTGAGGTCCCTCGAAGATAATGAGCTGCTGCTGGTCGGCGGCGGAGACGACGGCCCGGGCTGGGGCCACCCCTAGCGGATAGGCACGACCGCCCTGCGGCGGGGAACGGAATCCTTCGCGCCGCGCGTCGCGGGCTTGGGCGCGACGGCCTCTCGAAACAGAGGCCGCTCGCCCATCGCCTCGAGATGCCGGCGCGAGGCTTCCGCCTCCGCCCAGAGCGCTTCGGCCGATTTCCTGGCCCGCTCGTAATCGCCAGCGGCCCGGTAGGCGTGGTACACGGCCGCCAAGGCGACGTGCCGCGCCGGAGTGTGCGCGGGCGCCTCGACGGACGCGCGATGGAGTCGCTCGAGAGCCGCCCCACCCTTTCCCTCAAGCGAGCGCACCGACTGAAGCAGATTGAGCTCGCGCGACGACAGGCGGCGCGCTCCCTTCTTCATGCGCGTGAGCTGCGTGGCGACCTGCTCGGCGGCACTCGAGTACCCGCCGAATTGCAGCAGCAAGGCGAGCAGGACGCCGTCGGCGGTCGAGTCGAGCACCCGCCACGCCGCCTCGCCGCTGTCGTAAAGAACCTTGCCACGCGAGAAGTCTCCCCTGAGGAACGCCTCCCACAGCGCCCGCGACTGCCGGCGCCGCGCATCGGCGGCGGCATCGGGCTCGGCACCCTTCAGTCGTTCAGCGACCTGCCACAGCTTCCCGAATCCACCGAGGAAGAGGCTCATCGCGCCCAGCGCGGTGAAGAGATCGGCGCGAAGCGCGAGGTCGCCGACCGATTCATCGAGCGGCGCCGGCGCAGCCGCGGCCTGCGCCTCCGGCGTCGAATGCCTCTTCCGGTAATCGACGTACCAGACCACCGCAGCGGTCTTGCTCGGCACACCGACCTTGCGGTAGAGGTGATGGAGGTATACCCGCATGGTGCCGTGCTGGTAGCCGAGCTTCGCGGCGATCGCCTTGTTCGATATCCCGAGCGACAGGAGCTCTAGCATCGAGCGATCCCTCGGATTGAGTTCAACGGTTGCCATCTACAGGAACCCCCGGTCTTCTTGAAGTAGAACGATGAGCTCCTGGAAGTCGCTGAGCCCGCAGCCCGCATTGGGATCGATACCGTAGCTCGACGCTTCCGTTCGAACCACGGAGTCGAAGCGGCGCACCAGCTCGGGATCGAGCCCGGTCCCGGCCGCGCGCGAAAGGCTCTTCAGCGCTTCGCCCATGCCCATCGGCTCGTGCGCGCCCAGCCCGCAGACGAGCTCGTCGTAGGCGTCGGCGACCGCGCACATCCTCGCCGCGAGCGGGATGCGCCGGCCGGAAACCTTGCTCGGATGTCCGTCGCCGTCCCATCGGGCATGGTGGTAAGTCGCGATCTCGCGCGCGAGCAGCACGCGCGGATGCTGGTCGTCGCGAAGGATGTCCGCCCCGGCATCCGTATGCCGAAGATACGCCGCGTGCTCTCCCGCGTTGAGCGGGCCGCGCTTGGCGAGTATCGCCTCGGGAACGGACAGCATGCCGACATCGTGCAGCTCGGCGGCGAGGCCGATCTCCAGGGCGCGCAGCGGCGGCTCGCCGGACGCGAGCGCGAGGGCCTGGGTTAGGGCCTGGACGCGAACCCCATGCCAGCCCGTGGAATCGAATCGCAGGGCGGCGCTGATCGCAAGGCGCCGCAGCGCCTCCCATCCCGAAGGTGCCTGCGGGCGCTCCACCTGCGAGGCGAGTCGCGCCCTCGTCTGTTGATGCATGCGCTCGAAGAGGGGCAGGCCTTCCTCGAGCCCCGAGAGCTCGACATGCCGGAGCGCCCCTTCGATGGCCGAGCGGTACACGTGCTCCGAGAGCTCCTGCAGGCGGGCGAGCGCGCGCTCGGGCGAGCCCGCCGCCTCCTCCGCGCGAATGACGCAGACCAGCGTGTCGCGAAGTGCCGGAGGCGTCTCGCGCGCCTTCGCGAGGGCCTGCTCGAACCGGGTGAAGGCGACGTCGTGCTGTCCGGTGGCAAGCTCGTAGGCCGCGCGCGCGGTGAGCGAAGCAATGATTGCGCGCGGCGTGTTCGATTGACGCGCGAGCTCGGTCACTTCCTCGACGTGACCCGCGGCCTTCTCGACCTGTCCCGTGGCAACCAGGAGGTTGACGAGGTTGCGTCGCAGCAGGATGACGCAGTGCCGGTCTTGCGCGGCGAATTCGGGAGTCAGCTGAGCCAGCGCGCGCAGGGCCATCTGGAGACCCTCGTCGTACTGGCCAAGGTGAAACAAGCTGTTGGCGCAGTTGCTGCAGGCGAGATAGCGAGTGTAGTCGGGCCCGGCGATGGGTTCGACCGCCTCGAGCGCGCGAACGTAGGCGCGCACGGCCATCCCGGGGCTTCCGGCAAGCGCCATAGCCATGCCGATGTTGCTCCATATCCGGCCCTGCTCGGCGGCGTTGCGCGCGTCCGTAGCGAGCTTGAGTGCCTGCAGGTGGAATTCGAGCCCGCCGACGATATCGAAGGCATCCACGGCGAGGATGCCGCAAGCGGACAAGGGGCGGCGCATGACCTCCGGCCCGCCGGCCTTTCTCGCCTGCGCGAGAACCAATCGCGCAAGGGGCAGCGCCTCGTCCGATCGGCCGAGCGCGTACAGGTTCCTGCAGGTGGCCAGCGCGGCCTCGATCACTTCCAACGCCCGGTCGCGCGGTAGCGCGCCGCGGAGCTCGGCGAGCGTCGGGGCCAGTGCCCTGAAAAGCGCAGCGGGGCATGGCCCGGCATTTTACCGGACCGCCGCTAACATGTGTTACCGCGCTCCCGGGGTGCCGCCAAAGAAAAAGGCCGGCGGAGGACCGGCCTTCCCGGTTAGGCGGCGAGCTTCAGGCCGCCGCGGCTTCCTTCTTCTCGCGCTTCGCGCCTTTCTTGCCGTCCTTCTCCTCGCCTTCTTCCTGCTGGGCCGGCCGGTCGAGCAGCTCGACCAGGGCCATCGGGGCGTTGTCGCCGACGCGGAAGCCGTACTTGAGGATGCGCAGGTACCCGCCGTTGCGACTCTTGTAGCGGGGCCCCAGCTCCTCGAAGAGCTTGACGACGATCTCGCGGTCCCGGAGCCGGTCGAAGGCGAGGCGCCGGTTGGCGAGCGTCGGCTTCTTGCCGAGGGTGATGATCGGCTCGGCGACGCGCCGCAGCTCCTTCGCCTTCGGCAGCGTCGTCTTGATGGCCTCGTGGCGCAGGAGCGACACGGTCATGTTGCGCAGCATCGCGAGGCGATGGCTGCTGGTGCGGTTGAGCTTGCGAAGCCCGTGGCGGTGACGCATTGCTGTTTCCTTTCGACTCTCTTGGCCTATGCGGCCTTATTGGTATTGTGGTTGTGGAACTGGATCCCCGCCTGCGCGGGGATGACGGCGCGAGCTTACCGCGCCGTCACTTCGTGAGACCGGCCACCGGCCAGTTCTCGAGCATGTAGTAGATGTTCTCGGCCTTGAGGCAGTTGGCCGAGCGCACCGTGAGCTCGAGGTCGTCCACCGGTTGCAGCAGGATCGGGTCGACCTGCGGCTGCGCGGTCTCCGGGCGCTCCTCGCTGGTCGACTGCAGCGACGCGAAGACCGATAGCTGGTCCACGAGGACCGAGGCGGAATAGCGCACCGCCTCCTCCGGCTCGATCACGCCGTTGGTCTCGATGTCGATCACCAGCCGGTCGAGGTCGGTGCGCTGTTCGACGCGCGCGCTCTCGACCTGGTAGCTCACGCGGCGCACCGGCGAGAACGAGGCGTCGAGCAGGATCGAGCCGATGGAACGCGAGTCGTCCTGCCGGCGCGAGGTCGCGGGAACGTAGCCGCGCCCCTTCTCGATCTTGATCGTCATGTCGATCTTGCCGCCCTGCGTGAGGTGCGCGATCACGTGGTCGGGATTGATGATCTCGACGTCGTGCGTCTGCTCAATGTCTACCGCGGTCACCGGGCCGGCGACGTTCTTCTTCAGCTTGAGCGTCGCCTCAGAGCGGTTGTGCAGCTTCATCACCACGCCCTTGAGGTTGAGGATGACGTCGACCACGTCCTCCTGCACTCCCTCGATCGTGGAGTACTCGTGAAGCACGCCGGCGATCTTGACCTCGGTCGCCGCATAGCCGGGCATGGAGGAAAGGAGGATGCGGCGCAGCGCATTGCCGAGCGTATGGCCGTAGCCGCGCTCGAACGGCTCCATGATCACCTTCGCATGCGTCGGCGAAAGGTTCTGCACGTCGATGATTCTGGGCTTCAGGAAAGTCGTGGCGTTGCTTTGCATTCGCGTCTACCTCTGCCAAGTGCGCGGGACTGGCGCCCCGCGTGACAACGGATTACTTCGAATAGAGTTCGACCACCAGCTGCTCGTTCACGTCGTTGGCGAATTCCGCCCGATCGGGGAGCGCCTTGAAGACGCCCTTGAAGTTCTTGGGATCGACCTCGACCCAGCTCGGGAAGCCGTTCTGCTCGGCGAGGTCGAGGGAAGCCTTGATGCGCAGCTGGGCCTTCGACTTCTCGCGCACGGAGACCACGTCGGTGGTGCGCACCAGGTAAGACGGGATGCTCACGCGCTTGCCGTTCACCTCGATCGCGCAGTGCGAGACGAGCTGCCGGGCCTCGGC
>WNFI01014896.1_pt1 | contig 11047 bp, 6 predicted proteins | sample 5400471 | NCBI WGS metagenome assembly WNFI01 (sample SAMN13153348, study PRJNA577476) | soil metagenome | isolation source: 100 cm saprolite on Douglas fir-dominated hillslope | place: USA:California | collected 2013-09-17 | reverse complement strand
CGCTTCCCGGCGCCGCGGCCAGTCCGAGCAATGCCGTGAAGACCACCACGCCGATGCCGTCGTTGAGCAGGCTCTCGCCTGTCACGTTGATCTCCAGCGCTTTCGGGACGTGCAGCTCTTCCATGATGGCCAGCACAGCGACCGGATCCGTCGGCGAGATCAACGCGCCAAAGACGAGGCAGTAGCCGAACGGGACCGGAACGCCTGCGACGGCAAAGAGGCACCACGTTCCGCCCCCGACGATCGCGGTGGACAGCAGCACGCCCGCGCTGGCCAGCGTCAGCACCGGCCCGAGGCTTTCGCGAAGACGCTGCATATCGACGGTGAGCGAGCCGGCGAACAGCAGGAATCCGAGCATGCCGTTCATCAGCAGCGACGAAAAATCGACGTCCGCGAGCAACCCCACGACGCGAGTAGCGACCCCGGCGTGCGGCCACAAGCGGTCAACAGCCAGGACGGCCATGGCGCCCAGCAACCCTCCAGCAAGCATCGCCACCGCCGACGGCAGTTTGGCGAAACGGTAGTTCAGGAAGGCGATGGCGGCGGCGATCGCGAAGAGCACCGCGGCTATTTCGAAAAGACTCATTCACTCAACAATAACCCAACAAAGGACACGAACAAATGACATCGATTCCGAACGTTCCGACTTCGTCCACGCAGCCGCGATCCAACCCATTCCTCCGCCTGCTCGGACTGCCATCACCGCAGGACAGCGCCATCGAGGAGCGCGTCGCCGAATCCGCCGATCTGCGCGACGGCGCCTATTGGCTGGAGCTTCTCTTCGCCGCAGGCATCGCCACCCTCGGCCTGCTCGTCAACAGCCCGGCCGTGATCATCGGGGCCATGCTCATCTCTCCCATCATGGGACCGATTCTGGCCACGGGCCTCGGACTGGCCGCCGGCGATCTGCGCCTGACGATCCGAGCGGCGGGCAAGCTGCTCCTGAGTGCCGCGACCGCGGTCGTCTTCGCGGCGCTGCTCGTGGCGATCCTGCCGTTCCGCGAGATGACGTCAGAGATCGCGGCGCGTACGCAGCCGAACACCATGGACCTCGGCATCGCACTCTTCGCCGGCGCCGTCGGATCGGTCTCGCTGTACAAGAGTCTGCGCGGCGCGGCCACGTCGATTCCGGGAGTCGCGATCGCGGTGGCCCTGATGCCGCCTCTGTGCGTCGTCGGCTACGGGGTTGCTGTCATGGCCACCCTCGATCCTCTTCAGGGCGCTGCAATCGCCCGCGGCGCTGGACTGCTCTTCGCCACCAACGTCGCCGGGATCGTGCTGACGACCATGATCGTGTTTCTCCTCGCGCGCGTTGCGCGGTCGTCCAATGGCAAACGATCTCCGTTGCCAGGGGCCGCCGGATCGCGCCGTCGCCTGTTCATGCGGTTGCTGCTCATCGTGGCGTTCGTATTCATTCTCTTCGTCCCCCTGCACCGCTCGTACGGCGTGATGAAGAACGAGCTCGCGCAACGCCGGCTCGAAACGGAGACCCACCAGAAGATCGCAAGACTCTGGGACGAGTCGTTCGCCCGAAGCTCCGATGGCTCGATCCGCTCCTACGTCGACACATTCTCGGTCGATGAAAGCGCCGTCCACATGCGTATCTTCAGCAACCGCTCCTACTCGGCCGCAGAGCGGGCAGCATTCGCCGGGCGCGTCGCGACGGTGCTGCAAAGGAACGTCGATGTTCAACTCGTCGAGATTCCGACGTCGCGTCAGGGAACAGAGCATGCTCGCTGAATCGTGCAGACGCTGCTGAGCGTTCGAAGCATCGGGGCGATCTTGTTTTCTGTGTCACGGTCTCAACCTCCAAGTTCAGCAACTCCGATCGCTCCCAGAGTGTGGCTCGGTGCACGCAGCCACGGTTCAGGGGTACGTCGAGTTCGAGCAGGCGACCGTCGACATGACCTCGGGCGCGCCACGCTTCGACTTGACGTCGGGATTCGGCAGCACCGTTGGGCACCCCGGCAACTTCTCGCGAAATGGAACGTTGCTGCAACAGGTCTGCCCGTCACCAAGCTGGTAGTACGCCAGAAAGTGATCAGGAATGATCTCCGTGTCGCGAGGCTGGTTGATGATGCCGATCTCGATCTTGCCACTGACCGGCTGCAAGACCAGCGAATAGGCGTGTCCATCGCGCTCGCCGTTGATCGTTATGAGTCCGTAGGGCTCCTTCGTCTGTGGCAACGACACCGTGTAGATACTCGAGACCTGTCCTCCGCCGAACTCCTCGGCGGAGAGGGTTCCGAAGCGAAGATCGAGCGTAGCGGCAGCGCTCTGGTCGATGTCCTTGATCGGCTTTAGCGCGCGGAAGTCGGGACACTCCGCCGTCAGCCGCGGCACGAGGCAGGTGAATCTCGAGTCGAGGTGCAAATCCGGCGATGCAGCCGCGCCTTCGATCGTCAGTTTTCGATGATCGAGCGAAAACAGGTAATTGCCTTCTGTATCCTGACGGAACGGCCACTGCGTCTTGTCCTTCACCAAATACTGTAGAGGCACTTTGATGAACGCGTCGTGAACCTGGATTCGGTGCCCATGAATGCTGAGGTTCGGGCTCGTCACATCGAGAATGACCACGTGACGCGGCGCGGTGCCCGTAGCGATGAAACAGCAAAGCCCGTAGAAAATGATCTCCAACATAGTGCTCTCTCCTTCTCAGCCATCGCCGCCGACGATCTCGGCGGCTCCCCAAACGGCAGGATGGGCGGCGGCACCGCCGCCGCGGATCATCGATATCTGCGCCTCGCGTAACGCCTCGGTGGCGGAGGCACCGGCACGCAGGCGGCGGTGAAACTCCGTGAACAGCGCCGCGGCCGGCGCGTCCTCGATTGGCCAGAGCGTGCCGACCACTGCCGGCACTCCTGCCGTCAGAAATGCGCGCGCCAAGCCGGACATCCCGTCGATTCTGGCGGCGTTGCCATCGATCGTGCTGCATGCGGCGAGAACGGCGAGCCGAGGGCGTCGCAACGTCTGCCGCTCGATCTCCGACGCGCGCAGATCGACGCCGCCCACAAGCATCGACGGGTCGTCCGTCGACGCGCCGCGCGCATGCCCGGCGAAGTGGATGACGTCGCACTCGTTTGCGGCACGGATGATCTGGTCCGGTGTGGCGGCCGCGCCGCTGAGCAGGCAGTGATCATCGTACAGCGAAGCGACCGCATCGATTTCGACGTGCACTCGTGCGATGTCATCGAGGCCTCGGGAGTCGCCGCCGGCAATGGCCAGCAAGCGGTTGCCTTTTCGGCCGGCAGCCCAACGGCAGTTGCGCATCCAGACGCCGGCGCTCGGCGCGACCGTGATCGCGTGCCGCTCGACGAGGTATTCCCCGCGCAGCGGATCATAGAGCGCCGCCCACGGCACCGCCTGCAGGGAGCGATCCGCGACGATCACCAAGGATGCCGCGTTGGCGATCTCGGGCGCGATCGGGTTGATCAACCGCTCACGAAGTGCTGTGGATGCGGAGCGGACGGCGGCCGAATCGCCGCGTCGGCTCAAGACCTCGCGCATGCGCCGAATCTCTTCGTCGAGCTTCGCGCGGTCGACGTCAACCCGGACGCAACTGAGACCGCGATTGGTGACGCAGAAGGAGACAAAGCCTCGTGGCACGAGGACGTACTCGATCAGTGTGGTTCCGGCGGCCAGCGCCGCGCGAACCGCTGCCGCATCGGGCGGAGGCGTCGCGCTCGAGTCGAGCAGCGTGCGCCCGTGCACCTGTTCCGCGCACTCGAACGCCCGGGCCGCGTCGCCGCGCGCGAGAAAGAGATCAACCGATTCCTCGAGCAACGACGCGGCAGTCTGCATGATCCCGGTGGCGTCCGTGCCGCGCCGCTCGTGCTCGAGCTCTGCGAACGCGGCGTTGAAATCGCTTCCGGCGCCGGCGAGATCGCCGAGTGCCTCACGGCTTCGCCCGCGGTCGAGCAGTGCTTCCGCCACGGCGAAACGCTGATCGGCAGCGGAGAGAAACGCGATGGCGCGCGTGAGCATCTGGAACGACTGCCGCGCGTCGACACCGCGCGTCAGCACTCCATCGGCGATCTCGCATTCTCCCTCCACGCGCCGCCGAAGGCCGCCCTCGCGCTCGAGGCTCAGATACCGCCGCGCGTCGCGCAGATCGGCGAAGCCGGCGTTCGTCTCCCCGACACGAGCGTGGAACAGCGCGCTCCGTCTGTAGGCGTCTGCGATCAGCAGCGGACTCGCAGCGCGCCGCGCTTCTTCGATTTCGAGGCGTACCAGCGCACCGGCGGCGGCTGGATGATTGTTGCGCAGCTCGAAGTTGGTCGCTGTCGAGAGAGCGAGCAGCCGTTGCGGTCCCGCCGACCGGCCAAGAAGATCGAAGGCGGCGACACGACGGGCCCAGGACTCTTCGCGATTGCCAACTCCGGCGAACGCGTCGGCCAGTCCGGTCTCCGCGACGGCGAGGTTGGATGATTCGCCGAGACGGCGAAAGAGCGAGGCGGCGGCACGGAAATCGTCGAGGGCATCGCTCCAGCGGCCCTCGTACATTGCACAGCGGCCGAGCTGCAGCCGCGTCTGTGCGATCAACGAACGATGTTGCGGCGCTGCGCCGCGGAGGATCCGCTCGAACATCGCGGCGGCGTCGCTGATACGATTTTCGTCGAACAGAACTGATGCCGCGTAGAGGCGGCTCACCGCCGCCATCGGGCTGCCGACCCGATCGAACTGCTCAGCCGCCGTGAGTAGATCGGCCTCGGCGTTGGGATCGTGAGCCTGATAGCGAAGGCGCCCGCGCCGGTATCGCGCATACGCCGCGGCGATCGGCTGCCTGTCGGCCTGCCGCTCGATCGCCGCGACGGCATCGGCGAGCAGTTCGTCGCCGTCGACATGGCGAAGCACGGCACCGACCGTCGCCGCGGAGTGCAGTCGCAGTGCGTCGAGCGTCTCGCCCCATCGTCCGAGCACTTCCGTTTCGAACCATTTGCGCGATTGTTCCGGCTCGGCGCGGACGATGCGCTCGACGGCGACGACGTCGCCGCGCGCGGCAGCACTCTCCAGTTCGGCGTGCCCGCCCACACCGGCCGGCACGTTCAACGCACCGAGGTGTGCGCGAGCTTCGGCCGCCCACGGCGAGGACGGATCGACGGCGAGATACGCGCGCCACGCCGCGAGCGCCTGATCGCGCAGCCCCATCCGCTCGAAGATCAGCGCGCGATTGAAGAGCGCCTCGGCGAATGAGGGCTGCAGCGCAAGGGCGCGATCGGCCGCGGCGAGCGCCTCCGGCAGATCGCTGGGACGCCGGTCGTCCGTCGCGCCGGAGTAATACGCGGCGGCGAGATCATTCCACGTGCGCGCGTCATTCGACTGGCGCGCGGTCGCCGCGCGTAAGCGCTCGATGGCCTCGTTCGGCTGCCGGATCAGCAGTTCCGCCACGCCGGCCGCATGGGCCGCGGAGGCCGACGCATCGTTTTGCGATTTGCGAATGACGCTGCCCGCGGCACCGCCGAGTTGCAGCGCCTCCGGATCGGGGGCGACGCGGTCGCCGGCACGAAGGCGGCGCAGCTCGGCCCATGGGAAGTCGGCCAGGCGCGGCTCGACGGTCCGCCAATTTGCCGGCGCGGCAGCGATCAGAAGGCGAATGCCGTCGCGTTCCGCGCGCGCGCGCAGTATGACCATCATCACGCCCAGGCCCGCCACGATTACGATTGCGGCGGCCACCGCCGCGAGCGGCGCGCGAACGCGAAATCGGCGATGCGACGCGATCGGTACCGGCTGCCGCGTTTCGTCGTGGCGAAAGTTCGCGGCACGCATCACGGCCATGCATTCGTCGCACGTCGCGAGATGTTCGGTGGTTACCCGAAGAGCCTCGCCGGTCAGCGTGCCGTCGATGAACGCGCCAAGCGTCTCGGCGTCTGGGCATCCGTTCATCACGAGTTGCTCGGTCATGGCGCCAGCTTCTCCTCGTCCAAGCCGCCACCCTCTCTCGCGGATGACGGTCGCGCGACGGTTTTTTCATCATCGAGGCCGAAATTGAGGTCGAGATCGCTGCGGCCGATGATCTCCTGGACCCGCCCGGCATCGATTCCGGCGTCGATCAGCCGCTGCCGCAATGCCGTGCAGAGACGGCGCAACCGCGGATAGAGGCGTTGCTGTTCGACGTGCAGCGATCGGGCGATATCGGCCACGGACCAATCGGCGACGAAGCGAAGCTGCAGGAGCGTCTGATCCTCCGCCGTCAGATCGCGGATTGCAATCCGAAGCGCGGAGCTGACCACCTCCGAGGTCCGCGTGCAATCGGCGGCCGAGGAGTCGTGCTCGACGACGGCCGCATCCTCCTCGAGGTCGACGAATTGCGGCCGCGGCGACCGTTCGGGAAAGCGGGCGGCGAGACGCTCGGCCGCGCTGACGTCGATTGAATCGCCGGCCGCGCTGAGGATGTGCACGGCCTCATGGAGTGAACGTCCGTCGCGGCGAAGCAGCGTCTCCAGGCGTACCGCCGTGTCTCCGAGGCGTCGCGCCTCCGCGGAAGGGCGAAAGCGGCCGGAGGTCTGGGCGCGGTAATCGCTCAGCGCCCGGCGGATCACCACGATCAGAAAACTCGACATGGTGCAGCGACCCTCGAACTTGCGCAGAACGGCGTAGTCATTCTCCACCAGCTTGAGCATGACGTGCGAGACGAAGTCGTCGATGTCCGCGAAGCTCATGCCGGTATCGCGGCACACGAAGCGCCCCAGGCGTTCGATCAATCCGACATTCGCGGCGACCCACTCCCGAAACTCCTCGGACATATGGACAGTGACCATTATCGCCAAATAGCGCCCCGGGATGGCGGGCAAAAAAATCGAAGGCATGGCCGTCATCCTGCCGAACGCGAAGGAAGCGGCCGCTCCGATCGCGAATGCTGAGGAGATGAACCATGAAAACGACCAAGATCGCTATCACCATCGCCATTGCAATTGTCCTCATCCTCGCCGGGGCGCCCGCCGGTCACGCGGCAGGCCAGGTAACGCAGATCGACACCACTTCCGGCGGTAACGAATACCTCGACGCGCTGAGCAGCGCGATCAAGCAGGCTGACCCTAACGGCAAGTACAACGGGACTCTTTATACCGACTCCACCGGCAACCCCCTTCCAGGGCGGAGCACAACGTCGACATCTCCACTCTCAATCCGAAGCCAGACGGCTATTTCCAGGGGAGCATCGAAGCCGGTCTGCTCACGCTGGCGAAGAGCGGGAAGCCGATTACGGTTCGCATCCTGGTGGGCAACACCGACAAGAACTTCCACGCCATCCAATATCTGGAGCACCTGCGCACCGTGCTGAAGTCGGAGCCGGGCGGCAAGCTCATCATCTATGCCGGCGGCCAAAAGAGTGACATCCACTCATGGAATCACGCGAAGATCGTGTCGGCCGATGGCAAAGAAGCGATCGTCGGAGGACACAATCTGTGGTCAGTCGACTATTTCGGTCCGCGGCCTGTGCACGACGTCTCAATGCGCGTACGAGGTCCTGCCGCCGCCGGCGCACAACGTTTCCTGAACGTGATGTGGAAGAGCCTTTGCGACAAGAGCCCGAATGGGCACTTCAATTACTCGTATCGTTGGATGCAGGGAAGCACGGACATCGTCAAGGAGTGCGCGCCGGCGCTGCAATTGGACATCGACCAGCCCGGCAATCTGAGGATCCTCGGGGTAGCGCGCGCGGGCAGTGGCCTGGTCCCCGACAAAGGCGACATCGACAAGCCCTCCGACGTTGCCATGCTCGCCGCGCTGAACGCCGCGAAAACGAGCATCAAGCTCTCGCAGCAGGACATGCTCTACCGCTTGCCACAGATCACTTGCACGACGGTGCCCCGGTACTACGCATGGAGTCGAGGCTACGACGCACTGGGCAAGGCCATTTCCCGCGGTGTCAACGTCCAGGTGGTGGTGACCAGTTGGGGCGCCCGAGCCGGGGACGGAACCCGCTACAGCAACTGCATCCTCCGCGACGAGGTGATCGACTATCTCAAGGAGCGCATGCGCGAGATGGGCATCCGCGACGTCGAGAAGCTCGTGAAGAGCCGCTTCGCGATCGCCACCCTGCGCTTCGGGCCGGGAGAGAAATGGCCGAACGACTGGACCTTCGCCAATCACGCCAAGATGATGATCGTCGACGACAGGCTCTTCTACATCGGCTCGTCGAACTTCTACTCCGCCGACTTGCAGGAGTACGGCTATTTTCTCGACGACGATACCGCGGCAAAGCAGTTGCTACACTATTACTGGAACCCGTTGTGGCTGGCTTCATCGCCAACGAAGAAGCCGTGAGCCCGATGTCGCAGGGAAGACCCCAGTAAACACCTCACGCCGCTCGGGTTAGCAAAAACCGAGCGGCGTTCGTTTTTGTGCTTGCAGGCTGGAAGTCTTGATGCAAGGGTTCCCCGGTGTGAGAAACCGCTAAGTACGGCTGTGGCATGAACTCGCTGCATACACGCTCCTCGCGCTCGGCGGCGGTCGACACCGTGAGTTATGATTCCCTGAATGGGACTCTTTCTCCAACTGCTGGGCGCACGGGCGTTGGAAGGCCTGAATCTGAAGGTCGATTCGCGCCGCAAGAAACTCGTGGCGGCGGGCCCAATCGTCGTCGCGGCTGCCGTGCCGCCTCAGTTCGGAGAGTTGATTCGTGTCCCGACTCAAGAGAAAACGCCCCGCCACGAGAGGGCCAAAACGAGGGGCACGAAACGCCGCGCCCATCTGAAACTGAAAACGCAGAATGGGAAAACGGTGCGAGGGAAACGGAACGTCACAACCCGGTGACCGAGACTCCGGTCGCTCCCTCCGTGAGGAACGTTTCGGCTGCGTAACAAAACGCCGAACATCCCCTTGGAACCGCACATCGCACGCTATTCTCACGGCATGCGAATGACTGCGCTGGCCCTTTCGATCCTTCTGCTCGCCGCTTCCGCCTTAGGGTTGCCGCCGAATGTCGAGAAGATCGACTCGTTTCGCGGCATCGATCAGTACCGGCTCAAGTCGAACGACATGACCATTCTGGTGATGCCCGATCACAGCAGTCCGGTGTTCACGTTCATGGTCGTGTACCACGTCGGCTCGCGGAACGAAGCGCCGGGCAACACCGGGTCGGCGCATCTGCTCGAGCACATGATCTTCAACAAGTCGACCGAGAACTTCGGCCGCGCCAACGGGCACAAGACGTTTCAGGAAGTGCTGTACGAAGCCGGCTGCGATTACTCCTCGACGAACATGACCACGTGGAACGACCGCATGAACGGGTACTCCACGCTGCCCTCCGACAAGCTCGAACTGGCTATGAAGATCGAGGCCGACCGCCTGGGCCGCGCGCTCATTCTCGACAGCGAGCGGCAGTCGGAGATGTCGGTGGTCCGCAACGAATACGAGATCGGCGAAAACGCTCCGAGCCAGACGCTCACGAAGGCAGTCGTCTCCGCGGCGATCCAGGCGCACCCGTACCACTGGGACACGATCGGCTATCGCTCCGACATCGAAGGCGTGACGACGGAGAAGCTGCGCGAGCACTACAAGGCCTTCTTTTATCCGAACAACTCCGAGGCCATTCTGGTGGGCGACTTCGACACCGGGAAGGCGCTCGAGATGTTCGACGAAGAATTCGGCGCGTTCAAGAAAAGCGAGAAACCGATCCCGCAGGTCATCACGGTCGAGCCGCCGCAGGAAGGTGAACGCCGCGTCGTCGTCACGCGCCCCGGCTCGGTGGTCGACAAGGGACTGGCCACGGAGGTCAACGCGAACAACTGCCCGCTTCGCGATCCGTACCCGATGCTCATCGACGCCACGCTGGTGCAGGGAAAGACTCACGCCGAAGTCGAGGAGACGTTGAAGAAAACCCTCGCCGACATCGCGGCCAACGGAATCACCCCGGAAGAATTGAAGGCCGCGCAGCAGCGCATCGAGGTCTCCGTCGTCCGCAGCCGCGACGGCACCTACAACTTCACCTCCAACCTCGGCGAGGCCGTGGCGTCGGCGGATTGGAAATGGTTCCTCACCTACATCGACAACCTGAAGGCCGTCACCGCGAACGACGTCAAACGCGTCGCTGCGACCTATCTTGTCCCTGAACACGCAACCGTCGGCTGGTTCGTGCCCGGCGCCGTGGCGAAGCCAGTTGGATTGTCGGCTGCTTCCGCCGCCATACCGACCCGTGCGGCGGCCGAGGCGGACACCGCTCCACAGAGCGTTCCGAAAGCCGTTCCGAAAGCAACGACCGGCACGTTCGCGCAACGAACCACGCGCAAGGTTCTCGCCAACGGAATCATTCTCGACGTCATCGAGAATCACGCGGTGCCGACGGTAGCGATTCGCGGCATGGCCTACGCGGGCGATACGACCTCGCCTGCCGGAAAGCCCGCAATCGCTGCTCTCACGGCGCGGATGCTCGCGCGCGGCACGAAGTCGCGGACGAAAGAGCAGATCGGCGCGTTGCTCGACAACGCCGGGGCCACGCGCTCGTACAACACGAACGTCACTGACGCCACCATCAGCGCGGACGGTCTGTCGCGCGACCTTCCGCTGCTCGTCGAGGTCCTGGCCGACGAGTTGAAGAATCCCGCGTTTGGCGTCGATGAGCTGACAAAGGCGAAACAGGAGCTGGAAAACGCCGATCTGCAAAACGCGGACAACACGTCGGCGCGCGCATTCGAGCGCCTGCAGCAGCTCGTCTATCGCGAAGGGCACCCCTACTTCGCGCCGGGCAAGGACAAGCTCGTGGCAAGCACTCGCGCCGCAACCGCGGACGAACTGCGCGCGTTCCACGAGGCGCGCTACAGCGGCGAGAATCTGATTCTCGCCGTGGCCGGCGACGTCGACACCGCCAGGACAATGGCCCTTCTCGAAAAGGCGTTTGCCGGCGTGCCGAGAGGCAAGCGCATGTCCTACGCGTCGGTGGCGCGCACCGAAGCGGGAGGCCACCCCGCGCGCGAGGCGGTGACCGTGCGCGGCAAGGCCAACATGAACATCATCATCGGCGCGGCGAGCGGACTTCGCCGCAATGATCCCGACTACGAAGCGGCGTTGATCAGCAACGCCGCTCTCGGTCAAAACGCGCTCTCATCGC
>WNFI01104011.1_pt1 | contig 11048 bp, 8 predicted proteins | sample 5400471 | NCBI WGS metagenome assembly WNFI01 (sample SAMN13153348, study PRJNA577476) | soil metagenome | isolation source: 100 cm saprolite on Douglas fir-dominated hillslope | place: USA:California | collected 2013-09-17 | reverse complement strand
CAGGCGCTCCGCAAGCTGACCGGCATCGTGTCGAAGTCGAAGACGTGCCTCATCTTCATCAACCAGCTCCGCGAGAAGATCGGCGTCATGTTCGGCAACCCGGAAACGACCACGGGCGGCCGCGCGCTGAAGTTCTACTCGTCGGTCCGCATCGACATCCGCCGCATCGGCGCCATCAAGGACGGCGACGTCGTCGTCGGCGGCCGCACCCGCGTGAAGATCGTCAAGAACAAGGTCGCGCCGCCGTTCCGCGAGGCGGAGTTCGACGTGATGTATGGCGAGGGGATCTCGAAGGAAGGCGACCTGCTCGACCTGGCGGTCGATCGCAAGATCGTCGAGAAGAGCGGGACGTGGTTCGCCTTCGACGGCGAGCGTCTCGGCCAGGGGCGCGAGAACGTCAAGCAGTTCCTGAAGGACAACCCCGCGACGTTCAAGTCGATGGAGGCCAAGGTCCGCAAGGAGCTCGGCCTCACCCAGGAGGAAGTCGCGGCGGTTTAACTCGAGCCGGGCCGCTTCGTCAGGTTCTCGAGCAGGAACAGCCCGCTTTTGCCGGCGCAGATCACGTCCAGATCCCCGTCGCCGTCGATGTCGACGACGGGGATCTGCATGCCCCCGCCGATCCGTCCGCCGAAGTCGATCAGATGGCGGATCCAGTCCACCGCGCCGCTCGCCTGACGGCGGTACTCGTACCAATACACGCCGAGCGGCTCTCGTTCACCGGGATCGCTCCCGTTGTGCGCCATGAAGCGCTTGCCCGTGACGAAATCCAGCCGGCCGTCCGCATTCAGATCCACCACGGTCGACGCGTGGCCCTGGGACCAGGCCGTGTCGATCACCCGCCGGGTCCAGCGGCCGTCGGCCCCCTGCTCGAACCAGAACACCCCGTAATCGTGCGCCGCCGCGGTGATGATGTCGTTCCGGCCGTCGCCGTTGACGTCGAGGACGTGGATGAAGCCGAGCTCGAGCACGCGCGGGGGCGCGCCCGGTGCCGCCGCGAGGGGTACGTTAATCCCTTCCCAGTCCGGATGAAACGTCCAGTTGTCCGCGCGGGGATCGGCCGGCGCTTCGAGCCAGCCGCGCGGCGTCAGGATGTCGTTCCGGCCGTCGTGGTTGACGTCGCCCACGCCGATGCCGTGCCCGTAGCTGCGGTCGCTGACGACGTGGGCCACCCACGCGCCATCGCGGAACTCGTACCACGCCTGCCCGGTGCCGTTTTCCTGCGCGACGATCTCCCGTGCCTTGCCGTCGTTGTCGACATCGGCCAGCACGGCGAACTCGACGTTGAATCCCTCGTGGATCACCGCCTCTTTCCAGAGCGCGCCGCTCGGGTTTCGTCCTGGATTCCTCCACCAGGAAATCTTCTTGGCGAACCATGACACCGACACGATGTCCGGATACCCGTCATTGTCGGCATCGATGACCAGGTCGCTGAAATCATCGACGTACTGGTTGCGGAAATCGATCTCGCGAAACCGGTGCGGCTGCCAGGACGGGGCCTCGTACCAGAATTCGCCGGAGACGATGTCGAGCCGTCCGTCGTGGTTGATGTCGGCGACGGCGGCGGTCTCGCTGGCGCCCGAGTCGATCATCCTGGACCGGAAAGGGATGTCCGGCGGGCGCGGCGCGGCCGGCGTTTTCGCCGGTGCGGCCTGCTTCGGCGAATAGAGCTGATCCAGGAACAGGTAGCGCGACCGGCGCGTATCCGGTTCCGCGTGCGTCTCGACGTCCAGTCGGAGAATCTTCACGTCGCCGCCTGTGCCCGTGGCCGGCCACGGTGGAAGCCCCGCGCCATTCGGATCGCCTGCTTTGACAAAATTCGCGACGTAGCCTTGGAAAGTCTCCGACACCTTATAGTCATCCGGCGTCCAGGCATACACCTCGTTCGTGGCGAGATTCCCGAGCGCGTATTCGATCTCGGCGGAGTGCGCGGCCCCCCGCGCGGGGCCTGCGGTCCCCTTTCCCGGATTCATCGCCGGCCGCGGACGCGAATAGAAGTACCGGAACACCGGCTTGCCGCCGGTGCGGGCGTGCGCGTCCGTCCACTTCCAGGTGCTGAAGGCGATGAAGCGATCGCCTGCGAGGTCCGTCGCGGACTGCTGCACGTCCTCGTTCGTCGCACCCGGATAGAGCTTCAGCGCCTCGTCGGCGCGATCCCCGAACAGCCCGCGGAGCGCCTTCGCGTAACCCTCGGGCGTCGCCTCGTTCGCGCCCAGGACGCCGCGCGGCCCGCTCTCCTGCGAGTTCCATCCGGCCAGCAGCGGGACGTGCGCCTGCTCGCCCGCCGCAAACACGTCCGCCGGCGCCTTCGTCAGGAAGTAGCCGTCAATCGTGACCCCGAAGCGGGGCACGCCGGGCTTCCCCGAGGCCTCGAGGAGATCGGCCGCGCGAATTGCGCGCAGCGCTGCGAGCGACGCGGCGCCCACAGCGGTGGCGAACGCCGTGCCGGCGCGTTCGCCTTCCGCGAGCGGGACCGGCGGCAGCGTCGGATTGATCAGCGCCCCGCTCTCGCCGATGGCGCCCGCCATCAGATTTTTCGCCAGCGGCGAGGCCATCTGCGCGCTGACGGCGATCGACCCGGCCGACTCCCCCGCGATGGTGACGCGTCGCGGGTCTCCGCCGAACGCCGCGATGTTGTCCTGCACCCACTGCAGCGCCGCCGTCTGATCGAGCAGGCCATAGTTGCCGGACGCGTGGCGAGGCGACTCGCTGGTGAGCTCGGGATGCGCGAACAGACCGAACACGCCGAGACGGTAGTTGACCGTGAGCGCCACGATGCCGCGACGGGCCATGGCGGCGCCGTCATAGCGAGGCTCGGAGCCGTCACCGGCGATGAAGCCGCCGCCGTAGAAATACACGAGGACCGGCAGGCGCTGGGCGGGAGTGTCCGCCGGCGTCCAGACGTTGAGGTACAGGCAATCCTCGCTCGTGCCGTTCGAGCGGAAGACCATGTCGGAAAACGGCCGGCCCTGCATGCACTGGGGGCCGAACGCGGTCGCCTGACGGACGTCGGTCCACTTCGTCAGCGGCTGCGGCGGCTGCCAGCGCAGCGCGCCGACGGGAGGCGCGGCGAACGGCACGCCCTTGAAGGCCCGGACGCCGTCGGCCGTCGATCCTTCAATCGGACCGGCCTTCGTCATGACCCGGTCGGCTGGCGCGCGGCCGGACAGCGGAAGAAGAAGACAGATGACGGCAAGTAGCTGTTTCATAGACGGAAGCATAGCCGACCTTCCTTTCAACGGCTGATGGTCATGATCGACCAGGCGAGTGTCGGCACGATCTGAACGACCAGCCGGTCCAGCGACGTCTTCAACTGCCAGGCGAGATCCTTCGGCGTCACGAGATACGCGATCGCGTAGATCGCGATCATCGCCGCCATCGCGGGCGCGGCGGCGCGGGCGGCGGCCGGCGCGGGCGCGCCGACGCCGCGCACGGCGGCGAAGACGCCCAGGAACGGAATCACCCCGACGAGGGCCGCCCCCGCGAGCCAGAGCTCGCGGGCCATCGATGACCCGACCAGCTGTACGCGCGATGCGTTGAAGAGGCCCGCGGCGGCCTGCGCCAGCGTCTGCTCCGCCACGAAATAGCTCGGCGGCGCCAGGGCCTCCTTGAACACCACGACCATCACGAGGATCGGCGCGGCCCCGGCGATGACGGGCGCCAGATCCTTCAGTCCCCGCCATCCCGCCTGCCACATCCGCGCCAGCGCGACCACCGTCATGAAGACCACGAAGAAGGCCATGCCCTCATTTTTGGTCCACGCCGCCAGGGCGGCGGACAGCCCGGCCAGCGCGAGCCAGAGACGCGTCTGGTCCGCGCAGGACCATGCGACGAAGGCCGCCAGCATGAAGAACCCGAGCGCGATGTCGGCGCACTGCGATGCGGCGTACCGCACGAAGGACGGACAGGCGAGGATCACCGCGGCGGCGAGGCATCCCCGGGCCGCACCCCGGTTGCGGGCCGTCGAGAGACCGGCGGCCAGGACCGTGCACGCGGCGAAGATCCCCGCGAAGGCAATCGGCGCCAGCAGCGTCTCGCGCCCCGCGTAAGTCCACAACCGCGCGACGGAGGCCGGCACGAGGGGCGGATAGTCGGGGTGCGACCACTGCAGGATCGGCGCGAACGCCTGATGCCAGCCGCCGTCGGCCAGTCCGCGGAAAAAGAATCGCGCGCGCAGGTTCCACTGCGCCCAGGCGTCCCATTCCCCGTGCGGGAACACGGCGCTCGCCGACACGAACGACAGCACCGCCGCGGCGCCGGTCAGGATCAGCAGGATCACGGCCGCGGCCGTCGTGACCCGGCTCGTCCCGGCGGTGGCTGGCGGCTCGACCCGATTGCGCCGCGCGCGGGCGAACGTGAGTCCGGCCGCCAGGATGAGGACCCACGACATGACGTCGAGCGCGATCAAGAGTCCGCTCGAGTGGATGCCGCCGAACAGCAGCGCCGACCAGATCACCGAAGCCAGTCCGAGCGCAATGCCGATCGCGGCCGGAACCGCCGACAGGCGATCCCGGGCGGCGGCCGGCGCGCGCCACACCACCGCCACGGCCACGGCGGCGGGGATCAGCAGAGCGAGGATCCAGGCCATCAGGGACGAACCCGCCGATACAGCGCGAACTCGTTCTCGAACGGCCTGACGAGGGCGAACTTCGAGGGATCGATTAGGGTATCCCGCGCAGCGGTCGGACCGTAGGCGATCACGAACTCTTCGTCGGCCCCACCCATGACAAGGCGCGGCGCCAGGGCGTACTGCAGGAAATAGTACTGGCGCTCGTGTCCTGTCGTCCCCTCCGCCAGGACCTGCACCAGGCCGACGCGTCCGTTCGCCGGCAGATACGGGATCAGCTCGGCGTAGAACTTATCCCAGCCCACGTCCGGCGCATCGCGATGCCGCTGGCGCAGACGGGACCACAGTTGCAGGTTGGCACGCGCTCTCGGGACGCAGTCCCACGCAGAGAGAAGGAGGATCGGCAGGGTGAGGATCGTCAGGGCGCGCCGCATCACGCGGCTATCTTATCTCCGCCTTCGCTGAAGCTACGGCGGACAGGCCGCCTTTCGCGCAAGCTACGGCGGACAAGTCTGCCTACTTGACGTCTTTGATAGTGACGAGGATCTCGCCCGGGCGCATGAGCCCGAGCTCGCCGCGTGCGACCGATTCGATCGTGGCCGGGTCGTCGCGCAGCCGGCGCGCCTGGTCCCGGAGCGTCCCGTTCTCGCGTTTCAGCCGATCGAGATCCCGCGCAGCGGCCGTAAAGGCGCGGCGCGCGCGGATGGTGTCCATCAGGCCGCGCTCGCCGAACAGGCCGTTCACGAGGAGCACGCAGGCCGCGAACAACACCGCGTGCGACCAGAAGCGCCGCGGTTGGCGCCTCGGGACCGGCCGCGATTCGGCCTCCTGCGAGCGGGTCTGTGGGTCTCGGACCATGTCGATAAGGGAAAGTACCAAAACTCGATCGCGGGGTTCTGCCATCGACGAGGGGCCGTGCCGAGGTAGCTCAGTTGGTAGAGCACAGCACTGAAAATGCTGGTGTCACTGGTTCGATTCCAGTCCTCGGCACCATTCATTAGCAACGTCGCGGCCTGCGGCCGCTCCTGCTCGCTCCATTACGCAGCCGCTTCGTCGGCTGCTCCATTCTGCTCGCTTCTGATCGGAAACGGGACCAGCGACGGCCGCAGCGTTCCCCTGTGTCGCTGCGCGCCTCGTCTCCAGCCGCAGGCTGTCCCGCCGGAGGCGCTCTTCACCTTCGCTACTTGATTCCGGTTGTGACCTCGAAGCGCTTGAAGTCCTGGTAGGTCGCCATGGCGACGACGACCGACTGGCTTGCGAACGTCCCCATCCCGCGGACCGTGGACTGTGCCTCGACGGTGCCGTCGTGGCGCTCCTTCATGGTCGCGGGGACCCAGAGGCCCAGGCGAGAATCGCGAGTGTAGGTCACATCAATCGTGGAGCTGCTGCCGAGGCCCGAGAAGCCGCTGATCGCCAACTTGGTTCGCACGACCGTCCCGTCGGACGGCACCACCCAGATCGATCCCTCGGACGTCACGTCCCGGCCGTCGCTCGTGCGAATCAGCGTGGGATGGGTCTTCTCGTGGAATCCGATCTCCAGGACCTTTACGCCGTCCAGCGTGGTGTCCCCGTTGCGCGTGAATTCGAAGCGCGGCTGGGTCGCGGGCATCATGAAAAACAGCGCCGAGGTCGGGTCGTTGAAATTGCGGGGCGAGCCGCTCTTGAACAGCGCCTGCAACCGGTTCTGGCGCTCGCCGACGGGCTTGCCGTCCACCTCGATGACGTCGCGGAATCCCGACCAGCCCAGCACGTCGGACGTCTTGACGAGCAGGAGGTCCGCCACGAGTTTCCGGACCGACGGCTGCCCTTTCATCGTGGTCAGAAGCCGCTGTTCGTAGTGCTCGACGCCGATCAGCATCGAGGCCTGTTCAGCGTAATCAGCCACGTAGCGCCCGACGCGCTGGAGCACGTCATGCACCATCGGATCCCGGGGCACCGTCCGCGCAGCCGGAGCCGGGGCGTGCGCCGCCGCGCCGGTGTCCGTGCTGGACGTGGCCGCGACAACGTCGAACATTCGGCTGACCCGCGCCACCTGGGCTCCCTCGCGTTCCACCACCGCGCTCGCCGCATAGGTCCCTGGCGCCAGGGATGACAGGTCGACCGCCCCTTCGGCAATAACGATGCTCTTGTCGTCCGCGCGCGTGCGGAGGAGGAGCGGCTGGCGCAGCGCCGGCTCGGTCGTCCCCGCGCGAGTCACCAACAGGAAGCCGGTCGTCGCCGACAGCGTCTCGGACGAGCTCAACTCGATCATCCCCACCGCCCGCCCTCCCTGGCGAACACGCGCGCGAGGATGCAGCTGACCCTCGTCGATCGTGCCGGCCATCCGCAGGCCGACCCGCATCGGCACATCCAGCGCGCCTCTCCGGCCGTCGGCCGCGACGGCCGCAACGCGCAGGCGGTACCGGCCTGGAGGCACCTCGACGCTCGCCGTCGCCGACCAAGGCTCCGGCGTCTCGGCGGCGAGGCGAATCCGCTGGCCGGCAATCACACGGGCGCCATCCATGATCACGTAGCCCCAATCGGTCGGCTTCACGCCGCCCTCGGCGGACAGCTGCGCCGCGACGATGACGCGGACCTTCGCGGCGTCGCGACTGTGCATCATGTAAGTCGCGGCCTCGAGCGCCAGTTCGGCGACGTCGGTCGGCTGCGTGAGGGCCTGCTGGATCGCATTCTCACCGGTCCGCGGTGCCGGTGGCCGGATCGCGGTTTCCGACGGGGCGCGCACCTGCGCGCCGGCGCGGGAGACCTTCACCTCGACGCGGTGCGACTTGCCATCCCCGTCGGAGGGGCGTGACTCGACGCCGAGCTCGTAGAAGTAGTTGATGTCGGACGCGATGCGATCGAACACGCCGGTCGCACGGCCGACGCCGGTGAAGAACACACCACCCGTGCTCGACGCGATGGTCGCGAGGCCGTCCGCATACTCGGCACCGCCGAATACGCGTGCAAAGTGTCCGCGATCGCTCGCATCGAACGCCGCCTGATCGAGCTGCACGACGAACAGCGCCACGTGCGTCTGCGCGGCCTTCGCGGCGAGCATGCGGTAGCGCGTCAGCAGGTCCAGATCGAACGGGAGCCCGCCAGAAATGACGACAACGTGCTTGGGCGCGCTGAGCGGTTCAAGGCTCTCCAACAGGCGCGTCAGGTTCGATAGCACCGTGTCGGCCTGCCCGCGGCCGATGAGCAGCATCTCGCGCGCCTGCCGCCGCACGTCCGGGGCGCATTGCTCGTCACCCCTGGTCTCTTTACACTCCCGCTGGATCACCTGCGCCATGGTCGGCGCGAATTGTCGTTCGAAGGCGTGCGCTTCGTCCCACGACATGGCGTGCTGCCAATCCGCCGCGGGGGCGGCGCCGGTCCACTTCCGAATTGCCTCCGCGACGGCCGCGTGATCGCGCGTCAAATCGATCCCGCCGCCTGGCAGCCCGACCGCTCCGACAGCATCAGCCGGCGACACGGCGTCGAGCATCCTGGCGGCCGTTTCGATCGCCGCTTTCTCTGCGCCGGCCTTGATCGAAGTCCGATCGATCGCGAACACGACCACCCGGCCAGGCGACGTATCGATGACGCGCGTGAACCGTGCGATCGGCGTCACGTCGGTCGTCACGCGGCCCGCATCCGTGCCGAACATTCGCGCCGTGAGCACGGTCCTCGGCTGCCCATCGATCCGCACGACGAAATCCGCGGGCTGCAGATCGGTCAGCGGGCGCCCGGAGCCGTCGCGGACCGACGCGTTCACGGTCAAGACGTCGCGCCCACTGCGGAACGTATCGGGAGGCCGCTGCTGCGCGGCCGGCTGGAGCACCGCCAGGCCGCTGGCCAGCGTCACGCAGGCAAAGAAACAGGTGGCGCGCATGGCACCTCAGTCAGGCAGGCACCGTGGAGTATAGCAAGGCGGGGAGCTCAGCCGCGCCAGTAATAGGCGCGCCCTTGCCCCCAGTTGATGGCGTAGGTCCGCGCGTCGCGGCCCGTATAGAGACGGAAGCCGGTCGAGCGCACTCGCTCGACGTTGACGGGCGACAGCAGCACGCGCGGCCAGAACTCGAGCCGCCCGGGTGGGTCGCACGACAGCGTGCCGGTGGTGATTTCGGATCCCAGCAACCCGCGCACGGATGCGGCGTCGCCGCCCGGAAACGAGAACGCGCCCCACTGCCGGCCATCCGGCAGGTGCCCCTCGCGCAGATCGCTCGTCCCCGGCGGCAGCCCCTCCGGCACCCAGCTGCTCGCCCCGGCCTTCCGTACGTCGTCGAGGTTCGCGTAGATACCCGACTTCACCCGAAGATCCGAGCAGCCGCCCAGGACGACGAGTACCATCAGCACCATTGGCACCATTGGCACCAGCACCGTTAGCACCCTTAGCACCTTTAGCACCTTTAGCACCTTTGCTAACCTCTCTCCCACGTGAGCGTATGCGTCACGATCTCGCCGTTCTTGCGCACGTCGGCGCTGAGGACGAGGCGGTCGCCGTCGAAACGCAGCTTGCGCACCTGCCTGCCCCCCACCCACTCCGGGTTGAGCGCGCCTTCCACGCGGTGGACCACGCTGTGGCCCTCGGCGGCGACTTCATACGATCCGAAGTACGCGATGTAGCCGATGTAGGCGGCACGCACCGATTGCGCGTTCCCCTCGCCGACCTCCACCCGGGCGCGGTCCGGGCGCATGACCTGGCCGGACATGTTGCCGTGCGCGTCGTAGGTCAGCCGTCCCACGGCGTCCGCGTACGGCGCTCCGCGGCGCCCGGCCGGATCCCGGGTCTCGTAAGAAACGAGCCGCCACGCGCCAACCAGGCGTTCACTCACCGACTTCATCGGCGGCCCACCGCGGCGGGCGCAATCCAGGCCGCATAGAGATCCGGCCGGCGATCGCGTAGAAACAACCGTCGCGCATGCGACCGGCCGGCCTGCGCGAGGTCGAGGTCCGCGTAGAGGATGGCGTCCTCGCCGGCGGGGGCGCGCGCGATTACGCGGCCGTCGGGCGCGCAGACAAACGACTCGCCGGAAAAGGTCAGGCACTCCTCCTTCCCGACCCTGTTGCAGAGCGCGGTGTAGTACCCGTTCTGAAACGCCGCCACCTGCATCTCGGCTTCGTAGAGCCCGTCGGGCCACTCGCCCACTGCCCCGGCCTGCGGCACGACGACGAGATCCGCCCCGGCGACGGCGAGCGCGCGCATGTATTCGGGATAGTGACGGTCGTAGCAGATGGCCACGCCGATGCGCCCGGCCCTGGTGTCGTAAACGGGCGCCCCGGTGTCACCCGGCGTGTAGTAGCCCTGCTCATGAAAGCAGGCGTACTCGGTGATGTGGATCATCCGCGTCCGGCCGAGCAGCGTGCCGCCCGCGTCGATGACGGGCGAGCAGTCAAACGCGCGACTGTCGTCCCGTTCGTAGAGGTTCAGGACGATGACGAGATCATGACGGCGCGCCCGGTCGGCGAAGGCGTCAGTCAACGGCCCCGGCACCGGTTCCGCCAGACGGAGCGGGTCCACGCCGGCGGGCTGCTGCGGATGAAACCGTTCGAAGGCGAGCTCCGCGAACACGACGACGTTCGCCCCTTGCGCGGCGGCGGCGTCGACGGCGGCGAGCCCCCGTTGTATGTTGTCGGCCTTGTCGGCCGTAGCGTGCTGCTGGACGAGCGCGATTTTCACGCGCCAATCTTATCGCGTCACGCAGCCTCCCAGCGACGGGCAAAGGTACGCGCGAGCGTCATGAAGACAGTGGCGAGCACCGTGAGCACGAGCACCTGCGGCCAGAGCTCCCAGATCGCCGCGTTCCGCCAGAAGACCTTGAGGTAGCCGTCGAGCGCCCACGCGTTGAACGTCAGCATCCCGGAGAGCTGCGCCCGCGTGCGGGCCAGCGTCGCCAGCATCAGCCCGAAGCCGGCGGCGGCCGCCGCCGTGAACGCCGTCATCACGAAGAATCCTGGCAGGTGATGAAAGAGATCCAGGCCGAATGCCAGCCGTCCCCAGAGGAACATGACCGTCAGTTGTGCGAGGCCCGTCAGCGTCAGGAAGAGCCACTTCCCCACGAGCAGGCCGCTCATCCCGACGCGCGTCGACAGGACGCGGTCGAGCGTGCCCGAATCGACCTCGTCGAGCAATGTGCCGCTCGCCCCGGACACCGAGAACAGCAGGAACATCACGCCGACGCCGGCCGCGTAGAACGAGACGAGGCTGTCGGACTTCCCCTTCCGCATGACGTCGACCGTGTCGATGCCGATGCCGAAGCCACCGGCGGCGTCGCTCCCGGCCGCGGCTCCGCCCGGCTTCAGCTGCGGCAGCAACGTGTTGACGGCCGTCCGCTGGTCCGGCGTCAGCGCGCCCGCGTACTTCTCGAACTGCGTGATGCCCCCCTGCATCATCAGATCCGGCGCCGCCGTCATGGACACTTTCTGCAGCAGCCCGCCGACCATCTGCGGCGCGACGGGATCGGACACGTCGGCCAGGAGCTGAATGCGCGGTCCGCCTGACGAGGGCCCGAACGCTGCG
>WNFI01002147.1_pt1 | contig 11048 bp, 4 predicted proteins | sample 5400471 | NCBI WGS metagenome assembly WNFI01 (sample SAMN13153348, study PRJNA577476) | soil metagenome | isolation source: 100 cm saprolite on Douglas fir-dominated hillslope | place: USA:California | collected 2013-09-17 | reverse complement strand
GACTTGAGTTTTTTACCGCGTTGCGCCGGGCAGGCAAATAATCCATGGCTTCCATTATCATATTGTAACATCCAGGCTTTTTTGCCTGCCCGGCGCAACGCGGTAAAAAACTCAAGTCCTTGTCCAAAACCTACATTCCCATCATTTTTATTATGCACCATTAAAATGGGTGTAGTAACCTGGCCAACATAAAAAATGGGGGAATTCTTTACATAAAGATCAGGTCTTTCCCATGGTGTAGCAGGTAAGCCAAATCTTCTTGTTTCAGCATATTCTTGTTTACTCGTTTTCTCAAACCAAAGGCTGCCATAATCACTTGTTAAATCAGAGACTCCTGATGAAGAGACTGCGGCCGCAAACAGGTTACTATGAGTAACTAAATAATTGGTTTCCCAACCACCAAAGCTATGACCTTGTATTCCGATATGCTTTTTATCAACGAATGGTCGCTGCGAAAGATATTGGGCCGCCCCCACAATCGCTTTATATACGCTTTCACCTGTCTTACCTATTGTAAAATGTATATCCGTGAGTAAGACAAGGTACCCATGGCTGGCAAACCAGGCTATATCCAACTCGCCTCCCTCGTATGCAACCGGAGTCCCCGGAATCCGATACATATTTAGTTCATCTGATTTTTTATCATAATAATTAATGATAAGTGGGGATTTTTTTGCAGGCTCAAAGTTTTCTGGCTTATACAATATGCCTTGCGTTTGAATGCCATCTGAAGTAGTAAAATTGATTAATTCAGAATTGAACCAATTTACGCCCTTTTCCGGATAGACATTGCTTATAGGTATATAGGTCTTAAAATCAGTAGTGTAAAAAACATTAGGTGACTGGTTGGCCCGCTCACGATTGACCAGGTACACATTGGCATCACGGGCTTTTAAAGGATAGACAGCGTTTTGCATGTCGGGCAACCCTTCAAACAAGTAATCCCCCATAAATAATAATTCAGGGCCTGTTTTTCGACCCAAACGAAGTTGGTAAAAACCGCTTTGCTTGGTCACATTATTAAATACTTGTAATAGCAATACGTCATGTGGTTGAATCACTCTTTTCAAACATTCACTGGTTAGTTTGAATGTCAGATTACGGTTACGGCCATTGGTCAAATTAAGAGGCGATTTTTTGCCTGCAGGGTCGATCCGCCAAATGTCATAGTTGTCATAGATCAGGACAGCGGCATCATCCGCTAACCAGGTGCCGACCAAAAGACCCCGGAAATGTAGTGTTTTGGGCATATCCCAATCTTTAGGATATAGCGGTATCGGTAGAGAGGCTGTAATATTTCTTGTAACGCCTGTTGCCATTTCATAGCTAAACAAATCTTGCAGTCTTTCACCGGCCCCATACCCAATCACATATTTCCCGTCTGTCGAAAAACTAGCCTCGTGCATAGAAAGTTTTTTATGTTCTCCGGTAACAGTAGATACGACAAAAGTAGTACCCAATGCCGCCTTATTCCAATAATACTCGGAAGGATCTCCCAATCGTGAAGTTACGATTGCAAAATCATCGTTTATTGAGCCATTTGCAAGGGATATTGTCTCGTTGTCCTGTTGTATACGTAGTATATGCATGGGACTACTCAGCGTAACTACAGCCAGATAGGATTTGCTACTATCTGGTTCAGATAACTGCTGTGATTGTAATTTAGCATCCGTATAACTCCAAATATTCACCTTTACGGTATTAGGCTTTGGTTTCGATACTTCCTTTTCTTTCAAGTAAATAAATAACCTATTGCCATCCTTGCTAAAAGCGGAAATCCCATCTAATCCCAGGCTCAAATCCATCCGCGCGAATTGATCCCTGGCCAGTTCTATTACTTTGTCAATTCCGGTTTTATAGTACCATACTATATTTCTTTTAAAGTCCCCATTGCGCAGTTCCCCTATAAATGCTAATTGGGTGCCTTTAGCATCTATAACAAGAGTTTTTATATTAGGTCCTTCCCATAGGACGTTCGATTCATTCGATAAAAGGTTTATCCATTTGACTAAACCCTTTTTATCTTCTTCACCCTTTTTTGAGCTTATTAACGCCAGGGTTTTACCATTACTACTTAGAAAATATTGATCTACATTCAGGTAAGATTGTTCTTTACCCGTTGAAAGACTTCGCAATACAAGCATTTTTTCTGAATTATTCAACTGGTAAGCCAACCATTCACTACTATCCTGCATAAAAAAGTTAAAAGATCTCACTTGCGGTATATAAGATTTATCGTTTGTGCCGAGTGTTAACAAGCAAAGACTGTCTCCTGATTGCAAAAAAACAACCTGGCGACTGTCGTCGGTAAATACTCCCCTATCAACCCCGGGCAGGGCAATTTCCCATTCTCCACTCAATGCACGTATCATTACCGTATTACTTCCTACCGGTTGATTGCTTATGGAATAAAGCGCATACTTCCCATCATTACTGATAGCCGCTGAAAGAGGTTCAACAGCTGGCCAATGATAAAAGGTGGCCGTATCGACAGGCCATTTTTGGGCAACTAAAACTATTGTTAATAACAAAAATAAAAAGAACAAAATACTTCTTTTAAGGACAATCATAAAATAAAGGTTTACTATTTTTAAGATACAAAAATTTTCTGGCATATAGAAGATTGTTCTCAATTTATTTTAGCCAAGTATTCTCTCCTCTCTTCATTTTCCTCAGTGTCTTTTCCAATTCACTATTATTGCCCGAGAGCTGAACAGCCTTTTCTTGTAGTGCAATAGCCTCCTCCTTTCTTCCCGCTTTATACAAGAGGTTGGCCTCTGTATCCATATAAGTCGGTTGGGTTTCTTTTTTCAAGGAGAGTGTACTCCATTCAACTGCTTTAAGCAGAAGGTCCTGAGCATCCACATTTTCAAAAGCTGCCCAAGCAAAATCATTTAATTCTTCAGGTTTAATGTCCTGCCCATACTTCGTGATGTATTCCGTGCCGGCTTGAACAAACTGGATATAGTCCTGATGATTTAAAAAATAAATGGTCTTCGCTCTTAAAAGAATCTCTTCCCCCGGGGGGCCATACGCAGTTATTTTATTTTTCAACTCGTTCCAATCAGGATTCGCGTTTTCGCCATCTACGAAAGGCTCAATTTCATCAACATAAATGAGATTCATCATCTTAACTTCGACTTGCCGGGAACCTAGTATCATATTAATCTCTGCAGCATAATTATGTAAAATAGCGAATCCTGGGTCTTTAGTGCTGGTGGTAAGCTGCATGACATAATCTACATCCTCTTTTGAAAAAGGTGCTTTTAGCGTTGATATATAGTCTCCTGAAGCTCTCCTAACGCCTGGCTTGTCTCCCACTTGCTGAGCAACAAGTGCCATTCGTTTCAAGAAAACTGCATCTCTTTTACCCTCAATATATTCCTGTAACATTCCACTATACTGTTTGCCAGGATCAGTAACATCAGCATTAATCGCGATAACTTCAGGTATTATTCCTAAGTTCGGTACTAATGGTGCATGGATTTTGCGGAGTTCCCCAAAAGGAATTTTAATAATTTCCCGGTCATAGGTCATGAGTCCGTTTTGCTCCCGTTCTACGTCAAAAGGCTGCGTATAGATAGAGGCACTCAAACCTTCCCGTTCTAGCAGTTTCAAATGCTGGTTCATGATGGTATACTTAGTTTTTAAAGCCGATGGAGTAACCTGTATATAACCCCACCCTTGTAAAGGATCCCACTGATGATCCGGTATAAACACTCCGATGCCTCCAAATTCTCCAAGCACTCTCGCTTTGCCCTCCAATGCGGGTGCATTCATCGGATCAGGATAAGCATGAACATCCGCCATATCACTACTCACCCAGGCGTTTGGTGAAGGACTGCGCAGCTTTTCATTGACATACAATATCTCTCCGGTATGACCATTTACAAGACGGGTAGGATCCAACTGTTTGATCCATTCCGTAAGGCGTTGCTGGTCATACTGACCCCATTTTTCATTAAAAAGTACCCAGACAATAATCGAGGGATGATTGTATAATTCTTCAATCGTTGTCTTGCATTCCTTTTCAAATTCCTGCTTTGCCTCTTCATTTAAGTTGAAAGAAGGGTTGACCATATCCTGCCATACCAGTATTCCAAGTTTGTCGCAATGATAGTACCATCTTGCCGGTTCCACCTTGATGTGTTTTCGGATCGTATTAAACCCCATTGCCTTGACAGCTTTAATATCGAACGACAAAGCCTCATCTGTTGGCGCTGTATAAAGCCCATCCGGCCAGAATCCCTGATCTAAGACGCCAAGGTTATACGTGTATTGATTATTCAGGAAAATTCTAGCAAACCCTTTTTCATCTTTTTTGATTTCTATCTTGCGTATGCCAAAGTAAGAACCCACTTTATCAACCACTTTGCCGTTTTTCAAGATTTTTACCTGCAGATCATAGAGATAAGGATCCTCAGGGCTCCATAAATGTGTATTATTCAATTTTAGTTGTAGGTTTTGATTAGGCCTTCCTTTGATCGTTTTTCCATCTGCTATTGCTTCTACTGTATATCCGTCGTCGAAAGGGGTATTTACTATCAGGTTAAATATTCCTTTATCAATATCAGAATGCATTGTAAGACCAGCTATATAGACGGCCGGGACTAGTTCCATCCATACTGTCTGCCATATACCTGAAGAAGCAGTATACCAGATATCTTTCGGATTGAGCACTTGCTTACCATGCGGGTTAGATCCTTGATCAGCAGGATCCCATACCTGTACGACTATTTCATTATCGCCTTTTTTTAATTCATCCGTGATGTCAAAAGAAAAACTTTCATATCCTCCCCTGTGCTTTCCAACTTCTTTTTTATTGATATAAATGGTGGCTTCATAATCAATCGCGCCAAAATGTAGAAGAAGCTTCTCGTCGCTCTTCAAAGAAGGTTTGGTGAATTCTGTTTTATACCAAAGATTTTCATTTGGTTGTAATGGCTTTTTTACTCCGGATAAGGCTGATTCAATTGGATAAGGAACGAGGATCTGACCTTTATAGCTAGTGGGCGAAGGAGCGTTCTTTTCCGTAATCGCATACTGCCATAGTCCATTTAAATTTTGCCAATTACTCCGCACCATCTGCGGGCGGGGATATTCTTTTAAGGCATTTTCCGGAGATACTTGCTTTGCCCATCTCGTTTGAATTGGCAATCGCTGCATTTGCCATTCCGCCTGTGCAAATACATGGTGCTGGCAGGCTATAATTAGCACAAGGCTAAGAACTGTTTTTTTCATTAAGCATCTGATTATAGTAAATAAATAACTGTGCAATTATTTATTTTGCAAAACGGCCTGGGGTTGTGGCCAGGTGGGTTCTCCCAACTGCATTTTTTTATAGTAATCATTTTTTTCCTTATCGTCGGGAGTTAAGGCTAATGCTTCCTTTTCAAAGGACAATGCCTGATCCTTCCTGCCCAATTTATACAATAAGTTGGCTTTGGTATCTAAGTAATCTGATTGAGATCCCTCTAATTTTAGCGCTATGTCAATCCATTCCAATGCTTTTAATAATACGGTCTGATCAGGACAATGAAGAAAGGCATCCCATGCTCCATACATATTAATGTCTCCATAAATTTGAAGACCATAAGGGGAGGTAGGAGGATAAGTTCTTATCATTTCATCTTTATATTTTGCCCATAAACGCCAATCCAGCCATGAATTACGATAATAATTTATTTTATCTCTCAGTACCAGTAATTTAGCGTCAACAGCTTTATACTTCTTGGTAATAGCATCTTGCATCTTCTTCCAATCCGGGTACTTTGCAACTGCTTTACCGTTTTTTAACACTTTATTTCCGATCTCCTCTTTGCTGATCGTCTCTTGAACATAATAATCACCAGAACCTTTAAAATTTATAGCTGAATCCACTTTTCCCGGTTTTAAATAACACAACTGGAAAAAATTATCCTTTGAATTAATAAGAAATTGGAACTGGTCTATGAACATGATATTTTCCTTTGTACATAAGTTTTCTTCACTTAGTCTATCTAAATAGCTCGTTTTATAAGTCTGGGCAAGGCTGTCCGCCAGTTTTCTATTTCTGGCTACATTAAGTACAAACAAAATATTTTCTTTGGTAAGTAATTGTTTTCGATCAGTATGATTAATATAATCTTGAGCTATTTGTCCGGCCAGCACATCATCTGCTAAAACATTCTTCGTGAATAACGCCAGGTCCTGCATCTTTTCATAATTCTTTTTCCCTGTTTTATAATCTTCCAATCGGGCATAATAAAGGGTATTCTGGGGATCCGATGCCTTGTTTAACAATTTGATGAAATTACCCACATCTTTATACCCAATATCTTTATAAGCTAATTTGCAATCTGGACTAAAGAATAAAAAAGTGGGACAAGCCGGAATTTGATACTCTTTACTTATTTCATGCGCATCAGCATACCAGCCTTTAACTTGTTCGTTATCCTTCACGGTGCTATCGATTTGTACTCTTACAGAAATAAATTTTCCATTCATATAATTACCGACAGTATCATTAGGATAAACCTCATTATCCATCCTTTTGCAGGGGCCGCACCAAGTGGCATACACATCTACGAAAATATACTTGTTTTCTGCTTTTGCTTTTACTTTTACCTGCTCCCAACTCAATTTTTGTTCAAACTTGACCCCTTTATATGCCGAACTACCTGTTTCGGAAGATTGGGGAAAACCTTTTATGATTGTCATAAAAAGAAGAACTACAAATAAAAATTTCTTATTCATTTTTTTATTTTGTTATTTGTTTTTACAATTAGTGTTCATCAATACCCCTGGTTTTGCTTTATGTTGGGGTTTGCCTGGAGCTCGGATAAGGGAATCGGATACAATTGCCAATTAGTGTTCCAGGTGCCCCCTTTGGCTGCGCAAGCTCCGCCCGTCCCCATCACTGCATCGACGGCACCGGTCCGTTTCAAATCCAGCCAACGGTGCCCCCATTCGGTGAATAATTCAACCTGTCGCTCATGCTGGATAGCGGTTAATAAGTCAGCTTGAGTGTTAGCAGCGGTGTCTGCCAACCCTGCCCTTGTTCGAATTGCATCCAGGTCGGCCGAAGCACCCTGGATATTGCCTTGCTGTGCTTTTGCCTCCGCCCGGATTAAATATTGTTCCCCTAATCTGAGTATCGTTGAATATTCTGCAGTGGGCGTGTTGACCAGACCAATTTTATATTTATAAGGGTAGTAATAAGTAGTACTTCCAACAATCACGCTATCTACCCAGTTACTCCTACGCTGATCACCCGGTTCAAAACTATTCATCACCTGATTACTGAGGTAAATCGGGGTTGTTTTTCAGGAATACCCCACCCAGTGTATCCAGGTTATACAACGTTGAATTAGTAATAACCGCAGTAGCCTGGGCTTCTGCACTATCCCATTGCTGGGTATATAAATAGGTTCTTGCCAGTAACGCTGTAGCCGCCCAGGACGTTGGCCTTACCCTTTCCGTTGTTGTATTAAGCAGCGTGGCGTCCAGGTAATTAGTACTCAGCAGGTTTTCAGCATCTTGCAGGTCTCTGATGACCTGCTGCCATACCTGTGCTTTGGATGTGCGGGGCAGCACAGCATTTAGCTTATAATCCGTACCCGTTACCAGCGGCACATCCCCATATAAGTTGACCAAATAGAAGTAGCAAAATGCCCGCATGAATTTAGCTTCACCCATGAGTTGTTGCTTGACAGATGGGGTCAAAGCGGAGTTGTTATTCAACCCTTCGATGGCTGAATTAGCCACATAAATGACAGGATAAATTGCCGTCCAATAATCACTACTCCCGCCGGTATTTGAGTTGGTCAACTCATTACTATAATAAGGGAGATAGGCAGCATTATTAATATCATAAAGTGTTAGTTCGTCCGCTGATAATGCAGGGTATAAGAATATACTTGCTATGCCATAGAATCCGCCATTCACTCCGGAATTGCCTGAGCTCATATTCGTGTAGATGCCGGTTAATACGGCCGCCGCAGTGGCATCGCTGAAAAACACATTCGCCGAACTAATACTGGTAACCGGAGCTGGTATTTCTATCAGTTTTTTACAGCCGGTTTGAACGAATAGGAGGAAAAGAAGACCAAAAACCAACCTTCCATAAAGCCAGGCTCCGGGTGTGAAAAATTTATTATTTCTGTTTAACATATTAAATTATTATTATTATAGGGATATTTGAATCCCCAATGTTAATATCTTTAAAGGCGGTAAAATTTGTGCGCCTGGGATTTCCGGATCCATCCCTATAAACCTGGTGATGGTGAGTAAATTCTGGGCTTGTACATAGAGCCTGGCATTTTGTAACCGGGCTCCCTTTCTCCAATTCTCTGGTAATTGCCAGGATAAAGACAGGTTTTTCAATCGTATATAGGAGGCGTCTGAATACGAGGCATCGCTAGAACGCGATGCGATCTGGAATTCGTTTGAGATACTTAAATCTGTATTATATCTTTGAATTGAACTTACATCGCCTGGCTTTTGCCAGCGTCCCAAGACTGTTGTCGGTTGGTTGCCGGAATTACCTGAACCAGAAAAATATCCGGGAACAAAACTCCCCAAAAAGTAATTCTGCGCTACCTGTTTCACGAACTGGAAAAACACATTCAATTGAAATCCTTTGTAATTGAAGCTGTTTTCAAATCCGCCATATAATTTTGGTGCTGTATTAATAATTACAGTGTTGTCCGTTCCATAAGAAGGATTGTAAGTAGGGTTGCCCTTAATATCGGCAAACTGGTAAATACCAGTTGTGTCGTTAACACCCATCAAATGGAATACCTTGTGAATAGTAATTGGTTGGCCGACAACATAAGCACTCGCATAATATGGATTAGAGGATATGTTCGGAAAATCGACCAGCTTATTCCGGGGAAGGGTCAGGTTGAAACGCGTTGACCAGCTAAAATCCCTGGTTTTAATATTGGTGGAACTAAAACTGAGTTCCCATCCTGTGTTTTGCACGGTAGCTGGAAAATTCCTGGTAATGGTGCTGAAACCAGTAATTACAGGTAATATATAGCCTAACAATTGATTAGAGGTACGGTTAAGAAAATAATTAACAGTAAGCAATATGCGGTCTTTTAAAAACCCAAGGTCCAGACCAATTCCTGATTTTTTGGTTTCTTCCCATTCCAGGTATGGATTAGAGAGTACATTAGGCTGGAGCCCGGTAGCGCCCTGGTAGGGAGTTGGTGCATTGAAAGTGGTGCTATATGTACTCAGGAACTGGTAATCACCAATCTGGTCATTGCCCGTTGTACCGTAACTCACCCTTAGTTTTCCATAGCTGACAAAGGTCAGATTTTTTAGAAAAAAATTTTCCCTGGAAAAAATCCAGGCGGCTCCAACGGATCCGAAATTATGGAACTGATTGGCAGCCCCGAACCGGCTGCTGCCATCCCTACGACCAGTAAGGTTTAGCAGGTATTTATTATCCCAATTATAGTTCAACCTGGCAAATGCTGCGTTGTATTTATACACTGTAGCTCCGGAAGTAGTCGCCTGTACTGAAGCGGCAGAACCAATATCTCCCAACAACAAGTCTGAATTGAATCCAACACCAATTAACTGTTGACCGATACGGTTGTTTTGTTCAATGGTCGTTCCCGCCATTGCTTCCAATTTTACCTTTCCAATAGTGTTTTTATAAACAGCCTGTGGTTCTATGATCCAGGAGTTGATATTATTATTGCCAAATAAGGAATATCTTGGAGAAGAAGCCCGGTTTTCTGGAGCCACTGTAGTAAGGGGGCCAGTAAACGTTTCATTGGTTTGCAGGTTGGTATAGCCAAAACTGCTTTTGATTTCCAATCCAGGCAAAAGCTGGTAACTGATCACTGCATTGCTGATTAAATTGTTTGTCTTAATGGTGCTTTTTGAATATAAATAAGATAGCGGATTGTTCCAGGTCGAGTTACCATTTATATCGGGATCCCAGTTTAAACTTCTATCTGCTTTATACAATGCCGGAGTATTGGGTGCAAGGGTGATGGCATCCACAGTAAGATCATGACTAGGAAGTCTGTTATTGTCAGCCATGTAACTCCCTGTCAATTGCAATTTGAATTTCTGATTGGGAGAAACATTATTAATATTGAAATGCAAACTTCCTTTCAGGTCTGCCAAATCACCTGGAAAAACAGTAGTCTCCCGGTGGTAAGTGGCTTCAACTAAGTACTGGGTATTAGTATTGCCTCCGGAAACAGTTGCACTCAGGTTAGTATATTGGGCCGTTCCCCCAATCAATGCTTTCTGCCAGTCAGTATAGCGGGTCGTGTCCCAGGCGCCGTTAATATCATAATCCGTTGGACTAGGTGATGCAATGCCATCATTTTTCAATGCTTCACGCCGCATTTGGAGGTATTGCGGGGTATTTAACAGGTCAAGCTTTCGGGTCACCTGTCCCCAACCGTTCTGCAGGTTGAAATCTACTTTTGGTTCTCCGGCTTTCCCCTTTTTAGTGGTAATTAATATGGCGCCATTAGCGGCCCGAGAGCCATAGATTGCGGTAGCGTCGGCATCTTTTAGTACAGAAATACTTTCAATATCAGCGGGGTTAATGAAGCTAAAAGGAGAGGGTGAACCGGTCAGACCTCCAGTTTGAACACTATTAATTGTTGGTAACAATTGAGAAGTATAAGGTACACCGTCAATTACATATAATGGGTCATTACCATTGGCAATACTGTTTTGCCCCCGTATGTTAACGGTTACGCTACTACCGGCAATACCAGTGGTTTGTGTAATGAACAGTCCCGGTACCCGTCCTTCCAAGGCCAATATGGGGTCGCTGACGGGCTGTTTTTCAATATCCTCAGCCTTTACCGTAGTCACATCCCCCACATTTAATCTTTGCGTAGTCGTCCCATACGCAATCACCTGAACCTCATCCAACCTATTCGTGCTTTTTTTTAACTCGGTGCTTACCATCATGGTATTATCGGAAACTACAATTTCAGAAGTAAATTTCTCATACCCCACATAACTGATCTCGACGGTATAGGTACCATTCGGGACATTCTGCAAAACAAATTCTCCCTTTTCAT
>WNFI01691077.1_pt1 | contig 11051 bp, 14 predicted proteins | sample 5400471 | NCBI WGS metagenome assembly WNFI01 (sample SAMN13153348, study PRJNA577476) | soil metagenome | isolation source: 100 cm saprolite on Douglas fir-dominated hillslope | place: USA:California | collected 2013-09-17 | reverse complement strand
TGTACCACATGTACCCGCAGGGTTGCCGCACTGCCGCGTAGTCACGCGGCCGCGGGGTAACAAATGAGAATACACACACACACACACACACACACACACGCATATATACCCGTAAAATCTGATCCACCTGACCCAGACAATGAGGTCTTTCCATCTTCAACCGCCTCGCCTAGTTTCGAAACGTATGGCTCCAAAGAAACGAGAGCTATGGTTGAGCACCTAGCTCGGAATCCCGGCCTCCAAATTGTTGAATGTGAGTAGGTCTCCATGACTCACTGTATCCCACTGATCGTGCCAACGTTGCCACAAGACAGAAAACCATCGATGACTGAAAATTTTCGCCTCAGTCGTCTGTTCCAAGCAGCTCGCTTGTTGGCTGACAGAGGTTGGCGTTCGCTCCCCTTCGTACTACATGTGACTAATGTATTTCGCTTGTATTTATTTACCAATTTATCAGGTAGAATACAGTCGTCTATCCCAAGCGCAACCAGCTCGCCAGTTGGCTGACTGAGTTGCCTATTTATCAGAAATTCCATCAGAAGGGGAAAAGTCCCTGCTCGTATTTCTGTATTAAATCGATACTCTCTTATTCGCAGGTCTACGACATTCACAGACCGCCCACCTACAAAAGCACTTCCGCCATACATTGTATTTTGTATCTCAAATACCATCCAAACCATGGAGTGCGGCCCCGTCATCCTGTTCCGTGCGGTTGGGGGGATATTTAAACAGAGGGCGACACAAGTTTGGGACGCCTGAGAATTGGAATTGGTCATTCTTACGCTTCCGAGGAGAAGCGCGCCATGAGGGACTTCTATGACGCTCATTCACACTAGTTTTCAGACGTCACAGAGTGGGCAAACCTCGTGAGTTGAGTTATTCTCAACTGTCACTTCCGTAAACCCAAGTCATGCGTTCAGCGTCCAGGCCGTAGGCGTTAAAGGAGTTCGCTCGCAAGCGCAATGAGAAAAACATTCTGGTAAGAAGGGACCCAGCGGAATCACCGTTCGTAGGAAAGGTGAATCCACGACAGACATATTCCGATCAAACGTCACAATTCGGCATGAGGCAACAGAAACTGCGCTCCGTACTATATCCTAAAAGAGGATCAATCACTCTTCGAATTCGCTCAAATCCGTAACTGCAGAGGACTTGTCCCGATGGTCTGTCTGGGAAAGGTTTGCTCAAATGGTCACTAATCTCAATAAATTCTCTCCTAGGTATCAACAAGATCCAAGAATGTCTGATTAGACCCAGCAAGTATGAGCGTAAGATCGGGCCACCAATGAGTGCAATGGAGTGTTGCTCAACTCCAGCGAGTCATTGATGGGGAGACCGGGATCAGGAGGAAATTTCAAATCAAAGTCAAATAAGCGACTTTGTGAAGAGGAAGATTCTGGTGCGACCAGCCTGCCCTTTGGCAGGATAACTAGACCAGAGTCTTCACCCTAAAGTCCTCCATCTTCGTCTTCAAACTAGTGGCCCAGCGGCTTTCCGGAGTTCACGGAAGCGGACCTTGCGGCAAGTATTGAATGGGATGTGAATCACGTCAACAAGACCCTGAACGAAAAGCAGCCAACTGGAGTACTTTTTCGAAGACGGTAGGGTTTTCAGGTATCTGGATTGATTTAGATACTGTTTAGCATCCGTCACACATGCATGAACAATGGGTCTGGTACTAATATCATAAGCTGGGGTTCTTTCAGAAATTTGAACAACAGTGAGAAGGACTGATAAGTAGATCCTTCTCCTATGATCTCATGTCTCTTGCGTTAATCTCTGAGCCTGAGCTTGCCCCAGTCCAGTATTGATTATTCTGATCAAATGTCCTGATGCAGCCGTAAATGTTAATGAACAAAGGTTGTTTTCTCACTGATCATCACGCGACCTTGACCTCGATTTGATGGAGGCGTCATCCTTCAGTCCAATATCCAGTCGTGCAGAACCACAGTTGTTCAAACATGGAAGTGGAGATAATATGTGGTTATGGGTGCACCCGGACACCGTGGGGTGCATGGAACTGGTGCGAACGATCGAGGTAAAGTGAGACATTTGAGCTCGTTAACACTGAACACTCATGCGGATGACCAGGAAAATGGAGGTTCTATGGTAGACACTCCTGGCATGGCCAATTTTGCGATTGTAGGGGAGAATATATCGAATGAACAGTTGAAGTTTCTGGTTATGGAGCAGTTGAACACAATCATTCTCTCTGCTAACTGGATCCAAGACTCGACGTCACGCGGCGAGATACAACCGTATCTGAAGTATGTTCTTCTGGTGTCCGAAGAGGATTTCGAGGACTACTATAATAGGCTAGCTGATGCCAATAAGCCGGCCAACGGCCATGGCGACACTCAAAGCACCACCGAGGGACAGCAGGATCCGCAGAACGAGGATGATCGATTTTTCCTTGACGCAGCTAAAAACCTGTTATCTCAAGACCACTCACGCCCTTTGGAAGACGTACATTGCTGGTGTGCTTCAGAGGTCAGTAGCTAAGCAATCAATATCAAGCTTTATGTTGGTGAAATAAACTACCCAGGTAGCGGATAAGGGAGAAAACTTCTGGGCGAATCTCAGCGGTCCAGATACTAGGCTGAGAGGAAAGGCAGACACCCTTCGCACTCTGGTTCAGGCTCGTGATCGCTTCAAAGTCATAAGGAATATCAGCCCAGCGGCCGAGGAGCATGCGAATGGGGCTTCGAACCCACCCCAAGTCCCACATATTCATAAGAAGAGACCCTATCGACCATCTTACAGCGCCGAGGAACATTTACAATTGATACAGTATCTTGCGACCAACCCTCCAGGAAGCCGAGCCACAGTATGGCAGAAGTTTCACGAGAAAGTCGGTGATTCATAAAATCTTATTTAGATTTCGCTACTAACCTCCTGGGTTCTTAGTATCCACATAGGACGGCTGGAGCTTGGCAGCAACAATATACAGCCAAAAAGGAGTATTTTGACCAGCAAGTACAGGCACATAAGTCTGGGAAGTCCTTCGAGTTTGTGACGAAGGACACCACGAAGACCTCTGCCGTGCTCACGTCAAACTCTACGTCGGACGAAAGTGTTGGGGCCATCATATCTCAAACTCCTAATGAAGTAGTCCAATTTAATGGTATGCCCCACAGCCACACTTTAGCTCTGCTGTTGTGAGGATTCCTTGATCATTAAAATTCACAAGGTGCTTCAACTACCGGAAAAGGACCTTCGCCATCTATTCGAGGACGCGGTTACGCATTTACAGGCGAAGAGAAACAATCCATGAAAGAGTACTGGGAATACTGTATCTCCAAGCAAGAAGGACTCAGTGCATCTGCGATATGGGAGACGTATGCTACGTTGGTATGCCTAAAATTTCAGTACCAAATATTTCCACTTAGGCGGACTCGTCGCCGCCTTTTTAGCACCCGCATCGATCCCCCGCTGCCTGGAGTGCGCTCGCTCGCAGACATCCGGAGTTATTCCCCACATTTTCTACAGATCCCAGGCAAAAGGATGAACTTGACGATGATGATGAACTCGAAGATGATGACGACGAAGACCGAAACCACGCTTATCACGGGGAAGAATTAGTCTCCGGGGAATCCAACATTTCGCCTGGCAAATTCCAAACCATCATTTACGATGGTGAGGAAGCGCCTGTCGCCCCACCACGAACTAGACCATATACCGAGGAGGAAGAGCAGACTTTAGTACACTTTCTTGCCGAGCAAGGGGAGTCGATCACTGGGCATGCATGGGTTAGATTCCAGCGAGAGGTGTGTCTTCGAATGCAGGGTTATGTCTAAGATGCGTCGTCGTCATCATGCACATTCATAGCATCCGTCTCGATCAACGTCCGGATGGAAAAGCAGATATCAGTTCAACAAAGCGTATTACAAGGCAGAAGCCGATAAACTACGCTCAGCACAACTAGCAAACACGCCAGATGGGCCGGCAACATCAACCGTTTTCTCTGCACGCGCTGTCCCTCTGCGGTGGCGCTCTCCACCATCACTGGGGCCGCTGAATATCCGGGCTCAAAAAAGGGTATGGTCCCTCGATTTGCCCGATCTACCGGTCAAACGACGCCGTAGTGACGGTGACAGACGCGTGCATTTCGAAGCGCTTACGCAAGATGAATTGAATAGCGATTTTGGTTCCTCAAGACCGTCTACTTTGAAGGTAAAACCCATGAGTAGCACGTCATTTTTCAATGGCTCATCGCGCGGTTCCTTACCGAAGTCTGTCACGCCCGAAAGATCTACCTCTGCATCACTACCCGGATTCACTCGTCAGGATCTCCAAGTGGCTATGGCATGGGTTGCGTCTCGCGAGTCACCCTTGGGTCTACATGACAACGTTTCGAGTTGGGAGACCTTCGCCGAAGGTGTTAGTACACACTTTCCCCTCTACTCAGTGCCTTCGATGAATGTCCTGCTTTAGCACACGAGTCACGATGCTGAAGGATGGTTACGATTATATTATTACCATTTCGATTTATTCAAAGGTATGGAGGCGCAGATCAACTGCTTCACCTAGGAGGGCCGACACCCTGAAAAAACATGCCCTCTGGCTTCTTTCCTCATCTATTGTCCATCTGTACTCGGTCTCTTGTGTTACGTTTAGCGTTGAGCCCACCTGGGGCAGCAGTAAAACGATGTATAAATTAGGTTACTACGCAGAGGATGTTACAGGTTCAACAGGGGTTTGTGGTTGCTTGAAGAAAGCTTGACGACGCTTTCCTCTAGCCTCCCTGGAATCAAGATCCCGCCCATCACCTGATAACTTGCCACCGGTGGTATCTAACGTTCCGATAGCAGCACCAAGAATAGCGCATGTCCCGACGGCAATAGGGATTGAACGTGCTGCAAGATATATGCGTCTGAGCATGGGGGACTTGATGGTAACTGACATTGCGTACCACGTATCCCTGCCAAGAATCCGGCTGCGCAGCCACCTGCAGCACCATTTAACGGGTCATCAACTTGCCGTGCGTTGGCAGTGTATGCATCTGTGAAGGCGAAAACGGCTCCCATTCCAGCTGTGCAAGCGTGGGTGAACGTACAGCCAGAGTATAGTGAATTATTCAAGGGGGCCGCTATGTCAGATCTGTGTTTAGGCCATCACTGATCATCAGCAACTAACCAAAGAACCCAATAGTTCCCCCGGTACGAGTGATGACACCAGCAGCACCTCTGTTATGGGTATCGAGAGCATTCTGTACAGTACTAACGAGGAGGCCCACACCGGCCCCTTTTAATCCAGCTGACGCAGCACCCTCAATTGTGGCCTTAGCTTGGTACGCGGAGTTTCCAGGATTGGAAACAAGAGGCTCAGCGTCGTGCTTTGGTAGCACCATCTCCAGTGAAGGATAGCAGTCACGTGAAAGTCTTATTTAAGCAATTAGCGTTTTGACTCATTCAATGTAAGGAACAGGTTGGGGCAAAGCAGATATAGTTGGGTGTCCCCAATTTCACAAAGTTCCAGACTGTTCGCAGAGTAGAGAATATTGAAATATTATTCACACACGGGAAAGGAGAAAGCAAGATGGTTGAAGGTTAAAGGAGGGAGGAAAACTCGTGGAAGAAAGGTCCCATGAGTCATGGAGGTCCAGCGAACGGACCGAGGACATGAAGCTGTCACGAAATGTCCGTGCAGAAGTAGTATAAGAACGTCATCTCAGCAGCAGCCACCAGTATTCGGGGGTGCTACTGATTGACCGGGAGTGATCACATTGGCCTTCGAGCTATTACCCGCTGGTGTGGAGGATGAGCCCATGCTGAACACATGCACCAACATCAGCTCTTGACCCGAGATTGGGGAAGGAAACTTACCGATCCTTGATCTGCTTGGCCATGGTCAAGAAGGCCTGCTCGACGTTAGTTGCATTCTTCGCTGAAGTTTCCAGGAATGGGATGGAAAGCTGGTCTGCAAATTCCTGGAGGATGTATAGAGTACGTGAAGAGCAATGTGGACAATGGCGCAGAGAAGCGTACCTTGGCAACTGTGTATTCAACGACCTTTTTGCTCGTCAGATCCGACTTGTTGCCTACGAGCAGCTTGTTGACACCCTCAGATGCATATCGGTCAATTTCCTGAAGCCATTGCTTAACGTTTGTGAACGTGTCTTGGGGTAATATGAAGTATCAGATATGCATTTTCAGAGCATGCATAATGAACAAAATGTGACAAAAAACACTTACCATTGTCCGTAACATCATAAACGACAATGATTCCATGTGCACCACGGTAGTATGACGAAGTGATGGTTCGGAAGCGCTCCTGACCTGTGCCAGGTTCAACAACGGATTGATTGCTGCACATATTTCTAGAACTAACCTGCGGTGTCCCACTACCGAACGAAGTCATTTACGTCAGGAACGACGCAGGATTAAAATTTGTCAGCACGCAAGCCGAGAACGAGGGAACGCCACTCGCAGAGCCTTAACGTCACTGCGACACCAACAGCGCCTTTGCATTATATAGGATGAACTCACGATTTGTAGCTTGACAGTCTTGCCTTCCAACTCTATAGTACGAATTTTGAAGTCAACACCAATGGTAGAGATGTAGCTCTCAGTATAGGTATCATCCGCAAAACGGAGCAGTAGGCAAGATTTGCCAACACCCGAGTCGCCAATGAGCAAAAGCTTGAAGAGGTAGTCGTATTCAGGCGTATTCATGGTTGGAAATGATGTTCGTTTGTCCTGATGTCTAGAGAGAACCTCAGTGATACGGTGAAGTTAAGGGAATTCTATCACTGCAACAAACAGTGGGGTCTGACAGGTAAGCTTATGGGAGAGGCGTACGAAGAGGTTGGGACTGACACAATGATACGGGTGAAAGAGGAGTGCGTTGTTCGGCGTTAACGGCGTTTGCCGAAGCGTCACCGTGCCGCAGCGGCCCCTCTCTAGGTCAGGCCGCCCAGCATTTGTTCCCTAATCCCTTATCGACGCCCAAGACCGAACTCTATGCAATACTCTGCTTCCATGAATTGCAGACCGCGGGAAGAGATGTAGTCAGTGGTGGAAGATTTTGTCTTATACAGTATCATTCTGTATTTTCACATATACATTCCATGCCTTTTGGCACTTACTACTACCCGTTCATGCCGTGCATGGGGATTCAGAGGGGATGTCAGTGTCTCTTTAATCCTGAATATCACAATGGCTTCACTCCTAGTAAGCCTCGCGATACGACCAACTTGGATCAACTTCATGTTGTTGGACCAGAGGTTTGCTCAAGGATCCGGGGAAAGGTTGATCATTATATCGACGACACTACGAGCGTGGCAATCAAAAGTGCTTGAATGCTAACTCGCAGTCTCCACGGTCGTCTCAATGGAACCGCTGATCCGAATGCCTCGTCTCCCCCGTCTGTTGCTGTGGGAGACAACACAACATCCACTCTGGCGAGAGCGTCCTAGTCTCCCTAAGATGCTGCTCTCCTGATCCTATTCTGTTCCTTGCATTGCAGAATACGCAACGCTGGCTTAGCCCCCGATCAGAAGAGGAACGCAGCCTTCGCATGTAGTCATTCTCATACCGAGGTCCAGACGGGATAGAATCTCCGAGAGCGTAGACAGCGGAACAAGTTTCTAGGACCCCTTCCGGCTCGCCACTACCGAGGATTCTCATTTTTCCTGTACATAGTGTTCTCAGGTTAAGGAATAAGGTTTGTTGAGAGTATTGTGGTCCATTTTCGCAGGTCTATGGCTGATCCCGGAAGCGCCGAGCTCCGATAACGATAACCTCAGCCAATGGGTGGTACACGAGCCTTGGACCCTGCGACATTCGAATCCATACCAGTTTGCGAACGTCTGATGAATGGAGTCCCATCCACGCCAGCACGTCCCCCCAGCGACCGATAAACATGCAGACGCCACAAACAACCCAATAACCTACGGACAAACGCTGCCTCTTAGCCGGGCGTGAAGGCCATACGCACCCCGCTTCCACGTCCCAATTAGCGAGTATTTATACGGCTCCATGGCCAATCGTGATCTCAATCGTCATGATGAAAATTTGGGTTCTCAACATTGGATTAACCAAAGCCCCGCGGTTCCGTTCGCTCTGATGCTCCTGAAGCATTCCGGTTGGACATTCAGTTGTTCATAACTATCCTCATTAACTCAAGTATCATTTGGAACCCAGGGCTGGACCGAATGACCTAATCCATGCTTTGCTGCCATATTTTCTAATCTTCGGTATCGCGTGCTTCTAGGTGAAGTAAATTTAAACGCTGTTTCCGACCACAGCCCTCCGTCCACATCTGTTGAAGGGTTCTCGCCCCTTCCTTGAATCGATCGCAGGAACATATGGTCGGGCGATTCTCAACTCTACATTTATTCATTGAGCCGGACGATCGAACTGTGTTCTTCCTTCGACGCCAGCCAGAGAGCCTGTGATATTTTCACAGTTCAGGACTCCCCTCTGGCCGCTAAGATGAGGCATAGTAGTACACCATGGTTCGAACGGTACCAATATGATCCACGTGCACTCTCTGTAGGATGCGGTGGTAAAGCCATCTATTCTTTCACCAATGCAATGTACCCCATCAGTTGGGTCCGCCTTAGGAATACAAAAACATTGGATTCTGCATTGGACAGCCTCGTCGTATCGGGAAATCTGTATGTGCTCTCAGAATGGCCAGAACAGAAGAAGAGGGTATGTTTCAGACGGCCACTTGGGACTGAACCACAAATTGTCAAATTTGTCTGAAGGTAAGTCAGTTCCAAATCTTGTTAGCTTGATGTGGACAACCCGACAGTATTCGCAAGCATCTGGAGTATACGGTATATCCGCGAGCTGGGTGGCAGTTTCTTGACACCCGAACATGGGGACTCAACGATACTGGGGTCCCTTGAGCGGTGAACAAGGAGTCCTTCAAGGCCGATGCTCTCGATTCGCCTTCCTCCCGTCAGGAGAAGGTGGGGAGTATCCAATACATGATACACGGGTTGATCGACGCTCATCCCTAGTCTTTGGATGCTTATTAGTTCCTTTCGTACGGGGTCGCAACCCGATCATCCCACTGATGTACACCACCATGATAAGTAATGATGCTCCCCTTCATGAAATCGGTCACGGTCCATCGTCACCGTGTGGGGTTATTGACGCTTAACGATGAATGGTGCTTTGCCACTCCACAGTACACAGCAAAGAACATATCATGGTTGGTTCCACCAAAATAAGAATATACCACGGTTAAACCTCACCCCACGAGGCCGAGCTACAGCCACGATGCCCCACTGCGACCACGGTGGTCCGCGGACGTGTTCACCCATTCCGGTTGGAAACCGTCTCGATCTGTCGGCCTGCCGCGTCAACCGCAGCACCGCCGGCAACGTACGTCGGCTCACGAACGTTTCCCTCTATATAGGCTAGGCCTCCATTGATTCGCGGACCGAGATTAGTCCATATATAGATTCACGACACCTAAGGGAACCGGGAACCCGGGAAAGCAACATGCTTTGGGAAACCAACAATATTGGTGATTTTCCTCCCGCAACCACGACAACTCTTACCATGATTACACTAAAGGCCTCTGAGGAGTTATGACCTTGACAAGATCGGCGCGCCTCAAGTTCATCAACACAGGTCTCTCGCGTACCTTTCTCTCCTATCCGCCAGCACAGTGGTCATCAGAGTCACAGCCATTACAGGGCTCCTTTTGGCTATCTCCCCATCCCTTTTTTTTTTTTGAAATCCAGAACGCTCCGTCTGAAGGGATCCCCCATACCAAACTGATCCTAGTATTTTGTCATCGGAAATAGAAGGGCGTGTATGCACATTTTCTGGAACGCATGTCACGTTCGTGAAGAATGGAAGGGAATGGAAGGGCGTCGAATCCGATGTCGCTCAAGTGTAATACAATGGAAGGTGAAGCGGGAGTCACGTTTAAATCGAAGTTGATCACCTGCAGCGTTGGTTCGCATGATTAACATATAGGACAAGAGGCCAAGATGTATTGTATACAAGAATGGAGATAGTAGACTATGAGATCAAATCAGAATCTATGCCTGACCGCGTTAGTGGTACTGACCTGAACGATAATAGTGTGGCGGGAGAAGCTCAAAGTTCTTCTCGGCAGACTTCTACTTTTATGAAAACTTGCAGCGGCGTAGACGGGGTATCATCGATTGAAATTCGTCGTGATCCCGCTTTCTCGTCTGATGCGTCCAAAGATTTGGTAACCGAGGTGCAAAACTCGTCGTCGTCACAGAACTGGAGATATTCCATGCCTTCGACGTGATCATTCAAGTCGTAACATGGCTCGTACACCGACCCTGTGGAGCAGCATGATTTGATGGCCTTTTGGGCTTCGATATCCTGACTTGCACAGGCAGAGTTCCGAGCATTCCCCGAATGTTGAATGACCTGGGTTCGGCTGCTGACGCGTTTTGATGAGGCCGCGGTGACTGCACAAGCGAGGAGGGCAACGAGGGGCAGTGTGCAGAAATCAATGATGATGAGTGGTTTCGGGGTCGACGTGAATACAGAACGAGGATCCTGCGGATGGAGGACATCCAATATGATAGTTGACGACACAACCAGCCAGCATTCGATGGTCATCCGTAAGTCGGACGAGGTCACAGGTGTAGAACGGCTGTTTCGATAGTGAGAGAGCACGATTTGGAATGATCGCCACACAAGGATGAGACGAAGATAGGCCTCTGGTTTGTCTGGTGTGGCACTTATCCACCATATGGCTGAAGCAGCGGTAAAGGGAGGGAGTAGCGCGTATGGAACGAACGAAAAGTTCATAGCGGTGGTGTGGGCGGGGGGGGAGTTGCAAAATCCAAAAGCTCTTGATCTCATGCTGCCCTTATATGCTCACAAGGTTTCCCATACAGAAGCCAAAAGCTCTGTCAACATAATAAGGCCGATTATGTATTTGAATCCCCAAAGGGAGGGCCCCAGAGATCGGGACCTCAGGGAGCCCCCGCAATAGATCGGCTACGTGACAACCAGGAGCGAACGGCTCCTTCACTTGCACTATTTGTAGAGGCCGGTGTACAGAGGCAAGTTGATTTACCATACACCGAGCTCGTCGACGAA
>WNFI01670095.1_pt1 | contig 11053 bp, 14 predicted proteins | sample 5400471 | NCBI WGS metagenome assembly WNFI01 (sample SAMN13153348, study PRJNA577476) | soil metagenome | isolation source: 100 cm saprolite on Douglas fir-dominated hillslope | place: USA:California | collected 2013-09-17 | reverse complement strand
GAGCGACAAGTTGTCGAACATCTTCCTCAGCATGGCAAATATAGGGCCCCTCGGCAGTGACCCACCGATACCCTTGGACGACTAAATCGTTGTAGTGGTGGGCGAGGGCCGTAGTTGTCAGACTAAGGCTGATCGCAGTCATAACGGAGATCGCTAATTTCATCATAAGACGTAGTCAGTTGTTTGCATTCGCTTCCCGAATGCATGTACTCGGGTTACTTTGTATTTCTCGCGGTTCGTAATAGAACACATTGCGTGCCAATCTTCGGTCATTCACGCCTGTGCGAGCTCTCATCAGGTACTTATGCATTGAAGACGCTCCATCGGCGGATCCGTGCGAGATTTCGGACTTACGGATTTCCGTGCGGCCAAGTCCGAGCTTTCGATTTTGAGGGATCTGGCTTCCTCTTTCTACGACTTCGAATTACGCGGCCTATGCTCGATTCGTATTCTCGTCTCCAACGCCCGAAACGAACCGCCTCTTTGGCGAGGATCAGGCGCACAGCGCAACACCACGCGAGTGCGAGCACAATTCCGGCATCGGGGATTACAAGCAGGACCAGTCCAATCAAAGCCAGGATTAGATAGCCAAATAAACCATCTTCCAGAAATGACTTCGGTTTGCGGGTCCACATCCATCTGGCTCGAAAAAATTCGGCATGATCAACGTCGCTTAAGTCGCAATTGAGTGAGCGCAGCAGATCGCTTGGGGCTAACTCGGGAAATCTCCAGCGATTTATCGCATTGAAATCGTGAGAGCCACATCCCATCTGTCGAGAAAATTACCTATTGAGTGCCCGCTTGCGAAAACTGTTCGATACAACGCGGATGCATCAGCTGAGAGTTTTCAGACGGGAAATCAAATCAGCCTTACTGGTAAGACCGACCACTTGATCTTTCACTTCGCCGCCCTTGAAGAAAAGGAGGGTCGGAACATTGCGAATCCCAAACCCGCTGGTAAGATTCGGACTTTTGTCCACATCGACTTTCGCTATTTTGACAACGTCACCCTGTTCTTGCGCGATCTCATCCAATACTCGCGCGATCATACGGCAAGGGCCGCACCAGGCAGCCGAGAAATCGACTAAAATCGGTACCGGAGATTCGCCGATCGTCTGATCAAAGTTCGATTCGTTCAAGCGTATTACCGATGCATCTTGGCTGCTGCCGGCAATTGCGACTGCTACATTCTTTGCAAGTTTGCTGTTCATAGAAGCCTTCGTTTTGTTAGTGGTTTTTAACACATTGCGTGCCAACCGTTCATTGTTAACTGCTTGTGTCCGTCCATCAGGCGATCAGATGGCCGTATGAGATTTCGGAACCTACGGATTTCCGTTCGTCCGAGTCCCAACGGTCGAGTAACCATCCAGGGCAGGCATGATTGCGGTGCCTGGGCTCGGGATAAGGCCCGATCAAGTCTGAAAGTTTCATTGCTATTTAAACTCCTTTCAACCCCAATTTAGATACGGATTCGTGTGGCCTCCAGGACTATTATACCACGATTTGCGCCACCTCGAATTTCTGCCTATGTTGACGCAAGGAGGACTAATGCATGAACGACAGAAAACGAACCGCTGAGAACGGCGGTGCCGCTGTGTTCTCGGTTCGGCTCTCAGCGGTTTGTTTCGTGTCGTTAATTTTCCGTTTCAGCTTGAGAGAACGGCAAGAATTAGAGCTAGCGCAAATCGTGGGATAATTGGCCTGGAGGCCAAGCTGATCCGAGTCTAAATTGGGTCAAAAGTAGGTAGATTGCAATGAAGCTTTCAAACTTGATCAGCAAGTTTCACCAGACCTTCGCTCGCGTTTTCTTGGCGTTTAGTGTGTTTGATTCTCTTTTTCCACATCATGCCACCAAGCTGAAGCAGAATCATCAAGTGAACTTAAAAAACAGTGAGCCAACGCAAAGCACGAATGACGCTGCGCAGGCGCGATTCGAGGTGCTGGAAACTGGGGTGATGGAGTGTTGGAGTCTCGGACCGAATTATACCTGGTGCCGCCCTAATCACGTGCGGCATTAGACGCCACTTCAATCCAAGGTGGGAAGTTCTTAGCCAGTCAATTACAAACGTAGTCTGTTGATTTCAGCGTTCAGCCAGGCCCAGCCGCTAAGCCGCTCTTCCAGCCTCTGCGGTAAGGGAGCTAAACTGAACCGGCGATCGGACCGGAGTTCTCCCAGCCAAACGGAAGCGTTCGCGGTATTCGCTGGGTGTAATCCCGATTGATCGGAGAAAAGCTCGGCGCATCAATTCAGCGCTGCTAAAACCGCACGCGCTAGCAATCTCTTCCAGATTCTCCCATGAATCTTCAAGCAACTGGCGCGCAGCTTCAATTCTGAGTTGCTCGATATAATCGTGCAGACATTGATCGAGACGATGATGACAGGGAACGTCGTGCTCCTTACCGCCTTTTTCGTGTAAACGCACCCAACGGCGGCGCCCCTGGATCATTGGCCGGTTTCTTAGAAATGGGGATGCTCAACTGGAGACTCGCAGCGACCACCTCAGCGTTCAGGGCGAACGCTATCAAATGGCGTAACTGATTCCGCCCGTAGTTTTCAGGGCGTTGTGTATCAGTATCGGAATATCTATTTGAACCTACCGGTTCACGGCCTAGTCCTGCCGATCCGAACAACCGCTGAACCTCTGTACGTCAAAATGCGTACAGACGGCATTTCCCGTGGCTGTTACCATGAGGAAATGAGCTCGCGCCCTCAAGCAGTGACTATGTCGCTAGACACCGAGCGCGTAGCCGCGTTCTGAAAGGAGAACCCGAATGCGCAATTAATTCCCGTGCTGCTCGCTTTCACTCAGCGCCCTATAAAAAATCCCTTGCTCCGATTAGTCATCATTGTGGAGTAGCAAAGTTTGCGCCGTGGGACATTTATCACATTCAACCTTGACTCACGACCCAGATTTTGAGTGTGGCTGTTGATCGGTTTTGCAAGTGAGCTTCGTTGGCGTATGCCAGTAGAAGCTGGGAGGTGCACAAATGCGGACTACCATTCCGGGAATTATCGCCCTGCTTCTAACGACGGCGATCGCTGTGTCCGCAGTGGACTTCATCCCCGGAACCCCACTTACCCAGTTGGTGACGAATCGCTTTGGTAAACTGTCCCTTGCCGAAGAGAGACTAATAGACGCGGCTGCAAACGGTGAAACAGCCGATTGTACGGGCCTGTCCGGAGACGATAAGAATATCAGAGGCGATTTGCTTTCATGGCTTTGCACAAATCCGCAAGCCACTGCGCAATTAACCTATCATGGCGTTGGGGTGGTGGGTGCTGTGATCGAGAAGGAGTTTAACCTGGAGTGGGCAAAGATTGAATTTCCTATCCGGGCTTGGAATTGTGTCTTTAGGGATGCATTTAATCTGAATAATAGTCATATGAGCTTCCTGAGTTTGGCAGGAAATTCTGTAAAAGAGCTGGACGCGAACACTGCTCACTTTGAAGGCAGCGTCCATTTGCGCAACGGTTTCAAAGCCGAGGGAGGAGTGAATTTGGAAAGTGCAAAAATCGACGGAAGTCTCGACTGTAGCGGCGGCCAGTTCATCGGGAGTGACAAGGTGCTTGCCCTCAATGCTAACGGTGCCGAAGCTAAGGGTCACGTGCTTTTGAACGAAGGTTTCAAAGCCGAGGGAGGAGTGAATCTCGGAGCCGCACAAATCGACCGAAATCTCGACTGTAGCGGCGGCCAGTTCGTCGGGAGTGACAAGGTGCTTGCTCTTAATGCTAACGGTGCCGAAGTCAAGGGCCACGTGTTTTTGAGGAATGGCTTCAAAGCCGTCGGGGGTGTGGATCTTGTAACCGCAAGAATCGATGGGAATCTTGAATGCGGTGGTGGTCGGTTTTTTGGCACAGGCGAAAATCTGGCGCTTAATGCTAACAGTGTTGAAGTTAAGGGAATCGTCTTGTTGAATAACGGCTTCAAAGCAGAGGGAGGCGTGGATCTCACAAGTGCTGCGATCGAAGGAAATTTCGAATGCAATGGCGGCCAGTTCATAGGGAATGACAAGGCGGTTGCCCTTAGCGGGAACGGTGCCGAAGTCAAGCATAACGTCTTTTTGAGGGATGGCTTCAAAGCCGAAGGAGGCGTGAATCTCCAAGGGGCAAAAATCCATGGAACTCTCGAGTGCGGTGGTGGTCAGTTCATCGGTAAAGACAAGGTTCCGGCCTTTGACGCTCGTGCCGTAGGGATCGACGGAAATCTCGACTGTAGCGGGACCCAGTTCGTCGGCAGTGACAAGATGCTTGCCCTGAATGGCAACGATGCTGAAGTTAAGGGCTACGTCTTTTTGAAGAATGGCTTCAAAGCCGTGGGAGGCGTGGATCTTGGAGGCGCAAGAATCGATGGGGATCTTGATTGCGGTGGTGGTCAGTTCATCAGCAATGGCGAGACCTCGGCTCTCAATGCAAACGGCGCTAAGATCGAAGGGGTTGCTATTTTTAACGAGGGATTCGCAGCGGAGGGAAAAGTAGATATTGTCGCGGCTCAAGCCAACGGGGGTCTTGTATGGGCCGACGTTAGCTCGCCAGGGAAGGCGACCCTCGACCTGCGGCTGACTAAGGTGGGGACGCTACTTAATCCTCAAAATAGCTGGCTGAACCAAAATTGTCTGCGCCTGGACGGCTTCATCTACGATCAGATCGCCGATGGATCTCCTCCAAGCGCGGAAATTCAGCTTGGCTGGCTTAAGCGGCAACCCCAAGATCGGTTCTTATCTCAACCGTTTGAGCAATTAGCCGACGTCTTGCGCAAAATGGGACTTGAAGACGATGCACGAGCTGTGATGATCGCGAAAAACGAGGAGCATGCACGCTATGTTCAGTGGCGCCCCGAATGGTTGTGGTATGGGCTCTTCGGACAACTCATTGGTTACGGCTACAGTCCTTGGCGTGCTTTTGCAATTAGCTTGATCGTGATCGGAATTGGCTGGTGGCTATTCCGACGCGGCTATCGTCGTGGTCTTATTACGCCGACGGGGGATGCGAAATATACTATTGAAAAAGATGGAGCACGTCCCTCTTCGGATGACTATCCAAAATTCAACGCATTCGTTTACTCGCTAGAGAACTTTGTTCCGATAGTTAGACTAGGTATAGGCGAGCACTGGACGCCAAACGCAAACCGTCTCGCTTCTGCGAGTGGAGTTAAATTACGCTTTCCACCAAAGACGGGAGGCTGGCTTCGCGGTTACCTTTGGTTTCACATCATCTCTGGATGGGTTCTTACGACTCTTTGGGTGGGCGGCATAACTGGCCTAGTGAAGACCTAAATACGCGCGTTCCTGCAGCGGCACAGCTCGACCGGTACAGGGTAGCTGATTTCTAATCAGCTGGGATTCGCAAGCGAAGCGGCCTCTGCCCCTGGTTTTGTCACCAAATCGGTTATCGCGAACGCATTTTTGCTCTGTCCGCGCACTGCTTCCAGTAGGGAGGTCTTCATGATCGTGTGTGGTGAGATTCGGCACGAGCACAGAGCGTTTTTCTGGATGCCGATCTATCCCTCGATCAAGGCACCCTCAAAGATCGAATCAAAGCCTGCGCGATCGGGCCGCCAGAGACACCATCGCGCTTCCCCTCCTTCCTCAATTGGCAGGTGAATCAGTAAATGCGTTCTACCTTCCTCGTCTTCGACCTGATAGGTAGGAACGCCGGTTTTGAGCTCAAGTGCAACGCCCGAGGTTGCATCCATCCAAAATTTGATGACCGTGAAGAAGCGGTCGGGCTTGTCGTCCGAGAAAAGAGTTAGTCGAGTTCCGGCAGGTAAAGGTTCGCCAAAGGCGACGGGGCGCATCCGAATGATTTTGTGACCGAATGCCAGTTTCTATCAATAAGCACTTACGCGTATTGACTTCGGTTACTCGAAGTTAGGGTCGGGCAGCTTGCTCTACCGTTAATTAACTCCTGCGCGGTTCGGCTATTTGATCGGCTAGCCAGTTTCTACTCTCTTAATGCTTCGAGAATAGGCTATTGAGTCTGAGCGCTGCCGGGCGGCGAAATCCGTACTTTTGCGGAATCCGGCTAGTTTTCTCTGACTTCAAGATCGATTCTCCAATTGTCCGCACGTCTGGGTCTAGTGGCTGCGGCTAATACAAAAACGCATGGTAACCATGAACTGGATCATCGCCGGAGGCATTTGGATCTATTGTGTTTTGTTCGCAGGGGCGTTCTTCATCACGTCTAACACGCACGCTCGCCACCGGACCAGACGGGTCAGGAAATGCGGCAACGAGCACTGGAGAAAGAATTAAGCAACACGCCCATAAAATGGCGCTGGATTTGATTCCGAGGCCTCGACACAACGGGTTAACCCTACCGGCTCGTTAATCCGATTCTGGGAGCGAAAAAAGTGATCTGAACTCGAGCGAACTAGCATCAACCAGCATAAAGGTTCCTGGGCCACCCCCGGGAAAGCCGGCTAGCTGCCATTGGTTGAACATGACTTCAGTGCCGTCAAAGAGGTAGGTGAACTCTTTTCTGCCGGGTCGTCGCCGAGTTTGGGCGCGCGGAAGTGGGGCATCTTCTCTGGCCGGTTACTTTTTAGTCACCGCGAAGCGGCGGTCGAATTAAAGCCCTTGGTCAATGCAACGGATAGTGAAGCTTTCTTGGCGGCCGGAACAGTATGCGGAAAAAGGGCTGGAACGAACGATTGGCCGGCCGATAGAGTGCCCAATGGCGCGAAGAGCCAGACGCTGGCAGCACATGGCTAGTTACACAGGATTTAAATCCCACTCGGCCGATTGACCTGTCCCTAGCGGCGCCTTCCGAATTCAGTTCGGCTCGTACGTAATTTGACGTATAGACGGCGCGAGAGAAATAGTGTCTGTTTTCTCAGAAGGTTTATTCGTCCGATTTCCTACTCCCCTCAGACGCTGATGTTTCTGGTGTCGCTCGGTGCAGGTTGTCGCTCGGTTACGGATGGTAACGGGCGTCTGAAAACGTGCCGTTACGTAGTCCTGATATCTTGAGGAGTATTATGGTGACCAAAAAGGTAAAGTCTGAACATACAGCGGAGGATTCAAAGCGCTCGCTGGATCCTCCTTCTGCTGGCGCGGATGTTTCAAAAGAGGGCGACTCCGTCGTCCATTTTGGGCCTGTGCCAGGTCTGTCTACGCGTGTTTCACAACCGGTAGCGGCTGGCGCCGAAGCTAAAGTAGATGTTTCAAAAGAGGGCGACCCCGTCGTCCATTTTGGGCCTGTGCTAGGTCTGTCTACGCGTGTTCCACAACCGGTAGCGGCTGGCGCCGAAGCTAAAGTAGATGTTTCAAAAAAGGGCGACCCCATCGTCCATTTTGGGCCTGTGCCAGGTCTGTCTACGCGTGTTTCACAACCGGTAGCGGCTGGCGCCGAAGCCAAAGTAGATGTTTCAAAAAAGGGCGACCCCGTCGTCCATTTTGGGCCTGTGCCAGGTCTGTCTACGCGTGTTTCACAACCGGTAGCGGCTGGCGCCGAAGCTAAAGTAGATGTTTCAAAAAAGGGCGACCCCGTCGTCCATTTTGGGCCTGTGCGATAAACAATTAGAGTACTAAATATTTCAAGAGGAGATCAACTTATGGCAAGTTTTCTAGTGCCAGAAGTAGTAGTTTACTGGGATATAAATTTTGGTGGCGAGTCGTGGCGTACAAATTTAAACTATTCGTACGTTGGCGATCATTGGAACGATCAAATCTCATCGATTATCGTTGTGTCAGGAACTTGGCAATTTTGGAGGGACGCCGGGTTTAGCGGTGTAGGTGACAGCCCTTGGATTCTCACGCCCGGATACTATCCCTGGGTCGAAGCTGTGGGTATACCTAACGACACGATCTCATCTTTTGCAGTACAGTCTTGGGGTCCGTGATCTAGTGGCGCCACGAGCCTGATCCAGCAAGGCGGTTGTCTTCAGCGCAGTTGGAAGTGTGAACCGGCGCCGCGGCGAAGGGTATCTCTTTTGCCGAAATCGCTCTAAGAGGCATCCTGACAGCATTTGGGCCGCCTCCAAATGCTGTAGCGTACGGATCCCAAGAGTCAAAACGGGAATTGACGAAGGCATTGCTCCAAGCCGCACGGATCGCGCGATGAGTCGTTCGACGAAGACTTCTTCGCCGGCGTGATGGTATCGATCGCGAGTATTACCGGCGCGACCGAAAGGAGAACGGGTAGGATCAGCAAGGTGAAGCGGTCACTATCCGTCATCACCGACACAAGGTCGGGCCGCAGGTGCGGAGTGGTGGATTCAAAACCCGCCATCGCCGCTTCGTGTTTCTCCGGCGCAAATGACCGTAGGTCTTCATGGCTAGAACTCCGCCGTCTTTGTGGCCTAGCCAGAGATCAGGCGATCATGGGGAGAACTCAAGAAACGGAAATTTATGCACGTTAAGACTGGGCCTTTTGTATACTTCGGAATCGAAGTGGCCGAAAACGTCCTGTAGCGACTCTTTTGTTGGCGTGCCAAACGTAGTCTCCGGTCAAATTAATATGCTCCCAGTCCAGCGGTGACAGATGTTTTAGCAGAATATCGTCGACCGGCTGTTGCTGCCGCAGAGCCAAAATCGCACGCTCAAGGTACATTGTGTTCCACAGAGCGATGGCGGCAACTGCCAAGTTCAAACCGCTGGCTCGATAATGTTGATTTTCGAAGGAACGATCGCGGATTTCGCCCAATCGATTGAAGGAAACCGCTCTCGCAAGGGCGTTGCGTGGCGGTGCATGTAAGTAAATAGCGACAAAATAGTAAAGAGAAAGCATCGCGGCGTCTAGGTTGGCAGGCACGTCATGCAACAAACTGATATAACACGCTGATTTTTAGCTAACACAGACGGGAGAAAGTATGGCTGCGTTTGTTCCACAATTTGTTCATGACACCCTCCTCAGGTTGGCAGAGGCCGCCTACCTACCAAATCCAGATCCCGCAACCGACCTACCGGCTGACTACGACGTGGTGGGCCAGATTACGGCGGACGAAGCGGCTGCTACGCAGTTAGCGGCGACGGCGCCGGTCCAGCACCGGCAGCTTTTGACGACGTTTGCTGCATCCGGTCGTGACTTTGGCTGGGTTGCTCAAAATGTAGTAGATGGTATCGCAATTGCTACCTTCCGCGGGACGCAATCGGTCGACGACTGGCTGCGCAATCTTGATTTTACTCTAGCTGCGTATCAGCCGGTTCCAAGCGTCGGCATGGTACATGCCGGATTCCAGTTATGTTACATGACGATCCGAAGCAGCCTTTTGGTGTTACTTGCCGAAGTTGCTCCGACCTGCCGCCGTCTAATCCTGACTGGACATAGCTTGGGGGCCGCCCTGAGCGAATTGGCCGCCCCTGATGTACTGCATAATCTCAACGCTCGTTGGCAGCCGGAAGTTCAGAATTTCGCCGGACCGCGGGTGGGTCAAGGTGACTTTGCTAATGTTTTCGACGCCCAAATCGACGTGTGCTTTCGGGTCGTCAATATCTGGGACCTCGTTCCGAACGTTCCTCCGTCGCTCGTTTTTGAACACGTTGGATTGGCGGTAACCATTGACGGAGGATTTACGCTCAACGAATTGGAGGCTCATAGCCTGGAGCAGAGTTACGGCCCCGGACTTCTCAAACTGATTCCCGCCGCGCCAGCGGCGCCCATGCGGATATTGGCCGTGCCGGCGGCTACCGCCTCCTTTCCCGACGTTCCGCTCATCGGCCGGGTTCCGTAGTTGAGGTCAGCTTAGGAAACGGAAATTTACGGACGTTTACGAATGTTACACGGGCTTCAAGCATTCTGGCGCGCCGGGCCGGAGCAACGTGCCGCCTGACTATTTTTCAGACAGCTACTTAGAAGAGCCCGGCGCTTCCGGATTTGATCACTCTGCGAAGCAACTCTGAAGCCAGCGAGTGCCAGTGACGGATCTGGAAGAGCTTATAGAGCCTAGTGCGCCCTGGGTTGGCGCGCCGTTTTTTTGGGGGCTGTTGGATCCTGCCGAAGGAAATCGGCTAAAGCCAGAGCAACATCAGCGCGGGGGCTACGCCGGCCGGACTCCCAATTTTGCAAAGAATCTAGGGTAACAGGAATACCGGTGTTGTTTAGTACCTTAACGGCATCAGATTGGCTGAAGCCGTTTTCTTCGCGCCAGTGTTTTAGGCTGATAATCAGTGGCAGAGGTTTCTGCGGCATGACGGTTTAATCATGCCGCAGAGGGCTAAATTTTGCTAGTTGATCGCGCGCGTTCTATTTGGTGGGTGGGGTTAGGCCGTAATGGGCTTTAGTCTCGGGCTCCTGAGACACAGCTCATGGCCTAGAAAATGAAAATCGAGACCGTCCTTGTCGGGGTAGAGCTCCAGCCGGAGTAGCACCCCAAGACGTCCGTTATCCACAAAGTAAGCGGTTACGGTGCCGGCTCCGACATAAGCCGAGGGCTGTACGCGCTCGCCGATACCTGGGACGCAGGACACGCCCGACCAACGAGCTTCTTTATGAAGCTTTGCGGGATCAGGCAGAAACCGGAAATATTGCATAGCGATTTTGGATCCAAGGTTTCGGGGGAGGGTTTGATCCGCTCCCCCGTTTGGATGAATCTTTATTGTGCTCCGCGGTTTCGAAGTACCTCGGCCATTTCCCAAAGGGCCTTGTTGAGTTTCATATCCTCATCGATGCCCTTGATTGCCCTGCTCTTGGGCATCCGGCTACCGTCCGGGCGACGGCGGGAATGGTCGCGCTGACCCCCGCGAATGATGTTTTCTTGGACACAGTTCAACATGATAAAAAGATCTTTGGCTCCGTCTCCATAACGTCTTGGATTAAGCAGCATGGAGGGACTTACCGGGGCTTTCGTGAGGTCTTCCCAGCGATAAGCCGCCGCGCCACTGGCCAGAGCTAGCTGTTCGGCATCGGTCAAAATGCGATCTTGAAAGAGCTGCACTTTGTTCATGATGTCAGGGACAGCAGAGAGGACTTTGAAAGAAGCTTCGATAACGGAGTCGGGATTGAACCCGGAATGTCTGATTGAGATCCGCTGGAAGGTGCCATCGGAAACAAATGTGGAGCTCCACATTTGTTTCCTTATGTTGAGTTGGCATAAATGTGGAGTTGATCGGTGTT
>WNFI01318516.1_pt1 | contig 11054 bp, 9 predicted proteins | sample 5400471 | NCBI WGS metagenome assembly WNFI01 (sample SAMN13153348, study PRJNA577476) | soil metagenome | isolation source: 100 cm saprolite on Douglas fir-dominated hillslope | place: USA:California | collected 2013-09-17 | reverse complement strand
ATCGACTCCGGCACCTCCACAAACGTGAAGCCGGCGTGGAGGAGGGCGGCGTACTCCGTGGCCCCCACCCCGTAGGCCAGCGCCCCCAGCGACCCCCCCATGCAGGTGTGGCTGTCCGTGGCCTGGATGAAGTCGCCGGGCTCGATGATCTTCTCGCGGGCGACGGTGTGGCAGATCCCGGGGGAGATCCCGTTTTGAGCGGAGTAGTCCTGCACGCCCGTCTTCGCCTGGAAGACGCGCTGCATGTCGCGTTGAACTTGGATCTTGGACGCGAAGGGGACCATCTTGGGCACCCCGTCGGCGTAGATCAAGTGGTCCTCGAAGACCGCGAACTTGGCGGGGTTGGCCAGGCGGTAATCGGCCCCGAACTCCTGCTCGAGGAAGTAGTGCACCTGGGCGGTCGTGAACTCGTGCGAGTAGCCCCCGTCCACCCGGACACAGACGGCATCCCCCGGCTGGACCCAGGCCGGGCCCTCCACCCCCAGCAGATGACGGGCCAGGATCTTCTCGCCCAGGGTCATGGGCCGGGGGCCCGTCTTCAGGGGGGGCAGCGAGACCTCCCCCCGGGAGTAGGCCCGGGTGAAGGGAAACAGACCGCCGTGCTCCACGATCTTCTGCGTGATCGGGTCGTACCCCTGGGCAAACTCCGCCCGCGGTATGGCCTCCCCCGCCTGCAGGCGGAGGAGCATGGCGTGGTCGCCCATGAGCACCCCCTGGGCGATGTTGTTGCGGGCGTGGATGGGGGCGAAGGAGGCGGCGATGGCGATCCGGATCCCCGACCACTTCTCGGCCTGGACCGCGGTCTCGCGCGAAGAGCCGACCCCCTTCCGGTAGCCGGAGACGATCACCTCGAAGTTGCCCGCCTTGAGCGAGCCCGCGGGGAAGAGGCGCTCCTTGCCGATCGTGATCCCCGCGTAGGCGTTGCCCGCGATGTCCTCCGGGCGGTAGTCGAAGCAGGCCCAGGCCGGGGTCATGGCGTCGGTGTTGACGTCGTCGAGGAGGTCGTCGACCTTGAGGTCGGTCATGCGCAGGTCCAGCTCCCCCCGCAGCTGGCGGCGGATCAGCCCGGGGTCCTTGGTGAGGAAGAGCACGCGCTTGCCGGGGGTCAGGGACACGGCCGGGCGGGCCTGCATAGAGTCGATATTAGCACCGGCGGGAGAGACGGCTCCTTAGCCGTGCAGCCGGCCCGTGATGGCCTCTCCCACCTCGCGCGTGCCCAGCCCCCCTCCGATGTCGGGGGTGGTCCGGTCGTTCTCCACCGCCCAGCGGACCGCGGCCTCGATGCGGTCCGCCTCCTCGCCCCAGCCCAGATGCTCGAGCATCAATCCCGCGGTCAGGATCGCTCCCATGGGGTTGGCCGCGTTCTTCCCCGCAAACCGGGGGGCGGACCCGTGGACGGGCTCGAAGAGGCTGATCCGCCCGGGATGGATGTTGCCGGAGGCGGCCATGCCCAGCCCGCCCTGGAGCCCGGCCGCGAGGTCGGTCACGATGTCCCCGAACATGTTGGAGGTCACGATCACCTGGAACTGGCCCGGCTCCCGGATCATCTGCAGGGTCAGGTTGTCCACGTAGAGGTGGGTGGCCTCGATCCCGGGGTTCTCGGCGGCCACCGCCTTGAAGACGCGTTGCCAGAGATCGTGGGCGTGGATGAGCACGTTCGACTTGTCCGCCATCAGCACTTTCTTGCGCCCCCGGGCCGCCGCGAAGGCGAACGCGTGGCGCACGATGCGCTCCACCCCCTTGCGGGTGTTGAGGTCGATCTCGGTGGCCACCTCGTCGGGGGTGTCCTTCTTGAAGTTCCCCCCCATCATCACGTAGAGGCCCTCGGTGTTCTCGCGGAAGACCACGAAGTCGACGTCCTCGCGACGGGCCCCTTTGAGCGGGCAGAGCTTCTCGTGGAAGAGGCGGACCGGTCGGTAGTTGACGTAGAGGTCCAGCTTGAAGCGCAGCCCCAGCAGGATGTCGGCGGCGTGCCGGTTGTCGGGCACCCGGGGGTCCCCCATCGCCCCCAGCAGGATGGCGTCGAAGCCCTCCTGCAGCATCTTGATGGTGCCCGGGGGCAGGGTCACGCCCGTCTTCAGGTACCTCTCCGCCCCCCAGTCGAACGGGGTCATGCGCAGGCTCTTGCCCGCGGCGTCCGCGACCGTGGTCAGAGCCTTGACCGCCTCCGCGATGACCTCGACCCCGATGCCGTCGCCGGGCACCACCGCGATGTGCAAGGGACCGGCGGCCAGGGCAACCTGCCTAGTTGGGGAAGGGGCTCATCACCCAGCCCAGGATCACGGTCGAGAGGACGAAGGCCGCGAAAGCGAGGAGCCCGAAGCGCAGGCGGCTGCGGGTGTCGTCCCGGAGCAGGGTGGCGAACACCGTGGACACGAGGAAGGAGAATACGAGGAGGATGAGGAAGTGGCTGGGCCTCAAGGCTTGCGCCCCACCGCGGTGTCGTGGGCGTCCAGGATGACGAGCACGTTCAGGAGCCCGCCCACGGCCGTGAAGGTGTTGCCGTACTCGTAGGTGACGGAGGTCACCTGGCCCGCCTCGAAGCCCAGGGCCCGGGCCACGAAGTAGGGGATGCCCACCGCCATCTGGGCCAGGCTGAAGAGCAGGGCGAGGGGGTCCTCGAATCCAAGGTGCAGCTGCAGGCCGGAGTCCATCGCCACCCCCAGGAGGAAGAGGGCCCCGATCGCGCCCATGAAGATGAGACCCTTGGCCCGCCGCCCCAGGTAGAGGTGGCCCGCCCCCGGTAGAAGCCAGGCGAAGAGGCACGCGGGCAACACACGCGCGCTCCCTCGGCTGTCCGTCTCCGCCCGGCTCTCGGCCACGCTCCACCCCCCCCGCCCCCCGACCGGGCGAAGCTCCGGATGTTACCGGCGGGCTCGGAGCGACGTCAAGGCCGATTGGGGGAGGTCCGCGCCCGGCGAAAATGGCCCCCTCCGTGCAAAGCAGAAGCGTCCCCTTTCCGGTCCGCGTTGAGGCCGCCATTGACGGCTGCCGCGCGCGCCCCTAAGATCTTCTGAGATCGGGAATATGAACATCCGCCGCCCCTTTCTCCCCCTCGCCGCCATCGTCGCCGCGCTGGTCTCGCTCTCCCCCGCCGCCGCCCAAGGCATCTTCCCGTTCGAGAAGATCCGGCCGGGCATGACGGGGACGGGGCGCACCGTCTTCGAGGGCAGCCGCATCGACGAGTTCAGCGTCCGCGTCCTCGGCGTGCTCGAGAACGCCCTCGGGCCTCGGCAGAGCGTGATCCTCGCCCGCCTGGAAGGGGGTCCCCTCGAGAAGACGGGGGTGATCGCGGGCATGAGCGGCAGCCCGGTGTTCATCGACGGCCAGCTGGTGGGGGCCGTCGCCTACAGCTTCCCGTTCGGGAAGGAGCCCATCGCCGGGATCACGCCCATCGGCGAGATGATCGAAGCCACCCGGATCGAGGCCCCCCGCGCCGCCTCCGCGCGGGCGGCTCCCCCCTGGGGCCCCGGCGGCCCCGCCTGGCCTTTGGACCGCGAAGCGGTCATGGCCGCCCTGCGTCGGCCGCTGCGGGCGTTCACCCCCGGCTCTTTTGCGGGCGAGCCCCTCCCCCCCGCTCTGGCGGGAGCGACGCTCGCGCCCCTCGCCCTTCCCCTCGCGTTTTCCGGGTTCGATCCCGCCACGTTCGAGTGGGCACGCGGGGTCTTCTCGGGGCTCGGCTTCGCCCCCGTGCTGGGGGCCAGCGCGGCCGGGGTCCCTCCCGACGCCCTTCCCGACCTCAAGCCGGGCGGAGCGCTGGCCGTCTCCCTCATCGAGGGCGACTTGGACCTCTCCGTGACCGGCACCATCACCCACATCGATGGCGGCCGGCTCTACGCCTTTGGCCACCCCTTCTACAACCTCGGCCCCACCCAGTTTCCCCTGCGGAAGGCCTACGTCTATTCCATCTTCCCGAGCCTGCAACAGTCGTGGAAGATCAGCGCCGCCCTGGAGCCGGTGGGTACCATGGATCAGGACCGAACCACCGCCATCGCGGGCCGCCTGGGGGCCGCTCCCCGCATGATCCCCGCGGAGGTGCGGCTCAGCACGAGCCGCGGCCAGGAGCGGCAGTTCTCGTTCCGGATCGTGGAGGACGAGCTCCTGAGCCCCGTTCTGACCTTCATGGCTCTGCTCTCCGTTCTTCAGGGAAACGAGCGGGCGTTCGGGACCTCGACCGTCCGGGTGAGCGGCCGCCTCGCTCTTTCCGGGGGGCGGGAGATCCGGGTGGAGGACCTCTTCGCCGCCGGCCAGCCCTCGGTCCAGGCTTCCGCGCTGGTGGCCGCCCCCTTGGCCTTCATCCTGGCCAACGACTTCCAAAAAGTGACGGTGGAGAAGCTGGATCTCTCTGTTTCGTCCTACGAAACGATTCAGAGCGCCACCCTGCAGCGGGCCTGGGTGGAACGCACGGGCCCCGTGCGGGCTGGCTCCGCGGTCCCCGTGAAGGTACAGCTGCGCACCTATCGCGGTGACACCCTCATCGAGACCATTCCCCTGACCATTCCCGCGACCGCCCCCGCCGGCCCCTACACCCTGCTCGTCTCGGACGCCCAGGCCCTGAACGTCCTCGAGCAGCGGGAGATGCGCCAGCCCTTCATACCCAAGGACCTCGACCAGCTCATCCGCGCCATCAACGGCCTGCGCCGCAGCAACCACCTCTACGCCCGGCTGCTGCGCCCGGTGGACGGAGCCATCGTGTCCGGCGAGTACCTGCCCTCTCTTCCCTCCTCCGTACTCGCGGTCCTGGGTGCGAGCGAGCAGGGCACGAGCCTGGTCCCCATTCGGACCGCCTCCGTCTGGGACTTCGAGCTCCCCGTCGACTACGCGGTCTCCGGCTCCCGCTTGATCTCCCTCGCCGTGGAGAGGTGAGGATCCGCCTTTCCCTGCGCCGCCCCCCTCCTGGAGGAACCATGCCCCGTGGCCCGGCCGTCGCCCTAGCTCTTCTCGCTCTGGCCCTGCCCTTGGCGGCGGCCCAGCCGCAGTTCTGGAGGATCGAGGGGGCTCGGGATTTCCTGGAGGGCGACACCAAGGGGCTTTCCGTCGACTCCGAGGGCCGGATGCGCCTGGCCCCGGCCGCGCGGCTCCTCCACGACCCCGAGGCTCCCAACGTGTGGTGCCTGGCCCACGACCCCAAGGGCACTCTGTACGCGGGCACCGGGAACGACGGCAAGGTTTTCAAGGTCGAGGCCGGCAAGGGGTCCCTCTTCTTCGACGCCGCGGAGCTCGAAGTCCACGCTCTGGCCGTGGGCCCGGACGGTCGGCTCTACGTGGGGACGGCGCCCAACGGAAAAGTCTACGCGGTGGAGCCCGGGGGCCGGGCCACAACCTTCTTCGATCCCCCGGACAAGTACATCTGGGCCCTGCTCTTCGACAAGGCGGGCAACCTGCTGGTGGCCACGGGATCGGACGGCAAGATCTACCGTGTGGACCCCAAGGGCAAGGCCCAGATCGTGCTCACCAGCCCGGACACCCACATCCTCTCCCTGGCTACGGACGACCGGGGCAACGTGTACGCGGGCAGCTCGCCCAGCGGGATCATCTACCGCCTGGACGCCGCTCTGAAGGTCTTCGTCGTCCACGACTCCGCCTACCGGGAGGTGAAGGCCCTCGACATCGGGACGGACGGCAGCCTGTACGCGGCGGTGGTGGACGGCAAACCGAAGGACGAGACGACCCGCCCGTCCGCTCCCAACCCGCCCGTCGTTCCGCAGGGGCCGACGGCAGAGGTCACGGTGACCGAGAGCTTCACCGTCCTTCCCCCGGCCGCGGGCCCCCCCGCGATCCCGCCGCGGGGGCCGGAAGGCCCCGCCCCCGGGACGGCCAAAGGCGCGGTGCTCCGCATCCTCCCCTCCGGGGAGGTGGACACGCTGTGGTCCTCCCCCGACGAGACCCCCCACTCCCTCGTGCGCTCGGGAGACGCCGTGCTTGTGGGCACCGGCAACAAGGGCAAGCTCTACCAGGTCAGGGACAACCGCACGTGGACAATGCTCATGGTCCTGCCCGCTGACCAGGTGACGGGCCTAGCCCGCGCAAGCGCCGGCGGGGTCCTCCTCGCCACCTCCAACCCCGGGCGGATCTATGCCGTGGACGGCACGCCCGCCGCAAAGGGGACGTTCACTTCCAAGGTCAAGGACACGGACACGGTCTCGGGTTGGGGACGGCTGCGCTGGGAGGCCAGCCAGCCCGGAGGGACGGAGATCGAGATCCAGGCCCGCAGCGGCAACACCGGCAGCCCCGACTCGACCTGGTCGGATTGGTCCGCCCCCTACCGCCACCGCGAGGGCGACCCCGTGACCAGCGAGCGGGCACGCTTCCTCCAGGTGCGCGCGGTCCTGACCGGCAAGGGCAGCGAGTCGCCGGTCCTGGAGTCGATCACGGTAGCCTACCTCCAGCGCAACCTCCGCCCCCAGGTCCAATCCATCACCGTTCATCCTCCGGGCGAGGTGTTCCAGAAGCCGATCTCGATCACGGGGGAGATGGAAGTGCTGGGCCTCGAGCCGGGGCAGGCTCCGGAGCGGGGCGCCGCCGCGGCCACCCGGGCCAGCTTGCCCCCCGTCACCAGCTACAGCCGCCGGCTCTACCAGAAGGGAATCCAGACCTTTTCCTGGAAGGCGGACGACCCGAACGGGGACACCCTCGTCTACGAGGTTCACTACCGCGCCGTGGGCGACGGGAAGTTCCGCCTCCTCCGCAAGGGCCTCACGGAACCCGTGCTGGCCTGGGACACCTCGACCGTCCCCAACGGCCGCTACGTCATCCGGGTCACGGCCTCGGACGCGCCCAGCAATCCGTCCGCCCTCGCCCTGGCCGGTGAGAAGGAGAGCACGCCTTTCGACGTGGACAACACCCCGCCCGTGGTGACCGCCACCCTCGTCCACCGCGGCGCCACCACCCGGATCCGGGTGGTGGCGAAAGACGACAGCAGCATCATCCGCAAGACCGAGTACTCCGTCGACGGCGGGCGCTGGGAGGAGGTCCACCCCACGGACGGGATCAACGACTCGCTCGAGGAGACGTACGAGATCACCCTCGACTCCCCGCCCGGCCCCGGACCCCACGTGGTGGTGGTGCGGGCCTACGACCTGCTCGGCAACTCGGCCACGGCCCGGGTGGACGTGCCCTGAACCTGCTCCTCGTCCGGGCGGGGGGACTGGGGGATGTCCTCCTGCTGCGCCGGGCGCTCGCGGCATTGCAGCGGGCCGGCCACCAGGTCGCGCTTCTCGCCCCCAACCGGGCGGGAGCCGCCCTCCGAGGAAAGGGGGTGGGCGAGGTCCCGGAGCTGTTCGACTGGGAGGGCGCCGAGGTGGCCGCGCTCCTCGCCGGCGAGGCCCCGCGGGGAGATCCTCTGCAGGAACACCTGCGCGGCTGCCAAGGTGTCCTGGCCTATACGCGCAGCGCCCCCCTCATCGAGAGCCTGCAGCACCGGGTGCCCCGGGTCGTCGTCCACGACCCCGACCCGCGCTCCGTACACGCCTCGCGCTGGCTCGCCGACCCCGTGCGGGCGTGGGGGGGCGACCCCGATCCGCTGCCGCCCCCTCTCACCCCCAACCCTCAAGAACAGGACGCCGCGGCCGCGTTCTGCGGAGCACTTCCCCGCGGCTTCCTCGCCCTCCACCCCGGAAGCGGGGCTCCCGCCAAGACCTGGCCTGCCGAACGCTTCCAGGCCCTCGCCGCGGCGCTCTCTCCCGACCAGCCGTGGCTCCTCGTGCGCGGCCCCGCGGAGCCGGCCGTCCCCCCTCCGCGGGGAGCGGTGGTCGCCTCCGAGTTGCCCCTCCGCATCCTGGGGGCGGTGCTGGCGAGGGCGGGCCTCTACGTGGGGAACGACTCGGGCGTGAGCCACCTGGCCGCGGCCGCGGGCGCGCCTACCCTGGCCCTGTTCGGGCCCACCGCGCCCGAGGTCTGGTCGCCTCTCGGCTCCCGCGTGGTGACCCTGCGGGCACCGGGGGGGGCGATGAGCGAGATCTCGGTGGACGAGGTGGCCGCGAAGGCCGCCCCTCTCAGGTGAGGGGCGCCCAGACGTCGAGCCGGCTGATGAGGCGGTAGACGCTCACCGCCACCGGGCGGCCGTGCAGGCGAACCGGCTCGAACCGCTCGCGACGCAGCGCATCCACCACCGGACGTGCGCGCTCGGAGTCGCCCCCCAAGAGGGTGACCATGGACACGCTGCCGTCCCGCGCCACCACCGTCTCCAGGAACAGCGTCCCCTCGTTCATCCCCGCCAGTACGCTCTCGGGCACGCTACCCCCCTCGCGCGTGTGCGGAAGGCTCACCTCCGCGGAGGGGAACAGCGGGTTGCTCTCCGTTCCGTGGGCGGAGACCCGCGGATCCCAGACCTCGCCCAGAACCCGGACCGAGGCGGGGGGCAAGGGCCCCGCATCTTCATTGAGAAGGAGGACGGTGGCCAGCACGGCGAGCAGGACGAGGGCGGCCGGAACCAGGCTGGGCAGGAAGAGCGGACGCGCGGCCGAAAAGGACCGGAACAGCAGGGCCAGGCCGGGGCCACGGCTCTCCACTTCCAGGCGGTCCAGCACCCGCGTGGCCACCGACTCGCGGCACGACAGGGTCGGAAGGTCGCTCACCAGCTGGGAGGCGGCGCGCAGGGCCTCCGCCCGCCCCCGGCAGACGGGACAGGCGGCGAGATGCACGTCGATGGCCCGCGCCGCCCCGGCGCCAAACTCGCCGTCCAAGTGGGCGGACAGCTCCCGTACCACCGGGCACCTCATGGCCATCCCCCCTCCCCCACGCGCTCGAGAAGGCTCCGCCGGAGGGCCTCCCGCGCCCGCGCCAGCCGGCTCTTCACCGTCCCCTCGGGCACGGAGAGGGTGGCCGCGATGGCCTCACAGGAGAGCCCCTCCACCTGGCGCAGGAGCAGGATGGCGCGGTGGTGGAAGGAGAGCGAGAGGAGCGCGGCTTGCACGAGCCGCGCGGTCTCCCGCTGCCTGACCTGCTCGTAGGGGCTCGCGCCGGCCTGCCCGGAAGCGGCCAGGCGCGCCTCCGCCCGGACCGTCAACTCCTCGAGCGGACGGGAACGATCCCGCCGGCGGCGGCGCCACCACCGCTGACGGTTGTGGCAGCGGTTGACCACGATCCGGTAGATCCAGGTCTTCAGGCTGCTCCGGCCCTCGAAGCGGTCCAGCGTGCGGTAGACCTGAAGAAAGACCTCCTGGGCGATGTCCCGCGCCTCCTCGGGATCGCCGGTCAGGCGGGCGGCCAGGTTGAAGACCATCCCTTCGTGCAGAGCCACCAGGCGCGCGAAGGCCTGAGCGTCCCCCTGCCGACATCGCTCGACGAGGGGGCCCTCCTGGACCGCTCCCCGCAGCGCCTCCAGCGACCCGAGCGACATCTCCCCCGTGGTCATCGCGGCTCCGCTCGTTGTCGACTTGGACACCACTCCTGCCCCCGTGGTTCCCCATCGATCTTACCCCGGGCGCCGGGCATTATTCCCCCCCGGAGGTTCGGCCCCCTCCCCCAACCGACCCCGGGCGACCAGAGCGGCGGCGGTGGCCAGCCCCGCGCCCAGGGCCAGGACGGTCAGGCCGGCCGCCGTTGTCCAGTCCGCGAAGCGCTGCGGGAGGAGGGCCGCGTGCAGGGCCCCCCCGAAGTCGAATCCCCTCCCGGCCCGGCGGCTGGCCAGGCCCCCCACCACTCCCACCGCGAGCAAGCCCAGCGCCGCCCCCGCGAGCGCTCCCCAGAGGGCGCGCCGCAGCAGGGTAGCGCGGGAGGGGGGCGCGCCGGGCTCCCGCACCGCCACCTGGAATTCGGGCTCGCGAACCCCCCAGGGAACGAACCGGGCGAGGAGGACCAGGCCCGGGATGCCCATGAAGACGGAGAACACGAAAAAGTCCCGCCAGCCGATGGCGTCCGCCAGCACCCCCGCCACGGGGCCGCAGACGATCCGGGGCAGCGTGAAGAGGCTCGACAAGAGAGCGTACTGGGTGGCGGAGAAGCGCTTCTGGGTCAAGCGCAGGAGAAGCACGCCGAAGGCCCCCGCGGCCATCCCGCTCGTGCCCAGCTCCAGGGCCTGCGCCCCGTACATGAGGGGCCGGTTCACGCCCACCTCGGCCACCGCCGCGTATCCGAGGTTGGCGAAGACCTGCAGGAAGCCGAAGACCCAGAGCGCCCGGCCCAGGCCCAGGGTCTGGCTGAGCACACCGCCGAGGACCGTCCCCGCCACCGCCGCCGTTTGACCGATGGTGGCGGTGGCCACGCCGACGTCGAAGTCCCGATACCCCGCCTGCACGAGGAAGGGGCGGATCAAGGCCTGGCTGAGGTTGTCGCTGAGCTTGTAGAGGACCACGAAGGCCAGGATCTCGAGCGCGCGGTGCTGGGCCAGGAAGCCCACGAGCGGCCCCCACACCGCCTCCCGCAGCGTACGCGGGGCGCCGGGAACGACTTCCGGCTCGGGGGCGAACCAGGTCACGAGCATGAAGGGCACGTAGGCGAGGGCGAGGAGCGCGTTCACGAGCGCCCAGGACGTCTCGGCGGCGAGGGTGATGGAGACGCCCCCGGAGACGAGCATGGCCGCCCGGTAGAGGGCCACCCGCGCCCCCACCGCGATGCCGTGCTCCTCGGGGCGCAGCACCTCCACCGCGTAGGCGTCGATGGCGATGTCCTGCGTGGCGGAGGCAAAGGCGATGGCCAGGGCCAGCGACCCGATCACCCACACCGCCCGCGGTTGGCCCGAGGCCGCGGACAGTCCGAGGCCAAGGGCGATGAGCGCCACCTGGCTCACGAGGATCCATCCCCGCTTGCGACCGAGGAACGGGAGCGGGTAAGCATCCATGGAAGGCGACCACAGCAGCTTGAAGCTCCAGGGGGCCTGGGCCAGGCTGAACAAACCGATGACCTTGATGTCCACCCCCGCCCGAGCCATCCAGGCGGGGATCCCGATCCAGACCAGGCCCAGGGGCAAACCCGAAGAAAAGGAGAGGAGGACGACGGAGAGGAGCCGCCAGCTTCCGGCGACGGCGCGGAGGCTCTGCCAGGTGGTGGGCTTGCTCGAGTTCATCCCGGGAGGCAGCCTCCCTCCGCGAGCATAACATCAGGGCCCGCGGGTC
>WNFI01396359.1_pt1 | contig 11055 bp, 8 predicted proteins | sample 5400471 | NCBI WGS metagenome assembly WNFI01 (sample SAMN13153348, study PRJNA577476) | soil metagenome | isolation source: 100 cm saprolite on Douglas fir-dominated hillslope | place: USA:California | collected 2013-09-17 | reverse complement strand
GCGGCAACAGCCCGGTCCCAGTTCCGCATGATCGCGATCAGGTCGGTCGACAGGCGCAGGAAACGGGGCCAGTCGGCTTCCGGCAGGCCAAGGATCCGGGAGATCACCCGGACCGGGAACGGGAACGTCAGCTGCTCGATGAGGTCGGCCTGCCCGTCTGGCGCCAAAGCGCTGATCAGCTCGTTGACCGTGGCGCCGATGACCTTGTCACTCCACTGGTCCAGCACGCGGGCGCGGAATGCCTTGGCGACCAGGGCGCGGTGGCGCTGATGTTCAGGCGAATCCATCTGCAAGATGGTCCGGCCCATGACCTGCCCCATGCTGCTCTCATAGACGGTCGAGGAGAACCGCAGGTTGTCGGTGAGCACCCGCTGCACGTACTCATGGCTGAAGACGGTGAACAGCAGAGGCAGCTGCGGCGCCTTCGCGTCGTTCAGCAGCTGGCCCGTCTGTTGCTCGAGGCTGACTTGCAGGACCGGGGTGGTCTCCCGGAGGTCCGCCAGCATCGGATACGGGTCGCGAACGTCGCCGGCCAGCTCGGAGAACTGCCGCATCGGATCATAGGCGGGGACGGGGGAATCTTCGCGCTCGGATACAGCGGCCATCGCTGCGCCTCCAGGGTCGTGACATACCGATATCCGTCATAAACGGCATGCCGTCACGGTACGTCGGCCCGCATCGGATGTGAACCGGCGCGCGCGCCGGATGCGGGTTCTGGCTGGCGCAGCAGGCCTAGGCCGGTACCTCGGAACGGTCCGCGGCCCAGAGCGTGTGGTAGGAGCCGTCCCGGTCCACGCGACGGTATGTGTGGGCGCCGAAGTTGTCGCGCAGGCCCTGGATCAGCGCGGCGGGCAGCCGGTCGCGGCGCAGCCCGTCGTAATAGGCCAGCGACGAGGAGAACGCCGGGCTGGGCACGCCCACGCGGGCCGCGTCCGCCACCACCCGGCGCCAGCTGTCGACACCCTCCGACACGGCGCGGGCGAAGTACGGCGCGACCAGCAGGCTTGGCAGGCCCGGGTCATCGTCGTACGCCTCGCGGATGCGGTCGAGGAACCGGGCCCGGATGATGCACCCGCCCCTCCAGATGGTGGCCATCGCGCCGCGGTCGATGTTCCAGCCGTACTCGTCGCTGCCGGCCTGGATATGGTCGAAGCCCTGCGCGTACGCGACGACCTTGGACGCGTACAGGGCCTTGCGCACGTCCTCGATGAACCCTGCCCGGTCATCGACCTGCCACGAATTGAGGTCGCTGGTGAACGTGCGGCGCGCCGCGGCGCGCTGGTCGGCGTGCCCGGACAGCGAGCGGGCGAAGGTCGCCTCGGCGATCCCGGTGATCGGGATGCCGAGATCGAGCGCGCTCTGCACGGTCCAGCGCCCGGTGCCCTTCTGCTCGGCCTCATCGAGGACGATGTCGACGAACGGCCGGCCCGTTTCGGCGTCGACGTGGGCTAGCACGTCGGCCGTTATCTCGATCAGGAACGACTCGAGGTCACCCTCGTTCCAGGTGCGGAAGACGTCGGCCAGCTCGGCCGGGCTGGCCCCGGTGCCCGCCCGGAGCAGGTCGTACGCCTCGGCGATCAGCTGCATGTCGGCGTACTCGATGCCGTTGTGCACCATCTTGACGAAGTGCCCGGCGCCGTCCGGGCCGACGTGCACGCAGCACGGAGTGCCGTCGACCTGCGCCGCGATGGACTCGAAGATGGGGCCGAGCGTCTGGTAGGACTCGGCGGAGCCGCCGGGCATGATGCTCGGCCCGTACAGCGCGCCTTCCTCGCCCCCGGACACGCCGGAGCCGACGAAGTGCAGCCCGCGCGCGTGCAGTTCCCGCTCGCGGCGGCGGGTGTCGGTGTAGTGGGCGTTGCCGCAGTCGATGACGATGTCGCCCTCGTCCAGCAGCGGGACCAGCTCCCCGATCACCGCGTCGGTGGGCTCGCCGGCCTGGACCATGATGATCATCGCGCGGGGCCGTTCGAGAGAGGCGACGAAGGCCCCGACCGACTCCGCGGGCACGAACGATCCCTCGTTCCCGTGCTCGGCGACCAGGCTGCGGGTGCGCGCGAACGTGCGGTTGTGCAGCGCGACGCGGTACCCGTGCCGGGCCAGGTTGCGGGCGAGGTTGCGGCCCATCACGGCTAGCCCGGTGACGCCGATCTGCGCGGCTGCGTGGTTCTCGCTCATCAGCACTCCGTCCATGTGTCATCATCGGCAGCGCGCCGTCGTCGTGGAGAGCCTGGTGGCTAGGCGGTGCGGATCAGGTCGGTCTGGGCTTCCTCGACGACACGCTGCAGGTGCAGTCCGCGCTGCACGTCGAGGTCGGGCGGTGCCCCCCGCTCAACGGCCTGCGCGAACTCGGCGAACATCGTGGGGAACGCGTCCTGTCCGGCCGCCGCCTCGCACTCGATCTCCGCGGAGCCGCCGCCGCCGAAGACCTCGACGTAGGCGCGCGCCGACTCCACCCGGGCGGCCGCCGTCAGCGAGGCCTCGCTGAAGCGCCCCTCCGCGTGCTCCAGCATGAGGCCGACCCAGCCGCGCGGGTCACCGTGGGCCCGCACGGCGGCGATCCGGCCCAGCGCGGCGTCCAGCATGTCGACCAGGTGCGGGCCTAGATTCAGCAGCACGCCCGTCTCGGCGCGCCACGCGCTGGCCGACGATTCCGGCCGGAACGCGGCGGAGATCAGCCGGCCGCTACCCCCCAGCGGGCGGGTCCGCGGGACCGAGGAGTCCAGGAACCGCCGGATGGCCGACGCGTAGCGCCAGGTGAGCGCGATCTGGGAGACGACGCCCGCGGTGCCGATCGCCTCGGCCAGCTCCTCCGCCCCGGCGAGGTCGCCCGCTATCGGGATCTCCAGCAGCACCGCCTTGCCGCGCTCCGCCGCGAGGCCCGCGATCTCCGGCTGCGCGGCGGGTGGCACCGCGAACACCACGGCGTCGCAGTGGTCCAGCATCTCGTCGAAGCGCTCGTAGGCCGCGACCGAGTGCTTGTCAGCGAGAGCGCTGGCCGCTTGCGGCCGCGGTGCCCAGATGCCGGCGAAGCGCGCGCCCGGACACGACGCGAGCGAAGGAGCGTGAACGTCCGCCGCCCGTCGTCCCGCGCCCGCCAGCCCGATAGTGACCGTCACAGGGCTACTTTAAGAGCCCGGGTGGCCCGCCCGTCGGCCGGCGTGCTTGCTGCGCAAGCATGGAACCGGGTCAAGGCCGATGCGCACCCCGGTTCCCCGGAGAATTACGGCTACTTTCGGGCTGCTTGGGGCCATTGTTCTCTGGCGACAACGGCCACCCGCGTGTAAATCGGCGCCGCTAGTGGAATAGGACTTCCGTAATTGATCTAGACGGGGGGAGATCAGTGCCTGCTCGAACTACGATCCGTACGGCCGCTCGCCGCAGTCCGGCGAGCGCCGCCGGCACCAGGTCGGCAAGCGGCAGCACGTCCAGACGTGCTGCACGCGGCCCGATGACAAAGGCCAGTATCCGGGCAACCGCGGTCAGGACGACGCGCCAGGCCTCTGCGAATGTACCGGCGGCCGCGTCCATGGTCCGGAAGGTCTCGTCCGCGGCGACCAAGGCCACCTCGGCAGCCACCAGGATGACGGCCGCGGCGACCAAGGCCACGTCCTCGGCGAAGACGATGTCTACCGCCGGCTGGGGACCGCTGCGGGGCCGAAGGCCGCGCCCGCCAGGTCCGGCAGGGCCAGGTCAGGCACCGTCAAGTCCGGCACCGCCAAGTCCGGCACCGCGGGCAGGCCGCTGACCGCCGCCGCCAAGTCAGGTGCGACGGCCAGGTCGGCCTCACGGCCTGGGTCGACGAGTACGGCGAAGCCGATGGCCACGCCACCGCGGAAGTCGGCCGCGGCCAGGCCCGCGACCGCGGCCGGGCCGACGATCGCGGCGATAAAGCCGCCGGCTGCCGCCAGGCCCAAGGCCAGCGGCAAGCCGAAGACCAACGGCAAGCCCAAGGCAAAGGCCAAGCCCAAGACCGCCCCGCCGAAGGTGAGCGCGATGCGGCCATCGGACGCCGGGACACTGACCGTCGCCTCGCCGCCGCCGAAGCCGGACGAGGATCAGTATGGCGGTCTCCTAGCTGGTCTCATCCGCTAGAGCGGACCACGAGGCGGCGCTCACGCTCCGGGTGACCATGCTGGGATCCCGGGGCGCCCCGCCCCTCCCGGTCCCTCTGCTTCCCGCTTCACTGCGCCGTCAGCGCGCGGCCAGAACCTCGGCGATCTTTGCTGCCGCGCCCGGCGGATCATCCGCATCGTGCAGCACCTCGCCCCACGACCACCGGTAGTACCAGCACAGGCGGCCCAGGTCGTCGGTACCCGGGGTGCAGTCGATGCTCTCCGCGAGCATCGAGGCACCGGGAATGAACACACGCAGGGCGGCCGGGTATGAGGTCTTCACCGTGGCATGGAAGCCCTTGGTGTCCAGCGCCGTCGCGAGCCGGTGCAGATGGTAGCTGCGTACGTGGTCATGCGTGCCGTCCTGCATATCACCTGCCTTGCGGGGTCGGCACATTGTCGGTACGGGCAGGCCCACCTTGTCAAGCCCGCCCGCCGGGCGGGTCATCAACGTCCAGCCGCTCCGTACCCCGGGTAACCACCGTATCCATCGGGCCCATATGGGTCCAGGGGAGCGTATCCGGCCGGGTCGTGCGGCACGGCCGGATAGGTACTGGGCGGGTAGCCCGCCGGGTCATGCGCCGGGTGACCGCTCCCGTAGTCGGCGCGCTGGCTGCCGGCACCGAGCGGATCGGGGTACTGCCGGGGACCGTCGGGGTAACTCGGAGTGGCCGGGTCAGGAATGCTGCCCGACAGCGAGGGCTGGTGATGCCAGTAGCCGTTGCCGGCGGGCTGCGGCGACTCGGCCGGCAGGTACGACTCGTGGCCATTGCCCGCGGGGCGGGAGTGCGCGCCGGAGTAATCGCTGTAACCTGACACCGTGGCCTGGCTGTCGGGCGTTACGTAACTGCCGTACGGGTTCCCCGCGGCCGCGGGAGCTGCCGGGGCGGGCCGGGCGGGCGGAGGATCGGCCGGCGCTGGGTAGGGGTCACGGCCCAGCAGCGGGTCGGGCCGGTAGCCGTTCGGATTTGTGAGGGCAGTGTCCCTGCTGCCATTGCCCGGGTAATCCGGGGCGGGCGACCCGTAACTCGCGAATTGCTGGGTCGTGGCCAGGTACGGCGCCGGCGCGCTGGAACCGCGCGGGGGAGTGTCGGCCCTTCCGTTCCGGTACGACCTGCTGTCGGCGGCCGGGATCCGCGGAAATGACGGGCTGGTCAGCGGATCGTCGTCGGGGTAAATGGGCGGCCGGCCCTGCGGCATGGCGGGACCCGGGCTGGGAAGGCCGAGGAGGCTGGCCGGGTCGACGTGCCGGGACAGACCCACCTCACCGGGTGCCTCGGCGACCGGCCGCGACTGGTCGCGGGTTCCGCTAAGAGGAACCGGCGCCGGGGTGAAGTCGGTCCGGCCGGCGGCCGCGACGGTCAGGTCGGCATCTGCAGCCTGAGGGCGACCGCGCACCGGGAGCCCGGTGGCAGGGTCCTGGCGGGGAGGCGGGCCCGCCGCAGGACCGCGGCGCGCCAGAGCCTGCGTTTCCCGGTCAGGCCCGGGCCTCGCCTGTGCCGCGGGCTGCGCGGTGGTCGTCAGCGGCTTGTCTGCGGCCAGCTCCGCCCAGTAGTCGACGTCCGAGAGCTTCTCCCACTCGCTGCTGTCCCATTCCGAACTGTCCCCGGACCGCCTGCTGCGCGCCTGGCGAGCACTGGCCGGTGCCTGGCTCTCCTCAGGGCGACGTTGCGTGCGGCCGTCACCGCGGCGCCCGTCACCATTGCGCCCGTTACCGCGCCCGTCCTGCATCCGCTGGTCGTAGCCGCGGGACCGCTGGTCACGGCGCTCGTCAAACCCGCGGCCGGCACTCGCCCCGGCCGGCCGGCCCGTGCCGCCGGCTTGCCGCTGCGCCGACCGGCCGCTCCGCCCGCCGGGTGCGGGGTGACGCTCATAGCGCACGTCGCGGTCGCCCTGGCCGCCACGGGACGGGCCCCGTCCGCCAGGGCCGTCGGCGAACTCCTCGGGGTCCTCGGCTCTCATGCTCCGCACGGCAATAATGACGATGACGAGAATGACAACGATAACTACGGCCAGGACGATCACGAGCTTAGCCATCGCACCATCCAACACGGCATGGCCTTACAGGGCGGTGCAAGCGAGGCGCGCGTGGCCATCGACGCGGACCTTTCCCGTTGCGCGAGCACCCTGAACCGAATTCGCGGCTTAACGCTTGGACAGTGATTCTGTCGGACCGCTATGGTCGCTGTCTGGCGTTTCGAGAAGTTTACCCGGCTCTGTCTACAGATTGCAGTCAGGTGGTTACGGAGTGATAACGCCCGTCAGCCGGCCCCGCGCCACCGCGTGGCTGGCGATGTCGGACACGGCGGCCGTGAGGCTGGCCCCTTCGGCCAGCGGCAACGAGGAGTTCAGCGCGTAGATCGTGAACCGGTACTGGTGGTTGTGGCCCGGGCATGGCGGGGCGTAGCCGACCGTGCCCTTGCTGTTGACCGCCTGCAGCGCGCCAGGCGGAAGCCGGTTCGCCTGGATATCGGTGACAGCCGGGTTGATGTTGAACACGATCCAGTACACATAGGGAGCGATGGGGGCGTCAGCATCGTCCACAACCAGCGCCACCGCCTTCGTGCCCTGCGGTGCGCCGGACCAGCTGACCGGAGGGGTCCCGCCCCTGTCACCGCAGGTGTACTGGCGCGGAATCGCACGCCCCTGACCGAACTCGGGGCTGGTCACGGTCATGATCTGGGGATCGTCATGCTGCAGGGCCCCGCGCGCGCCGAGCAGGCCGCAGCCCCCGAGCGCCACGGCGGAGGCGACCGCTGCCGCGACCCGCAAGCCAGCCCGGGCGAGCGCGCGATCACACCGGCCCAAGCGCACTCCTATGCATTCTCAACCCGTCCTGCCCGCCCTCGTATTCGGCCCGCCCTTGCCTATCGCCCGATTCGCGTCGCTGCGCGATCCTACCTCCCGGGCCTGCCCGGTCAGTGCGAGGGAGAACGGCCTGGAGCCGGAACTGGGCCGCCGGACGGGACCGGTCCGGCGGCTGACAGGGAAGAGCGCGGATCAGTCGGGCTGACGCGAGTTCCCGAACATGATCTCGTCCCAGGAGGGCACCGAGGCGCGCCGCGACCGGGCGCCCGCTGCCTTGCGGACCGGGAGGGGGAGGCGGGTGGCGGGACGGCGGATGGGCGCGGCTCGGGATGATGCGCCCCCAGCCCTCCGAGCCGCGGGGCTATGGGCGTGACGGTCGCGGTCGCGGGTCCGCGCACGGCGAAGCGGAGGGCAGCCAGATCGTCCTCCGGCAGGCAGAGCCGGGCGGCCTGCTCATCGTCGGGCGTGACATGCCTGCGCCTCGGGTCGAAGATCCACTCGCCGACCTGTGTCCGGCCGCCCACCGTGTACGCGAGCTGCACCTGCCAGTTGCCGTCGGCCCGCTTCCTGGAGTCCCAGTGCGCGTCGTCGGGAACCGCGCCTAGCTCGACGAGCCGCTCGGCGACGATCTCGCCGAGCCGCGGACCCGGCCCGGAGTCGCCCGGGCTGCGGACCGTCGCCCGTTGCGCCTCCTGAGCTCGGTACTCGCGCTCGGCGAGGACCGGGCCCTCGAAGCGGCGGATCCGCTCGATCGGGACTCCTGCCGCGTCGGCAATCTCATCGGCCGTCTCTCCGGCGCGGATCCGGTCCTGGATCTCCTTGGGTCGCAAGGGATTCTCCACTTCGATGTCGTACTGGGCGAGCCGGGAGAACTGCCCGCGAGCTACCGTCCTCAGGCGATCGTCGATGGGCAGCGAGAAACGACCGCTCCGCCCGGGCACGGCGAGAATGGCATAGCTGCCGTCCTCGCTTACTGCGACGAGGCGCAACTGATGCATCGGCGTTCCTTCCGCGCTGCCCGCCGCGCGGGGGCGTAGCTCGGACCTCCCCCGGCACGAGTCTGACGGCTGTGGCCCCGTCCTGGCCAGCACCTCGCCCGGCATGTCCCGCATGAGCATGCGGTAAATCCGGCCCCTGGCCGTTCTCATCCGAGGCGGGCACTCGTCCGCAGCGTATTGAGGCCGGACGGTCCAGGGCGCCCGGAACGCAGATAATCGCCGCCCTCCGCCGGCGGTCACCCCAGATCCGCACCCGCCGCGCGCCCGTTCGCCCCGCCCCCGGCCGCTACGCGAGCGACGTTAGGGGCGGGGCGTCATCGGCCATTAACGTTGCTTCGCGTAGGCTGTCTCACCATGCGAATCGACGCCATCTTCGATGCCATCGGGCGCTTCGCGGTCAGGTTCCGCTGGCTGGTCCTCGTGGCGTGGATAGCTGCCGCGTTCGCGGCCGTCGCGCAGCTGCCGTCACTCGCCAGCGTCACCAACAACAACAACTCGACGTTCCTGCCTGCGAGCGCGCCGAGCGAGCACGCCGCGACGCTCGCCGCCCCGCTGGGCACAGCTAACCTGTTCGGGATCCCGGTGGTGGCCGCCCGGTCGGGTGGGGCGCTGACGCCGACCGACGTGAGCGCGGTGTCCGCGCTGCAGGGCCAGCTGAGCAGGGTCTCCGGCGTCAGCCGGGTACAGGACCTCGGCCGGTCGCCCGACGGGCAGGCCGAGCAGCTGCAGGTGCTCTCGCGGGCCAGTGGCGGCGGCCAGAGCCAGCAGACCGACCTGGTGAACGCGCTGCGCGCGAAGATCGCCAGCGCCGGGCTGCCGGCCGGCCTGCACGTGCACCTGGCCGGCGACGTCGCCGCCTCAGTCGACCAGCAGAAGGCGTCCGGCAACACCGGCGGCAAGGTGCAGAATTTCTCGGCGCTGTTCATCATCGCGCTGCTGGTGCTGATCTTCCGGTCGCTGACGCTGGCGCTGACCACGCTCGCCCCCGCGTTCATCTCAGTACTCATTTCCGGCCCGCTGGTGGGCGAGGCCGCGAAGCACGGGCTCCAGGTGTCCCCGCTGGCCCAGTTCCTGCTGATCGTCCTGGTACTGGGCGCCGGCACCGACTACGGGCTGTTCCTGGTGTTCCGGGTTCGCGAGGAACTGCGGGCCGGCCAGCACGGCACGCAGGGCGACCGGTACCCGGGTTCCCGCGGTGTTCTCGGCAGCATGCTGGGCGACCTGATCCACGCCAGGCGCCCGGCCGGGGACGCGATCGTCAGGTCGGTCACCAAGGTCGGCGAGTCGATCACGTTCTCGGCGGCCACGGTGATCGCTGCGGTGCTCACGCTGCTGCTGGCCACCTTCTCCTTTTACTCCGACCTCGGTGTCCCGTTCGCGATCGCCATCTGCGTCATCCTGATCGCCGGGCTGACCTTGCTGCCCGCGCTGCTGTCGATCCGCCTGTCGCTGCTGGCCGCCAAGCGCACGCTCTTCGGCGGCATTTTCGGCAGGCCGAAGCTACTGCCGTGGAACATCCAGGGGAGCGGCAAGTCGGGTGTCTGGGGCCAGGTCGCCGGGCGCATCGTGCGGCACCCGGTGCCGACGCTCCTCGCCGGGCTTATCGTCTTCGGCGGCCTGGCGTTCGCAGTCACCGGCTACACGGCGGCCGGGTTCGGTGGCAACGTGTCCCCGCCGGCGGGCAGCGACTCGGCCGCCGGCCAGGCCCTGCTCACCAGGCACTTCCCGCAGGCCGCGGCGAACCCGACAAACCTGATCTTCCGGTTCAGCAACCCGGTGTGGCAGGACCCGGGGCCGCTGGCCACAGCGACCAGCGAGCTGCGGGCGAGCGGGCTCTTCACGCAGGTGATCGGCCCGCTGAACCCGGCCGGCGCGCCCCTGACCCCGGCGGAGTACAGTGCGCTGCACGCCCAGTTTGGACCGGCCAAGGCGCTCCCGGCCGTGCCGCCGCCCGGCAGCAGGGTGCCGGCAGCCCAGTACGAGGCCTACCGTGCTACCTCGAACTACATCAGCCCCGACGGCCGGATCGTCCAGTACGCCGCGGGACTGAAGGCCGGTGACCCGGGCGGCACGGCCGCGCTGAACGCGGTGCCGTCCATTCGCGGCACGACCACCGCGACAGCAAGGTCAATCGGCGCGACCGACTCCGGGGTCGGCGGCGAGGCTCCTGCCATCTATGACATCAGCAGCATCTCCAACAGCGACCTGAAGCGCGTGATCCCGGTCGCGATCGTAATGATCGGCCTGCTGCTGGGGATAGTGCTGCGCAGCCTGGTGGCGCCGCTGTACCTGATCGCATCGGTCGGGCTCTCCTACCTCGCGGCGTTCGGGCTGTCGGTGCTGCTGTTCATCAAGCTCGGCCACAGTGGCGGCCTGGTGTTCTTCATGCCGTTCCTGATGTTCATCTTCCTGCTGGCTCTCGGCGAGGACTACAACATCCTGATGATGACGCGGATCCGGGAGGAGACGCGCCATCTGCGAATACGTGAAGCGGTAAGCCGCGCACTGAGCGTCACCGGCACGACGGTCACCTCGGCTGGGCTGGTACTGGCCGGCACGTTCGTCGTGTTCGGGATCGTGGCCGGGGGCGGCTCGGGCGGCAGCCAGTTCCGGGACATCGCCATCGGCCTGGCGCTCGGCATCCTGATGGACACCTTCCTGGTCCGCACGCTGCTCGTGCCCTCCACGGTGGTGCTGCTCGGCCGGTGGAACTGGTGGCCCTCGAGATTGAGCCGCGCCAGCGCGCAGATCCGCGAGGAGGTGCCGACGCCCACGCCGGTACCGGCCGTGGATCAGGCCGCGGAGGAGCCCAGGCAGCCAGATCCCCTTCATTGAGGTGTCCAGGAGCCGCTTATCGGCTGCGCAGATGCGGTAGCGGTTATCTCACGCGATAGCGGCGGGGCCCCAGGGGGGTCGTCCCCCCCCGGGGGCCAGTACAGTGCGGCGCGGCGGGGTTCAGCCGGGCGGCCCGGCTCTCGAGATAGCGCCGCTCGGCGAGGCTGGCCGTGGCACGCGCGGCGAGCTTATAGTTCTCCCGCGCGGTCGGCAGGTCACCGGCGGTCTCCAGCAGGTGGGCACGCACCGCGTGCAGCCGGTGGTGCCCGGCCATCCGGGCGTCGCCGTCCAGCGCGGAC
>WNFI01084307.1_pt1 | contig 11055 bp, 15 predicted proteins | sample 5400471 | NCBI WGS metagenome assembly WNFI01 (sample SAMN13153348, study PRJNA577476) | soil metagenome | isolation source: 100 cm saprolite on Douglas fir-dominated hillslope | place: USA:California | collected 2013-09-17 | reverse complement strand
GGCGACCCTCGACGCAACAATACCAACTGTTCAAATTACACCCACTTCACCTGTAACCGCCAAGTCGGAAAACATGTCATCGTCACCGACAAAGCGGAAAGTCGCACCATCACGTTCTTCCCCTCTCTCGGTAGATACATCCTCCGGATCACTGTCGGGTATACCGAAGTCACCCGGCTGGTTCCTTCGAATGCGTATGACAAGCGGACGACGAGCGACCTCGTTAGACTCTCTCCATAGCGAGTCCGATCACATCCGGGAAAACCGATCGCCGTCCCTCATTCGGCCTCGTAGTTTATGCAGTCCTAAATCCCTCTTGTCGCGAAAGGGAGCAGAACCACGTATATCGGAATCTGCTGAATTCATGAACGGTGATGAGAGTGCATGTGAATTCGAGCCACCAGCGTCAGGCTCGCCTACGATTCTCGTCTCTAGTACCTCGTCTACTACCCAGACCGAAAAACCTAACCGGTGCGATGGTGTGAAAGATGATGGTGACGTGAGACAGTGGTCAGCGTCGCCGACGTCTTCTTTTTTGGAGTATCCGGTCGACTGCTGTGATGCGGACTCGTCACTTGAAGTCTCTCCTCCTTCATCCAGAAAACCTGTGAGGGGTCGGGTGTGGTATGTTATGGCGGAGATTGTGGATACTGAGAGAGCCTACGTAGCTGACCTTAAAATGCTCCATGATGTGAGTATATTTTCCCATGGTCTTTATGAAGCATTGATAAGTCTGTTGCCCTAATGAAGGTGTACCTTGTGGAGTTCATGCGAGATACAAGTCTAGGTTTGACGCAGGAACAACGGGAATCTGTTGTGCTTAACGTCCCCGACCTTCTGGCTGTGCATAAACCATTCGTTCAGAGTCTAGAGGCGGTTGCGAAAGAGCACGGCATAACTGGAAGTATGGACGTAGAGGTCAATGGGCCTGCGACCGAAAAGCTAGCGGTTGATGCTATCGCTCTATGCTTTCTTAAAGTAGTGAGTTGTGGTATGGGGCTCAGAATGACCAACTTCTTTGCTCAGACAATCTCTATTTCTGTTCTAGGTCCTTCAATTCGACGGTGTCTACCGGACATTTTGCTCGGGTCATGCAGAAGCAGCAGCAATCATTCGCAACATCCAACACATACCAGCGTTCGTTGCGTTCGAGAAGACCTGCGCTTCCATGGCAGCCAATCCTTCCACATATCACTCTTCTCTCATGACGTTGACTTGTGAGGAGGATGCGGAGGAAAACTCAAAAGATAGACACGCTTCTACATCCCCAAATCGCCAAAGCAGTATCGCCCCTACTACTCCTAGCAATGATCCGTCACCATCAAAGCCCCAATCCAAACTATCCAAATCCTCCTTGAACAAACGAGCAAGCTCAATATCCCTCAAGTGCCTTTCGTTCGCCATTTCCTCCGGGAGCCCTTCTAAGAGTGCCCCACCGTCTCCAAACACCAAAACTCAAGCCCTCTCATCCTCTCTCAGTTCCTCCCGTTCGTCGGTATCCATGAGATGGCGCCGTTCTTCTCCCGAGATACCAGTACAGTCCCAGATGGTATTACCCGATACACCTGAGGCGAATGACGTACCTCCCGTTCCACCTGTTCCACCGTTAACCCCCCCTGAGTCGCCGTCACCTTCTGGGGTGATTGCTTCGACCTCGAAGCGATTGGCATTTCGGGATTTGCTCATCAAGCCAGTACAGAGAGTATGTCGGTATCCTCTCCTATTGGAGCAGATGAGGTCAGGACCTGTTCCCAAGGAAGAAATTGTCTCGACAGGTTCATTAAATGATCAAGTCGGAACGTCGAGTGCAACTCTAGAAGACTTGCTTCTTAACGCTCTGATGGCAACAAAGAAGGTCGCTCAGGATGTAGACAAGGCAAGGGAGAAGAGGGACAATGAGATCAAGACTCGGTTGATTATCGACCGACTCGATGCCACTTCTACTCTCTCGCCCGACTTTGTTTCAAGCCTGGGTAGCGTTCGGTTAGCGTCTTCGCTCGACATGATCTATCACCATCCATTACTTGCACCACTCGGCGGGATTGTGAAGGTCCGGTACTGTGGAGCGTTTGTATATGATGGATACTTGCTCTTGATGAAGGTGCGGAAGAATAAGAACTTTCTGCCTCTACATTGGCTACCGCTCGAGAATGTGGAGGTAGTGAATGATGATGACGGGCGAGGTGAGTACGGATGAAGGAACGTGTTGCATGATATCAACAATTTCACTTCATAGGGCTTCTTCCCCATTCCTTCAAGGCTAAGGTGCGAGAGCATACATTAGAGCTTGGGGCCTCCTGCTCTGGCGAGAAGGATGTTTGGCTTCGCGCTATAGCCACGTCTCGCACCGTCCCTTTACAAGCGGATAGCTTCCTCCAAAGGTCGAGCCTGCAGATTATCGAGGATCAACATGCCCCTCCAACTGAGCCAGGTACAAGCGCACCGCGGAAGCGCCGCCAGTCCTTACTTGCGTCGGCCGTGTTCTCCGTTTCCTCTTCCAATACACCCTCACAAGCTGTTCCATCGACTTTGATTTCACCTCTCTCCTCTAAGGACGTTGGGCTCGCCGGATCTTCGACTGCCCGTCCTGCGGCTCCGGACGTTGAGTCAAAGTCGGTATCTATAGAAGCAGGCGCTTTGACCAAGATGGAACGCCAGTGGACTATGAAACGCACGTCGATAGGGAAGCGATCAAGTTTGTTCTCCTTGGACGGTTCGAGCACTTCGTATCGACGTGTTGCAGCCACAGAGCGCCTCATGGCTGATCGGACACTGACAGACATATGGTCAAGCGAGTGCATCACTCTTAGGACGCAAGCTCAGCTTCGTGGGGAACTCTTCAGCCAGACAAAGGCTGTGGCACAGGAATTTTCTGACAAAGGGTCTTGGTCGAAAGCTTCCTCATTCTCCAGACGTAGTCTCACGCTAGTTACCGGAGGATCCTCAGCCTCAGCATCATATGCTCCTGTCCGTCGGCAGTCTGCTCCTCCATCTTCACCTCATCGCCTAGAGACCTTTTCCATACCTCGTAACTCGTCTGAACCAGATAAGCTAAATGGTCATTCACCAACTCGCAAGGGTACAGCGGTTTCGGAGCGAGGCGTGGAGTTGGCTATCCGAGATCCTGATAATCCTGGGTATGCAGTCTGGCGGCAAGACGTGTCTGATGATGACACCGAAGCGTTCTGGGATGATGTAGTGTCCTCCAATCATACAGAACCTACGAGCGAGGAGACTCAGGACGTCGGAGATGGACGTCTGCATATGAAGGCTATGTCTCACACTGACGGAAAAGAGGTCCATATTCCGGAGTACGAGCTGTCATATGTAGGCGAAGGTATCGCAAATCAGCCCCTACCACGTCAAGAATCGTCCTTTTTGCAGCGTTCACTGACTGCAGTCACTCGGCGACGCACGAAGAGCACGCCGTCGAAGGTTCCACATTTTCTCACTGAAGATGGATCACGTAAACCCTTGCAAACAACTTCCATCCCAGAAATATCGTCGCGCAACAGGCGCGCTAACGATTCCCTCCTCTCACCTTACTGGACCAAGGCTCCCGTTGTAGCTCGACCAGCTTCATCTGTCAACTTTGGACCATCCCCTGTTGTATTGCCCTTCCTGGACACCACCCTCCCCCCACTTCTGCCCCCACTGGATACTCAGGGCGAATCGCGCTCTGCCATTGACTTGTGTAGATTGGAGCCTGATCCAAATGTGGTATGCACGGCGCGAAAGATCACTGTCTCAACCTCGAGCTCTTCAAGTACCGCATCACAATCCGCAGGGTCTATCCAATCTCTTTTCCAGTACCGAAATAAATTCACTTCCATCTCTTGAATACTTGTTGCAAATGGTGCATTATTATTCTTCTCATTTCATTATAGTTTCCCTGCCGCCGTCCTCGACATTTTGATACCCGAAGCTTCCAATCTCCTCGGAATTCCTGCTCAATTCATATAGGATGTGCATCCCCGTTGCCATGTGCGAGAAGCCGGCATACTTTATTGTACATTCTCTCACTTCATACACATACTTAAATAGATTTTGACCGTCAAGACTGATCCTTTATCAGGTTTCTAGTGAAACAAGACGAGCAGTGCATAAATACACAGGTACAACATACAAGAGATCAAGCGACGTGGGCAATAAGTGTTAAGGTGAATCCCAAAAATGTAAATATCAGAGATGCATCATGAGATCAACCCATGGGCTCGAAGAATCCGCCCCCATCTAGTGAGATTGTTAGGATCACTATCGAGTACGCATCCGAGGAACTTTACGTACTCCTCATTTTGCAGCTGAGCCAGCTCTAGCCTTCGTTTTAATGAGCTGCACAATAATCAGTGTTGGAAGTAAATCTAACTTGGACGGGATATCCGCTCACGAATTTTCTTTTGATAAAGCATTTCTATCATCCTTAGTTCTTCGTAGATCTTCCACCATGGCATCCCAAGCCTCAGTTCGTGGGAGGTTCGCATCTTGAAACATCCCGTCCAGTTCCTCGTTGAAAGCCTGTACATAGAACTCAATACACTGCCAAACAAGCGACATTCTTCCATGTACTTACATCATACATGATCTCCTTCTCAGCAGTTGCATCAGCCAATAATTTCTTAACCAAGTCGCACTGCCTGCGCGCGTGCTGCAGCTCGTTCTCGGTTCGCTCTAGCTGCAAGTGATGCTATACTCATCGGGATGTCCGCAGTTAACGAGGAATGGTCCCATACTAGCGTAGAAAACGTACCTCGTCGAACTCAGCAGAGGCAACTTGCAGCTCAGAGATCAGTGATTCATGGCTTTGAACCGCTTTCTTCAAGGCTCGCTCCGCCTCTGATACCTGTTCTTTGAGAGTATCCAGACTTGTTGAATCTTCACGAGAGGATTCCTTCGTGGGACTTCCAGGCCTGGGTTGAAGACCTCTGCCTTGCCCAATAAGACGATGCATCTCCTGCATCCGAGCTTCAGCCTCTCGTGTCTCGTGTGCAATACTTCTATCAGAAAATCGCTTAATTCCCGTGGCAAATGCAACTTACTGGAGCTGACCGGGTGGGTGTGCGAAGACCGGGGCTCATGGCAGGTAAACGAGAGAGGGGACGTTGTGAAGCGCTGGGTAGCCCCACGTCAAGACCATTGACTTCAAGCTTGATACGTTTCAGTGCACGACTCGATGAGGTCACCTAGTGTGCTGTGAGAAACCTTGTCAATGGTGCCACGAAGGTGCTTACATCTTCCATCGAGTCCTGAGCGATTGATAACGAACGCTTCATGGAACCCTGGCCCTTCAAAGGTCTGAGCTTGGAAAAGGGATTCGACAGGGCCTTGTCATTGGCTTTTGCAAAGTCAATGGCCGATTCGCTTGCGCCTTTCATAAGCATCAGAGGAGTCCGTCGGGTTGATGATCGTTTCTTGATTGAAAGCGGCTCGATGGGTCCTGTAGTTTGGATTGGTATGGCCATTGGTGGTGGAGATGGTGTGCATGGCGCTTGTGGAGCCCCCGCAAGGTTTCGTTCCGCTGTTGTTGGTGGCGATCGTTTCCAGGGGGTACAAGGGGGTGATGGTGTGCGAGGCTGACTAGCAGGTACCGACGTCCCCAGTTGACTCAGAGCACGGTCAATTTCTTGCTCAACCTTGGTTGCTCTAAGAGCTGGACTCCTCGGCGGGTCTCGGGGTCCGGTCGGTTGCCGCCTCATGCTCATTGCACTAGTTGGTCGAGAAGGAACCTCCAATGTTCTTTCTGTCGGGACAGGTGATATCGGTCGCAATGTTGAATGTTCAGATGGTGCTTGGGAAAGACTGTTGTGGCGAGCCAGCTCAAGACGCATACTAAGATCCATCTCAGAGTCGTCAAATGGCATTGATGCGCCATTCTGTGAGAGATCATGTTCAATACTAGATCGTTCGCGAGAACTTTCTCGTGATTTTGATGGACTGCTTGCTTGACTAGGCGAGAGCCCTCGCTTGAACAGCTTCATGGGTGAAAGGCCACGCGATCTTGAAGAACCAGGGGATTCATCCTCAACCAATGATGTGGCAGTTGTGGAAACGGATCGTTGTGAGAATTTGAAGCTGTCGGTAGTCGTTGTACCAGTAGTCTGGGATCCAAGCTGAGACGCGCGACTGCCGATTGATCTATCTCGCTTGTGGTTGCTCCGCACACTGCTGCTTCCATCTGGTAAGAAGTCATCCCCACTTATCCCCTTACTTAAACTGGGAGTAGAACGAGAGCTGAAAAGATTGCGTGATATTGCATCCAAGTTGAAGATAGCAGCGCGGCCACGAGTGCTGGCAGTAGGTGTTGTTGGTCTAGAAATTTGCTCTGTCCGGAATTTGAAAAGCCCACACTGGTGGACTGGGAACGATTGAGTGTGCTTGGTAAGCTGCAGCCATGGGCCTTTCGAACTCACTTGTATGGACGATGCGAATCGGAACGGTCGCTGTATGTACAATATCCTCCTCCACCTCGTCAGGGTCGTCACTAGAGGAAACACTGTAGCGGGATAGTTCCCCCTTCAATGGTTGCACACGAACGATGACGTGAGGCCCACAATCGATGCCGAATGGAAGTAAAGTAAGTTCGTGCGATGGTTGCTCGGTTCGAGCTACTGCTTATATTCTGATCGCCCGAGACAAATGCCACTGACCGGCCGGATTTGGACCGGTACATAGCCTGGGCCAGCCACAGGTTTTCCAGGAAACGGCGCTTAGCAGTGATGGCCTGTTGAGGAGCCTGGGCTCCAGTCGCAGGCGGGGATACCACGGAAAGGGAACGGAAAGGACGATTGGACCATCTTTCAGACTGATCTAGAGGCTCTTGCTCGAGATAAATGTGCATTTCTACAACGTGCCAAGTAGCAGGTCAGTAAGCACCAGCCCCGACAGCTTCAATTAACCCACCAAATGACCCAGGATCTGCAGCAACCACTTCAGTGATGTCAACTACACCTTTACAGCTCATCAAGCTCTTCTTCGGTGTCAGACCGTTGAGTAGTCCGAACTTCGCCAGTCGATCTGCTTCGTCCAGACCAGCAAGCACGCGTCCCGACGACGACGAAGAGTGCCGCTTGACAATCATTAGCTTATCATCGAACAGGAATAATGTGCAGGGAAGCGATGCAGAAGACGATGAGGATCCAGACGACCCATTCTGATATAGATCAGCAGGGACATCATCAACGTCAATGCAGTCAATGAAGTTTCGGCTATTACTAATGAGCCCATGCTAATGATCGCAGTATCAGTTAATAGTACATCTCGAACGACAAGGAATCTCACAGGGAAGCCATCAATACTACGCTGGAGTGCAGACATCACAGCGAATCTCCTGGTTTCATCCCCGGCTTCGCACTTCCCTATATTGGCGACTGCTTGTTCAGCCTCGATGACTTTGGGTCTTTGTGGATCCGCCTCCGACATGTGCTTAATTATCTCTAAAGGGATTGCCATTAGTCTCGAAAGAAGAACATGAGAGATGTGCATTACGTTGGATGAAGAGGGTATATCGCGGGATCCTCTGTACCGGTTCAATTAAAAGTTCACGAAGCCCTAATCGATTCTGGGCATCCGAAGTAGAATATTTAATCCTCTAAATAATGGAGACTTTCAATAAATCAAGGCAAGCAACATGGACGCTTCCACCCCACCTCAATGAAGCCAGCAAAGCCGCTATTTGACTTTTTTAACAATTCAAAAATAGATTGAGCTTCCTCGATCTTAGAATAATACTGTTTGTAGCAGTCGAATGTCTTGAGTTCCTTGAACTAGACGCAACATGGCCATGGAGTGTATCCCGGAACTAGAGTATAGTGAACCTACGTGTCTGAGGAAAACATCCCCTACGCCATCAGCGTCTTTCATCCCATTTCGTGATAACATGCATTCGAGGTCTGCAAGAAAGGCTTCATTCGCAGGGATTACACTATCCAGATTACCAAACATTGTTTTGGCTTCGTATGGAGGGATGATCGCAGTATCCTTAGCACGAGCGAAAGATCGAAGGGGGTCCGCATAAGATCGTTTGAGAACGTTCAACTTGCGAACGTAGGAGCGTTCCGTCTTCACAAGTTCATTGATAACCTCGACGAGAGTTGCCGCTTCCACCGAGGGTCGCTTCTGCCTTGGCGTTCCCTAAATATTCTTTCAGCACCAGACTGATCTCAGATTTCAGAGATAAATATACGCTAACAGAAGTCTCCAGATATTCTTCCGCACTGGCGGTAGGTATGTCGGATGGCTCCTCCGTGTCGTCCGTTACGGGTTTACCATCAGCGGATAGACGCGTACCAAGGGACCCTATTATGTCTTGAACATCTATAGTACAAATGATTGACTGACGGTACATGATACATGAGAGAAAGACATCTCTTACCCGGCGAGAGAGGTTTTCCATGGTTGCCACCTTCAAAGACAACACTGCAAAAGAAAGCTCGGTGCGTTATTTGAACCTGTGATGCATCGCTTCTCCCTCTCACACGCGTCGGTGGATCCCCAGAGGCCAAAGCGACCGTCTTACGCGGCGACAGCATCAGTGGGGGGGCGCGTCTAGTGTTTGTTGTCAACAAACAAATCGAGGGATGTAAACATAAGAGGGGTCAGGTGACTGGGCCCGAAATCTTATTATTAGATCTGAGACTCTTCTCTAGTTTGCAGGCTAAAATATCGAGAATTCCTCCTCCTGAGACTCTATTTGCTCACTGTGTCATCTATTAAAACATCATACGTGTTGTATCGTGTGAAACACACGTTTTCACTACGCCACTGAAGCACAGCAACTGAGGTGTGAACGAACCTTACCTGAGGCACGACAAGTAGATTGGTGTCGTACTTCAGCGCATCGCACTTGGCTCTTATATACATTCGTTGAACATTAATGATTAGGAAATGGTGTTTTGAAGGTGTTAAGGAGAGCCTACCTCTCCCACACACTCCCACAATGCTGAACCTCGCAATCAATTTTCCCATGGCATGGAGAATAAATATCTCGAGAGCCGCTGCACCATTTTGCATGATCTATACGTTTTAAAATTGACGCCAACTTTCATCCAAATCGGTAAAACGGGACCAAATGAACAGACAGAGAGTGGAACAAACCATCTAATTCTAAGGCGCAACACATGTACGCGGATCAGAGATAAATATACGTCCTATATTGACATCGCCGATGGTGGCAACGGTGCGACGGTTGTGGACTGCGGACTGGACCTCCAACAGATCATTCAGGCAATTCAGTATGCGCCAAGTTTGTAGTGAACTTATTAGTGCACCCAAGTGCCCTGAAATTGGGATGCCCCTGGAGACGTTTCTCGCAATACTGACTCTGAACTTTTGACTTCTCCAGCCCTTCCCCCCCTCAAACATTCGTCTATGGAAGCCAATTGCCCAGGCTGTTTATATGCCTAATGGATGTAAGATTTACTGTAGGATCGGAGTGACTATGGAAACAGTTGAGCTCAAAAATCCAGTATTCATAGTACATAGGTGTACCACAGACAATGTCTACTCGTTCTCCAATACTTGTACATGGACATTGTCGTAGATAAAGAAGTTTCAGATTTCCATCCAGCATACAAACACCCTTTTCTTCCAGACGTACACTGCGGTTCCGAGGGAATCGTTCGAATGTTCTTCCTTCTCTGTGTCGGTCGCAAAATAGAGTATAATGATATCGATCCAGTAGCAGCGGCTGGCCTGAAGGTCATGCTTGATTGCTTGGTTGGAGACAACCATCCAGTTGTCTCATTGATAAGTTGGCGGGAAAGAGCCGCTCGGTGCTCTGCATGCCTAGTACCCGAGCGATGAAATTCCGCCATACACTGGCAACTTCAGTTGGTTAATAAGATCCCGCGTATCCCCAAGATGAACGCGCCAAATCTCGTCGGATGGCCATCGTCGTTCCGAATCAATTTCCACCTCTTGAAGGTTGTGGTCTCCGTCACAAGAGAGGATCGCTTTGAGGACTTCGGTGATGAAGGCAAAGTGACCACCAATCTTCAAGCTCATTCTCGAGTCATTCGAAACGATCTGCAATAAGGTGATAAACTCAGTTAAGTAGTCGCAAACTCGGAACCGTACGGGCAAACGTACTAATAAGGCCAGAGATTTCGAAAAGCCCTCCAAATCATCCGGAGAAACTGAATGTACCTGAAAATCAAGATCCCGAAGGTTCAAGGTCTGAATGCTACCCAAGAACACGGTTAAGTCCCTGAGGTGCGTCTTGTAGATGGACAGGGTACGCAGCCACGGCAGCGTGACAGACCACTTCGAAGGAGCATTTTCGATCCATGAGTGGTGCAGCTTGAGGGTCCGGAGCTCTGTCGATCCCTGAAGAAGAGAGGCAAAGAGTCTCCACTCCATAGAGGCGCGTGAGAGGGATAGCATCTCTATGTGGATGGGATCTTTGTCCCCGCCGGACAGTTCGATTCCTTCCACGATGAGCGTCCGCAATGATTTGGCTTCGACCAAGTCGAAGTCCAATCCGACGGAAGAGTCGGCATCATCTGAATCGTCCTCTGACTCCTCTCCATACCCCTGGACTGATTCTTCATTTTCCTCGTTGTATGCCCGGCTGATTACTAACTTCTCGAGAGCCTTGAAGGAATTCTTCAAAAGGAACTGCCGGGGCGAACGGGACTTTGGACCACGCAGTCTCTCAGAGTCAAGCTCGATATAAAGGCTTTTCGTCCGTCTCGCAACCTGATGTTGTTGTTCCTTTAACCATGCAGGGACACCATAGGGGACCAAATCATCCGCGCGTATGATGAGCTCGATCGGATCCCTGGAGTCAACGGGGAGCGGGTTGAAAGAGCTTGGCCTCCGACCATGCGCCATGCTGTGTTCGTGGAAAAGAAGATCTGGAGAGGACGAAAAAAGGGCTCTCTCGTAACTTGGTTCAGTTGATACCGGAGGGGGGAGTTCGTTAATCTTCGGATCCAAGCTCTGAGGTTGATCAATTGAGAGTACGTGTAAAACATCCGTAGCAACCTAGGTAAAGTTACGAGCAGAAAGCACGGCAACCGAGAGACTGATATGAAGTAAAATAGAGAGATACCCATCCAA
>WNFI01102814.1_pt1 | contig 11056 bp, 8 predicted proteins | sample 5400471 | NCBI WGS metagenome assembly WNFI01 (sample SAMN13153348, study PRJNA577476) | soil metagenome | isolation source: 100 cm saprolite on Douglas fir-dominated hillslope | place: USA:California | collected 2013-09-17 | reverse complement strand
ACCCTCGAGTTCCGGGTATGCGACGTGCCGATGCGAGTTGAGGAGACGATTGCGTTGGCGGCTTTGATTCAGGCGACCGTGGCCAAACTCTACAAACTGTATACGGCGAATCAGGGATTCCGGCTGTACCGGCGGGCCCTGATAATGGAGAACAAGTGGCGGGCGGCGCGCTACGGACTGGACGGCAAGCTGATTGATTTTGGCAAGCAGAAGGAAGTTCCGGCACGGGACCTGGTGCGAGAGTATCTGGATTTTGTGGATGACGTGGTGGATGAACTGGACTCGCGCGAGGAGTTGAACTACATCCATGAGATTCTGGAGAGGGGAAGCGGCGCGGACCGGCAACTACGTGTGTTTCAGGAAACCGGCGATCTGAAAAGGGTTGTCGATTACATTATTGAGGAGACGGAGACAGGCTTGGCCGAGAGTGAAACGCCGATTTCCGTACAAAAAGTAGGGTAATGACCATTCCTGTAGATCGATCTGATCTCATCTCGCCGCGAGGCACGCGACAACGATTAGATTCCCAAGTCAACAAAACGCCATTTGATTCTGAATTCATCCCGGGAGCGCGCAACGCGGTCAGTGTTTGCCTCCGCGTACAGCCTGACGAGAAAGTCTGCGTCATTACCGATGAGGTGACGCTGGAAATCGCAGCGGCGCTGGTAGGTGAACTGAAGAAACTAGGAACGCCCTATCATGCCTGGGTTTTGGAAGACTTGGCGCCTCGACCCCTTAAGGAGTTACCACGGGAGATTCTCGAAGACCTGGAGACGAGCCAGGTTTCGATTTTTGCGGTGCAGGCGCAGACTAACGAATTACGATCGCGCATGCAGATGACGGAAGTCGTGAACCGGCGCAAGATCCGGCATGCGCACATGGTGAACATCAACCGACAAATCATGCTGGAGGGCATGCGCGCGGACTTCTTGAAAGTCGACCGGCTCAGTCAGAAGGTCGTGGAAATGGTGCGTAAGGCTTCAACCATCCGCGCCAAGACTGCGGCAGGAACGGACCTGACGGCGGAATTGAATCCGAACTACCGATGGCTGAAGACCAGCGGAATTATCACTCCAGAAAAGTGGGGCAACCTGCCGGGCGGGGAGATTTTCACCACTCCGGGCGAAGTAAACGGCACGTTTGTAATCGATGGCGTGGTGGGGGATTACTTGTGTGCGAAGTTCGGCAGCTTGCTGGAAAGTCCTCTTACCATTCGCATGAAAGGCAATCGTTTGACGGAGGCACACTCGGAGAACCGCGAACTGGAAGATGATTTCTGGCGCTATACCCATACCGACGAAAACAGCGATCGCGTGGGCGAGTTTGCCATCGGCACCAACATTGATTTAAGAGACGTGATCGGGCAGATTCTGCAGGATGAGAAGTATCCCGGAGTGCACATTGCGTTTGGAAACCCATATGGGGCGCACACCGGGGCAGAGTGGGATTCGTCCACGCATATCGATGTAGTGGGGCGGAAATTCAATATCTGGGTGGACGACCAGCAGATTATGCGGGATGGAAAATTCTTGGTGGAAGCGTAGGTCCAAGAAGCAAACGAACGTCATAGCAATTGAGGCACAGTGATGGTCGGAACATCCAGCATTGAGCTCATCCGAAGGGCGTACCAAGCGTTCAACGCCCGGGATATCGACGGCGCCTTGGCCACCATGCAACCCGACGTGGAATGGCCAAATGGCATGGAAGGCGGCGCAGTTCACGGTCATGCTGGAGTTCGCCGATACTGGACGCGGCAGTGGGGCATGATCAATCCGCATGTCGAGCCGATGACATTCCATATCGATGAGGCCGGAAGGGTTCTAGTTGGCGTTCATCAAGTGGTCCGCGATCTCTCTGGGAACGTGTTGCTGGATCGAATGGTCGAGCATCTCTACTCCTTGGAAGGTGAGCTCATTCGCAGCATGGAGATCCGCGAGTAGACCTTCAACGTCGCCACCTTCGTATGATTCCTTCCCTGCGAAAGCAGTTCAACGAGAACTTTACTCCCGAAAAATATCAGGCGTTTTTGCGCCGCATCGACCACGAGTGCGGAACCCACGTACAGTTCCGGCTGTCGGAGACCCCCTGTTTCTTCCCGAAAACGCTAATTGACTGTATGGCCGAGGATGGGAAGGAGCTGATCCGGCAACTGGTCGGGAATCCGGCGTACCGCGCGAAGTCGGACGAGGCCGTGCCCGCGGAGTTCAAGGTTCCGAATGAGGCCGCTCACCCCATGTTTGTGCAAGTAGATTTTGGCCTGGTGCGGGACGCGCACGGTGCAGTGCAGCCGAAGCTGGTGGAGCTGCAGGCCTTCCCTTCCCTGTATGCATATCAGGGGCAGCTGGCGCAGGCGTACGTTGACATATATGGGTTGGAGCGGTTCGCGGCTTCCGGCTCCCGGCCTTCGGCTTCCGGGGCACAGCTGAGATATTTTTTGGGCGGGCTGGATGCGGAGTCTTACCATGCCCTTCTTCGACGAGCGATTGTCGCAGACCACGATCCCGAAAATGTGATCCTGATGGAGATTCATCCTCAACAACAGAAAACTCTGCCGGACTTTCTGCTCACGGAAAAGATGCTGGGAATTCGCACGGTTGATATCACTGCGATCAGGAAAGAAGGCCAGCAGCTGTATTACGAGCGCGGCGGAAAGCGGGTCCCCATCCGGCGGATTTATAACCGGGCGATTGTGGACGAGCTCGAGCGCAAGGGAGTAAAGCTCGCGTTCGATTGGCGCGATGAGCTTGATGTCGAGTGGGCGGGGCACCCGAACTGGTATTTCCGCATCAGCAAGTTTGCGATTCCCTACCTGAAACATGAGTCAGTGCCGAAGACGTGGTTTCTGGATCGGCTCGACACAATTCCTGACGATCTTGAAAACTATGCTTTGAAACCTTTGTATTCGTTCGCTGGGCTTGGCGTGGTGATTGCGCCTGGCAAGAAAGACATTGCAGCCATCCCGGCTGAGAAACGCCCCGATTACATTTTGCAGGAGCGCCTTCACTTTGAGCCCGTGATTGAGACTCCGTTCGGCGGGACGAAGGCCGAAGTGCGAGTCATGTATGTCTGGCTGGACGAAGTGACGCCGGTGCTCACCATCGTCCGGACGGGGCGGGGATTGATGATGGGCGTGGACCACAACAAAAACATGGAGTGGGTTGGAGCCTCTGCAGGGTTGTATCTGCAGGACTAGCAGGTCCCGGCCAGGGTCTCGCGGTGTCTACCGGCAAATGTGGCCGCAACTCTTTCGCCGCTTCTCGCTCGCGATCGAGGTCCGGTCTTAAAGCTGTGCAAGTTGGTGGAGATGTTCCTCCCACCTTCTTGGCGATAATGGTTTCGAGTACCTTGCCATTGGGACGCTCCACCAACATCTTGTTTCCCACGAAGCGAACGGGGACCGGGTCACCGGACGCAAACTCGCCGGGAGCATAGCCGTTGGCGGAAGCCAGATTGTACTCACCGACGTACTGGACGCCGTCGACCCGGACCACAAGAGCCAGCCTGCGGTCTGAGAGTCTTGAAAGTTCGCGGACGATTTCGGCCTCCGCCTGCATCCAGTTTTCGAGGTCACGGCCTGCAAGTTTTCCACCTTTCTCGTAGATCTCACGGGCACGCCGGCTAACGGCCGCCTGGGCCTCCTTTGTGCCGACTTTTGGGCCCGCTGGACTGTGGGGATTCGGATTCGAACTGCTTCTCATGGACGGTCTCCTGTGGTTGTAAGGCCAGCCGCGCAAATTTGCGGCGGATTCTGTAAATGTCAGCGCCCCCATGATAGCCGCAAACAACACTGGGACTCCGATAGGCGTCTTACTTAAAGAACGTGGCGATTCTCGGATTGGGAACAGGCCAAAAATTTCCCAAGCTGGAAATCGGATCGCAGAGTCATTCATAGTCAAAACGGAATATCGGTCAGAATTTGAAGATCCAGACTGCTCGTATACTGCGGAAGGCAAAGGGAGTTGACCGGATTCCGTCCGCGGCCTAACATTACCGCCGGGCAGGGCGTGGTCTCATAATGATCGGCCAGAAGGTGTCCCACTATCGCATCCTGGGAAAGCTTGGAGGCGGTGGTATGGGCGTGGTCTATGAGGCGGAGGATCTCAAGCTCGGCCGCCACGTTGCGTTGAAGTTCATTCCCGAAAATCTTACCGGCGACCCCAAGTCGCTGGAGCGATTCGAACGAGAGGCGCGGGCCGCCTCGCAGCTAAACCATCCCAATATCTGCACCATCCACGGCATCGAAGACAACAACGGACATCCTTTCATCGTGATGGAAAAGCTCGAGGGAGAGAGCCTGAAACAGCGCATCGCGGGGCACGCGATGGAGACGGAGAAGGTCCTCGAAATTGCCATTCAGGTAGCGGATGCGCTGGTAGCGTCCCACTCCAAGGGAATTGTGCATCGCGACATCAAGCCGGCAAACATCTTCCTGACGCCGAGCGGACAGGTAAAGGTGCTCGACTTCGGACTGGCCAAACTGGTGAATCACCCGGGGACCGAAGAAGACGGAGACAATTCGCTGACAGCGGTGGGCGTGATTCCCGGCACAGCAGTGTACATGTCCCCTGAGCAGGCTCGCAGCGAAACCATCGATGCCCGCAGCGATCTGTTTTCGTTTGGCGTGGTCGTGTACGAGATGTCCACGGGGAAAAAGCCTTTTGCGGGGACCAACTCGCTGGTCACACTGAATGCCGTGCTGCATCAGAAGCCGGTGCCGCCGCGAGATCTGAATCCAAAACTGCCGGCGGAACTGGAAGGCATCATCGGCAAGGCGATGGAGAAGGACCGCCGGCAGCGCTATCAGAGCGCGGCGGAAATGAAATCGGACCTGCAACTGCTCAAGCGGGAAACCGAGTCGGACATGGTGAAGAGCGGCACCCACACTGCGAAGTTACGGGTGGCGACCAAGACATTCGGCAGAAACAGCCGGTTGCAGACTTATCTGTTGTTGGGGACGCTGGGTCTTCTGATCACGGTGCTGGCTGCGGGAGGGACCTGGTGGTTCAAGCACCGTGAGGTCACAAATGCCCAGCAGCGCAATGCAATCGCAGTTCTTCCGCTGCAGAATATGAACGGAGACTTCAGCGTCGATTATTTGCGGTTTGCCTTGGCCGATGAGTTGGCCAGCGTGTTGACCTACTCGCGGTCGCTGGATGTGCGACCCTCATCGGTGACGCGCAAGTATGTGGGGCTCGATCTGGACCCTCACAAGGTAGGCACGGAACTGCGCGTGGGACGGCTGCTCACCGGACACTTCAGGCGGCAGGGTGATCAATTGACCGTGACGCTCGAGGCGATCGATGTGCCTACAGACCGTCTGCTTTGGCAGAGCAGCGTTACCGCGGGTGCGGATGACCTGATCGGCCTGCAACAACAACTCAGTGCACAGGTGCAGAATGGATTGTTGCCGATACTGGGAGGCACAGGCGGCGCAATCGATACCGCATCCCGCCCCCAGAGCCAGGAAGCGTACGACCTCTACCTTCATAGCCCCGGCCTGGGAGGCGTTAGGCCAGAGATACTACTTCGATTCGACATACGGGGGTGGCGGAGAGGAGAAGTTCCAGCGGTCGAATGCAGCCTACGAACGGGCGATTTCGCTGGATCCGAACCGGGTAGCCGCCGCCAGCAACTTGATCACGAACCGCGTGGAGCGCGGCGAATTGGGGCGGGCCTACGACGCTGCTACCGACCTGGTGAGGCGGCGCCCCCAGAGTGCGGATGCCCACTTTGCGCTTAGCTACGTTCTGCGCTATGCGGGCATGCTGGACAAGGCGGGAGAGGAGTGCAACACGGCGCGAGCGCTTGATCCGGGGAATTTCAAGTTCCGCTCCTGCGCGTGGGCATTTGTGGAATCGGGCAAGACCGAGCGGGCGATGGACTTCGTGCACCTCGATGCGGGCTCGGAGTGGGCAGCGTGGGTGACTCCATATATCTATCTGGCGGAGGGCAAGGTGGCTGATGCGCGGGAGAACGTGAAGAATATGGGCAAGGCCTCCACCTATCACCGGGACTTGATGGCGGCATGTGTGGCGCAACAGCGCCCCGCAGACATAGACAGGATTGTGCGGGAGACCGAATCGTCGGTAATGATGGAGCCCGATCCCGAGGCGTGGTACCACGTGGGAGCGTTGATGGCTTACTGCGGGCAGAAAGAACCGGCACTGCGTTTGCTGAAGGCCGCAGTGCAGCAGAATTATTGTGCGCATTCGGCGCTCCTGGACGATCCCCTGCTGAAGGATTTGCGGAAAGAGACCGCGTTCAGCGACGTGCTCACCGCCGCCAGCGGTTGCCAGCAGACGCTGAAAGAGGGTCGAGGGCAGTAAAGTCTGGCCTCGATGCGTGGAGGCGTGGCAGCCACGTTGTAGCTCCGTCGTACGGGTGGGCTAAAACGGCTCACATGGCTTCTCTGCTTCTATCGCAATCCTGCCTGCATCTAAACCTCTTTCGCGATACGCAAGACTGGAGCGTCATCCATGAGAGTCGGATTCATCGGTCTAGGAAACATGGGATCGGCCATCGCGGCCAATCTGTTGAAAAGCGGACATGAGGTCACGGTTTTCAACCGCACCGCCAGCAAGGCGGAGCCGCTGGTGAAGCAAGGCGCGCGCTACGCCGCTCAAGTCGCCGACGCGTGCCAGGGCGACGCCGTAATGACGATGCTCTCTGACGATCACGCCGTTGAAAGTGTCGTCTTCGGCGATGCGGGCATTGCCAGTAGCCTGCACAAAGGCGCTGTCCACATTTCGCTCAGCACTATCAGCGTGGCGTTGTCGCAAAAGTTGACCGCCGCCCATGCCGACCGCGGACAGCGATTTGTGGCCGCTCCAGTTTTTGGACGTCCCGAGGCCGCGGCTGCGGCCAAGCTGTTTGTCGCGGCCGCTGGCGCAGACGACGCCATGGACGCCTGCCTTCCTCTCTTCGAAGCGTTCGCGCAGAAAACTTTTCGCTTCGGGACCCATCCGCCCGATGCGAATCTGGTCAAACTGAGTGGCAATTTTCTGATTTCATCCGTCATCGAGGCGCTGGGCGAGGCCCTGGCATTGGTGGGCAAGGCCGGCTTAGACCAGCACCAATATGTAGATTTCCTCACCTCAACGCTCTTCGCCGCTCCGGTTTACAAAACCTACGGTGGGCTCATTGCGGACAAACAATTCGTGCCTGCCGGATTCGCCGCTCCCCTCGGACTGAAGGACAACCGCCTGGTCCTCGCGGCAGCGGAAACCTTGCGCGTGCCGATGCCGCTGGCCAGCCTGATTTACAACCGTTTCCTCACCTTGCTGGCACACGGCGGCGAGGCGCTGGACTGGTCGGCTATATCGCAGTTGGCGGCGGAAGATGCCGGGCAACAAAAGAAATCAGCGTAAGCTGGAGTCGTTCAGGCGGTCAGAATCGCACGGATCTTGCGCGCATCCCCGCGTGCTTGGTTAACCATTCCCAGCAGCAGGAGTCTAACGGCAAGGTAGGAATTCTCAGGAAAGAATTTGCCTCGGAGCGGGGTTAGGCCGCATTCTTGTAACGTGAGACATTCCGGACTTGCCAGCCTGGCGCGGCGTATTCGGCGGCGCGCTCATCTCATTCTCCAGTTCTTCATCCATTCGCTTCGGACCTCAGTCCATTTTCTGCTGATCTTCAGCCTGCTGGCCCCTGCGTCGGCCCAGGTGGTGGATCATGCGGTGCCCTCGGCTGGGAGTTCCTCTCCGGCTAAGAACGTCCAGTCCACACCTGAGCCTTCAGCGGACCCTCCCGGATTGCTCTATCAGGGTGTTCCATCGGAAATTCCGCAGGACCAAGGTGTAGCCGGCCTGCGGCTCGCGGTACTGCGGCTGAGTACGACGGCGCGGCTGATGCAAACCGTGGCGCATCCCGACGACGAAGACGGCGGCATGCTGACGCTGGAGTCGCGAGGGCGGGGAGTGAGCGCACTGCTGATGACGCTGAATCGCGGCGAGGGCGGTCAGAACAAGATTGGCAGCAATTTGTCGGATGTGCTGGGCGTGCTGCGGGCTGAGGAATTGCTGGCTTCGGACCAGTACTACGGTGTGCAGCAGCGCTTTTCGCGGGTAGCGGATTTCGGATTTTCGAAGAGCCCGGAAGAGACGTTCGCGAAGTGGGGCGGACACGATGTAGCGCTGGGCGACATGGTTCGTGTGATTCGTACCTTTCGTCCCGATGTGCTGGTGGCACGATTTTCGGGGACAGAACGAGACGGTCACGGACACCATCAGGCGTCGGCCATCCTGACCAAGGAAGCGTTCCGCGCCGCCGCCGATCCCAAGCGATTTCCCCAGCAGATTGCGGAGGGCCTCGAACCGTGGCAGGCGAAGAAGTTCTATGTTGGAAACGTGTGCGGCTTTGGGGCGATGACGTGTGCGGATGCGAATTGGACCGTGAAGTTGAACACAGGAGAGCACAGCGCGGCGCTTGGCGTGTCATACGTGCAACTCGCGATGGATGGTTTGCGGCACCAGCTGTCACAGGGTGCAGCAGGCTGGACGGTGGATCCAGGCGACCGATTCACATTCTACAAGCTGGCAGATTCAGTTCTTCCCTCTACGACGGATAAAGACGGCCACGAGAGAGATTATTTCGCCGGGCTGGATACGACGCTGCCCGCTCTGGCAGCGCGACTCGGGGAAGAACAGTCGAAGGTTCCGCGGCTTCGAGGGGAATTGACGGAGATTGCGAAGAAGGCCGCCGTGGCCAGTGAAAATGCAAACGGAAAAGATCCGTCGTCCGCAGCGACACCTCTACTAGCGGTCGCCGCCCAGCTGCGCCACGTGAATGCGGAAGTGAGCACGAGCCGTCTGGGAGCTGCTGCCAAGCTGGATCTGCTGACGCCCCTTGCGGAAAAACTGCAGCAGGCCGAGACCGCTCTGAACCTGGCGCTGAATGTTAGCTTGCAAGCGGACGTGGCTCCGGGAGTGGGTCCGTATGGTCGCATTCCAAAGGAAGCGGATGCCGTCACCACCGTCTCCCCGGGACAGGAATTCCTGATCACGGTGAAGTTGCACAACGGTTCTGGAATTCCGCTACTGATTGAAAGTGCCAAGCTGGAGGTACCCGAGGGATGGAGCACTACTAGCGAGAAAATGAGGCCGGTTACGGCCAAGCTTGGCGACGACTTTCGTGTGATCTTCCGGCTGCAGGTACCGAAGGGCGCGGCATACACGCGGCCGTACTGGCATCGCGACGATCCCGATCGGGAAAGCGTGAACCAAATCGATGATGAGAAATTTGCGACGCTGCCATTCCCGCCTCCAGCGCTGCGGGCGCGAGTGAAGTATTCCATTACCGGCCCGGCCGCCGCGCACGGAGAAAACGGAATTTCGACGGTGGTTGTTGCCCGCTTCGCAGATGACACGGGGAAGGAGCGCACGCGTCCGCTGGCCGTCGTGCCGGCATTTTCTGTGATGCTCGAACCGGCGACGCAAGCGATCTCCACTCACAACGGTTCGACTTCCACGGTTGCGGTAGGCGTGAGCAGCAATTTACCGGGCCCGGCCCAGGGAGCGCTGAAGTTGGAACTGCCCGAAGGCTGGCGTTCCCAGCCTGCCGAACAGCCTGTGGACTTGGCGCATCGCGGAGAAAAGAAGGAGTTCGCGTTCAAGGTGTTCCCTGCCGGCTTGCAGGAGGGTCGAGCGAACATTCGCGCGGTGCTGGATTCCGGGGGCGACAAATACAGCGAGGGATACACGCTGGTGACCCGCGAGGATCTAGGCAGTTTCTACTATTACCAGCCAGCGCAGCAGCGCGTGAGCATCGTAGATGTGCACGTGCCGCATGATTTGAAAATTGGCTACATCATGGGTGCCGGAGATAACATCCCGACGGTGCTGAAGCAGGTGGGACTCGATGTGACCCTGATCCCTGCCGAGAAGTTGGCCGCCGAGGACTTGAGCCGGTACGGAACCATCGCCCTCGGCATTCGCGCCTACGACACGCAGAAAGATGTTGTGGTCAACAACAAGAAGCTGCTCGACTTTGTGGCCGCGGGAGGAACGCTGGTGGCGCAGTACAACACTGGCGTCGCGGATTTTAACAGCGGACATTTCACGCCGTATCCAGCGCAGTTAAGCCGGGCGAGAGTCTCTGTGGAAGAAGCTCCGGTGGACATTCTGGCGCCGGATGACTCAGTCTTTCATTATCCGAATACAATCACGGCTCGCGATTTCGATGGCTGGGTACAGGAGCGCGGATTGTATTTCATGGATCAGTGGGACGAGCATTTCAAGCCGCTGCTGGCCTGCCATGATCCCGGAGAACAGCCGCAGAAGGGCGGACTGCTGCGAGCGCAATATGGCAAGGGCACGTACATCTACACGGGATATGCATTCTTCCGGCAGTTGCCAGCAGGTGTGCCGGGGGCGGTGCGGCTGTATGTGAATCTGCTGAGTGCGAGAGGCGATCGGCCGTAGAGACGTAGCTTGCTACGTCTTTCTTCTTTTTTGTGGTGAGAAGACGTTGCAAGCAACGTCTCTACGAATATGGGATCTCCGACGGAATCCGGAACCGCGTCTCCTGGCCTCATCCGTGGGATGGGCCTCGCGAGCGCCACTGCGCTCAACATGATCGACATGATCGGCGTCGGTCCGTTCATCACCATTCCCCTCATTTTGAGCGCAATGGGCGGGCCGCAGGCCATGCTGGGCTGGATTGCCGGCGCCTTGTTCGCGGTGTGCGACGGGCTGGTTTGGGCGGAACTGGGCGCGGCCATGCCGGGATCGGGCGGTTCATACCGCTATCTGCGAGAGATTTACGGCCCACAGAAATTTGGACGGCTCATCTCATTTCTGTTTATCTGGCAACTTTCTTTCAGCGCGCCACTTTCGATTGCCACCGGCTGCATCGGGCTGGCAGGGTATGCGGCGTACTACTGGCCCGGCCTGCAGACCGTGTACTCAGCGCACGATGCCGCGCTGCACATACCTTGGGCCGGCAGCTTGCAGGTAAGCTGGGTGGTAAGTCCCGCAACTGCGGTCGCGGTTGTGATCTGCTTCTTGGCGGTGTTGTTGCTTTACCGGCGCATCACGGTGATTGGGCGACTCTCAAAGTT
>WNFI01408180.1_pt1 | contig 11058 bp, 9 predicted proteins | sample 5400471 | NCBI WGS metagenome assembly WNFI01 (sample SAMN13153348, study PRJNA577476) | soil metagenome | isolation source: 100 cm saprolite on Douglas fir-dominated hillslope | place: USA:California | collected 2013-09-17 | reverse complement strand
AACTCTGAATTGGGTTCGGGATTGAGTCAAGGGGAGACTTCATTAGGACCTGGGTGCTCTCTGGCTAACCGGTGACAGCACCTCCTCGCGCGGGAGCTGGGGGCAGAGTGTGGTACACTGGAAGATTGTTTGACATTTCGGACCTTGGGGAGATAACGGTTATTGTTGTGCTGTTCATCAACAATTGGTCTCGTAACATTCTTCTGCGCATTCTACTTTAGTTTTCTGTCGCATCGTTCAAGCTTTCATCGAAACTCTGGACGTTCTGTCAGGTGTAACCGCTCAAGGTCAAAACATATTGATGCATGCGGCTACTCTCGATTACGATATCCTATTAATCATCTCAACACGATCGAGCATGGACAATGGAGATGAACGAGCGAGCGAGTATGCATGTCCAGGTGGTGTCACGCTTTGAATATCGTATCGTAACGAAATGTAATAAGAACGACTGCAGCTGGAAGAGCTGGAAGCCAAGCTAAGGGCTGAAAATAAAGTGATGAAGGAGAACCTCAGGACAAGGCAAGATATTGGGACAGGAGGCGATATGCGACCATTTGCGGGGAGAATATTAGAGTCATGAGCCACTTTGCGTTTTGCTCATTATTCTTGGTTGGGTAGTGAACGACGATCTAAACCGCCACGATTCCCTGGCACGTTGCGATTCGTACATGTATTCGCGTAATGGCCATACTGACCGCACTGATGAAGCGGAGGAAGACCGTCGGTTAGCTCTATCCAGATGAATTTTTTTTTTGAGCCAAATCGGACCTTGAAACATAAGACTTCATCCAGGTTCCTTCGCATCGGGGTTCCATCGGGGCCAAGTGGTCGACTTTGGGTATTGGTGGTGACATTTGCTACACTAGGAATGGAAGAACCGCTGAAACCTTGTCCTTGCCCCTCACCCTGCATTCGCATGAACGAAGCTGGGGGAGGACCAAGATCACGGTTCGAAGCGGTCGGGAGTGCGAGATAATCTTCTTCGGTTGGTAGGTTAGGTTTAGGGCTTGAGAGAGTATTATGAGGGCTATCATTGGTTTAAGTGGAACCTACTTACTGTGCATGTTCACATTTCGAACCTAATGGACAAAATCCATTCAAGTATCTTTGGCATGCAATCCGCCTAACGTGTTTACATGGACATGTTGGCCCGAGCCTGCAAAAGCCACGTTTATAGTCTGGGCACTCTATCTTCCGCTCTTTCGGGTGATTGTACAGACATTCATCGCCAGATGCACAATATCCGTACTTGGCATACCACCAGCATTCAGGCATCCTACGCAGATTATACTCGTGCAAAAATTCGCACGCATCCCCCTTCTTGCAGAGACCCCGAAGCCAGTGCTTACATACCTGAAGATGATGATTTCGGATGAGTGGGGATGTTTAAAAAAGATAATAAGAGATTGGCCGTCACTTACGGTTGATAGTCGTTCGCGTTCGCGAGGATTGGCAGGAGGTGGCGGAGGAGGCTGAAAGTTCAGGGAAGAGGGTGTCGTGTGTCTCAATGGGCACTGGGAAGCCCCCAGCGGGCAACCACCTGGTGAGAGATTCGCTTGACATATTTGTTCATCTGGAATGGAGAGTCATTGTTGTTAGTTATCAAGAGCTGAGTTCTCCCAAATGTTAAGTGCCTGCCTTTATCGAGTTTGAAGTTTAAATCTTTCTTAACGTAGTTTTCGATCGCAAAGTTGACGTTGTGGAAGTCTGGTGCTATCGATTCTTGGAGGTCGGGAGGTATCCGTCGAGAAGTGGGTGGACTTAATGAACCAAAACTAGCGATAGCCATCGTCACTCTCCGGCGGTAAGCAAGTTGATGGAGATGGTTGAAGCTTCTGAATGCTTCCTTCGGCGCTTACAAAGTGATGAGCTAAGGGTTACTCACGATCAGGTGATTCTTCACCGACTCTGACGACATTTCGGGCTTTCGTCAATCCACAGTTCGAGCAATTCGCACTTCCGAGCGTTCCACTTTTTCATGGCCATCAGGCGCTAAAATGTAGCATCCAGGATTGAGGATTCCCGGCACACGCCAGATATCTCACGTCAGTCCCCCGCCTTGTCTTCTCGCAAATGCGGCGCCTTGAGGAACACATGGCACTTGCAATATCAGTGCGAATTCGGGGCCATATCCAGAGAATCCCTTCATATGTTTCTCCTTCCGCTGATTACTTGCTTTTTCTTATCGTGATTTCCATTCATATCCCGGACGAACGAGGTCGGCGTCTTGTAGTTACACCTTGGTTGTATTTCCGGTGGAGTTGGCCGAATTTTCGTGTTATCCGCAATTGCTGTCGCCAGTCTTCACACACATAAATCCTCTCCAACTCAGTCAGCATCGATTGCTTATAATTTCGAAAAACATTTATTCCAGAAGGAGACCCATATTTTAATGTGATAGAATGGAGTCGATAAAGTGCTCTCGCTCTGCTAGCTTGTATCTATGTACGACTGGGTTGCAACATCGACGCGATGCTAGCGGCCAAATGAGTGCGTGGACTATTGGCGCCAAGGCTTAGGGAACTAGTAATGGAATGCTAGACATAGGATCTATTGATGGGGGGTAGAGAGCCATTGGAAGGGAGGTTATAGGACAAAATCAATCCACCATTCGATTTTGTGGTCATTCCTATGTAAGATCGTTGCACGAATTTAGTCCCATACGGTGATACTGAGTCGCCTGAGTTCGATAGCTTCCCCATACCGTTGTAGTACAGTGTTGTAAATAATGAATGCCTTCGAACCTAAATTGCAAAAGGAGTGACAATTTGATTCCGCCAGCTCAGCCTCCGGAAAGCGTCGCACCTCCTGGTGGAAGGGGTCACCTTTACCAACGTCTGAGTATGCTATTATGTATCGCGGAGGATGGTCGTCAGTTCGAAGTTCAGACGACACTTTATGAGATTTCTGTGTGAGCACGTTGTGTTATTAACTATGCCATGTGGCTCACGATCCTAAACGTTGCCATTGGGCGCCTAGCTCTAGCAACCTCAAGTCCTACCTCTCGGAGATCACTGGTGTCGATGCGCCTTCTTTAATATGCTTCTTATCCGATGGCAAGCAGCTAAGGGATGAGAACATCCGGGAGCTAGCAGGTTCGCAGGACGACGTGAGGCCTCACTATTTGCTCTTCAAGGAGGCGCTGATGATATTTTCACTGATATTTTATAGACGATCTATGTCTTCAACAGGGAATATCTATTCTTGGATTCTGAGCTATCGGACGTTATCCATGAATTGCAGATACCCGTTGCCATCAAGCCTCCGTTTAAAGGTATGGTGATCAGTATCTACCTTCGATACGTGGGAGTCTAACACTTGCACCTTTGTACGTCTAAAATAAGGGTCTGCTTCCCCAGATGCGATTCTGAAGTCTGCCGAGGATCATACTAACTACATTCCCGATGTCCTATCGCGACTCTCAAATCAAGTTGATGCACTGAAGGTCGCCTCGGCGAATCTCGACTCCCACGTCTTTTCCCTTTCAGAAGTATTCGATAATTTCGATCTCATTGCAACCAAAGAGCTAGACCGACAAGCCGAACTCTTGCGTAATCATAACTTTGACCTAGAGATCATTTCCAAGATTCGCGTTCATCCCGAGTTCCTTTCGCCCGCTGTGCGCAGGGACGTAGAAGCTGGACTGAAGGAGAGGATGTTAGGAGATTACGTTTCATGCGTGGACTTACTTCTGGTGCCGATGAGATCCGAGCCATGGTTTCTCGCACTTTGTAAGTGTGGTTATCATGCGGGTAATTCCCGGAAACTGAAAATTTGGATTCAGCTGCGATCAGGCAGAGCCTTTGTATCATCAAGCGACCCAGAATTTGGTGAGGCTACGAGAACTGCACTCCGCGCTTTCCAGTAAGTTGATTTATTCTCACGCTATCTCAAAACCGCAATTCTAATGAGCAATCCCCAGACAATGATCCCATGTCGAGCTCCATTGTTAACCAACCAATATCGTTAGAAAGCACAATCCGTTCTGTCGTTGAACAGGTCAACAACATCTATGTATGTTTTGTTTATTCTGCACACTTGGCGTCACCTGGTTAATAGTACTTCATCTCAGAACCAGTCAACAGCCCACATTTTCACTGTTCTTCGACAAGTGTCGTTCCTTCAGTCAACGCTCGCCGAACTCCCAGCAACGCTGACTAGCCTAGAAACGGAACTGCGGGGGAAAGGTGGATTTGTGCACCTACAAAGGCTGCATCAAATGTTGTATGTGTATGGCGCGACTTTGGTTGAAATTGTCCGGAGAAAGGAATTCAGTGAGTGATGGTCCCCGGCAAGAAGCACGATATCTGACAACAAACTAGGCAAGTTTTTTTCGGAGCGAGCACGAGTGATAGCTGAGGTTATGGCTAGATTGAGGCACGTCTATTTTCAATATAATCTCGAGGGAAGACCTCATAGGTGGACCTTGCTAGCTCGAACGAACGGAAACGGCGTCAACTGTATCGTAGTGAAGTCCATGGACAACTTCCTTTTGAGTCAAAAGGCATGGACGAACCAACTCCTACCATAGAGGTCAATACGACCGGTCATACAGAGAATGTATTCTCGCTTGCGCGTGAGGATCTCACGAGTGCGTCCGAACTTGTCCATTCTAGCGCGGTTCTGATAGGTGATCATGCTGTCAGCATTCTTGGAGACTATTAGTCAAATTGAACAATCGACTCCTATACAGGAGATTTACACATCCTTCTCTGCAAATGAGAGTAATGTGGACCAGCCAGTTGGCCATCCATTAAGAGAGACGCGAGCTGCCTTAGAAAAACTTATGTCGCGGATGGAGAATCTTGGGGCGGAATTCGACAAGCTAATCGAGCGATCGGTACTGACGACGGACAGATTGGTCCTTTCGAAACGAAGAAGTCGGTATATTTCTCCAGAGTTCGTCGGTTCTTAGCGTTATTCATGTTCCCTCGTACGTCAGCCGCCAGTGATGCATCAACAAACCGTGACGCGTTCGAGCAGTTGCGTGAGCTTCAAGAAGCAAAACTAGCCTCTGATCAGGCACTGCTCGATGAGAAGGAGGCAGCCGCAGAATTGCTGCAACGGCTACAAAATGAGCGGGACATCATTGATCGGCAGAACCAGGAGCGCATCGCGGCGCTGGACTCAGAAGTTGAGTTCATCAAGAAACTGCATGAGTATGAGATCCAAGCCCGCAACCGTTTGGAAACACGTCATGCCGAGCTTCTCCACTCCTCAGAAGAGCAAGGCAAGAAGCTTTCCGCTGTGCTGGCCGATGCCACACAGAAAACGAAGGAGGTGGACCTGCTCTCCAAGGAGCTCGAGCAAGCCCGCACAGCTGCTGAAGAAATGCGAAAGCTGCAGATAAACGGCGACGAGGGCTTGAAGCAGGTCTTGGCCGAGCAAGCTGAGACATTGAAGAATCTAGAGGAAGCGCGTTTGCGTGGGGAGGATCTGGAGGAGCAAGTGCACTTTGCTCGTGCTGAAGGGGATGAAGCCTTCCGTGCCTTGAACGAGGCGACGGCGGAGAAAGACCGACTTCTCAGGGCTCAAACTATGGAAGCGGATCGGCTACTACGGGACCATATTGCCGAAGCTGACGGTGATCGTGCCGTTCTTGAGCACCAATTCTCCGAACTTCAGGCAACCTTAGAGAGCCAACATAGGGACGTCGCGGAGGACCAGACACGTCGCTCGACAAGTACCGGTCACCTGTTGTCGGATCTGCTTGAGATCTCAGTATCATTCCGCGATACGAATGCTCGGTTACTCGCTTCGACGCAGAAGACCTTGACTCATGCATCTAAAGCGTCTGCTCGTCATGCAGCACTTGCTGAGTCTAACGTCAGCATTAACGCCAAGAGTCAGAATCCAGACACTCTCACCCTTGATCCCTTCAATGCATATGCTTCCCCGATAGACTGGTCGGATCCCGTGGCATCCATCGAGATTCTAAAGCAATTTGACCTGAACGCCTTCAGTGAGACCGTCATGAAAGCAGGTAGTACAATTCGGAAGTGGCAGAAACAGTGTAAGGAGTACCGGGAGAGAGCACGAGGGAAGATATCGTTCCGCAATTTTGGAAAAGGGGATTTGGCATTGTTCTTGCCCACTCGTAACTCGGTCTCGAGGCCATGGGCAGCGTTCAATGGTATGTGTATAAGGTCAATTACCATATTCCGCGACTGATGATATAAATTCAGTCTCGTTTCCGCATTATTTCCTCAAACCATCTCCTCCGATTGCTGCTCAATTAGACAACAGAGAATGGTACGTCGCTCGGATTATATCTATAACGGAGGCCATAGTAGACAGTAGGGTAGGTTCTAATTTCTTGTGTCACTTCTCTCCTGACTTCTCCATCAATATAGGACTCAACATCAAATCCTTACGGGTATGTCTTCATATCATATTTGGGCCTATGTTAGACTAATCCTTTCTCATTATTTTTTTCAATAAAGGCTAGGCAACGGAGTTAAATACTTCATGCTTGAAGTCGAGGAGTATGCCCAACCTAACCATCCGCAACGCCGTGCAGTATCAACACCATTCCCGACATCAACAGGGGAAATCAAGGAGAAAAGGAAGGGTCATGGCGCTTCCCAGAGTGCACCAAACCCTCCATCGCCTCTAACTGGCTCTTCTCCCCCCCAGGAGCCAGTGATTTCTCCGGCACCAATGGCATCTCCGAAGCTTCTACCACCCAAAATTGCTGCTAGTCCACTTAGTGGGCCGTCGTCGCTTTCCAAGCTACTAGCACAAGCAGCTTCTCCTGATGCAGTTAATTCACCTGAGTCTTCTCCCCAGCCTTCCCCTCTTGGGATCACAACCTTCTTACCACGGAGTCGGACTTCGTCCGGCCATTCCCACTCCCTAATGAAGCCGGCAGTCACGAGCAATCGAGCTCGTCCTGCCTCTACCCGTTCCAATGCATCTTCTAACGTGTCAGGTCTCCCCACGCGCTTTGCGAGATCATCAGCGTCTTCCACGAAAGCCGCACCAACTATCGCCATTTCCACTGATGCACGAGAACACTCACCCAAATACGTTAATACACCATTAGTTTCTACTTTTTCTCCTTCCCCGCATGCTGACATTCCTGAGGGTGAGACAAACGGCGACGGGAGTGGTGTCAATACTCCTTCACCCGGAGACTCTGCATCTGAAGGCCCATCAAATATGTTGCTGGGTCGTAATCGAAAGCGAACGACATCGGGCAAGGCACTGCCCATGACCAAAGCTCACACCACGGGACCCCCTAGCATGACTGGCGGTGTATTCGCAACGATCGCCAACAACTTGAATGTCTTGAGTCGTCGACGCAAGGATACGATTCTAACATTGGAAGATACAACTAGTAACCTCGGGTCTGCCACCGAAGCAGACATCACGGACAGTGAAGGCAGGTCCAGTAGCGAAGCGAGAAAATTATTAAAGAAGTTCGATGCATCTACCAAGCAGTAAATTTAAGCATTAGCTGTATGGAATAGGTAGACACAAACCAATGCACGCATTTTGTAGCCAACCATTGTAGAACATTATAATAAATTTTCCTCTTATTATGATCGGGTTGTAGGATCGAAATAGTCGCATTCCACTCTGAATAGCCAGGAGCATCGCAAGGTATCTATTGAAGGTCGCAATTGACCAGGATTTGGTAATTTGTCGAGTGGTAGGAGAGTGGTGATGTCAGCGGCGTATGATGATACACGGATTAGTTGTGCTGGCGACAGGTGTGGTGCGAGATAGGAGAGTATTTCCAGCTTCAGTTCTATCGGCATATCTTGCCACGTGACCTTACAAAGTCGTTCACCTTAATCGAATGGTAAGGGTGCTGAATAGCGGGCCGCAATGGAGACTGTACCTCGTGTGCGATAGGATCCCGATGATAACAAGGACCGAGAGACGGCTAGCAATCTGAGCGCCTCCGTCTCTACCTGGGTTCTGAGAAACCGATTTCTGTCTCTACATCGCTTCAGTGTCTCCCACATCGCCCCGGAGTACAATTCCGGGTCGTTCCCTTCATTCCGGAGGGATGGGCCTAGTCGGTTACCAATGCACTTTAGTGCTCGAAGGTGCCGAGAGCGGAATGATAAGACGTATGCAATGATAAAGGGAGCGGAGTCGGAAGTAAGGCCAACCAGAGATAAATCCAATACTCGGAGGTATGGGGTGGTAAGATTAGAGAAGAACGTCCTTGAAAAATCATCCGACAATAGTGAATTCCCTGCCAACGACAAGTTTGAGATTCGGGATTCGTTCAATGCCGAGGTGAAATCGGCGATTACATCTTGAGTGCCTGTAAATTGGTTCTGGTTTGCAGCCGTAAGTCAAATGCTACAAAAGTAGAGGGCATTAGTACTCTCACATTTTGAAGATTCAAGACTTCAAGTGTAGTGTTCCCACGAATGTGGGTCGACACAGCTCGAAGACCTTGCAACGCTTTCTGAGTACGGGGACAGATACCCCGAGGGCCTGCTCAGCCTCCTACGTACCAATATCTCCAAGTTTATTTCCACTGAAATCTAAGCGGACAAGCTCGATTCTCCTCCCGATCGCCGAGCAAAGATATTCGAATATAGCAATCGATCCATAGTCTCCAATGTCATTATGGCCTAGAATGAGATGCTTTACAGATGGTTTCAGGTAAGCTATCACTTGGCGCGCTCCTGCATTTTAGGGACGTGATCATGAGCAATGTACACCTGTCAGGGGTGGTGATGCTTGCCATCGACATGCGAGAGTCCAGTCTCTGTCAAGTTGAGTATGGAGATTGAGCTCATTGTACTAGAATGAGAGGCACGTGTTATCATTGGCGGTGATGCAGAACAAGCTCTATTAGACGCGCAATGCGTGAGTGTGTACGAATTAACGCCTGACCAACGTTGTCACCGACGGAAGCAACTTATTTAATTCGGCTATAACCGATGCTCAGCGCTTAAAGTTCGAAGCACATGAAGGCCAACTTCAAGGTTCGCGCCTACGTCCTCATCTCAATGGGATAGCCAAATTGAAATTCCCTAAGTTTTTTAATCTCTGTGGCACTGTATATAGACAAGGGAATATCGTGTTCACCTCAGATGGGAACTCGGTGTTGAGCCCAGTAGGCAACCGTATTTCCGTCTTTGATCTGGTACAGTGAGCACAGTGACTGGCCCTCAATAACCTCTGTGCCTATTTCCTCTATGAATAGAAACAAATCTTTCACATTTCCGTTCGAAAATCGGAAGGACATAGCTGCGATCGCACTAAGCCCTGATGGTACAACGCTGATAAGTGTCGACCAAGGTGCAGTACTGTCAATGGTAAGCTTGCCCAGGTGTTGACAGTGTTGTAGATGGAAGAGCACTTTTGGCCAACTACAAGAAAGCTGTCGTGCTTCACCATTTTAACTTCAAAAAGCCAGTCAAGTGGATTACGTTTTCGCCGGACGGCAAGTATGTCGTTTCCAACGGCTGTCGTGATGCCGTCTAACTGACACTCTCCTCTCTTTAAGATACATCGCTGCTACTCATGATGCTCACATCCAGGTTTGGAAGACACCTAATCTTCTGGTTCGCGAATTTGCCCCCTTTGACCTGCATCGCACCTACACTGGGCATCACGATGAAGTACTAAGCATCACCTGGTCCGTAGACTCAAGGTCCTTTTCTTTCTTTCACTTTTTACCATACTGTTGGTTATTGAGCTCGCGCTATCTAGATACTTCCTAACATCCTCTCGCGATATGACCGCGAGGCTATATACTTTGCATCCCGTAAAAGGTTATGTTCCGAAGACTTTCGCTGGTCACCGTGATGCAGTCCTTAGTGCGTACTTCCCTATTGATAAGACGCAGGTATGTAGATGGTTGTGTCGACGGTTATAATGCTAATCTCAACCCAGATCTATACAATCAGCCGCGATGGTGCTGTGTTTATATGGAGAGAAAAGCCCACGAACGGCGACAACCCCGCGAAAGAAGACTACATCATAAACACCAGATGGGGTGTGAGCGAGCGACACTATTTCAACTTACCGAATACCAAGGTGGTTTGTTGTGCTTACCACGAACGCACCTGTATGCTAGTGGTAGGGTTCTCTTCGGGTGTCTTCGGTCTTTGGGAAATGCCGTCCTTCACCAACATCCACACACTCAGTATTTCGCAAGAGAAAATTTCATCGTTGACGATCAGTCCTTCTGGTGAGTGGCTAGCCTTTGGCGCCACTAGCCTCGGCCAACTGCTAGTATGGGAATGGCAGTCGGAGTCCTACATCCTCAAACAACAAGGTCATTACTACGATATGAACGCCCTCACGTTCTCCAGCGACGGTCAGCATATTGCCACTGGGGGTGATGATGGCAAGGTTAAGATATGGAACATGAGTTCAGGATTCTGTTTTGTCACTTTTTCGGAGCACACCTCTTCCGTTTGTGCTGTCGAATTCGCAAAGCAGGGTCAAGTTCTTTTCTCCGCATCATTGGATGGGACAGTTCGCGCTTTTGATCTCATTCGTTACCGCAACTTCCGCACCTTTACTTCCCCTACACCAGTCCAATTTTCCAGTTTGTCTGTCGATCCTTCCGGTGAGGTTGTCGCAGCAGGCTCCATAGATAGCTTTGAAGTCCACATCTGGTCCGTTCAAACAGGCAAGCTACTCGATGTGCTAACAGGTCACGAAGCTCCTGTCAATGCACTCGCCTTCTCTCCGACAGGCAATCAACTTGCAAGTGGCTCGTGGGATAAGACAATTCGTTTGTGGAACGTGTTCACTAGAACTCGGACAGTTGAGCCCTTCCAGCTTAACTCTGATGTTCTGTCTATCGCCTTCAGACCTGATGGTTTGGAGCTTGCAGCTTCCACTTTGGATGGACAGATCACATTCTGGGACATCCAGGACAGTAAGCAGATAGGTTTGATTGAAGGGAGACAAGATATCTCTGGAGGGAGGATGCAAGATGATCGCCTCACAGCTGCAAATAATTCTGCTAGCAAATTCTTCAACAGTATGGCATACACGGCGGATGGGACGTGTATCATTGCTGGTGGGAACAGCAAATACGTAGTAATGTATGGAGTACGAGAAGGAGTC
>WNFI01162284.1_pt1 | contig 11058 bp, 10 predicted proteins | sample 5400471 | NCBI WGS metagenome assembly WNFI01 (sample SAMN13153348, study PRJNA577476) | soil metagenome | isolation source: 100 cm saprolite on Douglas fir-dominated hillslope | place: USA:California | collected 2013-09-17 | reverse complement strand
GGTGCCGGAGGCGTCGAAGATCACGGCGAGGTGATCGGCGTCGGTCTCCTGGATCAGCTTGTAGAGCATGTTGGCGTAGCCGAGCGCGGCGCCGATCGGTGTGCCGTCGGCGCGCGTCAGCGCCGGCAGCGCGTGATATGCCCGGAAGATGTATCCCGAGCCGTCGACGAGATAGACGTGGCGGGTCTTCGCGCTCAAGGCTCGTCGGGCGCGGCCGGCGGCGGATGCGCGCCCGGCGCGACGGGCGGCGTCGCCGCGACATCGCCCGCCGCCGCCTTGCCGCGCAGCACGTAGAGGCGCGAGCAATAGGGGCACTCGATCCGGCCCTCGGCCGACAGCTTCAGGTAGACGCGCGGATGCCCCAGCGGCCCGCCGCCGCCGTTGCAGGCCAGGCGTCTCGAAGGGCGAGTGGGAACGCCGCGCGATGCCGGCAAGAAAGCTCAACCTTCGCCAAGAAGCGCGGGTTGACCCGGTCGCCGCGCGGATGATACGCATGGCGACGGCACAATCAATGCACTCCTCCGTCGCCCCGCCGAAGCTCTCGTCCGACGCGCGCCCGAAGGCGCTGGCGCCGCAACAAGCGGCCGTGCCGGCGGCCGAGCCGCTGCCGGATCTCGCGGTCGAGCTCAAGGGCCTCACCAAGGTCTATGACAGCGCCGGGCGCATGCCCGCCAAGATCGCGCTCGACTGCGTCGACCTCGCCATCCCCCGCGGCGCCATCTTCGGCCTCTTGGGCCCCAACGGCGCCGGCAAATCGACGCTCATCAACATCCTCGCCGGCCTCGTCATCAAGACCGCTGGCAAGGCCATCGTCTGGGGCATCGACATCGACGCCGATGCGCGCCAGGCGCGTGCCGCCATCGGCGTCGTGCCGCAGGAGCTCAATGTCGACGCCTTCTTCACGCCGCGCGAGATGATGGAGCTGCAGGCCGGGCTCTACGGCGTACCCAAAGCGGAGCGGCGCACCGACGAGATCCTCGGCATGCTCGGCCTCGCCGAGCAGGCCGACGCCTATGCCCGCACCCTCTCGGGCGGGATGCGGCGGCGGCTCATGGTGGCGAAGGCCATGGTGCATTCGCCACCGGTGCTGGTGCTCGACGAGCCCACCGCCGGCGTCGATGTCGAGCTGCGCCAACAGCTCTGGGCGCAGATGCGCGCGCTCAACGCCGCCGGCACCACCATCCTGCTGACCACGCACTACCTCGACGAGGCGGAGACGCTGTGCGACCGCATCGCCATCATCGACCATGGCCGCGTCGTCGCCTGCGATACCACCGAGGCGCTGGTGAGCCAGGTCGACGACAAGACCATGATCCTGAGCCTGGTCGAGCCGGTGACGACGGTGCCGCCGGCGCTCGCGCGCTGGCGCCTCGCGGTGGCGGCGCCGGGCCGGCTCCTCTTCCGCTACGGGCCGAGCCGCACCATACTGGGGCCGCTCTTCACGGACATGCAGGCGGCCGGCCTCACCATCCGCGACGTCTCGACCGAGGAGACCGATTTGGAAGACATCTTCCTGCGCCTCACCGGCACCCGGGGGAAGCCATGAGCCGCCGCGCGCCGCGCTGCGCCGCGCTGCTGCTGGCGGCGCTGCTCGCCGCCTGCGCCGGCCAGGGCACCGGCCACCTGACCGCGCCCGCCGCGGTCGGCAATGCGGTGCCGCCGGCCGGGCCGCCGCGGGTGCCGCTTCTCGCCGACAATGTGCTGATCGCCGCCGACGGCACACCGCTGCCGCTCAGGGTGTGGCTGCCCCAGGGCAAGCCCAAGGCGGTGATCCTGGCGCTGCACGGCTTCAACGACTACTCCAACGCCTTCACCGACCCGGCCGAGGCCTGGGCCAAGGACGGCATCGCGACATATGCCTATGACCAGCGCGGCTTCGGCGAGGCGCCGCAGCACGGGCGCTGGCCGGGCGAGCGGCAGCTCACCGACGATCTCGCCACCGCGAGCCGGCTCTTGCATGCGCGCCATCCCGGCGTGCCGCTCTATCTCCTCGGCGAGAGCATGGGCGGCGCCGTCGTCATCGCCGCCGTCACCGGCGCCGCCGGCACGCCGCCGCCCGCGGCCGACGGCATCATCCTGACGGCGCCGGCAGTGTGGGGCCGCGACACCATGAACGTGTTCGAGCGCGCCGCGCTGTGGACCGGCGACGCGCTGTTCCCGGGGATGACCCTCACCGGCCGCGGCCTCAAGATCAAGCCGTCGGACAACATCGAGATGCTGCGCGGCCTGTCGCGCGACCCGCTGGTGATCAAGGAGACGCGCGTCGACACCATCAAGGGCCTGGTCGATCTCATGGACACGGCGCTCGCCGCCGCGCCCGCGGTCACCGCGCCGATGCTGCTGCTCGCCGGCGACCGCGACGAGGTGGTGCCGCCCGGCGCGACGCGGCTGACCGGCGCGCCAGCGCGGAGCTCTTCGCGCGGCGCTGAGCGCCGCTGCCGCCCTCTCCCATCGTTGCGCCCAGCGGACCAACGGGCTTGTGCCGGCGGGCCGCCTTGCCCACTCTAGAGGGGCGACGACGGAAGGGAGGCCCTCATGGCCGAGGATGCCGGCCTCATCGCGCGGCAGAGCCGCCGTGCCGTGAGCGAGACGCTGCAGCGGCTCGAGGGCGCGCTGGCGGCGCGCGGCTTCATGGTGTTCTGCCGCATCGACCACAGCGCCGCCGCCGCCGCCATCGGCGAGAAGCTGCCGCCGCGCACCGTGCTGATCTACGGCAACCCGCATGTCGGCACCGCCGCGATGGCAAAGGTCCCGACGCTGGCCATCGACCTGCCGCCCAAGCTGCTGGTGTGGCAGGACGAGGCGGGCAAGGTGTGGGTCACCTGGAACAGCGGCCGCTATTTCTTCGGCACGATCTTCGCCCGCCACGGTGCGTCGGCCGACCCCGCGCAGATCGCGGCCTACGACACGCTCATCGCCCAGGTGGTCGCGCACGCGGTCGAGTAGCGCCCCGCGCCGCCACCGACCGGCGTTTTCGCCCGACGTTGGCTTGACATAACTACCGCGGGTTGTATCGTTTCCCTGCGCTTTTCGCGCGAAAGCGTTCGGGCAGGGAGTTTGGAATGAACAAGAACCTTTGCGCCTTTCGGGCGGTTTTCCTCGCCGCCGCGGCGGCCTTGATCGCTCCGGCGGCGGCCTTCGCCGACGATGACGACGACTGCAACGTCGACATCCAGCCCGCCGGCGTGACCAGCTGCGGCGAGATCATCTATCGCGTGCCCGCGGGCCCGCAGGTGATCGACCCCGCGCATGGCGTCACCACCGCCAGAGCCGACCGCGCGGCGTGGAACTTCAACTACGCCGTCGTGCTCGGCGACGCGGCCGGCACGCTCGAGCGGTTCCTCGGCGCGCACAACACGCTGGAGATCAAGGTCGATCTGGACCCGGGGCCGGACGTCCGCACGCTCACCCTGCGCGCCATCCTCGACCCCGCGCACAATCCCGCCGGCTCGCACATCGTCTGGGAGACGAAGGAAGGCCGGATCCTGTTCGGCGATGACGGCGGCACCACCCAGGCGACCGAGAATTCCGAGAACGACGCCTTCTGGGCGGCGCTCATCGGCAGCGACCCGCGCCATCTCGGCTACAGCTTCGGCCCCGCCATCTTCAACATCGAGCTCAAGGCGATGGCGCGCGGCGGCCGGGTGCTGGCCGACATCCGCGACATCGTCGAAGTCGTGCAGCCCGCTCCCTAGGCCGGCGGCGCGGCAAGGATTGCAGAGCAGGCGGCCGGCAGCTTCGGCGCCGGCGGCCGCGGCGCGACTGCGGCGTGCAGTGGCGGCTTCTGCGCGCGCCACCAAGCGAGCGTCGCGTCGCAGCCGTCGCCCGGCGGCAGCGGCGCCTGCGTCGCACAGTCCGGCGAATTGGCCGGGCAGTTGAGCCGCACATGGAAATGCTCGTCATGGCCCCACCACGGGCGGATGCGGCGCAGCCAGTCGCGCCCGCCGCTGGCCGCGCCGGCGACGCCGCGGCACAGCGCGTCCTTGATGGCGGCGTTGACGAAGATGCGATCGACCGCGGGATCGGCGGCGGCCAGCCGCAGCAGCGTGACCTGGCGCGGGCCGAAGCGTCGGCGGTCGATGTCGCGCAAGCCGGCGCGCAGCATCGAGGGCAGCGCGACATTCTCGCGCGCCGCCGGCGGCAGCGGCGGCTTGGGATCGAGGTTGAACCAGATGTCGACGTCAAGGCCGGTCTGGTGGCTGGCATGGCCGAAGGGCAGCGGCCCGCCGCGCGGCTGCGCCATGTCGCCGACATAGAACGGCGCGAGGCCGGCGGCCTGCGCCTGCCGGGCGAGCCGCGCGACGAAGGCGACCAGATCGGGATGGCCGAAATCGCGACGCCGCGAGAGACGGATGACCTGGTAGCCCGGCCCGTCATCCGGCAGCCGCACCGCGCCAGCCAGGCAGCCATGCGCGACGCCGCCGATCACGCGCGCCGGCCCGGCGCTGGGCGCGGGGACGAGGCTCCATTCGGTGCTTGGCTCAGCCAGGGCGATGGCGGGGATCAGCAGCAGCAGCAGCGCGGTTGAAAGCAGGCGCGTGGAAATGGCGGGCAGCATGGCGCGCTGCATCATAGACCGCCGCCGCCGCTGAATCGGAAATTCAAGCAATCACCGTCCCCGCCCCTCTCCCGCATCGCGGGCACAACACGGCCGACGGCTTTGCGGTCGGCCCCGAGAGGGTTCGATCGCAGAGCGATCGAACGGATTGCGGGAGGAACCCGCCGCAAAGCGGCGGGAGAGTGAGGGCCCTCAGGCGCCCGAGCGCGGCACGCTGCCGCCGGCATTGCCGCTGGCCGCCGGGCGCGTCTCGGCGGCTTGCGCTTCGGCGTTGCGCGCCAGCGAGGTGATACCGGCCATGCCGCCCAGGTTCATCGAGTCGACGGCGCTGCTCGGGACGATGATGGTGCTGCCGCGCTCCTTGACGCTCTCATAGAGCATGTTCATGCCGCGCAGATGCAGCGCGATCGGATAGTCGGCATAGGTGCGCGCCGCCTCGACGAATTTCTGCGCGATCTCCGCCTCGGCGGAGCCCAGGATGACGCGTGCCTGGCGCTCGCGCTCGGCTTGCGCCTGGCGGCTCATCGCGTCCTGCAGCGCCGCCGGGATCCTGACGTCGCGGATCTCGACCGATTTGACGCTGATGCCCCAATCCACCGTCTTGAGGTCGATCGACTTGCGCAGCTGCTCGTCGGCGGCCTGGCGGTTCGACAAAAGCGTGGCGAGGTCGGCGGCGCCGATCATCTCGCGCAGCGAGGTCTGCGCCGCCCAGCCGATCGCCGAGGTGTAGTTGGCAACCTCGAGCGTGGCTTTGCGCACGTCGGTCACGACCCAGAAGATGATGGCGTCGACATCGACCGGCACGGTGTCCTTGGTCAGCGTCTGCTCGGCGAGGAACTGCGTGGTGCGGATGCGCGTGTCGACCCAGGCGGCGATGATGTCGAGGATGGGGATGATGGCGAAGAGGCCCGGCCCCTTGATGCCCGTGAACTTGCCGGCGCGCAGGACGACCGCCTTCTCCCATTGCTGCGCCATCTTGACCGAGGCGAGGATGAGGATGCCGAGGAGGACGAGCGCCGCGCCGAGACCGATCGGGCCACCGGTGACGATCGTGAGGGCGCCTATTCCGGCGAACACGACGAAGAGCGCGAACGAGATAGGGTTGGGGCCCATGATGCGTCCTCAAGGCTCGAGGCGTGGCAAGGCGCGGCGACAGGGTAGCGGAACGCCGGCGATCTTCAACCGGGATGCTTGACGAAGCCTTACCACGCCCGCGGCGACAGCGGGGCTCCGCGGCTTGCGCCGCCCCAGTCCTTGCCGTATCGTCCGCGGCCGGCGAGGACCCGTAGCTCAGCTGGATAGAGCGCTGCCCTCCGAAGGCAGAGGTCGCACGTTCGAATCGTGTCGGGTCCGCCATTAAACGCAGCATTTCCGCGGCTTTCCTGTTCCGGTCATTCGGACAGGCGCGGCCAGAAACGGACGACAAAAGGCGAACAGATACCATTTCCCCGGGGAAATCGCTGGGGAAATGGGCACTGTCTCAGTTTGAAATTTCCTCGCCGCGCTTCCGGTAGGTCGCTGGCCGCTTCGGAGCTGCCGATGGATGGCACGACTTCATGGAGAAGCTCGACCGGCTGCATCCGAAGTACGGGGAAACGATGCAATTGCCGCTCGACTACGAGTGAGCGAAGGACGACGGCAAGGGCCTCTAGTCTTTCCGCCAGCGCGCCGCCGCTGCTTTCTTGGCGATCTCGGCGCGCTTTCTCTTGGACAGGCTCGCCGCTCGCGCTTTACCGCCTTTTCGGCCAAGCTCAGCGGCGGCGCTCTCCCGTTTCGGCGCGATCTCCTCGGCGATCTCGCCGGTCGCGATCTTCGCCGCCATGACGGCAGCGCCTACCACGTCGCCGGGACGCTTTTGGCCTTGCGGTCCTTTAGGCATGATATTGGAGCGAGCGTGCGACGGCCAAGCCGAAAGCTGTTCGGATGGCTAGGTCGCTGTCGATGCCTTCCTTGTACGTGAACTCGAAAGTTCGGATGCGCCCATTGCCACGATGCTCGGTTGAAACGAGCCGAAATGTATCGAGACAACCGAGCGGCTTATCGCTCGAGGATGCGCTCATTTGGGTCAACTCGACTCCGTGATGCTTGGCGCTAAGCATATATCGGGACAGCGCGCGATGCACGCCAAAACGCAAGGGGGACAGAGATGGCAAGCCGTAGCGAAGCGTCTAGCGGTTCGGCGTCCCTTTGCGATCTCCTATATAATGGCCTATCGGCGAGAATCCCCAGGCTCAAGCGCAAGGAATTGCAGAAATCGTGCGCGATCTCTCAGGAAGGGAGAAAACCATTTGCTTATGTCTATTATCGGAAGAAGGCCGATGCCGTTGAAGTCTGGTGTCGAGGCGATGTTCGGAGATTGAATGCATATGCTGGTATCGCCTTTCGCGAGCGAGACTTACCAGGAACCGGCTGGGCGCAAAGCTTTCCCGGACGCTTTAAAATAGACAGCCCGAACAGAATCGAAGCCGCGGTGCGCTGCCTAACTGAGGAGGCGTACCCAAAATCGTAGAAATTCCAAACTGAGACAGTGCCGGAAAATGTTCCCGCTACGTTGTCGGTTAGCAGCACTGGAGTCGCAAGGGGGAATGCTGACGTGCTCGGGCACCTCAACGGTGATGCGAGTGAGCTGCAGGCGTTAACTAGTCATTTCGCGGCCACTGCGTATAATGGCTTGTTGGTTGCCAAGTGGAGCGGTCCCGTGGCCGTACCAAAGTTCGATGAATTTAGTGCCGTGCGCTTGTTGCGTCCAGTCAGAGGACTGGGAGCGATGACGTATCCTGCTGGCACCAAAGCGGTCATAGTTCATCGCCATGACGACGGGATCGGCTACGAAATCGAATTTGCAAAACCCAAGCCTGGAGTCGCAACTGTGACGTATCGGGACATTGTTCCCGATGGCGAATAGTTGGCGCATCGACCCAAACAAGATCACGCGATACCTGCTTCATTCCGCATCAACGACCGGCGGCGCGACCAAAGCCACCTTCTTCATGGCGTTTGGCTTTACGCCGGCGAACTGGCAGGTGTTGCACGATGCTCTGATCGAACACGCGTCGACCGCTTATTTGGACAACATCGATAGCTCCTCGCCTTACGGCCCGAAAGAGGTCTATCGGTGCGGCATCCGCAGCCCCGATGGGCGCAACCCCTGCATCTGCTCGGTATGGCAACATCGACACGGAGATTGGTGGTTCATCACTGCCTATCCCTGGCCGTGACCTTCCAACTAGCGATGTGGCGTCGCGGCAAAAGATGGTTTCACGGGCCCTGGTGGTTTCAGGAAAGCGATCCGGCGGCACGATTCCTGAGGGATGGCGGAAGGAAGGACTCGCATGCCCCTTGAACTGAAGAAAGTGCTTCCGGTGGAACTGCGTTCAGTCGGGCTTGACGAGAAGTGGTTGCAAGATCGGATAAGAGACGACCCCTCGCTTTTGGGTCTCGGCGAGTTGGAGGTAGCTGGGCGCGAACACCGCCAACCAGTCGGCGGACGAATAGATTTCTTGATGCGCGACGCGGAGGCCGGGGGGGACCGGCTAAGCCGACCGCCGGCGATCGTCTTCCGGCAGCGGAATGCAGGAGGCTGACGGTGGCCTGCCTCCACCGCGCCGCAATGAGTGGTTGCAACAGGCGCTCCCGAGGCCGGAAAACGCGCCGGCGGCGGCCGGCAAGCCGGTGAATCCACAGGGCAATACGTCGGTATTCACCGTTCCTTAAGCGAGTTCGGTTACATCTGAAACGAACGAATGCGATGGGCCGGGGGAGACGGGGCCCGCTCCCCCGGGGCGTCGGAAGCGATGCTCCGCGACGCCGCTTTCCGCCGCCGCGCGCCTCGGCCCGACATGGACGGTGCATGACCTTCCTTTCCCGCCTCTCGGTTCGCGCCATCCTGAATGCCGTCACGCTGGCGCTGGCGGCGGCGCTCTGCGTGTCGCTGTCGGCGCCGATCGGCGCGGCGTGGCGCGCCGTTGCCGACGCCGACCGGCTCGCCGCGCTCGCTGCGGCCGACCGCGGCGTGTTCCAGGCGATGACGGCGATCCGCATCAAGCGCGGCGCGGTGCAGACGGCGATCCAAGCGCAGGACGACGCGCTGTCGACGACAACCGAGGTCCATGCCGGCATCCTCGCGCAGTTCAACAGCGCGCTGGCGGCGGCGCAGCAGGTCGCCATCCCCGACGCCGACAAGCTCCTCGCCACGGCGCGCGCCCGCTGGAGCGAATCCGAAGCGTTGTGGCGCGATGTCGACGCGGTGGCGCGCAAGCCCAAAGCCGAGCGCGACCTCAAGCCGACGCAGCCCTGGTACGAGACGGTGGGCGCGGCCGTCGAGGATCTGAGCCGGCTGTCGCTCGCCATCGCCAACGAGGTGCGGCTCACCGATCCGACGGTCGCCGAGCTCGTCGCGGCGCGGCAGGCGGCATGGACGGTCCGCTACAACTCCGGCAACGAATGCCCGCTGGGGCGACCCTTGATCGGCAACGCGGCGCCGCTCCCCGCCGAGACGCGCAAGAAGATCTACGCGATCCGCGCCACCATCGATGCGATGTGGAAGTCGCTCGACGATCTCCTGTCGCGGCCGGGCGCGCCGGCGGTGCTGGTGCAGGCGGTGCGTCAGGCCGAGGAGGCGCAGCAGAAATCGAACGCCGCGCGCGACGCGGTCTACGGCCGGCTCGACGGCAGCGCCACCCCGGTCATATCGCCCGCCGATTGGACGGCGCAGTGCAACGCGCCGTTCGAGGCGATCATGCGCATCCCCGAGACCACCGCCGCGCTGACGGAGCGCTATGCCGGCGAGATCGCGGCGCAGGCGCGGCAGCAGCTCATCCTCGACGCGCTGGGCCTCGCCGCCGCGGTGCTGCTGAGCGCGTTCAGCATGGTCATCGTGCGGCGCCGCTTCGCCATCCCCATCCGGAACCTCACGGCGGCGATCATGCACCTGGCGCGGCGCGACTACGGCAAGCCGGTGCGCGAGACTGGCCACGCCGACGAGCTGGGCCGCATGGCGGCGACGCTCGAAGCGCTGCGCTTGAGCGCGCGCGAGGTGGAGCGGCTTTCCGGCGAGAGCATGGCGGCGAAGGAGGCGCGGCTCAAGCAGGTGGGCGCGCTCGAGCAATATTGCCGCGACTTCGACTCGGCGATCCGCCGCACGCTGAGCGCGGTCACCGCCGCCGCCGGCCATATGACGCGCACCGCCAACACCATGACGGCGATCGCCGAGAAGACCGCCGACCGCTCGACCGTGGTCGCGGCGGCCTCGACGGAGGCCTCGGTCAACGTGCAGACGGTGGCCGCGGCGGCCGAGGAGCTGGCGAAATCGATCGCCGAGATCAGCCAGCAGGTCGCCCAGTCCAGCCGCGTCGCCGCCGAGGCGGCGCGGCGCGCCGAGCGCACCAACGCCTCGATCCAGAGCCTGGTGGGCGCGGCGCACAAGGTCGGCGAGGTGGTTCAGCTCATCAACGACATCGCCAGCCAGACCAACCTGCTGGCGCTCAACGCCACGATCGAGGCGGCGCGCGCCGGCGAGGCGGGCCGCGGCTTCGCCGTCGTCGCCTCGGAGGTGAAATCGCTGGCGACGCAGACGGCGATGGCGACCGACGACATCGGCGCGCAGATCGGCGGCATCCAGGAATCGACCAAGCAGGCGGTGGCGGCGATCATGGAGATCGCCGGCGTGATCTCGCAGATCAACCAGATCAGCAGCAGCGTCGCCGCCGCCATCGAGGAGCAGGGCCGCGCGACGCAGGAGATCGCGCGCAACGCCACCGAGGCGGCCAAGGGCACGACGGAATCCTCGGCCAACATCTCCGGCGTCATGGAAGCGGCCGGCGACACCGGCACCGCCGCCAACGAAGTGCTCGATGCCGCCAAGGAGGTCGCCGCGCTCTCCGAGAACCTGCACGCCCAGGTCGACGGCTTCCTGCAGAAGATCCGCGCCGTCTGAGCCGGGCTGCGCGGCTGGCAATTAAGCAACGGTTAGGAAATCGCCGCCTAGACTGATCGCAAGCATGGTGTCTCCATGCCTCCGACAGCAAGCAGCCCCGCCGGTTCACCCCGGCGGGGCTTTTCGTTCAGGCTATTTTGGCTCAAAGCGGTCCCGGCCGCGGGCCAAGGCGTCACGGCGCGGCCGGCCGCGGCCGCCGCAGCCCCTCCACCGCCGGCACGCAGGTGCGCGTCTGCTGGCCGGGCAGCTCGACCACCTGCACGTCGACGCCGTAGAGGCGCTTCAGCGCCGCCGGCGTGATCACCGCCTCGGGCGCGCCGATCGCCGCCATGCCGCCGCCATGCAAGAGCGCGACGCGGTCGCCGCACAGGAACACATGGTCGGGATCATGCGTCGACAGCACCACCGCCATGCCCGATGCCGCCAGCGCGGCGACGCGGCCGAGCACGCGCAGCTGGTTGCCGAAATCGAGGCTCGCGGTGGGCTCGTCCATGACGAGGATGCGCGGCTCCTGCGCCAGCGCGCGGGCGATGAGCACGAGCTGGCGCTCGCCGCCGCTGATCTC
>WNFI01424396.1_pt1 | contig 11059 bp, 14 predicted proteins | sample 5400471 | NCBI WGS metagenome assembly WNFI01 (sample SAMN13153348, study PRJNA577476) | soil metagenome | isolation source: 100 cm saprolite on Douglas fir-dominated hillslope | place: USA:California | collected 2013-09-17 | reverse complement strand
CGCGCCTGGAACAATCTTCAACTTGACGGCGCGTCCCAGAACTCCGCTGGCGGAAGCGATTGCCAGGCGTCTCGCATCCGGGCCCAGCGACATGTCAACAACAGTCTGCGACTCAGACACCTTGATGACAACCTCATTCCCCTCCACCGACCATTCGCCCGCTTCAAGCATCGACACCAGGATTCGCTGGTTGCCATCCATCAGCGCCTGCAACACTGCGGTTTGCAGCTTCTCGATGGGAAAGGTTGAAACCGCGGATGCTGGTTGAGGCGACGAGATTGCCGGCGCAACCTGAATTTGGGGCGCCGACGCTTGCGGAACTTCAGAAGGCGCGGCAGCACCCATAATCACCGGCGCGGACGAGCCGCTTCCCGCAACGCTGCGCGGACCGTTGCCGGGAGCTGCATCCGCCGGAGACTCCTGCCGCGGACCACTCTTGCGCGCCGAGTCAGCCGCGAATGGCGAAACTTGAATGGGACGCGCCGGGGGAGCCGCGTCTGTTCTTCGCGCTTCGAAAGCACCACCAGAGACAATCGAAGGCCGCGCCGGTGTTCTGCCAGGGCTGGTCCCGGCAACGTTCGAAGAAGCAGCCACTTCGCTCAACAATTGCTCAATCGGTAGCAACCGCTGCGCATGCGCCATCTTAAGCAAGCCGAGTTCCAGATGAAACCGCTGCTCCTGCTTGTAGCCCAGTTCGCCGTGAGTCCGCAGCATGATTTGTAGATGCCGCGTCAGATCCTCCTCGCCGAACAGTTCCGCGACCCGCTCCACGCGCTCGCGTTCTTCGCTGGATATCTGAAGCAAGGAAGAGTCCTTGCCCGCAACTTTGGCGACAGTCGCATTGCGCAGGAACCGCACCATCTGTCGCGCAAAATGCGTCGGACTGTGGCCTTCGCTGATGAGATGGTCAACCTGCCGCAGCACCTCCTCACTGGCGCCGCGAGCGACCGCCTGCATCACGTTCTCAAGAACATGCGCGGGCGCGGCTCCAACCAAATTGCGCACGGAATCAGCAGTCAGTTTCTCGTTGGATGACGCGATTGCCTGATCGAGAATAGAAAGCGCGTCGCGCATGGACCCGTCGCCGGCTTCGGCCAGCAAGGCGAGCGCATCGTCATCGGCTTCGATGTTTTCGCGTCCGACAAGATCGCGGAGCTGCCCGACAATGTCGGCAAACTTCACCGCCCGGAAACTGAAGTGCTGGCAGCGCGAGCGGATGGTTTGCGGAATGTCCTCGGGCTGCGTGGTCGCCAGCATGAAAACGATGTGATCCGGCGGTTCCTCTAGAGTCTTGAGCAGCGCGTTGAAGGCAGCATCGGTAATCTGGTGTGCCTCGTCGAGAATGTAAATCTTGAAGCGGTCGCGCGCCGGCTTGTAGCGCGCCGCCTCGCGCAGTTCGCGGATCTCGTCGATGCCGCGATTCGTGGCAGCGTCAATCTCGATCACGTCGACGGCATTGCCCGCGCGAATCTCGGTGCAGGACTCGCACACTCCGCAAGGCTCCGCCACGGGACGTGCTCTTGTCCGATCACCTCGGAGAATTTCTGCGGCCGGTATTTGCGCGCCAGGACGGTGTAGCTCATAGCGGGAAGAGATGATTATACGTGATAGAAGGGAGATTGGGCCGCTGGGGGGACTAGCTTGAATCACTTTCAGCGTCGCGGGCTGAAGGCTTCCAAAATAGTCGCTTATTCCCGTTCTTGAACACGTTCAAAATAATTCTTGACGCGGGCAGGTAGTATGTGGCAACGTGTTGAACGTGTTCAAACTGTCTTTAGGAAGTAGAGCAACGGTCTGCGAGCCGGTTGATTCGCAGGTCCGGAATGCGCGTCGGGAGGAGAGGGTCGGCAGCGAAGCCACCTGTGAACAGATCCTCGATACCGCGATCCGATTGTTTCGCCAGCGCGGATTCGATGAGACGACCATGCGCGAAATCGCAAGTGAGGCCGGAGTTGCGCTCGGGTTGGCCTATTACTACTTTCCCAGCAAAGAAGCGCTGGTGATGGCGTATTACGCGCGCGTCCAGCGGCAGCATCGCGTTGTGACACATGAAGAGCTCCCGTACACCCGATCTCTGCGCGACCGTCTTGCCATGGTGTTGCACACCAAGCTCGACATCCTCAAGGATGACCGAAGACTCCTTGGAGCCTTATTCCGCTACGCCGGAAGCCCCGATCATCCGCTGTCGTTCCTGGGCAAGGCGACCGCTCCTCTCCGTGCCGATTGCATGAGGTTGTTTGACGAAGCGTTAGAGCCGGAACGCTTGCCCGAGGACCTGCGCGAACTGCTCCCGCCCGCAATATGGGCCCTGCACATGGGTGTGCTGCTGTATTTCCTGTACGACTCAACACCGAATCTAAAGCGAACCCGCAAACTCGTTGACGGCTCGGTGGAGCTGGTAGTTGGTTTTCTCAAACTAGCAAAGTTTCCGTTGCTGCGTCCCGCACGGCGTAGCGTGGTGGGGTTGCTGCGCGAGGCGGGATTGCTAGCGCGGGGATAGAGAGAGGCGCCGGATATGCGACCAGATTCGTGGAAGTGGATATTCACGTGGGAGGGACACGTCCAACGCCTGCAATACTTTCTGGCGGGCGCGATCCTTGTAGCAGTAAAATACGTGATCGACTTGTCCGTTGCCTCCCGATTCGGGGAAGCCTGGCGAATCTGGAACTACTTCCTTCCCTCCCGAGATGTATCGCTCTTCGAACTAGGACATCGCCAGCCTGAGCTGTACGGCATCCTGTGGGCGATTGCGATCCCATTCTTTTGGATTGGGATTGCGCTCACCCTGAGGCGCCTGCGAGATGCAGGCAAACCAGCTCGGTGGATCTTTCTGTTCTTCGTTCCGTTAGCCAACCTGATGCTGTTCCTCTGGTTGTCACTTGCTCCAAGTACACCCGCAGTGATCGTGAAGAGCATTGCAAACGACGATCTTCGGAGGACGATGTGGACTCGCGGGGCAGTGCTCGGAATTGTGCTTGCCGTAGTGCCTGGCCTTGCGCTTGTCACCTTGAGCACTCGTGGGTTGGCGGGGTATGCCTGGGGCTTGTTCCTGGGAGTACCGTTCCTGACCGGATTTGTCGCATCCTGGTTCCTGAACGCTGAGGCACCTCAGTCGCGGTCCAATACGATCAAAGTGAGCACGCTCACAACCTTTCTGATCGGGCTAGCCTTGTTAGGCCTGGGGGCCGAAGGGCTGCTCTGCCTACTGATGGCCCTTCCGCTGGCTCTGCCGTTCTCGATTGCGGGTGGGCTTGTTGCCCGGGAAGTTCTGCACTGCCGCAACCGGCCGTCTACTCCGCCTACCTTCGCCGCCTGCCTGGCGATCCTTCCCCTGGTGATGTTCGCCGAGCACTCCGCCAAACTAGAACCGCCGGTGATTTCTGTCACGACCAGCGTCACGATTGACGCCCCCGTGCAGGTGGTATGGAAGAACGTTATAGGCTTCCCGCCACTCGCAGCCCCTGAGGAGTGGCTGTTCCGAGCTGGCATCGCCTACCCGACCTCGGCGCAAATCGTCGGATCGGGGCCGGGAGCCGTGCGCTACTGCCGCTTCTCGACTGGTGATTTCGTTGAGCCGATCACCGTATGGGACCAAGACCATTTGCTGGCCTTCGACGTCTCCGCGCAACCTCAGGCCATGCGCGAGCTGAGTCCGTGGAGGATCACACCACCGCATCTCGAGCACAACTACATGCGCTCGCGGCGGGGACAGTTCCGGCTGGTGGCATTGAGTGATCGTCGCACGCTTCTGGAGGGGACAACGTGGTACCAGAACTATTTCTGGCCGCAGGCTTATTGGCGGGAGTGGTCTGACGGGATTGTCCACCAAATTCACCTCCGTGTCCTGCGTCACGTGAAGCAACAGGCAGAGTTCCGTTTCAGCGCTACCGAAAATTGAGCCACAGCCCGCGAAGCCCGGAAGCTTGCTAAACAGCCACACAAGCGATAGGCTGATGCGTCTACTTGGAGTGCGGAAGCGGTGTGGTCAGAGCCGAATGCATCTTGGCCGCAAAAGGAGCGCTATGCAACTGAAGCTGGCAACACGTACGAAGGATGGAATTCTAATAGTCGATTGCACTGGCCGGATCGTGTTCGGCGAGGAGTCTTCGCTGCTGCGGGATACCGTCAAGAAAGCTGTGTCGGAGAATAATCGTATCGTGCTCAACCTGGGCGAAGTGAATTACATCGATTCCGGCGGGCTCGGCACGCTCGTGGCGTTGCATACTACGGCGCAAAACGCGGGCGGCACAATCAAGCTGACCAACTTGACCAAGCGGGTTGGCGATCTGCTGCAAGTCACCAAGCTGCTCACGGTTTTCGATGTTTACAACTCAGAGGCGGAGGCCGTCGAATCCTTCCGCAAGGCGGCTTAAAGCCCGGACTTCATCTGCGCGCCTATCCGCGCCGGGCTCTCCTCGAATGCTCCCTCGCATTATCTTTCTAATATGCCTGCTGATCAGTGCCAGCGGCTACGTGTCTCCCCCAGTCGCTCTGGCAACGGGACTCGTGTTCGGTCTGGTGTTTCCTCATCCCTACGACCGGGAAGCCCGGAAGTTCTCCAAATTGCTGTTGCAGGCTTCGGTGGTGGGGCTCGGTTTCGGAATGAACCTGCATCAAGTTGTGCAGGCGGGCCGCAGCGGATTTATCTACACCCTGCTCGGCATCAGCTTCGCGTTGCTCGCCGGCATGGGCCTGGGCGCGCTGCTGCGCGTGCCACGCGTTCCGGCCTTTCTTATTTCGACAGGCACGGCGATTTGCGGCGGCAGCGCTATCGCTGCCGTCGGTCCCATCACGCACGCCAGCGACGAAGAAATGGCCGTGGCTCTTGGAACGGTCTTCGTTCTGAATTCTGTAGCCCTTCTGATTTTTCCCGCCATTGGCGCGGCGCTCAAGCTGACGCAATCGCAGTTCGGATTATGGTCGGCGCTGGCCATTCATGACACCAGTTCGGTAGTGGGCGCGGCGGCCAAGTATGGCGCAGAGGCGCTAGCCGTGGCGACGACCGTGAAGCTGGCAGTGAGAGTTGCGAAGATTGGATTGACCGCCACTTTGTTCTTGATCGGCAGCGGCATCTCGGTCGAGACCGTCAAACGCGTGGGGCATCGTCCTCTGCTTCAGGGCATCTTATTATGGTTGCTGGTTCTCGTCGGATCTCTTTGGCTGATTCGCATGGGATGGATCGCATTGTGAAGCGGGGAAGCAAGAAGGCGCGGAAACGCGAAGCGAGATCGTCTCCAGATCAATCTGCAAAGACGCGGATGCGCATCGAAGCCGCCATCCGGCGCATTCCGAATGGGAAGGTGTCGACCTACGGAGGGGTGGCGCGAGCGGCGGGACTTCCCGGAGCGGCGCGGCTGGTGGCGCGAGTGCTCCATCGGGGATTTGGATTGCCTTGGCAGCGCGTACTAGGCGCGGGCGGAGAGATCAAGTTGCGCGGCGATTCCGCCATTGAACAGCGCCTGCGTCTGGAAGCCGAGGGCGTGCGCTTCCGCGGACGGAAGGTGGACATGAAGGCGCATGAATTCAAGTTCGGGAGTGCGAGCGTAGTGAAGCGACAAGCCTGATCCGGCTAATGCTAACGACTAACGACTGGCCTTGAACTGTTCGTCGATTTCCACCTGATACCCAACAACCATCTTGTTGGTTTCATTCGCCATTCCGACGACTGCCATCAACTCTTTGAACATTGCGTCGGTCATGCCCTTCTTCTGCGCCGCGACAGTGTGTGAGGCGATGCAGTAGCCGCACTGATTGGTGACGCTGACCGCAACGTAGATCATCTCTTTGACCCAGTCAGTCTTGCGCGTGGCCATGATGTCGTCGTAAACCGCTCGCACTTGGGGGCTGGCGTCTTTGTATTCGATGAGTCCGAGGGTTGCCATGAAGTTCTCCAGTAGTTGGCAATTAGCCATTAGCAATTAGCATCGTCCAGCTTGAGCGTCCTGCCGATAACCAGCCAATTGCTAACTGCCAATTGCCAACTGCTACTCCGGCAGCTCGCCGCTTAGCAGCTTGCCTAATTCCGCCGCGGGGCAGCGCACTCCTACGAAGAACTGGCCGAACAGCGCGTAGACGGCGCTGACGTGGTCGAAGCGCATCTCGTAGATCAGCTTCTTGAAGACCAGCGGATCGTCGGCGAACAGGTCAACGCCCCATTCCCAATCGTCAAAGCCGATCGAGCCTGTGATGATCTGCTTCACTTCGCCGGCGTAGCGGCGGCCAACAAGTCCGTGCTCGCTCATTTGGCGGGCGCGCTCTTCGATGGGCAGCGTGTACCAGTTCTTGTCTTCGCCGCGCAGCCGGTTCATGGGATAGAAACACAGGTAGCGGTTCGGCGGAATCTCGGGGAACAGGCGCGGATGCATGGCTTCGCGATGCCGTCCAAGTTTGCAGTCGATCTCGGCTTTCCACTGATCGGAGTGCGGTTGAATGCCCTGGTCGATCAGCTCTTTGTAAATCTTGAGCGTGGAGTCGTAGAGGCCGAGTTCGATGATCGAGAGATAAGAAGATGTGGACTCGAGATAGTCGCTGAGTCGCAGGCCGGCGAGCTTGAGTTCGGCCTGGTTAAGGTCGGCAAAGGACTTGCGGAAGTGGACCAGCATCAGGTCGCCCTTGTGTCCGATCAGGGAGAAAAGCGCGGATTGGCCTGCGGAGTTCTTTTCCATTTCGCCCAATACTGCTGCTGCTTCCTGAGCGATCTCCGATCGTGTCGAATCGGGCAGAGCGCGCCAGGCTGTCCAGCGGAAACGCATCATCTGATGCAGCACGCTGTAGCCTTCGGTGGTCAGCGGGACGGCGGGAATCTCGTCGGTCGTGGTTTGCGGACGGACGGGCGCATTGGCGGTGGTGGTCATTGTCATTGGTCTCTCGGGATGTTTGCTCATGATTTCAGCATTCATTGTACGCAAGCGGCGCGAAGGCAGCGAGTCTGCGATTTACAATCGGTGGTGGCTTTCACTGCGGGTTGTCATCTTCATGAGAAAACTGATCTCGACTCTTTGCGTTGTGCTTCTGTCAGCAGTTTCGCTCGCGGCGCAGGGCAAGCGGTTGTGGGTGCTGCGCGCGCCGGGCGAGATGGTCGAGTACGATCCCTCAACATTCGCTGCCAGGCAAACTGTGAAAGTTCCTGCGGAAGCAGCGGCATCGCCGTCGAACTTCGCTGTCAATCATCTGGGGCAAATGCTGTTTGCTCCTCCCATTTCGTTGCCGCTCGCTGACGGCGATCTCGCGGCCGAGCGAAAGGTCTGGTTGTGGGATGGCCGCGCTGCAACCTCGCTTGCGCGCGATGTCTCGCGTTCCACGGCTACAACAGGATCGAACCTTGCTATTACTGAGTCTGCTCCAGTTCCATTTCTCTCCTCCGATGGCACGCATCTGTACTGGTTCACGAATCAGGCGCGGCGCTTGCAGCGCGATGGCGTCGATCTTTCGACCAAGACAACGTGGTCGGTTTGGCTGACCGATCTTGCTGGTGCGGGCCGTCAGGACGTGGTGTCGGTCGCGCTGCCTGAGTGCTCGTGTCCGACGGGAAGCTGCGAGGAAAGTTGTCCTTACGGCGAGGTCTGGGTTCCTGACGATGGAGTTGGCAAGTTCTTTCTGATGACGCAGTTCGTTGTGGGGCAGACTCAGGCGGTTTACAAGTCGTCTGCGTTGTATCAGGAAAGCGGCGGCAAGTGGACAGCGACGGCGATTGATCCTCCACTGCGGCGCGTGCTGGATGCGGCGAATGGCGGCGCGATTCTCGAAGCCATTCCTGAGGCGGGTTGCTGCGGGTGGGAGAATCAGAGTGACGACCAGGCTCTGCTGCATCTTCATAGCAAGACATTGACCATCTTCGATGAACTGGCTGCGTACAAGAATCCCGACTACGACGTGAGCTTCTATACCGAGAACGGCAAGCTGTCGCCTGATCTCGGCGCTGTCGCGATAACCATTGTTGCGACCGCGCAACCCAACAAGCCGATTCAACTTTCTGAGGAGGGGCAAGCGAATCCGGAAGAGTCGCAGCGCATTCGCAAGGCTCTGCTGGATTTGCCGGCGGTCGAGGTGAAGAGCGTGGAGGATTCTCCGCGGCGCATCGCATTCTTGCCGCGTGCGACTCTCGTGGGCTGGATCAGCGACAAAGAAATCATCATCGTCGAGGGACATTTGCTGGTCGCTTACGACGTCGCGAGCGGGGCGCGGCGGAAGTCGAGCATCCGCGTGGAGGATGCGGCGCACGTGTTTCTGCGGTGAGTGCCGCGAGTCCCGACGTTGTGGAATTCTTCCTCAAAATAAAGTTTCGGCACAGTTCCCCGATCGGGACACTTTACTGTTCGTGAGCCCTCAAATTGGAGGTACCCCCCCCTTCCCCCATCCTCTGAAAGCCTTGTTGGGCGCGGGTTGTGCAAAAAGTCTGATTTTGATCCATGGGGCTCAATCACTTAGGGGCAAAATCTTGATGTCAAAGAACTTAGCGGCGAAGTCGCGCTTCAGTTTCATCCCGGCCGAGCGTTTCGGCTGCACTATGATCTCGGAATTTACAAATGGGCGCAAGGTCAGATGTCACAAGGGGCCTGTGGAAAAGTTCTGGAGCAATGTTGTGGCCCTCTGATTTGTCCCGAAGGGGGCGCACCCTCACTCTACTTCCTCACTGCACTTCCTCACTCTACCTTGGCGAACGGGTTACTTCCTCACTGCACTTCCTCACTCTACCTTGGCGAACGGGTTTTCAATGCGGATGCCAGCGATGATCTGCTGGGCATTCAGATCCTCTGAGAGGATGCGCACCGACCCAGACTTGGCTGCCGAGGCAACGATCAGGGCATCCCAAAAACCGATCCGGGATTCATCTTCGATTCGGAATGCGGCAGCAATTTCGGCGGGGGTGGTTTCCGTGCACCATATCGAGTAAGTGTTCACCGCCAGACGCGCTAAATCCTTGGGCAGCGGTGAGGCAATCTTCCGGGTGACGTTCACATAGAATTCCTGCAGCACTTGCATGCTGAGGACGCCGGTTCGCTGGCTCCATAGTTTGCGGAGGACGCTTTGGGCCACCTCATGCTTCGCTTTTGCATCCACGTCGTGAGCGTAGATCAGGACATTGGTATCGACGAAGGTCTTATCGGTCATCGTGTAGGCCTCTTCTTCCCCGACGAGAATTTCAATTTGTTCGGCCAGGAGGCCGCTGATTGAAGAACCACGCCGTGCGGCCAGGATTTTGGCCTTACGAATTGTATGCTGAGGAAGGCTAACCGTAAGATTCTGCTTGGCCATTTTGAATATCCACGCATAATACGTGTAGCACGTGCGCTGCGTGTTGTCAAGGTCGCCTAGCTGTCAAGCAACTTGGTCAGCGAGGAGTCGTATTCTTGACAGACTCAGTAAAAGCAGAGACTTGCAATCGTACGCGGTGCCAAGTCTATTAGAGACCAGAAGAAGAAGCTAGACGAATAAAAGACGAAAGAGTACGATTCCTTGCGTCCCGCAAATTGGCCCGGCAAGACAGCACTCGGCCCTCCCCAGCGACCGCCAGCGCGATTAAGGAGGCAATTGTTTTCGGGAGAGGATGATTCGGGGGGATTGATGCCAGTTTCGGGAACTCCGAATGGTTGAGAGGTTTGCCCAATGACGATGAGCAGTGAGGAAAGACGGAAGATAAAGGGACTGATTGACGGCGGCTTCATCGAGTCCGACTCGCCAACTATAGGCAACATGGCTTTGTTCTACGATGAGCACGACATCATGGTTTACGCGGGAATCATAGAGAATTGGCCAACGATCATCGCCACAGATGTTGAATGGGGTCAAGTTGAGCGGAAGGATGCAACCAAGCAGCCGTTCGCTGGGAAGAAAGTCAGGTTCTTTTCGCCATTCAAGGGAGACTAGAGCAAATGCCAGAGCCGCCGTCCAATGTCGAATCGTTGAGCGACTCAATCAATAATTTTCTTGAGAGCCTTACGCCCCTGCTCCGATTCTTCGCGCTCGCAAGTATGCCCGGCTCCGCTGAGGCGTTTCGGAAGGCCTTTGAAGATTGGAAGCTGTATTTTCACCAACAGGACAAGGTTCTTCTGGCATTCACGATCCAGCACGGGTTGATCGGGGTTGAGCGCCACTTCACAGACGAGCAGATGTGGCTCCTGATCCGCTGGACCGTGGAGCACGGAGGCGGCGTGGTAAATCGCCGCCTTCATGAATTCCTCTCGCTAAAGGAAATTGAGGCAATCGTCAACAGCTGGTCGAGTATCCCCTACTTGATGTCCCGGAAGAAAATTTGTGATGATGCCGTGGAGGCTTACCGGACGGGATTGCACACCCTCGTAATCCCCGCCTTACTGCCGCTCGCGGAGGGATTGGCATCGGAGATTGCTCCGTGTGGCCCGCGCCGGACGGACACAGTGAAGTTGGCTTCCAAAGCTCAGATGAGCCATCCAAGTACCGACAGCGATTTTGGCGCAGCCACGTTGGAGATCTTGGAATGCTCCTATTACGGGCGAGAGGATTTCGCGCAGCCCGCGGCGCCTGAGCAATTCAACAGGCACCGCATCCTTCACGGACGTGTTCCTGATTACGGAACTGCTGCGAACTCGATACGGGCATTTCTCCTCGTGGACACTGTGGCCGATATGTGGGCCCGGCTGTCGCCGCAAGCGACCGCAGCAGTGTTGTAGTGGGGCGCACTTTCGTAACGGATCAATAGAATTCGTCCTTACCTCGTGCATTTCGGCGAAGTAAGCTGGCCCAAACAGGAGTGTACGTATGGGCACTGACGGTCTGATAAAGAACCTTGTCTCATTCTTCAAGACAGCACGTCACTTGTGGGGACGCTGTCCGCATTGCGACACCGTATTCCGCCTTTCAGACGCAGCAATATCATGCTCCCCGAACCCGCCGCGTGACTGGCTTCGCAAGCTAGAACGCCAGCAGGCCGATCTATAGACAACTTCAAAGGCGACGGACCGGAGTGTCGTCCCATTCGCCTACAATATTTGTGCCTGCCATTCGTCTACATGTGTAGATGAAGGACGCGGCGAGCCTGGAGCGGATGAGCCTGGAACAGGACCGGCGGATCTCCGAGGTG
>WNFI01415896.1_pt1 | contig 11059 bp, 13 predicted proteins | sample 5400471 | NCBI WGS metagenome assembly WNFI01 (sample SAMN13153348, study PRJNA577476) | soil metagenome | isolation source: 100 cm saprolite on Douglas fir-dominated hillslope | place: USA:California | collected 2013-09-17 | reverse complement strand
GCGCATCTTCTGGACGGCCTGACAGACGAGGAATACCGCCGGATGCAGTTGGCACTCTGGTGCCTTGCCGCGATCACGATCCTCTATTTTCTGCTGGTTCATGTGGGCGTCGACAAGAGCGCCGACTCAGTACAGCAGATCGCGGCGTATACGATGATTGTCACGCTGCTGGTTGCCGTGGCCTTGCCGTGGATTGCCAAAAACCCGACGGCGCGCCAGGCTGCGTTAGTCGGCGTGCTGGTTTTTGACCTGTTCAGCGTGTCACAGGGCAGTCCGATTTACGCGGCTGCGGCCCCTGATACGGTGCTGCCAGACGCGCCGTGGATGGCTGATATGCGTTCACGCTTGACCGCCGATCCGTTTGCCCGGATCGATGGGACGGATAAGCTCGGACAGTTCGGGTCGCTCTACGCGCTGCCGACCATTCGCGGCACGAGTCCGCTCAAACTGGCTGGAACGGACAGATTGTTGGCGCTGCCACCCGCTAAATACTGGGACTTACTGGCGGTGCGCTATGTGATCAGCGGCCAGGCTCAATTGCCCGTGCCCACTAACAAATTGAGTGATATCACTGATTGGAGCGGCAAATATTCTGTCTACGAGTTGACAGACCCGCGTCCGCTGGCAACCTTAATTTACAGTGCAGACGTGATCCCGATTGATGACAACGCCGCGCAGGTATTGGCTGCTCCCGACTACCCCATCCGCGACAAAGCCGTGCTGACGCAGCCGCCATCCGTGACTCTCGGCGGTCAACGTCCCGCCGATGCAACGGTTACACTCAGCGAGATTGGCCCGGAGCATTTGAAGGTTCACGCCAGCACGAGCGCCGATGCGCTTTTACTCGTCTCAATTCCTTACTATCCGGGCTGGAAAGCCTCGGCGAACAACCAGCCCGTGCAGGTTGTCCGCGCTGATATCGGCCTGATGGCAGTCCCGTTGCCTGCTGGTAACTACGATGTCTCGCTTGATTTCCGCCCCACCTCATCACAAATTGGCGCGATCATCTCGCTGGCAGCGCTGGTCGTCACGGTGATTTTGTTAGCCGCGTGGCTTATGCGGCGAGATATTGCCCGTGTGGCAACTAGTGAGCGTCCTGGTCAACCCCCACCCCAAACCCCTCTCCCGTAAAGAGGGAGGGGCTTCAGACAGGATTCCCCTTACCCTCTTTACGGGGACCAGAGGTTAGGGGGAATTGCCTTCGCCCAACAACCTACCGCCTGAAAACGACTCGCCCTTCGGCAATTGTCAGCGCAACATGGTTTTGCGCGTCGAGCAGGACAACATCGGCATCATAGCCAGCCGCTAAAGTTCCTTTTCGGTCATCGTATCCGATCTGACGAGCCGCGTTGGCACTGGTCATGGGCCACGCTTCTACTAATGGAATATTGAGCGCGGCAAGGATGTTCCGAAGCTCGACATCCATGGTCAGGACACTTCCCGCCAGCGTGCCATCTACCAGCGTGGCCCTGCCTTTGGCAACCGTGACCGCCTGCCCACCGAGCGCATATTCGCCATCAGGCATTCCCGCGCCCATAATGGAATCGGTAATCAGGATCGATCCTTCAACGCCTTTGGCGCTGATCCCCACCTTGAGCACAGCCGGGTGGACATGGAGGTTATCCGCGATAAATTCGCAGCTAACCTGATCAAGCGAGAGTGCCGCGCCGACGGTGCCGGGCTGCCGGTGATGAAGGCCGATCATGGCATTGAAGGTATGCGTCGCCTGCCTTGCCCCAAGCGCGACGGCATGTTCAAAATCCTCGTAAGTGGCCTGCGTGTGCCCAATCGAAACGTTTACACCACGTCCCACGCAATCCCGGATAAATTGCTGATTTTCGGGAAACTCCGGCGCAACCGTGACCTGCTGGATCACGCCCAGATCAAGCCAGCGACCATATTCGGCAGGGTTGGCCCGCCGGATATACGTACCGTTTTGCGCGCCCTTCATCGCCAGATTGAGGTATGGTCCCTCAAGATGGACGCCAAGCAACGTCGCTCCGTCCGCAATGGAACCGGCGCAAGTGGCAGCATTCTCCAGGGCGCGATACGTTGAGGGATCATCTGCGGTCATGGTGGTTGCCAGAAAGCCTGTCACACCATGCGCAGCATAAAAATGAGCCATCTCGTAGAGCGCTTCAGGCGTCGCATCCATCGTATCGAAGCCTACTGCGCCGTGAACGTGCAAGTCGATGAATCCAGGCAGCGCTGTATTGCCGCCGCAGTCGATCCGTTCGGCGTCCCCGGTAGTTGGCGGCAAGCCCTCACCGATCTCCTCGATGCGTTGACCATTGATCAGGATCCAACCGGGCTGTAGGGTACTATTCCCGGCAATTACGTGAGCATTGTGAAGTAACAGTGTCATGTGTCAAACCGCCTCTGTGCTAGCTATATACTGGTTGAACGTTGGTTGCTAGGCGACTGGCGTTACCTCTGAAGTGCAATACATGCAGCGAGAAGCCGCTTTCGGGATTTTGCTCAAGCAGTACGGACAATCGCGTGTTGTTTCGGGTGTTGGTGTTTCGGCTGGCTTAAAGCGCTTCATAAGCGCGTTGACTGGAAGCACTACTAAATAGTAAACAACGACGGCAATAATGAGGAAACTGATGAGTGAGTTCAAAAAGTCGCCAATTAGAAATTTTGAGTTGTTAATCGTGAAGGAAATGCTGCTGAAATCGGGCTGACCGCCGATAGCCGCAATCAGCGGTGTAATCAGGTCTTTGACGAGGGCTGAGACAATATTGCTGAAAGCAACACCGATGACGACTGCTACCGCTAAATCAATGACGTTGCCCCGGAGAATGAAATCACGAAAGCCTTTCATGTGCCCCTCCATTATACTGTTTGACGCGAGTTAAGTATCGAGCCACGAGCAGTTAGCCCGTCAAGCGGTAATAGTGACCTTCGTTAACCCACTTGGCTTGTCAACTGTGTGCTGCTGAGCTAAAGCAAGGTGCATAGCAAAGATTTGACCAGGGATCACGGCGGCAATCGGGCTTAACCACTCCGGCATGACGGCAATCGGCATTGGCTTCTGGGCATAGGCGAGTGCGTCTTCATCATTGGAGATCACCAGGAGTTCCGCCCGACGTTCTTTGATCTTGTCCAGCAAATCGGTCAATATCGCCAGCACTTTGCCTTGCGGCGCGACGACGATTACCGGGAATCCGGGTTCCAGGAGTGCAATGGGTCCGTGGCGGAAGTCCGCTTCGCTGTATTCGACGCCGGTGATGTAGCACAGTTCCTTGATTTTCAGACTGACCTCAAACGCGGTGCAGTAGTTATAACCGCGTCCAATGGTGGCAAAGCGCTCCATGTAGCGGTAGCGCTCGGCCCATTGGGCAATTGGTTCGCTCAGTGCCAGTGTTTGGGCGATATAGTCGGGCAGGGCCGCCAGTTCCTGTAGGTCTTGGTCGCCGCGACGCTGATCTCGTCGCCAGCTTGCAGCGGCAGATGATATTGAGCCGCTTGCGCCAGCACCGAATTGCTGTTGTTTGTGATACTTAATGTCAGTGCGCCCTGGGCGCGGGCATCGCTGATCACCTTGCGCACATCTTCTGCCGCTCCCGACTGGGAGATGCCGATGACGAGCGCCCTGGACAGCCGGGGTACAGCCTCATAGATAGTGTGAATGGAAGGTGCGGCGAGCGCAACTGGAAGTCCCGCCTGAATGCCCAACAAATATTGCGCGAACCGTCCGGCGTTGTCTGATGTGCCTCGTGCCGCAATGACCACAAAGGCCGGGTCAAATTGGCGTATTGCCGCCGCGATCTCGCGCACGGTGGCGCTATTGCTGAGCAGGCGACGGATCACGTCTGGCTGTTCGGCAATCTCTTGCTCAATGTACAACATTATGATTCCCTTTCAATGAGATGCTGGTGATGCCACACCAGGCTTGCCGCGCCAACTGCGCTATCCTGAACTTCAGACAGGGCAAAGCTTACCCCTTCGGAAGTCGTGCGCAAAGTACGTATGCGCATTTCGGACATTGCCGTGTCGATGAGCAGGTCATAGGCAGCGTAGCCCAATCCACCGCCAATCACAAACAGCGTAGGGTTGAGTAATGCCGCGCAGTTCGCCATGATTGTGCCGAGCCACTGCCCGGCCTCGTGCATGATTGCCAGCGCTAACCGATCCTGTGCGCGGGCCGCGTCCACAATGGCCTGTGTCGAAGGCGTTTCCAGCCGGGCCAATGGGCTGTCAGGATAGTGCTCGCGGTGCGCTTCCAGACCAGCCAGCAGACCGAGACCCGACACATACATCTCCGGGCAGCCATGCAATCCACATTTGCACAGCCGACCATTAACGTCTAGCGAGATATGCCCGACTTCAAGCGCGTTGGCAGAGCCGCCGTGTACAACTTTTCCATCCGAAATGCAGCCGCCGCCTAGTCCCGTTCCAATCGCCAGTAATACAAAATCCCTGTGGCCCCTTGCTGCGCCAAAATAGAGTTCGCCCACAGCACCTGCATTGGCATCCTTATCGACCTGGATCGGCACATCGACGGTCAATCGTCGATGAATTTCGTCACGCAGAGCCACCTCGGTCCAACCCAGGTTCACCGCATTGCGAACCGTGCCGCTTACCGGGTCTACCTGCCCAGGGCTGCCGATACCGATCCCTACAATGTCGCCACCTGCTTTTGCAAGCATCTCGACGACGATTGCCATTGGCATGGTTTGATCCCTGTTGACATCCCAAAAGTCCTACTATATTACCCTAAATGACCTATTTAAATGTCGAGGATCAACGCATCTTAAGATATTCTTGGCAAACTTAGGATTGTCCGTAACCCTCACCCCAAACCCCTTCCCCTCTTTACAGGGGGAAGGGGCAGGGGATAGGGGGAAATGACTTCGCCATCAGCATCACTTAAAGAACTGTTTCTCATTGCATCCGATGATCGCGCGTGGCACAATCGTCGTCATTGAAATGAATGGGGGGATTGAATGAAGCATCACCGGGGTCGCGTTGAAGTCATCTGTGGCAGCATGTTCAGCGGGAAAACCGAAGAACTTATCCGCCGGGTACGCCGCGCCCAAATTGCCAAACAGCAGGCACAGGTCTTTAAGCCTGCCATTGATACACGTTATTCTGCGGAACGTGTTACGTCGCACGATGGACAGGATTACGATGCGCGTCCATGTAACGATAGCAACGAAATCGCCGGATGTATCGCGCCGGAAACCACCGTCGTTGCAATAGACGAGGCGCAATTTTTCGACAACGGGCTGATCCCGCTGGTAGGTAGCCTTGCGGGACGCGGTATCCGCGTCATTCTGGCTGGATTGGACCTGGATTTTCGCGGGGAACCTTTCGGACCGATCCCGCTGCTGATGTCGCTGGCGGAGGATGTCACCAAGCTCCACGCGATCTGCACGATCTGCGGGGAGGATGCCAGCCGCACGCAACGTCTTGTAAACGGCGAACCAGCCCGCTATGATGATCCGATTATCTTGGTCGGCGCGGCAGAGGCGTATGAGGCACGCTGCCGGGAACACCATATCGTGCCCCGCTGACGTCAAGATGATTCTGACTAAACTTTGTAAGGTCATGAGATGAGGTAGTTGATGCAATTGAACAACATTCCTTTTGGTACCACCGACTGGACGACAGTTCCATTCACTGAACACCAGGGAATTAGCGGCAAGGCACTTTGGCGGACACAGCAATTTGGAGATATACGGGTTCGTATGGTCGAATATACACCCGGCTATTTAGCAGATCATTGGTGCGAGAAGGGCCATATTCTGCTGGTGCTTGAAGGACGCCTTGAAACTGAACTTGTGGATGGGCGTAAATTTGTCTTGACGGCAGGCGCAAGTTATCAGGTCGCTGATCACGCTGAGGCACATCGTTCGTTCACAGAGATTGGGGCGAAGTTATTCATCGTTGATTAAATAGATGAATTTCAATGAGCAAGTTTACGCGCTGGTCCGGCTCATCCCACCCGGTAAGGTGCTGACCTACGGACGGGTGGCTGCTCTGCTGCAAGTGCCGCACGGAGCGCGGGCGGTAGGCTGGGCACTGCACGCATTACCGAGCGGTTCGGATGTACCCTGGCAGCGGGTCATCAATGCGCAGCGACGGGTCAGCCTTCGGGGTGATGGTTTTGCTGAACAACTTCAATTGGAACGACTCAGGGCCGAAGGCGTCCACATCAGCGATGACGAGCAGATTGCCGCTGACGCCCTGTGGAATCCATCGCCGTGGGAGATTCGCGAGTTGCTAGAGAAACTGTCGATTGGCACATAACGCGCAACTTAGTCAGGCTGTAGTGTTACTTACTATGGATGTAAGGGCAACTTTTAGCCACACTCAACTGTATTGAGAGGAGAGATCAATATGAGCGTGACGACGGTAAATTCAGGCGCGATACCGCAGGTTGCGGAACGCATCCAACCGGAAGGGTTATGGCTGCGTAATCGAAATTGGGACACACTTTACATGACCTTGAGCGTACTGCTTGTCCCATTGCCGTACTTATTCTATATACTTGGCGTCAGCGCAGGTGTCGAAGCTAACGTGGCCCGCAACGGCGTGAATCTTGTTGTAGCGCTGCTGGTCGGTGGTCCGCACATGTACGCGACCTTCATGCGGACGGCGCTGGACGACAAGTTCTTGAAACGCTATCCGATGCTGATTCGCTCGTCGATTATCATTCCTGTCGTCGTTGTATCGTTGGCATTCCTGAACCTGTCCCTGTTGCTGACGGTTTTCTTCTTCTGGGCTTCAATCCATGTGCTGCATCAGGTGACGTACATTGTTGAATTGTACAATCACCGCCAGGGTACAGTCACCAAGCACAAATCAGCGGTAACCATGTGGGCAAGGGCCGTCGACTACGCGCTGATCCTGACCTGCCTGTTCCCAATCGCCGCACTCAAAATTAGCCAGGGCAATTTCAGGATTGGCACAAATGACCTTACGGCGGTGATCCCCGGCTTCTTCCAGCAAACATGGTTTTTCATCGCCATGACCACCGTTTTCCTCATCGCGCTGGCAGCCTTTGCCATTAAGACTTACCGCGAATGGAAAGGTGGCTACATAAACTGGCCCAAGACGGTTTTTATCGTGATTACCGTTGCCGTCGCCTGCACTATGCCCGCCTTTGATAATCTCGATACCGCGTTCCAGGGCCTCAACACCTGGCACTCGTTCCAGTATCTGGCGCTGACCTTCTATATCATCCGGCTGCGGCAGCAGGTCGGAGATATGCAGGCATCGTCACCGCTGGTCAATCGCGTGGCGACGCGGGGCAGTACGCTGCGACTGTATCTGTTCAGCAGCAGCATGATCGCAGGATCGATTGTCCTGGGCGTTGCGGTCTATATTCTCGTCGGCATCGTCGATCCTTCCCGGCCTGTCTTTGACACGGTAGGCATGATTGGCTCACGGTTTGATACAGCCTACTACACCGCGATCCTGTGCTTCCTGTGGGTCCACTACTACCACGATCACTTTTTGTTCACCGACTTTGAAGCCGTGGACCGCCTCGCTCCTGCGAACTAGTGTACATTTCCGCTGCTTGATCGAAGCATGATAGTCAACAACCAGGCCCGGTGAACGTTCACCGGGCCTGATTATTTCTTCGAGGTCAATTAGAATGAAAAATCAACGTTACTTGCGGTTGGCAGCTTGATAGTTCAGCAGCAATGCCGCGATTGCACCGGGAATCCAGCCTGCCAGCGTCAGCAGCAATACGATTAAGACCGTGCCACAACCGCGATCCAACACGGCTAATGGCGGGAAAATAATACACAGAATTGCACGCGTACAACTCATAGCATCCCCTCCTTGCAAAGTGCCTTTTCGTCATAATTCAATACGCAGCCTGCCCCGCGACAGTTGCATAACTTGTGATCAATGTCACCGGGTCGAGTTGTTGTTCGCGACGTGCAAAAAACGACGACCATGAATATGCTTTATGTAGTGAATTGAAACGGCTTGGCACATTACGAGGGAAGGTGCAATGCTATCCGATCTGGCGATTGTACAGGGTGCGTCACTGAAGCACATTCACGAGATTGCTGAGCAGATGGGGCTGGAACCCGAAGACCTTGACATCTATGGCAGCCCCTACGTTGCCAAACTGCATCTGGATATTCTCGACAAAATTAAAGATCGACCCAACGCCCGCTATATTGATGTCACGGCGATGACGCCTACGCCGCTTGGGGAGGGCAAGACGACGACATTGGTTGGGCCTGCATCTGACTGGCGACATTCACGCGGTGAGCGCCGCCAATAATTTGCTGGCCGCCATGATCGACAATCGCCTGATGCGCGGCAACCCGCTCAATATTGACCTCGACAAGATTACCTGGAAACGCGTGCTGGATGTCGAGGATAGGGCGCTGCGCCGTATTGTCGTTGGCCTGGGCGGCAAGCTCGAAGGCGGAGTCATACGCGAGACGGGCTTTGACATCGCCGTTGCCAGCGAAGTCATGGCAATTCTGGCGCTCACGACCTCGCTGCAAGATATGCGTGAACGATTTGGTCGAACAGTTATTGGCTATACGAATGACAAAAAACCTGTCACTGCCGAGCAGATTGGTGCAGCCGGGGCGATGGCTGTCCTGATGAAAGATGCGCTGCGGCCTAACCTGCTGCAAACACTGGAAAATACACCTGCGCTGGTCCATGCTGGTCCGTTTGCCAATATCGCGCACGGCAACAGCAGCATCCTCGCCGATCTGATCGGTATCAAGTGTGGCGATTATCTGTTTACCGAGTCGGGTTTCGGTGCTGACATCGGCGCGGAGAAGTTCTTCAATATCAAGTGCCGTTACAGCGGTCTGCGACCCGACGCGGCGGTTCTCGTCGTCACGACCCGCGCCCTCAAAGCCCACAGCGGACACTATCGCATCATTGCCGGTAAGCCCTTGCCCAAAGAATTGCTGGAATCCAATCTGCCTGATATCGAGGCTGGCGCGTCCAACATGATCAAGCAGATCGAGAATATTAAGTTGCACGGCATCACGCCCGTCGTCGCGATTAATGCTTTTAATGGCGATCACCGTGAAGAGTATGAACTTATCCAGCGGATCGCGGTGGAAGCGGGCGCGCTCGGTGCGGCGGTAACACATCATCACGGCAAGGGCGGGGCAGGTGCAATTGAATTGGGCGAAATGGTCGAAGACGCGGCTAAAGAATCAAATAAATTCGATTTTCTGTACGATGAGAAACAGCCGATCAAAACCAAGATCGAGACAATCGCCCGCAAAATTTACGGTGCAGCGGCTGTATCCTATACGCCGCAAGCCGAAACCCAAATCCGGGATTACGAGGCCAGCGGTTTTGGACAACTGCCCATGTGCATGGCAAAGACTCACCTCAGTTTGAGCCACGATCCCGAATTGAAAGGCGCGCCGAGCGGATTCACACTACCCATTCGTGAACTGCGATTGAGTGCAGGCGCAGGTTTTGTCACGGCATTATGCGGTGATATTCGGACCATGCCGGGCTTTTCCGAACATCCCGCTGCCGAGGCGATTGAGCTGGACGAAGACGGCAATGTGGTTGGCTTGTTCTGAGTAGGCCTGCGCAGTTTGTCATAGCGCGATCCATTCGATATTCCCGGCCTCGGTCGGACAGACCAGTATGGACGAAGCCCTGTGAGCCGGATCGAAGTGAAAGGTCGCAATGGGTATAATGTGCCTGTGGCGTTGACGCCGAATAAGTGGCTGCAAACGGGTCGGCACGGCGATGGCTGCTGGCTATACGTAGTCTGAGGTTCAGGCGAACGACAAACATTGCAGTTGCTGGTCATTCAAAATCCGGCAACACGCTCGGCAAGCCGCTTACAAGCAATCATCAAGCACTACGTACTACCTACGGTGCGTTGGTAGAGGAGTAAGTATTTATGGACAGGAGTCGAGTGTTAACGCGGCTAGAGTTCAAGAATTGGCGTAGTTTGCGTCATGTGCCGATAAACGACCTTACGCCGATAACAGTCTTCATTGGAGCGAACTCGTCAGGTAAAACGAATATCCTTGATGCTCTGCGCTTTATACGATACTCAATTGAGAAAGGTATCGTTGAAGCTGTATTTAACTGGGGAGGTCGCCGCAAAATCAGAACTTTGGGCGTTTCCCCAGATGAGGCGGTAGAACTCCAAATGTCATTTTGGGGAAAAGGTTTGTCAGCGCCCATTACAGACACTATCCAGTTTAAGTTCAAAGACCAAGATGTCCCATTCATGTATGCACATCGAATTGCAGAAGGTGAAACTATTCTGCATGATGATGCGTTCTCTGAAGTACCAGTTTCAGAATTCAAAATAGAGACCAAGTGGATAACTGATGAGGAAATTGCCAGAATTAATCGTGCCGAAGAGGTTGCTGGCATAAAGAATAAATTTTACCGAGAAAGGCTGCAATTACTCGGTGAAAACTTTGCTCCGCCGATTTCACTACCTAACGATCTCAATCCTGTTGATCCCTACCTTATAGAACAAAACGCACGAAATGCCGCTGCTATCCTTAACTTTATGCAGCAAGCCAGACCTGGATTGTATAAAGAACTTCAATACGATTTGCAGCGTTTGATTCCACATATAGATACTCTGGAAACCGAACGTAATGATCGAGAGCCCCGCTTTTTTGTTCGTGAGAAGCCATTGCAGGGAGAAGAGGCGGCTACAATTTCGGCAGGCACAGCACGCATTCTTGCTATACTAACAGCCTACTATGCACTGGATATGCGTTCGCCTGAACTACCTGGACTTGTCGTGATCGAAGAGCCTGATACCGCCATTCATCCTTTATTGCTTGGCAAACTGGTGGATTTACTGCGGAGCTATACGGATCGAGATGAGCCGCGCCAATTCATCCTGACGACGCATAATCCAGAGCTACTCAATTATTTCCAACCAGAAGAGGTTCGAGTAGTGGAACGAGATGAGGAAACAGGGGAAACCTCGGTCGATCAGATCCCAGATTACATTCATGAAACCTGGCTCACGGAACACCAGCTTGGCGAAGGATGGCTCAGTCGCGTCTTTGGAGGCATCCCAGAGGAATGAAGCGCCGAAGTAAGGCAACAGGCCATAAGATTC
>WNFI01012620.1_pt1 | contig 11060 bp, 7 predicted proteins | sample 5400471 | NCBI WGS metagenome assembly WNFI01 (sample SAMN13153348, study PRJNA577476) | soil metagenome | isolation source: 100 cm saprolite on Douglas fir-dominated hillslope | place: USA:California | collected 2013-09-17 | reverse complement strand
ATGCGGCTGGCGGCCGAGGATCTGCCCACCATGGTCATCGCGGTCTGGCGCAATGCCGTGCCGTTCGTGCTGCTGGCGCCCTTGCTGCTCCGACCGCGGGCGCGGCTCCTGCCGGCGGCGCGGCCCTGGCTCGCGGCCTCGCTCGGCGTCTTGCAGGCGGCTTCGAATGTTTGCTGGGTGGTCGCCTTGAGCGTGCTGCCTGTCGCCGAGGTAACCGCGCTCAGCTTTACCGCACCTTTGCTGACGACGGCGGTCGCCGGCACCGTGCTCGGCGAGGCCGTGCACCGCCGGCGGTGGCTGGCCACGCTCGTCGGTTTCTCCGGCATCCTCATGATCATCCGGCCCGGCGCCGACGCGCTGAGCCCGGCGGCGCTGCTGGTTCTGTTCGCGACCTGCATGTCGGCGGTATCGACCTTGATCGTGCGCGACCTGTGCCGGGACCACAGCACGTCCTCCATCGTCTTCCTCACCTTGTCGAGCGCGCTGCCGCTCACTCTGCTGCCGGCCCTGTTCGTGTGGCCGCACCTCGCCCCCCTGCAGCTCCTCATTCTGTTCGCGATTGGATTGTGCGGCGCCGTCGGCCAGTTCACCGGCACCCGCGCCTATGCCGAGGCCGAGGCCTCGGTGGTCATGCCGTTCGATTTCTTTCGGTTGCCGGCGACCGCGCTCTTGGCCTTCGTCCTGTTCGGCGAGCTGCCCGACCTATGGACCTGGATCGGGGCCGCGGTGATCTTCGGCGCCTCCGTCTACAGCATGCGCCACGAGACCCGGCGCTTGGCGCTGGGCGCACCCTTGGCCGACGCCGAGCGCGGCCGCGTTTGAGGTGGCCGGCTTTGAGGTGGAGGGGCCGCGGAGAGTGCTATCGTAGCCGGCAACAGACCTGGATCCGAGGGAGGGCATGAGATGGCGAAGAGCGGCATGGCGATGAGCTGGGAGGAATGGGCGAAGCACGACGCCGTCGGCCTCGCCGAGCTCGTGCGCAAGAAGAAGGTGAAGCCGGCGGAGCTCGCCCGCCAGGTGGAAGCCGGCGTGGCACTCCTGAATCCGAAGCTCGCCGGCGTGCTCGAGCTCTACGGCGACGTGATCGAGACGCCGGACAAGGACGGTCCCAGCAAGAAGGGCGCGCTCTATGGCGTGCCGATGTTCCTCAAGGACATCGGCTCCGGCCTCAAGGGCCGCAAGCAGGAATCGGGAACGAAGCTGCTCAAGGACTTCGTCGTCAAGGCGACCGATCCTCTGGTCGAGAACTATCTGGCGGCGGGCCTGGTGCCGGTCGGGCGCTCGACCACGCCGGAGTTCGGCATGACCTTCGACACCGCCACCGATTACCTCGGCCGCCTCAACGTCACCCGCAATCCCTGGAACCTCGAGCGCACCCCTGGCGGCTCATCCGGCGGCTCGGCGGCGTTCGTGGCCGCCGGTGTCACCCCGATCAGCATGGCCTCCGACGGCGGCGGCTCGACCCGCATCCCCGCCTCGTTCTGCGGGCTCATCGGCTTGAAGGCGAGCCGCGGCCGGGTGCCCCGCCAACTGGCGCAGAGCGACTACACCACCCGCCATGTGAGCGAGACCGTGGTCACCCGCAGCGTGCGCGATACCGCGGCAGTCATGGACTATCTCTGGCGCGGGCCCAATGGCGGCTTCTACATCCCCATGGCGCCGCCCGAGGGCTCGTATCTGGAGGCGATCAAGCGCAAGCCCGGCAAGCTCAAGATCGGGCTTACCACCGGCTCATGGGGGCGCAGCAGCGCCACCGACGCCGAAGTCGCGGGCCGCGTCCGTGCCGTGGCCAAGGCGCTGGAGGCGGTCGGCCATCACCTCGAGGAGGTCGACGACAAGACCATCTGCGATTGGCAGGCGATGTGGCAGGGCTACATCACCCAATGGATCGCCGCGCGCGCACCCTATGGCTGGATCGGCGACAGCCGCGACATCGGCTCGAACAGCTTGGGCGACTATCTCAACCCGATGACCTGGCGCCACTACGAGGCGGCCAAGCGCTATTCGACGCTCGACCTCTACAAGGCGATGGCGCACAACAACACCGTCACCCGCGCCTTCGGCAAGCTCATGGACCGCTACGACGTACTGCTGACGCCGTCGCTGGCGATCCGGGTGCCGCAAGCGAACGGCCCCTATTCGCTGATGCGCGACGAGCCTCTGGATGGCTGGATGGCGCGGCTGGCCGATGCCTGCCGCTACACCATGCCCGGCAACGAGACCGGCATGCCCGGCATCTCGGTCCCGGCCGGCTTCGACAAGGACGGGCTCCCGGTCGGCGCGCAGCTCTACGGCAATTTCGGCCGCGAGGATCTGCTGCTTCGGCTCGCCGCCCAACTCGAGCGGGCGAAGCCGGAATGGTTCGACCAGACGCCGCCGGTGCATGTGACGAAGGGTTAGTTCGACACCGCCTCAGGCGGCGAAGTCGCGCAGCACCTTTCCCGGCCTGAGGTCCGGCTGGACCAAGCCGGTGCCGTCGGCGACGCGGTTGCCGTTGACCCAGACGCCGTGGAGGCCGACGGCTCCGGTCACCAGCCGCGAGGCGCCGGCCGGCAAATCGTTGACCCGGCGCTTCGGCCCGCGTCCGACCGTTGCCGGGTCAAAGAGCATGAGATCGGCGGCCGCATCCAGTGCCAGCCGCCCGCGATCGGTCATGCCGAACAGCGCTGCCGGCTGGCTGGTCAGCCGCCTGACCGCCTCCTCCACCGGCATGACGCCGCGTTCCCGGCTCCAATGACCGAGCAGGTGCAAGCCATAGCCGGCATCGCAGAAGAAGGTCAGATGCGCACCGGCATCAGAGAGCGCGATATGGTTTTCAGGATTGTTGAGCAGCCGGCCGACCGCCTCTTCATCGGTGTTGAGCAGCACCGCGGTGAATTGCGTGTCGAGATTCTCGGCGAGTGCGAAATCGAGCATCCAATCGAGCGGGTGCAGGCCGGCCTTTCCGGCATGCTCGGCCACCGAGCCGGTCTCGGCCCAGCGATTTGCCGGCCGCGCCGCCTCGACCACGTCGAGCTTGTCCCATTCGCTGTTGAAGAGCCGCATGCCGCGATACTTGGCGAGGTCGTCCTTGACCCTCTGGCGGAAGCCGGCATCGGCGTAGACCCGCTTCAGGGCCTCGCCATGGGCCTCCATCGCCGGCTTCCACGCCGCCAAGCCCTCGAACACGTAGGCGCTCCACAAGGTGAAATCCATGGTGAGCGGGCAGCAGGAGACCTGCGGGTAGAGGCGATGGCCGCGGCTCCGCGCGGCCTCCATCTCGGCCACGCCCTCGAAGACGCGCTCGGGATTGGTCTGGTTGTGCAGCATGGCCGCAACCAGGACCGGCCTGCCGCTGTCGGCCGCCAGCGATTCCAGATAGGGAACCGAGGTGACGGTGCCCTTGGTCAGCATGAACAGGCCGCGGCCGCTCTCGCCCATGGCCTTGACCAGCGCCCGCATCTCCCGATCGTCGGCGAGGCGCGAGGGCATGGGAATGCCGTTCTCGCCATTGTGCGGCTCGTTGGTCGAGGTGGCGAAGCCGACGGCGCCGGCCTGCATGGCGCCGCGGACGAGATCCTGCATGCGGGCGATCTCGTCGGCCGTCGCCGGCCGCTTGGCGGCGTCCTCGCCCAACACGAAGGTTCGGATCGAGGAATGGCCGACGAAGGCGGCGACGTTGGGTCCGACGCCATTCTCCTCGAGCTGGCGCAAATAGTCGGGAAAGCTTTCGAAATTCCAGGCGATGCCGGTGCGGAGCGCGTCCAAGGACATGCCCTCGACATGCGTCAGGTTGCGCATGGTCAAGTCGCGGTCCTGCGGCCGGCAGGGGGCGATGGTGAAGCCGCAATTGCCGATGACGACCGTGGTGACGCCGAGCGTCGGCGACGGCTCGGCCCAGGGATCCCAGGTGAGCTGCGCGTCGTAATGCGTGTGCCCGTCGATGATGCCCGGCGCCAGCATCAAGCCGTCGGCATCGACGGTCTCGCGGGCGGGGCCGAGCGCGGCGCCCTTGGCATCGGCGACGACGGCGGCGATCCGCCCGGCTTCGACCGCAAGCGCTCCCGGGCGGGGCTTCGATCCCAGCCCGTCGACGATGATGGCGTTCTTGATGATCAGGTCGTGCATCGTCCGAACTCGCGTGGTCTTGTCGCCCGAGTTGTTCTACCGGACGATCTCTACGTCAACTCCGATGCCCAGCGCGCGCCAAGCTCGATCCGCGGTGTACACTGGTAGCCCCAATTGCTTTGCCAGCGCGAGGCAAGCCCGATCGCCGAACGATAAGCCGGCTTTGCGGGTCGCCGACCTCAGGCTGCCGGCGATCCGTGCCAGCGGCTCGTCGAAGGCGATGATCTTGAGTCCAAGGTCGGCCACCGCACTCCACGCTACCTGCTCGGGCATGCCTGCTTCGGTGAGCTTGGCGTAAACCTCCGAAAGGTTTACGGCGCCGATGATCGCCTGAGGCAAAATCCTCTCCACAACCTCGCCGCCTGGCTCCTCGCGCAAAACCGCCATTAAGGCCGAGGCGTCCAGAATGACGTCATTCACGGCGCGCCGCCTTGCGGCGGTCGTCGATGATGCTCTGCGTCAGGTCCTTGCCCGCGGGAATGTGCTCGCGGATCAGCCTTCGGGCGCGCCGCAATGCGGACTTGACGCTCGCCAGGCGCAGCTCGTCGCCTTCGAGCGTCAGCACCACCTCGTCGCCGGGATTTAAGCCAAGGGCGTGCCGATATGGCGCGGGAATGACGAGCCGCCCGTTCTGGTTCAGCTTTGCCCGTGTTTGCGCCATATTGTCCGTCTCCGCCGCATTTGTCAGATATTGGCAATTCTGTCATATGGCCATAAAAATGCCAGCACTCAATTGCGCCCGCGCTGGAAGGTCTGGGGCTTCGGCTTGAAGACCACGTCCGCATCGAGCGGATAGACCGGCCGTTGGCAAATCGTGTGGCCGAGGCTGTGCAGATTGGCGCTGGTGGCGCCGGGGGCATCGATGTTGAAGTTGCGCTCGGCCCATTCGTCGAACATGTGGTGTTCGCAATGGGGCGACTTCACCACGGTCAGCTCGAAGCGCTTGGGGTCCTGGCCGGCGGCGTAGAACACCGCGCGGTCGAACAGATAGGCGCCGCGGGTGATCGCCACGATGGTGAAATTCTTGTGGATGAGGACGGCGGTCGGACCGGCATCCATGGGCAAGCCGCTGCGCTCGAGCGTGCAGCGCCCGCGGCTCAAGAGATCGACGGTGACGTCCAGCTCGATCGGCTCGAAGCGCTGATCGAGGGCGCCGCCGAGCTTGACCCTGATGGCGGCGCCGACGCCGGCCGCGAACGCCGCCTTCACCGCGGGCGGATCGACGATCGGCAGCAGCACCTTGCGCTCGTAGCCGGCCTTCACCAGAGCCGCCAGGATGGCGTTGCTGTCGCCGGTGGCACCGGAGCTCGTCGCATCGGCGGCATCGGTGAAGATCACCGGACCGCTCATGGTCCTGGCCTTGGCGATCGCGTCCTCCAGCCCCACCAGGCGGGTCTGCATCAGCGGCCGGTCGGCCCAGAAGCTCCAGGCAAGCTCGGTCGCCGCCTGCTCGGCGCCGGCGACGTCGCCATCGCTCATCACCACCGCCTGGCTGCAGAGCTCCGGCACGTCGGTGAAGGGGTTGCCGATCATGAAGGCGGCGGCCACCGCCTTGCCCGACCTCTCCAGCGCCTGCGCCTGGCGGATGACGCCGCCATAGACCCCGGTCTCGGTGATGAGCTCGTCGCCGCGCACCAGGCAGGGCACGACCACGCGGCTGATAACCGGCTTGATGCCGCCGTCGAGAATGCGCAGCATGAGCTTGGCCGCGCGCTCGCCGGTATCGGCGAAGTCGACATGGGGATAGGTGTGATAGATCGCCACCCCGTCGATGTGACGCAGCATCCGCTCGGTCAGGATGCCGTGGAGATCGAGCGAGATCACGATCGGCAGGCGCGGCCCCAGGATCTCGCGGGCCCGCTCGAGAAGGGCACCTTCGGGATCGAGCTCGCCATCGGCTCCCATGGCGCCGTGCATGGAAAAATAGAGCGCGTCCGCCCCCTCGGCCTTGGCGCGGATGGCCGCCAGCAGCTCGTCGGCCAACTTGGCGAAGCCCTGCTTGGACAGCATGCCGGCGCTGTAGGCGGTGGCCGCGTAGGTCGGCACCACGCGGATGTCGCTGGCGCGCTCCTTGAAGACGCCGAGGGCGCCGGCGATCGAGGTGTTCTGGTCGCGGTGGCGCTCGATGATGTCGTCGCCGCGGACGATGGTGAAGCTCGCGTATTCGCTCGGCACCGGGTTGAAGGAGGAGATCTCCTGGGCGCATTCGGCGATGAGAATGGTGCGCATGGGGCCTCTGCATGAGCTGGGGCGGCGGATACCAGCCCAGCGATGAGAGAGACTAGCGCCGCCTGCCGAGATGGTCCATGCGGCGATCAGGCATGCGCGGTCCGTCGGCGAGAAACGAAAGCCCTCCCCCGGGGTTGGCCCGGGGGAGGGTGGGATCAAAGGCCTAGTAGGAATCGAAGGTTGGGGCAGGCGCTATGGCACGATCTGCGCCATGTGGTTGCCGACGAAGTTGCCGGCAAGCGTTCGGATGATGGTGAGGCCGCCCAGGGTGCCGCCGGTGGCGTTGACGCGGAGCGAATAGTAGTTGTTGAGACCGAGCGCGATGCCGTTCGCGTCCTTGAGCGAGCTCACCTCGTAGCGCGCCCGCTGGAAGGCCGGCAGAATCAGATTGCCGGTCTGCGCCGCAACGCTGCCGTCGTCATTGTAGAAGGTCAGGCTGTAGGTGACGGTGGCATTGTTCGGGTTGGCGATGAACAGCGTGCCGGGATAAACGGGCAAGGTGCCGAAATGCGCCGTGCCGATGACGCTGCCGGCAAGCCCGGCTCTGAAGAGGGTGAACGCGCCCGACACCGGGCCGGACCCGGTTGTTGACCGGCAGCGAGAACGAGGTGCCGCCGAGAAAGCTGCCGGCATTGTAGGCGCAGGCTTGGATCGTGGCGGCCGCGCTCGGGTTGAGGTTGGCCACCATCACCACCGAAGTGTAACGCGATGAGGCGGTCTCGCTGTCGGTCGAGAGATGCGGCAGGACATAGATGTAGGTGCCGGTGCAGGTGGGTCCGGTGATGGGGGGGTAAAGGTCGGTTGCGCCTGGGCGGCTCGGGCTCCGAGGGCAAGCGCCACGAGGCCGACGGCGAGGAGATGCTTGGGTCCCATGGTGAGGCTCCTGGGTGGGCTGCGGGGCTCAGCCCCGTCTAGCGGTCACTGTCGACAAAACATCCGCCCGGAGAAGTGATGATGATCACAAGAGATGCGGCGATAAATTGTTCGAAGAGTGACTGCGGTCACAGGCGCACCTCGAAGCCTTCGCGTCCGCTGGGGGATGACGCCGCCGCCGCGCCCGTCTAAGGTCTCGCCTCGCAGGCGCGACCCGGCCCGCAGCAACGCGAATGCCACCCCATGCGGTTTCTCCGGCGGCTCATCGACTATTCGATTCCGCTTGCCGTGCTCGTCCTGGCACTGTCCTGGCGCGTCGTCGATCCGGGCGAGATCCTCGCGGGCTTTCGCCTGCGCGTCTTCGATGCCTATCAGGTATTCGCACCCAGGGAGCCGGAGCCGACGCCGGTGCGCGTCGTCGACATCGACGACGAGAGCCTGGCGCGCATCGGCCAGTGGCCCTGGCCGCGCACGATCGTCGCCGACCTCATCGCGAGGCTTTCGGACGCCGGCGCCGCTGTCGTCGCGCTCGACATGGTGTTTGCCGAGCCGGACCGCACCTCGCCCAGCGAGGTCAGCCGCCTATGGGCGGACGCACCGGCCGTGCGTCAGCTGAAGGAGGCGATCGCCGAGCTGCCGGATCACGACCTGGTGCTGGCCGATGCGATCGCCGAGGCGCATGTGGTGGCGGGATTCACCTTGACCGGGGACCCAGTCAAGCGGCCGCCGACGCTGAAGGGCAGCTTTGCCGTTGCCGGCGACGACCCTCTTGCGCCTGGATTCCCGGCTCTATCCCTCGCTGGTGGCGGAAGCGATCCGCGTCGGGGTCGGCGCCCGCACTTTCATCGTCAAGGCTTCGGGGGCCAGCGGAGCTCAGAGCTTCGGGGCCAAGACCGGCATCAACAACGTGAAGATCGGGCCGCTCGTCATTCCGACCGACGGCACCGGCCAGCTCTGGCTGCACTTCCGATCGACGATGGAAGACGTTACGCTGCCGGCCTGGAAGGTGCTGTCGGGCACGCTCGCGAACGGGGCGGTCGACGGCGCCGTCATCGTCGTCGGCACCAGCGCCGCCGGCCTGCTCGATCTCAGGCGAACGCCGGTCGACCCGGCGATGCCGGGCGTGGACGCACACGCGCAGGCGCTGGAGCAGATCCTGCTCGGTCACTTCCTCGAGCGTCCGGACTGGGCGGAGGGCGCGGAGATCAGCTTCATCCTCATCCTCGGCCTGGCGCTCATTCTCCTCGTCGCCCGCGTCGGCGCTCTCTGGGCGGCGCTGATCGGTGCGGTTGCCATCGCGGCCGCCTTCGGCGGCTCCTGGTATGGATATCGCGTCGAGCGGCTGCTCCTCGATCCGGTCATGCCCTCGCTCGCCACGCTCGCCGTCTATCTCACCGGCTCGCTCTTGACCTATGTCCGCACCGAGGCGGAGAAGCGGCAGGTCCGCGGCGCCTTCGCCCAGTACCTGTCGCCGGCGCTGGTCGACGAGCTGGCCAAGGATCCGAGCCGGCGCAAGCTCGGCGGCGAGACGCGGGACATGACCTTCCTCTTCTGCGACGTGCGCGGCTTCACCAGCATTTCCGAGCAATTCAAGGCGAACCCGCAGGGCCTGACCCAGCTCATCAACCGGTTCTTGACGCCGATGACGGACGCGATCATGGCCCGGCGCGGCACCATCGACAAATACATGGGCGATTGCATCATGGCGTTCTGGAACGCGCCGCTCGAGGACGCAGAGCACGCGCGCCACGCGTGTGCGTCCGCGCTCGCCATGGTGGACGAGCTCGGCCGCTTGAATGAACGGCTGGCGGCGGAAGCGGCGGCCGCCAAGCGGCCGCACCAGCCGCTCGCCATCGGCATCGGGCTCAATTCCGGCGAGGTCGTCGTCGGCAATATGGGCTCCGAGCAGCGCTTCGACTATTCGGTCCTGGGCGATGCGGTCAATCTCGCCTCCAGGCTCGAGGGCCAGTCGAAGACCTATGGCGTGACCGTCGTCATTGGCGAGACGACGCGCGGGGCGGCATCGGACTTCGCCACCGTCGAGCTCGACCTGATCGCGGTCAAGGGCAAGGCCGAGGCGGTGCGCATCCACGCGCTCTTGGGGTCACCCTTGCTCTCGGAGGAGCCGTACTTCCGGCACTTTGCCGAAGATCACGCGGCGATGATCGAGGCCTATCGCAGCCAGGACTGGGAGGAGGCGGAGCATAAGATCGCCGAATGCCGCGCGCTCATGCCGGCGCTCGGCCCGCTCTACGACATGTTCCAAGAGCGCATCGCCGAGTTCCGGGCGAGCCCGCCGGGAGCGGACTGGGACGGCGTCTACATCGCCAAGAGCAAATAGACGGGCTCCTAGCGCTTCTTGCCGACGAAGATGCCGCCGACGGCGTAGCGCGTGGGCAGCGTGGTGTTGGCCTTGACCACAAACTGCCCGCCGGTCTCGCGCGCCGGATCGCCCTTGCCGGTGAAGAACGAGCCCTGGGCGCTGCCGGCGAGGCCGTCCCGCCCGGTCACGGTGAGGGCGCCGCCGTAGTCGCGGCCATTGCTGCTGGCGACCGTGCCGCTCATGTTGAGGCCATCGAAGTTGCTGATCGCGAGCGTCCCCTGCTTGCGGGCGAAGTCGAAGGTGTTGGTGAAGCCGCCGCCGGCGATGTATTCCGAGCTGCCGTTGACGACGGTGCCGATCGCATGGCCGCTGTAGGTGGCGACGCCGGTCTGCGGCATGTCCGAGGTCCTGGCCATTGGACCCGCGACCCAGGTGCCGAGATGAATGCGGTCGCGGCGAATGGCGTTGTCGGGGCCGCTTGCCAGCTGGCCGCCCCAATAGCCCCACTTGGCGAAATCGCATTGGCAGAAGCTGACGCCGGCCGGCAGGACGTTGCTGGTTTGCACCAGCGCGCTCGAAACCAGGTAGAGATCGGTCGCTGCCAGGGGGTCATTGGCTGCCCTGAGCGCCCCGCCGGTGAAGGACGAGGCGACCTCGCCGGTGGTGCCGGGAGTAATGCCCTCGCCGGCGGCAAAGCGGTCATTGTCGATGAAGGCGCTGCGGGCGTTGTTTTGCCCGTCGACCGATCCGAAGCGCAGCGTCGCGGTGTTGCTCGGTCCGGTGCGCCGCCGGCCGTCGACGTCGCTGCCGCCATCGGAGAGGGTGAACTGCGCGCCAACGCGGTGATTGCCGGTGTTGGTGCTGATCTGGGCCCCGCCGGGATCGCCCGGGTTGGCACCGCCGCCGTTCGGGTTTCTCGTTCCCACGATCGTCGGGTCGGTGCGGGTTCCGTTGGCCAGCCGCGTATCGACGACGCCGGTGGCATAGCCGCCGAGCGTCTGGGTCGTGCTCGACGTGCCGACGCCGGTCGGCGTCGCAATCTTGGTCGAGGTCTGCTTGAAGGTGTAATCGGTGCGTGCGAGCGGCACCAGGGTCGTGTCGCTGGCCGGGCCGGAATTGCCATTGGCATCGCTGGTGGCCGAGACGAAGGAGGTCGGCAGCTTGCTGCCGGAGAAGGTGGTGTCGTTCTTGGTGGTGGTGAAGGCGCCGATCCGGGTCGAGCCCTGGGTCGAATCGGTGCGGGCCGAGCCGCGCTCGACGCTGCCGAGGAAATTCGTCTTGCCGCCGTTGGTGGTGATGACCTCGCTGGTGGTCACCATGACGAGCGAGCTCTGGGCGGCGCCGGAGCCGTTGATGACGATGCTGGCCTGCAGGCCGCGGGTGGCGACGCCGTCGGTGCCGGAGCCGGTGATGAGGAACTGCTTGGAGACCTGCGCCCCCGGCAGGTTGCCGCCGACGGCGCTGCGCGCTCCCGGAATGGCCGAATTCAACGCCGGATCGGCGGCGACGTTGTAGGCGGCGACGGTGA
>WNFI01315240.1_pt1 | contig 11063 bp, 11 predicted proteins | sample 5400471 | NCBI WGS metagenome assembly WNFI01 (sample SAMN13153348, study PRJNA577476) | soil metagenome | isolation source: 100 cm saprolite on Douglas fir-dominated hillslope | place: USA:California | collected 2013-09-17 | reverse complement strand
CACTGACGCGCCTATCTCGCAGGAGACCCAACCTTCGTTACAACTGACATCGAGCCAATTAATTTAGGATTACTACAATAGCTCGTGAGGACTGCTACGCCCATCCCCAGTGTAGCTAAGATAGCGGCTGCGAGATCGGTTTGTCGTCCAAGATAAGATGAGGTGAAAGAGATTGATGAAAGGTAAAACATGAAAAGCGAGAGGCGAGAAGCGCGTCGTGGACGACGGTTCCACGAACGCGAGTGCCGGGTCGACTAGACAGAAGAGACGAGAGAGCACGCAAGAAGGAAGAGAGAACACACAGATGGATTGATACTCAGAAGTGGTGTTGGTACCGTCCTTGAAAGGAGGCCACTTAAATACATTTTGAGTCCCTAGTAAGTAAGCAAGACCGGTGGTAACAAGCGTGCGGTGTTGTTAAGGAGTGGGTATATATACGGGTCGTTGCGCCGGGTGATTAGAAAATTGTATGAAAAATGTAAATAAAATGAAAGAAAAGACACTAAAACTGAATTGAGGCCGCACGGCTGCGGCTAAGTGTTGATCGTCGTTGCCCAAAGTATGAAGGAAAAAGGGTAGGTAAATGAAGGGAAAAGGAAAGGCGTGGAGGTGTGGAGGCGGGAAGGAGTGTGATTCATCCGCAGGTATCTTGCGCCGGTGGTTAAGAGGGAGGCGATAGACGGCGATAGATGAGGCCGATGAGGGTTGAGATCGTTGAGAGACGAGAGAGAGGCAGTGAAAACACGAGGAAAAATTCGAACGCGTGGCTGACGAGCGCTCCGACACGGGTTGTTCCGGTCTGATCCGAGTGTGGACGAGACAATCCTCACACCAGGACAAGCAGCGTGTAAATCTCGACACAGCCCTGTCGTTGACATACCGTCTCCCACTGGCACCAAGGAACCCGCCCGGCGTCATGCTGGATTCTACGTCTTGTTTATCTTCTATATAGGCCCCTCATGGTCGTCGGATCTGTCACTAATGATTACGCCCAAGATATTGACGTCTTTGATCAATTTTAATTCCCTATTCGGTGAATATGGTCTGTGCTGTCACTGGCGTTTGCATCTGTCTGGCATGCGGCAGGACTTGGCCTATTGGGGTTCATCTTGGTGAGTGTTGAGGCACAAAGGGTCGGATCAAGTGAACACCAATCTAATTTTGGGTATAAGAAGAGCGAGGATATGCCCTTTCCTGAGGTCCTCATCATTTTCAACCCAGCGCCAGTGATCTTCTGCACCCTCGCACCGTTACAATGATCTACCTCACTACATTCATCCTCACTCTCCTTTTCGCGCACATCGCTCGTGCCGTGCCAGATGATGCCTATCCTCAGGAGGTGTACGACCCCACGTATGACAACGGCTAAGAAGCCTTTCCGGCCGTTGTCTTCCCCGTTAAAGTGACGTGGAACGGGATTTACGACAAACCGGGTGGCCATACCTCCGATGTTGCGTGCTCAAGTTTCGCCCAGAGATACCCGCTCTTCGGAAATTTCCCCAGCTTCCCATTTGTCGGTGGCGCATTCGACGTCAAACGGGATGTCTCCAACTGTGGCACGTGCTGGAGATTGGTCCACAAGAAGACGGGCAATTATATTCACGTTACCGCCATCAACTCTGCCCCAGCTGATACTTTCGACATCTCAAAGGAGGCTTTCACTAAGTTGAACGGTGGATCAGCGGTGCCTGGCACATTCGAAGCAGAGGCCTTTCCGGTTTATTCCCAGCCTTGCCCGTACATTTGCCCGTACTAGTACCCGTAAATACATTCTTCGTTCTTCATTCCCCGCACACGTTACTTCCATCTGCGTGCATACTGCCTGGGAAGACTTCATTCTTATACTTTCAGTCTTGTATTTTTTTTACGAAATTTGCGACAATAGTGAGGATCGCGACGATTCGTTTCCCCTACTTGCTTCATCCCTGTGGTTAGTAGATGTACGAAGTCCTAGGTTGTTAGATCTATAAATGAATGACTTTTTATTGGCCCCGCTGTATAGTAATATCGGACCAATCACAAGTGTAACAACCAATCAGAACGCCCACTTATCGGACACCTTCGCCTTACATGGTCATATTAAATGGTCTATTGCTGGCACTACTAGCACGGGGTGTTCGAGGGGTCCGAGTCAATCACAATGGAAGGTGCGCTACGGTGGCTCCCATACTTTTCTTCTCATAACATTCTGATCTTTTTCGTGATCTTCCCAACTACTTGCTAGAGGTCAGAATGCCAGAAGATTTGAATAAATATTTAAGTTTCACAAGTCAGCAATCGGGGCCAGATCACCAGGTCATACACTGGAACCTACACTTGTTGAGGAGTTCCATACGACACTACCAACTTGATAGGCTCACACGGCTACTTCAATCCGGGCTGTCGTTGTTGGCACGGGCCCTGGGCACAGGTCAAGGCCCAACGAAGCACATGCCAAGCGCGTCGCCGCGGAGCAAGCCTCACGGTATCTCCGTACGAATGGAATTCCAGAATAGATATTGATGTATTCAATAAAATCCATATATTTCGATGTCCTGTACTATCTTGGAATCTCTCTGAATTCGTGGCTGGGATTGTGACGCGTCATTAGAACTACAAATATTATACAAACAAATAGAACCACGAATCTTGCCAGAGAAAGGAAAACAAAACCGATATCCCATCGAGTAACACCAATCGAGTTCCAGACGAGGCATGGAGTGTATGTTTGAGAGATGTTTCATTATCCTGCGAAGGTTAGGAAAAACATGGCACATGATTCGATCCGAGTTTGTGTGCATCGTTCCCCTGCAGAATATTGCCGTTGTGGACGACGCTGTCGTAATAGTCCTCATGATAAGACGCCTGAGCGCGTGTAGCCCGGGTCTCAGAGCCGTACCGAAGGCAGCACGGACGCTCATCTCACAGCAAGGACGGAACCGTATGCCTTTCGGGCCAATCGCTGCGGCTCAGACGGGCGACACCGGGCTCGAACAATAGAGAGAATGTCAAAATGTCGTGAAACAGCGGCTGGACAGTGGTAATTGGACGTGCGGATATTTCACGTCATTAATGAAACACCAACTGCATGCAAAGGGGAACGCTGTAGGTCATACAACACCTACACGTTCGCATGAACGAATGCTCATCTTCATTCATCAGTAGAACAGGTTGTTTGTGTGAGAACCTTGAAAGTCCCATACTAGTATTTTGGTCTGGGATATGCGTATGTCATCAGACCGGCTTAACATACAGGTCGACTGGGCGACGGAACCCTGAAAGACTCTCGTCAATCAGAGTACCCTCAGGGAAATGAATCAGATAAATCCGTCTTCATAGGAGGGTTGGATGATTCGTACAGGATGAAGCTTGCGAGCCTTGATGTATGATTCGCGTGGTTGGGCTTCAAGGACAAAAGTGCCACCTGGTACCAATGTCCCGTAAACGCGCTCGAAGAAGCGCTTCAGGCCAGCATCGCCACCATTCAAATGGATCCATTTCGACACCGAAAATCTAAAGACATACGTTCCGTCGTCATCTCACGTAATGCTCAGGTTATATGAAGGGAAACACTCACCCCATGATGACGTCATAGCCAGCCTCATCTTCGGGGATGCATTCGTTCACCCAGTCAGCACGGCGAAAGGATACGTTGTGTGGAAATTCATCGTCTGAAATGCCCGAGTCGAGTATGGAGGTATCTGTAGAAGGGATCGGAAGAGGACCAAGCATGTGCTGGCAGGACGCTGGGAAGTAGGCGGCGGCTTCTGGTGGTAGTGGAGTCTGGTGAGACTCGCGTTGTTTACGCTTGCGGCGGGAGGTGGTAGTGCCATTGACAGAGGGAGATGATGTATTAGATTGGGGAGCTTGGTGACACCAGAGGGTGCGCCGGCGCCGCCAGGCCATGCGCACGAGGGCGTCGTCGATGTCAACACCAATGACGCGTCGAGCACCCCATAATTGCGCTGCGCGGTGCGGCGGTTCAACGTCAGCGTGTAGTTAGGAGATAAGAGATGTCAAAGACGCGCCTATCTCACAGGAGACCCAACCTTCGTTACAACCGACATCGAGTACGCGTGCATTGGCGAGGAGTTCACGAGGTAAGAGCGCAAGGCGCGAGTCGTGTCCGCCCGGGTGGTGATGGCGATACCTTGTAATATATTTTACTTTGCTCAAGGTAGGGTAAGAACTACGAAAACATACCCATGGTAATTGTGATAGTTTCCATGGGTTGGGATGGCGGAGGAAACAGCGGTCATGTCGTAGTAAGAGAGGCGCGCCCGGTCATTAATAAATTCACCGCGGCGGTTTTTTCCCTCTTAGACTGGCAACTATCATGTAAAACATCAGAGGTCCTCCGAAGGAACACACTACGGTGTATCTGACCCTCGATCTGGCTTTCGATTTGCTTTTGGGAGACTCCGGTGTGAACTAGGTGGATACCTTCTTTTCTTTTGTTTTTGCCACAAACGTGTGCCACAAACACAAATCGTCACGGTAGGATTTGGCATTGACAAATTTCTCAGGTGTTTCGTCTACTCTGCCAGTGTGCGTACTGTACAATTCCCAGCCCTGCTGGCTAGCGGGAAGCTGAGGTCACGCTTGAGCTTGGCTGGGGGTGGAACGTTGACTTTAAGGAGCTTAAAAGAGCTTGGGCCGCTCAATGTCTCACCACTTATCGTGACTGCCTGCTGCGCATTAACTCCTTCATGTCTGAGTATTGGACACCACCCACTATGCCATTGTGTTCTTGTCCTGTCTAGTACATAGGCCACCTCCGCACGCGCTTATATATCCTTCAACCTGGAGCACCTCGAGTAACTCGAATACCCTCTACCCACCTCAGGCGCCATGACCATGACCTCACAGTTTCTCGATTTCCCGGTCGAACTCCATCAGCATATCTTGTCCTTTTTACCCGTTCATGACCTCAATACTTCCCGGCTTTCGTGTCGTCCACTGAGCGATGTCATACGGCAATCCAGACTTTTGCAACGCCGATTACAGAGTTTGGAGCACTGCATAGAGGACTTTTCACCCAACAGCTCCTCCACCTCAGATTTCCTTGAAAATCTAGAGGAGTTGGAGAGGGCTAGCCTTACTTCCAGGGTCGGGATGCGCACCCCGTGTGGGCCATCGCAGAACTTCCACAAATTCACATTTTTCGGCGATACCGATACCTCACTTTTCGTACGGTCGGGGTACCTCATTCAGGTGCGCAAAGGGGAGGACCCAGGCTGGTCTTACATGGACCTTTCCCTCGACCATGACCTCCGAGGATACACGCCGGCTCTCCAATGGACAGGAATTCACCTTAAGGGCCGTGAGATCCACGGGTGGGCGCTGGACCTTAACCAGGATTTGGTGGCCGTCTCTATTTCGCCGTGAGCCCTTTCTTCGTATAGATATGCATGACTCATGTTTCTTCTTCAGCAACGTACTGGCAGGTCCACGGAGATCCTTTGATGAAGATGAGTTGACGGGGAATGCGAATGATAGTATCCAAATCCGCCTTATGCAATTTACGGGCCCCCGCTTTGCAAATAAAGCAGTGGTTCAACTGAACTACTTCGGAATTCGTGACCATTTATTCAAGACACACATCGAGATTATGGGATGCTATCTCGTCGTGCTCCTTGCCCATAACGCGGCCTGTGGCGAGGATAGAACTGAGACAATTGTCATACCACGAGACGCCCCCCGGAAGCCGAGGCCTGCACTCCCACGGGAAGATAAGGTCAAGTGTCAAACCATATATCTTGTCGACTGCGGTACTTAGCGTCCATATCTGAGGATACCTTCTTACTGGCACGTAAATGCGACTGGGCGCTGGAGCTGTGTGAAATCACGAGAATGCACGGAACTATGGGTTTCCGCACGCGCCGCATACTCGAACTTCCAGCTGTTACCCGGCCTACCAGTGTCAACCTTAAGAAAATCGACGAGACATCCTCCGGCACCTGTCATCCATCAGCCCTAGGGCGCCCTTCGACACTCCCTTCCGGGAGCCGACCATCGGACTCGGTCCTGGCCTTCTATGTGGGGACGTTCCTCTGGGAGGGGGCGACAGATGTACAAATGTTCTACGTCCTTAAAAGCACACTTCGTAACTTGGCCAAAAGAGGAACTACGCGTGTCCGGGGGAACTTCCCGCCGTTCTCAAGTTGTATGAACTATCTTGCCCAGTGCGCCGCTCCTCATATCCTGCCCTGGCATCAGTGGGGTCCCAAGTCAACCCGATGGATCCACGTCGAAAAAGTTCCAAAAATCTGTGCACTGTCGGGGACGCGGTGCGTGATTTCCAAGAGGTCAGGGGGGGTGCGTATGCTGGATTTCAATCCGGAACGCCTTCTTTGGATCAAGGATTGGATCGAACATAAAACTAAATCTGGAGAGACCGGGGTGGAGGATTGGTCGGTGGTGGCTTCTCCAACGACTATCCCTGCTGGGGAATATTTCCTATGCGACATTGAGTCGAAACTCCCGTACTACGAGCTCAGGAAAGCCGGGGTCGAGGGTGACCTATTCATAGACGATGAACTGGCCGTATTGATACGGGTATGTTCCGATCACTACAACGTGGCCGATATCCGACTTATTTCTAACATATTCTGTTTATCAAGTCATCGAGGGGGCAACCAGATATTTATGGAGATTTTTAGCGGGGTGTATTTTTTTCGTGGTAGTCACGTAATGTGTTCCAACAAAAACGTTGCATATCCATGTCCTATATTTTCGGATAACCCCCAAACATGAAACGCCTCGCGACGAGCATGCGTTGATGCGTGAGGGTGGTGTGTTGCACAGCCCCGTCGACCACGAGGCTGGAAGTGTAAGCTTTAACAGGCGAGCTCTCGGCTACCTCTTCCTTTGTCTTATCTCTTTTCTCGCCCTTCACGATCGCAAAACGCGATGTTCGGATTCTTCTCGCGCAAGCAGCAGCTAGCTGCAAAAGTACCGAATCTTCCATCGGTCCCAATGGCCGTTGACTTAGAACCTCAACAGCTTCGCACACCCTCGCCTTCAGAGGCCGCGTTCAACGGACTCGGTCCACATCCAAGTATCGCGATGACCCTTTCTCAGGCTCCGGGACTACCCTCGAGCTCATACACGCCAATACCAGCAGTGCCACCGACGCCAGAAGCTCTACACTCACTCGTTACTTCCATCCCCGCAAAGACCCTGCACACATACGTGCTCGACAACATCCCAGCAGCACCACCGGATACCCTCGCCGTCCTTGCCTCATTTTTCGCGACTCTCTCCCCGCCTCCACTTCTCCATTGCGTCCGGTGCCACGACGATTTCACCGATATCGAGAACGGGGACCGCTCATGCCGCGTGCCACATGACGACGATAGCGCTGAGGTCGAGTGGGTCGGTCACAAACGCGGTGACAACGACTACGAGACATTCTATGGTTGCTGCGGCAAGACTGTCGAGGGCGGGGGCGACCTAGGTCCGCCAGACGGGTGGTGCTACGAGGGCATGCATACGGTAAGTACAAATTGCCTATCTCGCTCGCCACTCTCAATGCGGAAGCTACAATTCGCATACATGCTAATACCTGCTCTATTTCTACCCCGCACCACACAGACAGATACAAGGCGTGCACGGTTCCGCGCGGATTCGACAAACGCCGATGACAAGCTGGTCTCTTGTCTCCAGCTCAACTGTCACAATATCCGGGCACGGCTTCCCAACGTGAAACCGACCGCAGGCGCAGGCGCCAGCACGAGTGGTCGTTCCAAGCGCGCACGTCCAACCGCCGACGAAGGCGACGGTGACGACGAGGATGGTGGTACGGAAGGCACGGGGGACACCGGCATCGCGGAAATTGCACGTGGCGTTGGCGCGCTAGGCTCGAAGAGCAAAAGCAAGGACAGGGGCAAGGGCAAAGGCAGTGGCAATGCGCGCGCACCAAAATCCAAGGCAGAGATGGCGGCAGCGGCAACGTCGACATCGACGCCTGGGCGAGGGCGGGGACGCTCACGATCGCGCGTGCGTGTCCAGGTGCCACGCTCAGAACAACAGGAGAGCGATGGCGGCGTGAGCAACAGCAAAGCCAAAGCGCCTGCAGTGGCCGCTACCGCTACACGAGCTTCTTCTCGTCAAAGGCGGCGCTCAGATGCCAAACCTCGGAGCGCTGCGTCGTCATCCGGTGGTAAGGCGACGTCGCCGCCCTCGTCGCCCAATGCGCGCGGGCGCAAGCCGCCATCCGTTTCCAAGATGGACTCTGTGGAGATTTTAGTGTCGTCGAAGTCGCGGAGCCGGACGCGCTCTCGTGTTCGTGGGAGCGGCGCGGAGACGGGGGACGAGAAGACGGCGGCGGCGAGGGGCACCGCTGAGGGCAAGGTGGTGCGGAAACGACGGAAGGTCGCGCACTTTGCCACCGCATGAGTCATGTCATGAGGCCGTTCGAGATTTGGGATTCGCTCGTCTACATCTGATTTCTCTGATATAATATGCTTATTATTTTTCTTGGCCCATTTTATGATATCACCATCGTATCGTTATTATTTCCCTCCTTTGCACGTAATCCGGCGAATGATAGCAGCGCTACTTCCCCTACCACAATCGTTGTACGTACTAATGCGCATTGTTTATGAAGCTATGAGGTCGAATAGTACCCCTTCTCTTGACTGTCAACAGGCCCTATGCTGCCACCCATAGACTTCCAAATAAAGTCATCTGAGTCCCAGGATTCTATCATTTCTATGGGTCGAGGGGTTCTAGAGTCATGGCATTTTCTTCCTATCCCTCAATACAGTATGTGAGATTCGCTAAGATACAGTAGCAGGAGACGCAGAGACGAGAGTATGACGAATGCAAATGCAGGATAAAAAAGAGGAAACAAATCAGCAATTCATGTTTGATTCGAGAGACCAAGATCGAGCAAGAAGATTACAAGACGGAATTGTTGAGAACAAAGAAATGCAAAAAAAGGAGTTCGTTCCATTCCGAAAGACCAAAACAGGTGGACAAGATGCAGGTATCATACGCCGTAGCTACGAGAGGCCATTTGAGACCTGGAAAGGCCAAAACCAAAAAACATGGAGTAGTGCTATAGTGCACTCGCATACTGCGTGAGCGCACAGCATTATGGTGGAAAGAGAGGACATAGTAGGTAAAGACGGTAGAAGTAAGAGCAGTCGTGAGATCGTGCACAGTGGATTCGATCGCAGTTAAGCAAACATGAGAGCAAGAAAGTAACGACGAGGGTCAGTACGAGAGCTTTGAGCACAAGGGAAAAAAATCTGCTGGCGCATCGAGGTAGTGGTGAGATGTGGCGACACGGGTGGGCGCCGCGTCTGTGAATAATGCCGTGGGGATTCCAACCCCCCTCGTGCGCGCGCGAGCAGTTCCGGAAAACGACGGGAATGCCCACATCACGTTTGAGAAGACGTGGCCGGGATCGATGTATGAGATTGGAGAGAGGCTGCTGAGTTGACTGCCGGAGGACCCGGCGGAGGGATTACCACAGTTGAGGGGTAGGAGTATGAACGGCATTTGGGTTCGGAGTATCAGGGGGTGGTTCATCCAATTTCAGTTCCTCAACCTGTGAGGTAGAACGGTGTTTAGGGTCTTCGCACCTGGGATAGGGAGTTGAAGTTGCATTATCTAAAATGGGGATCCCATCTTCAGTAATGGTATAAAAATTACGTGGGAAAAGCACTCGTGCATTGATCATGATGCAAAGCTTCATACAGTTTGCGAGTATGTTCCAGTATCATCTTGGTGATGCATTTGATGCGAGGGCGGTCGTCCTTCTCCGCCTTTTCAGCAAGTAGGTTCCATAAATCGCAGAATTCGTGCTGGAGCTCTGGTAGAGTATCCTTGATATCGAATTTGCAAACCAATTTTAGGGTCTTCGACGTCGCGCGACGAAGGTCGTTTTGCTGATGGGTCATTGATCCAGAATATGTTTGAACAATCCGCCGTATGATAAACGTGAGGTTAGGGAGCAGAATGCTATCACCATGTAAAGGATAGTGGTGAAGGAGAGGCTTTGGAGTAGTATTCAGCTGGTCAGTTACGAGTTGGAACCAACTCTCCCTCTCCTCGCGTTCTCGTACATTTGCATTTGCATGAATGACCGCTGCAACCGCACACTGTGCGCAGAAAGCTGTGACTCGATTGGAGCTGTTTGTCAGCCCTTGCGAAAAAGTCCCGAATTCGATGCATCGCAGGAATCCATCCCAACCGCCGAGGACAACACGACTCAAAAAAGTCCAAACTCCAATAAGGCCAGTGTCACAGATTACCTTCGTGCAGATAGTGATCCGGTGTTGTTTCAGAGATTCGGAGATCAGGTTAGACTTCATCGTGCGGTCCATCAACCCAATCATTTCATCTGACAACCTCCTGCTATTTGGATTGATGAAGTCTCCCAGGGCATTTTCTATAGCTTTTGATTTACAAAGGCCAGGAAGGCCTTCAAAGAATTGCTGGAGTTCCCCGTCTTCATCTAGGGATTCGAATGTCCACCATAGCGCATCAAAGTCAATCTTGCGGGCCAAATCCAAGGCGTAGTCCTCTGCAGTCTTGCGCATGCCATGTGAAAAGACGTCGATAGGGCGTACCGCTGACGCAAGACCGAGATGGAATTTGTCAGAAATTTTGGAGGGAATACGTTGCATGCTGGTGAAACAGAAAGAGAGTAACGCAGAAAGGGGTCCGGTGTATGGGCTGTTCTTGCGGATGATCGGCGAGAAGGTGAGACAGGCGTACAAGATGAGGCATATACCGACCCAGGCGGTCACGACTCCAAAGATGGTGCGATGGATGTTGAACAAGAATACAGAGAGGCCGGCAAAGAAAAGGAAGAGGGAGACATGAAGTAGCGCCGGTAACGCGTTGACTGCCCAGGGAACATGCAGCTTCTCGACACCCTCTTTATAAAATGCGCGTAAACGTGCTCGCTTGGGAGGACTGTATCGTGGGTATGCAACCTCTAAATAGCGACGAGCCCACTGCTGTAGCAATGTCGCCATTAGAGCGCAGGTCAAACTGACAACGAGGCTCAAGAACCAAAGCCCGTTAACCCAAACAGCCAATGTAGGTGCAGAGAATGATTGAGCGGG
>WNFI01711333.1_pt1 | contig 11064 bp, 9 predicted proteins | sample 5400471 | NCBI WGS metagenome assembly WNFI01 (sample SAMN13153348, study PRJNA577476) | soil metagenome | isolation source: 100 cm saprolite on Douglas fir-dominated hillslope | place: USA:California | collected 2013-09-17 | reverse complement strand
TCGGAATATCGATCAGGCCTCCAGAAGGGGCACCGAAGGCCAGCAGGACGATCAAGACGCCTAGATAGAGGAAAATCCTCTGGCGCACCGAGTACGATAAGGTGGTAGGAGCGATGGCGAGGGACGCGACAGCGGTAGCCGGATTGTCAGTCGTCATCGCCGGCAAAGCTCCCCTAGAGAAACCGCTAGGCTCTAGCGCTCGCTTGCTTTTCCCTCCCGAAACATATCAGCAGATAGGATCCGGACGCCTGAGTTATTCGCGCGGCGGATTTCGGGAAGCCTCCGGTCGACCCAGAGCCGCCCGGATGAGTCCTGCGGCGGGCCGCGTTGCTGAAGATAATCCACTCGCTCTCCGCCAGGCCGCGGTGTGTGTCAACCGGCGCAGGGCCGAGTCAACCGAGTCAACCTTATTTTTGATTGGCTGCGGCTGGCGGCCCCGCGCGCGGCTGCCCCCCGCGGTGACTTTTCGCGCGAGGAAGGACCCGCCCCACTAGGACCGAGACGCCGCTCGCGCTGACAAAGGTCAATCAGCTGGTAAGAATCCGCTCGAGCCATGTCCGCTATAGCTCCGATAGCGACCAAATTGATGCGTGCGACGAATTGGCGCGATTTGCGCGCCGCCGAGACTCGCCCGAGAATTCGTGGTGCCATGTGTTAAGGCCGCCGTCTCAACTGTTAAGTTCGTTAAGTTCAATTTTTCTCGCCCGGTTCTGGCGTTCGCGCGCGCGGTTGCCCCCCGCGCAGCATTTGACTCCCAGGAAGGACCCGGCGATGCCAACACCCGTGACGCAGCCGCCCACCCTGGAATTTCGCGGCAATTTTTTGCAGCGCTCTTGCCGTCGTGGTTGCCAACGCGGTGTTAAACACGAGTAAAAAAAGTTTTTGCAATTTTGCGGAAATGCGTACGGGCAGCCAGCGACACGCCGGACTCCCGCAGCTAATGGCCGCGGGCGGCGCTTGCCACTCTGTCCATTGAGTTCGCACGCAAGCCTTCGAGAAGCGCCCCGGCGTGGATCAGGTCAGCCGTGTTGAGGCCTTCCGTGAACTGATCATAAATCGATTGCAACAATGTCAGGGCTTCATCGCCGCGACCTTGCCCCTGCCAAAGGCGCGAAAGGTCGCATGCCGTGCGTAGCTGCCAGGAAAGCGCCCGTTGGCGCCGTCCTGTTTTCAAGCTCTTGATGAGCAGGCTCTCGATTTCGTCGGCTTTCTCCTCGTTCCGAGCGGCGGCTACCACATGGGCGCCAGCCGCCGCCAGCGCGAGTGCGGCCTCATAGCCCAACCCCGAATTGGCTCCTGTCACGACCACTATTCGTCCAGACTGGTCCGGAATATCGCGAACCGTCCAACCATGACTCTTCTCGACATCGCTCATCTTACTTGTACGGGAATTGTACTGTGCAACGCGCTCCCGGAGTTCGCTCCACACTGAAGCTCCCACCGAGCCGTTGCGCGAGCGCCCTGACCAATCTGAGGCCTAACGAGCGAGTACTGCGGTTCTCCAAATCGAAGCCGCGCCCCTCGTCTTGCACACAGAGCTCGTATAGTCCCGGACGTCGGCTCAGGCCGACCGTAATGGAAACTCGCCCATGCTGGTTGCCGCTGTATTTTGCCGCATTCATGAGCAGTTCATTGATGATCAACGCCAACGGCATCGCTGCCTCCTTGGGAAGATTGCCGCAGGTCGTTTCGCAATCGATCGATACGTCGCTGCCGAACAGAATTCGGGCGTTAGCGCAGACAGCGTTGACAAGGTCCTGACCGTTCACCTCGGTTGAACCACGCACGCAGTAGTAGGCCCCTTGCGCGATTCCGATCGCCCCGACGCGTCGGATTGCATCCGACAACACCTCGCGAGCTTCCGAGTTGTTGCGGGCCTTGTGGTATCCCGACTGCAGGAGGCCGGCGAGTATTTGCAGATTGTTCTTAAGCCTATGGTTCCATTCGTCCAGTAACGGTTCGCTCAGCGAGATTGTCTCGGTATGCTGGTCATGAATGCTCTTGGGGACGATAGGCGGCACGTCCGAGTTTTGATGCGTGTCGAAACCGTCGGCAGTCTTGCGCGCGGCAGCAACCCCACGGTTTGCCTTTAGGTGCTTAAGTCGAATTGCATCCATCTCGATCTCCAATTTTGTCGCCTGCAACGGGCACGGCGAAGAAAATGGCTAGGCCTGGGTCCTGCTTTAGCGGCATGTTGATGAGAATCGCAGAGGTAGAAAGCACTGGTCCGTTCCAGCGGCAGAATGGGTCACACGCCAACATTGCCCCAAGGTTGCTCGCGCGAAGCAACCCTTCACCATTGCGTGAACCCGGGGATGGGCCGGTCCTCTGAGGCTTGCCTTGGCGAGCTAGATTCTCGTAAGGGGGAAGCTGCCGGGAGCGTGAAAATTTGGCGAAGAACCCGCGTCCAGTGGAAACCCTTTCGGATGCCAAGCAGGCGCTTGGCAATTTCAAGTACGATCTGGCAATCCTCGACCGGATGTTGCCTGACGGCGACGCTCTCGACATCGTCATGGCGCTGAACCGATTGCCGGAAAGGCCAGCTTTCATCATGCTGACCGCCAAGGATGCCAAGGAAGACGTGATCGATGGGCTGAACAGCGGTGCGGACGATTATCTCGGCAAGCCTTTCGAGCCGCAGGAGTTCATTGCCAGGGTAAGGGCCGTCCTGCGGCGGCCACGATTGCTCGTCCCGTCGAGGCTGTCGTTCGGCAACGTCGAACTTAACGTCGGCACCAACGAGGTTACTGTGGCCGACAACAAGGTTCTGCTTCGGCGCCGCGAAGCCTTAATCCTCGAAGCACTTCTGATGCGACACGACCGTGTCATCACGCGCGAAGCCTTGATCCAGGCGGTCTACGGGTTCGATGACGAGATCGAGTCCAATACCCTTGAGGCGCAGTTGTCCCGACTCCGCAAAAAGCTGGTCGAATTTGGCGGAAATGTCGAGATTCGCAGCATGCGGGGCATCGGCTATATTCTCAGGACGGCACAAGCCTGATGACGTCAATCACCAGGACACTGGCGCTTTCGCTCGGCGTGACTGCCACCGCAATCTTTCTCGTCACGCTCGGCATCGTTATTTGGTTCGATCTGGCGCACGACCGCGAGCAAAAATACTGCCAAACAGCCTCGGGTATCCTCAATCGCGCGACGGTCGTCGATCCCGACCACGGTCTGGATATCAGTTCCAAAGGCATCGAGGAGCTGAAATCTCATAGCCCAAGTCTATGGTACGTCGTGTCCTATGATAATCTGATGAGTGAGTTCGGACGGGAACGCCGACCTGCCCTACCGGTCTCGCTCCCTTATGCCGGTCTGATTGGTTTGTCGGTGCTCGACACACTTGACCAGAAGAGCTCCTTCTGCCTGGCCGTCGTCCGAAAGAATGCGTCCGAACTGGTTATGATGATCGGAGGTGCGCAAGTCTACTTCGACCAGATCGCGGAGTCATTCGTCCTTCGCAATCTTGATTCGATCATTCTGCTGGCTGTCGCATTCGCGTCAATCGTAGCGGCAGGCGCGTTTCTGTCCGCGCGCTTCGTGACCCGGAGTATCGAACGCGTGACGACGCTGGCGCTCGCAATTGAGCCGAGGGCACCTCAGGGGTCGATATCGCTCGATGAGGTTCCGGTCGAGCTCAAGCCATTGGTTAGCGCGCTTAACCGCGCCTTCGATGAGATTAATGCATACATCCAAAGGCAACGCCGGTTCCTAGGCAATGCCGCACATCAGCTCCGAACGCCGCTGACCTTGCTGCGCGCCAAGATCGACGACGTGACCGAGCCTGCCTTGAAGGCCGACCTTATCCGCGATGTTCGTCGCCTCGCGTCTCTGGTCTCAGCCATGCTGGACCTGGCCCGATTACAAAATCATGGGATAGAAAAGCGGCCCATCGATCTCGGAGCCCTGACGCGGGACGTCCTTGCGGATTTCAGCCCGTCGGCGCTGGATGCCGGCATCGAGCTCTCTCTGGAGCCGGTCCCGGAAGGCAGCGTCGTCGTGCTCGGCGTCGAAGCTGCGGTTCGGAGCGCATTGGCCAACTTGGTCGGCAATGCGTTGATCCATGCACGCGGCGCCGCGCGCATCGTAGCCAATCTCAGTCGTGGGAGCGTATCGATCAGTGATGATGGGGCCGGCATCTCTCCTACCTCCCAACTCAATCTTATTGAGCCGTTCCTGACGGGCGCCACCGCCAAAGAAGGGCACGGGCTAGGTCTGTCGATCATTCAGGAGATTATGACGGTTCACGCAGGTACGCTGTCGATCACATCGCAACCGGGACGCGGGACGACCGCCTGCCTCCGCTTTCCAGAGGCTTCGCAGGAACGCCAAATGAATCCAGAACCCGCAGTGCAGTGCACCTGCGATGTCACAAGAGCAAGCACACTGAGCTGAATGTCTGCTTGGGTCATAACCAGAAGAACCCAAGGTGAGCATAACGAGCCTGCATTCGGGCGGCCCCTCGCCCGGCTGCCCCCCGCATGGCTTTTTTCCGCTAGGAAGGACCCGCGAGCGCGAGGCGTTCGGCTCTAGGCCATTCACGACGGAGATGGTTGGCGCGGACAACCATTCCACGGCTGGATCGACCAGAAACCTGACGTAATTTTCAGAGCACTCGAACGCGCCGCGCTATTGAACTCGTTCGAGCTCAGTCAGCAGTAATGCCTCTACATCAGCCGGCATCGTGAGTCGGCGGATAACATTTGGCCAAAGGTCAACTGGCGGTCCGGCAAGCAGTTCTTTCGATAGCGTGACGACATGAAGGTCGTCATTGAGGTGCTCGCGGCGCCCGCAATGCTGGGCGAGACATGCCACGCGCGGATGGCACTCGCGATAATGGCAGATGCGACCCAGGTAGCGTCCCGTCACATCGGCGAGGAAGATGTCGGCACCGAGGTTGATGGTTTGAGCAGACCCCTTGAGAAGGAGCGTACAGCGAGAAGCAGCTCCCGGCGCGGTTCGACAACTGAGGGCCTAGGACTGTGGGATGGGTTGCGACGCATCTCGCTTGATGCTGGTTCGGCGCAATCGGCTCCGGTGTAGCGCGCACAAATATTATTGCGGACCGGCGCGAAGCTCCAAAAACTTTAGGCAGTTAGCGTCCGGTCTACCCCAATTGCTGCCATGATGGTGCGCCGCAGCGGAACGACGCGAGGTGCCATGAACGGACATCGGGTGGATTATTCGATCACCTCGTCGGCCAATGCGAGCAGCTTGTCCGGCACGTCCAGGCCGAGCGCCTTGGCGGTCTTTAGGTTGAGCACGAGTTCGAACTTGGTGGACTGCATGACCGGCAGGTCGCCGGGCCGCTCGCCCTTGAGAATCCGACCGGCATAGATGCCAACCTGCCGGTAGGCCTCGGTGATGCTGGTTCCGTAGCTCATCAGCCCGCCGATCGAGACGTATTCGCGCAGGGAATAGATCGCCGGGATGGAATGACGCGCGGCGAGCGCGACGATGGCCTCGCCATGGGAGTTGGTCAGCGCGCCGGTACCGACGAGCACTGCGTCTGCCGCGCGTTGGGCGAACCTTGCAAACGCCGCCTCGATCTCGCGGCGGCTGGTCGCGTCGGCAACGACCAGCTGCAGTCCAAATGCTTGCGCCGCTTTCGCCACGTCGGCTCGCTCCACCTCGGTCTCCGTCCCGCTCGGACCGACGAGCATGGCAACGGTCGTTGCCTTCGGGGCGAGCTGACGCAGCAATTCCAGCCGCTTCGTCCCCAGCTCGCTGGTGATGAAGATCACGCCGGTGAAGTTGGTGGCCGGTCGGTTGAGGCTGGCGACCAGGCCGTCCCGGACCGGGTCGCTGCCGGTCGCGAAGACGACCGGTACGGTCGTCGCTGCAGCCTTGGCGGCGAGCGCTCCGGGGGTATTGGCGACGATCACCGCCGCCTTCCGGTCGATCAGATCCGCCACGAGGGCCGACAGCCGGTCATTACGCCCTTCCGCCCAGCGCTGCTCGATGACGACATTGCGCCCTTCGACGAAGCCGGCCTCGGTCAGGCCGCGGCGAAACGCAGCCAGGAGGTGCTCGAACGACGCCGACGGTGTGCTGCGAAGGAAGCCGACGACCGGCATCGCCGGCTGCTGCGCGCGCGCCGCGAGCGGCCACGCGCTCGCCGCCGCGCCGCCGAGCAGCGTGATGAACGCGCGGCGTTTCATGAGGATGCGGCCGGCATAGACACCGGCCTGCCGGTAAAGGTCAACGACACTCGCCCCATAGCTTATTAAGCCCCCGCTCACGGCGTATTCGCGCAGTGCATACATCGCCGGTATTCGGTGACGGTCGGCGAGCGTAACAAGTCGTTCGCGCTTGCTTTCGAAAAACGGATCCGTGGTCACAAGGAGCGCATCAGCCCTCTGTTCTACGAGCGCTGCAAAAGCCGATTCGAAATCGCGCTCAGTGCTGATCCTCAGGACGCTGATTTGATAGCCGAGTATGTGTGCCGCATTCTGCGCCTCCCTCACCTCGGTCTCATTACCCGGATTGTTGGCGTTCATGATGACGGTCATGAGCTTTGCGCTGCGAATGAGTTCGCCCAGCAGCTCTATTCGCTTCGCTACGAGCTCGGAGGAAATTAAAGTCACTCCAGTGACATTCCCACCGGGACGGTTGAGACTGGAGACAAGCCCAGACTGGACCGGATCGTTGCCGGTGGTGAAGACAATCGGGATAGTCGTGGTCGCTGACCGTGCTGCTTGTGCGCTAGTGATGCCGCCGGTCGCGGCGATAACGGCGACCTGCCGGCGAACCAAGTCGGCAGCCAATTCGGGCAGCCGCTCGTATTGACCATTGGCCCAGCGGTACTCCATCGCCACATTCTGTCCTTCGATGTAACCGAGTTCCTTTAGACCTTGGCGGAACGCCGCCACGCGATTAGCTAACTCCGCGGGTTGCGCACTGTTGAGGAACCCGATCACCGGCATCGCCGGCTGCTGCGCGTGCGCCACGCGCGGCCATGCCGCCGCCGCGCCGCCGAGCAGCGTAATGAACGAGCGGCGTTTCATTCGATCACCTCGTCGGCACGGGCGAGCAGACTATCCGGCACGGTGAGGCCGAGCGCCTTCGCGGTCTTGAGATTGATGACCAGTTCGTACTTGGTCGGCGCCTGCACCGGCAGGTCGGCCGGCTTCTCACCCTTGAGGATGCGATCGACGTAGCCGGCCGCTTGCCGGTACTGCTCGACCTCGTTAGGCCCATAGGAGATCAGGCCGCCGGCGGCGACGAATAAGCCTTCCCAGTAGACCGCGGGCAGCTTGTGGCGGGCCGCCAGCGTGATGATCAGATCGCGATGACGCTGCGCCGACCCGCTGGCCGGTACGATCAGGCCGCCGTTCGAAGAGCGCGCGAATGCCGCAACGGCGCACTCGATCTCGCCGGCGTCGCGCATATTGACGGGGTTGACCTCCATCCTGAGAGACGGCGCCACGGCCTGGATGACGCCGAACTGGGCGGGGCCGGTGGGGATGGCGGGATCCCGGAGGACTGCCACTCGCGTCAGGCCCGGCGCGATCTCTTTGAGCAGCTCCAGCCATTTCCCGGCCGTGCTGTACTCGAAAGTCATGAAGCCGGTGGCGTTGCCGCCCGGCCGCGCCAGGCTGTCGACGAAGCCGGCGGCGACCGGATCGCCGACGACCGGGAACACGATCGGCACGGTGCGGGTCGCCTGCAGCAACGGCCCCACGGTTGCGGCGCCATGGGCCAGGATGACGTCCGGCGCGAGCGCGGCTAATTCCGCCGCGTGTCTGCGAATGTCGGCGGCACTGGTCGTGGCCCAGCGAGTGTCGATGCGCATGTTGCGGCCGATGGTCCACCCCGATTGCTGCAGCCCCTGCAAGAACGCCCCGACGCGGGCCTGAAATTCCGGATCGTCGGCGGTTGCGGGCAGGAGCACGCCGATGCGCCGCACGCGCTCGCCCTGCTGTGCGCGCGCTGCGAGCGGCCAAAGAAGCGAAGGCGCGACCGCCGCGCCGCCGAGCAGCGTGATAACGTCGCGACGCTTTATGCCGCTCATTCCCGGACTTCCGGAGCGCGATGTTTCACTCAATCACCTCGTCGGCGGCTACGAGCAGCTTATCGGGCACGCTGAGGCCGAGCATCCTGGCGGTCCCGGTGTTGATGACCAACTCGAACTTGTTCGACTGCACGACCGGCAGGTCCGCCGGCTTGGCACCCTTGAGGATGCGGCCGGTATAGACGCCGACTTGGCGCCACGCATCCTTGATGCTGGGTCCGTAGCTCATCAGCCCGCCGGCTTCGGCATAGTCACGCAGCGCATATGTCGCTGGGAGCCGGTGGAACGCCGCCAATTGGGCCAATTGGACACGCCGGCCGCTCAAGAAGGGATCGCCGGCGACGAAGAGGGCGTCGGGCCGCTCGCGTGCAAAAGTTGCGAAGGCCGCATCGATCTCGCGGATAGCGCTGACGTTGAAGACCTGGATTTGCAGCCCGAGAGCACGCGCAGCCGCCTCCACGTCTCTCACCGTGGCCGCCCGGCCGGGCGAGGCTGGCGACAAAACCGAGCCTGACCGGGTCTTCGGCGACGACGAAGACAATGGGGATCGTCGTGGTTGCCGCCTTGGCCGCTGCCAACGCAGGGGCACCTCCGGTCGTGACGAGCACGGCCACCTGCCGGCGAACGAGTTCGGCTGCCAGCTCCGGCAGCCGGTCGACTTGATTCTCGCCCCAGCGGTATTCAATCGCCACGTTCTCGCGTTCGACATAACCGGTGTCTTTGAGGCCCTGGCGGAATGCGCGCAGACGGTCCTCGATCCACGTGTCAGGCGATCTGGTGTCGAGGAACCCGATCACGGGCATCGCTGGCTGCTGCGCGCGCGCGGCAAGCGGCCATGCAGCGGCCGCGCCGCCGAGCAGCGCGATGAGTTCGCGCCGCCTGACCAGCGCCTTCATTCGATCACCTCGTCCACGAACGAGAGCAGATTGGCCGGAACGTCCAGGCCGAGCACCTTCGCCGTTCTCAGGTTGATCACGAACTCGAACTTGGTCGACTGCACCGTCGGCAGATCAGCTGGCTTCGCACCCTTCAGAATCCGGCCGGCATATGAACCAGCCTGCTGATATGCGGCGGGCAGATTGGTGCCATAGCTCATGAGGCCGCCTGCCGCGGCGATCTCCCGCCATTCATAGATCGCGGCAACCGAATGTTGCGCCGCCATCGCCAACAGCCGTTCGTGGCGGCTATAGAAAAATGGGGAGGCGCAGACCAGCAGCCCACCGATGTGCTGCTGGGCCAGCATCTCGAACGCTCGATCGAAATCACTTTCAGTTTCCGCCTTAAGCACAACCAATTGGATACCGAGCCGCCGGGCTGCGTCATGCATATCTCGCACCTGGGATTCGGCGCCCGAATAGTTCGCATGGACCAGAGCGGCGAGAGTGCTGGCCTTGGGCAGCATCTCGTGCAGCAGACCAAGCCGCTTCCCTTCGAGTGCCGCCGTGAATTGGAAAACGCCGGTCAGGTTGCCGCCAGGCCGACTCAGACTGGCAACAAGCCCGAGCTGCACCGGATCCCCGCCGATCGAAAAGACGATCGGGATCGTGGCCGTTGCGTGCTTCGCGGCGAGCGCCGCGTCGGGGCTGCTGACAACCAGCACCGCAACCGGGCGAGCAACGAGATCGGAAGCCAGCATGGGCAGGCGTTCGAATCGACCCTCTGCAAAGCGATAGTCGATCGTCACGTTCTGGCCTTCGACGTAGCCGGATTCAGCCAGTCCGCGGCGGAAACCGGCGAGCGCTGGCTGCAACTGCGCAGCCGCGCCGCCGACCAGCACGCCAATGACCGGCATCGCGCTCTGCTGCGCGCGCGCCGCGAGCGGCCACGCGGCCGCACCGCCGCCGACGAGCGTGATGAACTCGCGCCGCCTCATATGCTCCCCTCCGTTCGAGGATCGGACCCTACCACATTGGAGAAAATGCCGCGTTGTGCATCACAGCAGATTTGGCGGCCTATTGTCTCAGATGGGTCAGCACGTAGGGCGCAATAAGCGAAGCGCATTGCGCCGGTCATGCCCCGCCGCATTAACCGACGGTGTCGAGTTCGCCCGCCCAATGGAGAACCAACATCCGCCGGCCGCAAACGCGCGAATAGTGCGGCATACCTGCAGAGCGCCCACCGTCCGGGCCACGTCGCCATGCGCAATGGCGCAATGCGCTTCGCTTATCGCGCCCTACGACCCGACTAGGGGCACACTGCTCCCGTTTTCACCCATGCTTGCGCGAGCGCGCCCGACGCTGACGAAGAGGGCCTGGCGTCAGCGCGGCGTTTCAAGTCGTTTTGAAACGCCGCCCTCATTTCTTGTCCATGGCCACCACCAGCATCAGGGCCTCTGTAGGCTGCCAAGGATTTGCGCTACCGCGATCTGATCATGCGATGCTCGGTCGCGGCTGCGCTCTAGAGCGGAATGATATTAGGTTGAGTCGTCATGCCCGCGCTTGTCGCGGGCATCCACGTCTTCTTGTACAGCGGGATCAAAGACGTGGATGGCCGGGACAAGCCCGGCCATGACGCAGGAGTGTACTGAGCTGATTCAATCCCGCTCTAGAAGCCCTCGAAAACCTTTCCGCAGAGATCACGCGAGGTCGAAGCGATCAGCGTTCATCACCTTGTTCCATGCAGCCACGAAGTCTTTCACGAACTTCTCCTTCGAGTCCGCGCACGCATAGACTTCCGCGAGAGCCCGGAGTTGTGAGTGCGAACCGAAGATCAGGTCGACACGGGTGCCGGTCCACTTGAGCTCGTTCGTCTTCCGGTCGCGCCCCTCGTATACGCCTTCAGAGCCAGCGGATGGCTGCCATTGCGTGCTCATGTCGAGCAGGTTGACGAAGAAGTCGTTCGTCAGCAGTCCGAGCCGCTTGGTGAAGACGCCGTGCTTGAACTGCCCGGCATTTGCGCCGAGCACGCGCAGGCCGCCGACGAGAACCGTCATCTCGGGCCCCGTCAGCGTCAGCAATTGCGCCCGATCCACCAATGCCTCCTCAGGCAACATGAGCTGCTTGCCACGGAGATAGTTGCGGAAGCCGTCGGCGACCGGTTCAAGCGGG
>WNFI01328332.1_pt2 | contig 11064 bp, 6 predicted proteins | sample 5400471 | NCBI WGS metagenome assembly WNFI01 (sample SAMN13153348, study PRJNA577476) | soil metagenome | isolation source: 100 cm saprolite on Douglas fir-dominated hillslope | place: USA:California | collected 2013-09-17 | reverse complement strand
GCATGATCAATCCGTTTCCGCTCTTTCTCCATTGCCCGATCGACTGCCTCTGCCCACTGGTTCCCCTGCGCCACCATTACCCGATGTAAGTCAGGGAAGGCCCGCATAATCACGTGGTGAGAGGCTGCGAGACCCCAGAGCTCTCCAAAGTCTGGGGGCCCAAAGCTGGCGACGGTGGCGGTGACTTCGTTCGTGCAATCGCGCCGCGGGCGCGCGCTGGCGTTCGAGTGCGAGCTGTTTTCTCTGTGAAGTCCCAAAAGAAGTTGGGAAAGGAGCGTTAGACACCTCGTAGAGTTTTTTGCGCCATCCATGATTTTTTGACCCGCTCGTGTGCCGCTCGAGTCCGGCTTTCCTTCGATGTGTAAATCCGCTCTCTGGTTGTTAGGGAGAGAACCTTAGCCCGCTCCATGCGGGAGGGGCGGGGCCGAGCTTGCGTTTCCTGCGCCACAATTAGCCGAGGGGTGCCGTTCGATGGCAGTCCCTTCTTCGTAGTCATTCCAGGTTTCGATCAACAGAAACGGAAGTGGATTGGAGCTGTCGTAGTACTGCCGGTAAACGCTCATGGTCTCGTCGAGCGTTTTCCCACACCCGCGCTGAATGTGGCGATTGAGACCCCATTTGGCTGCTGAGTCGTCGAACCCTGGCCAAGCCCCTCCAACGGCAATCTTGTCGGGGTGCTTGTTCTTCATCGTGCTGTAGAAATTCTTGAGGTACTTCTCACCCCAATTGCTGCCATCGCGCGCCCATCCGCCGGGGCCCGGTTGAACCCACGCATACGACCCCGCAAAATCACTGGCAAACTGCGATGCCGGCTCGTCCTTGTAGATCAGGAGAGGTGGCCGATCCCAGCTGCTGCAGTGCTGGCGTATCCGATTCCAATCAATGTGTCCACTCTTGGGGAAGATGAAGATCATGGGCCGGCCGTCATATGTGAGGTAGGCGTCACGGTACTTGGCGGAAGGACCAAAATACGCCGTGTAGGCTTTATCGAAGGCCGCAATGGCGCTGTCCGTGGCTTCCGAGTCTTGGTCTTGCGCCTCGTTGTAAAGAAGGGCAACCTGGAAATGGCCCTCACTGGCCGCTTCCTGCAGCAGACCGAAATTGTGATCAGAGTATGGACGGCTCTCGCCGTACCAGTCGACGACAAAGGCAGCGATCCCCATGCGGCGGGCCTGCTGAATTTGCTTACGAAGAAGGACGGAGTCCTGGCTGGAATAGCCCACGTCCATGTGGGTATGGTCTCCAAACCAAGGCATATACACCGCGAGAAGTTTAGGAGTCAGCGCCGGCGTCAACTCATTCTGCTTCAACGTACGGTGGACGCCGCTGGTTGTGCACCCGCCCGCCATCACAAAAAAAGCCAGACAAAAACTAAGTAACGCCCTCGACAAGTGACAGCTCCATTCTCTCGGCCTTCCTACCCACTGATTAGGATGCTGTGGGAAACGCTACGGTTGGCGCACCGGCGTCGGCGCGAGGATCGACCACCAACACCGCCCGGCCTAAGACTGTGGTACCGCTTGCAATTGCCGAATCACCCAACGATCGGCGGGAGTGCTGCTGGCTAACAACCGTATCGCTCAGCAACTTCTTAGCTTCTCCCGCGAAAGGCCCTTCCAGGGGATCGAGGGTACTAAGCTCAAGAGCCTGGGCCATGCTGGTCCACGCAAAGCGATAATCCCGCAGGATTCCACGCTCCGTTAGACTCTCCACTGCTCGCGGGCTTGATTTACTGGCATCGAGCTGTACCTGGACGGCCGAATCCGCCCCATACGAACCGAGCGCAACACCACCACAGATCGAAGCGAATATCGCAACGTGGCACATGTAACGAAGATAAACTGCGGATTTGATCCTGCCGCTCATGGTTTCGCTCCAATGCGGAGTTCGTTCCCCATTACCACGCCAGAGGCGACCGATATAACGGTTGCGCCTTGTGCCGCGATTTGAGCCCGGGCCACACCCGCCTTGACAGGGGCGTCGACCGTGCTCTTTCCGTTCGCCTCGGTGGCTGAAAAAGTAACAATCGTCCCATCCGGGACGACATTTCCCGCGCAATCATGAACGGGTTCGGTCTGAACCAGAATCCCAACCGGTATGCGCTGGCCCGTAATGCGCAGGTTGCAAGGTTCCGAAGCAACCTGTTGTAGGGCACGCCGCGCGGTCAGATCATCAACGGAAGCGGTCACTTGCACCACACCGGCAGACTTGCCCGAGGCGGTGCGAAACCAGGCCACGCCATTTTGGGTACGAACCGGCCGCGAGAATAGCGACTTATCCCCCGCCGTTAGCTGAAAGGTGACCGTCGCCGGCGTTAGAACCAGATTGCGAAATTGATCAAAAGGAAACGCGACCCCGCTTAATGCGTCGCTTCGCCCGACCGGAACTCGCGACGGATGCACCAGAAAACTGAGGCTTGCCGGCTTCGCGGCAATGACGTAAAAGGTGCCGCTGCGGCAAATGTCGGAGCACACGAGAGCCAAATAGTCCCCGGCATTCCGCAAGTCTTGACCTTGCAAATGGATTTCTTCGCCCAGATTCACGTCGTTCTTGCGTGAGACTCCGGGACCCAACAGATAAAACGTCGCCTTGCCACTCCCCGCACTCCCTGAGGTCGAAATCGTCGCGTCATCCCCGGCGGTGACCGGAGCGGGTACGCGAAGGTCCTGCGCCAGCCCCGCCATCGAAATCCCTGGCAGGCAAAGTGCCGCGCAGATTATAAGAAGCCGGCGCATGTTAGGACCTGCCCAGACTGTAGTGGTCAACCACCACGTGAAAGGTCTGCACTTTGGAAGCGACCGCGCGGGGAATCTCGACCGCAAACGGCTCCGAGGATTGCGGCAGGAGTGCACGATCCACATAGCCATCCGCCACCCACACGACCTTAGCGTTGTTGTCATAGAAGCTGACGATCACGTGCGAAATGTTGACAGTTTGCCCGCTCTGATTGAGCAGGTCTCCATGCAGGACACTTTTCCCTTGCACATCGGCTTCGATTTTTTGATTCATCACTCCGATCACCGGGTCGGCCGAGGCAGGAACCAAGGTCGCCTTCTCGTCCATGCGCACGCTCTTCACATTCTTCAAACTGATGTTGGGAAAGTCGATGCGATACGGCGTCACCTGCTTCGGAAGAAGAACGTGGTCTATTTTGTCAAAGCTGGTTTCATCATCAATCGCACTGCCCGCTCCATCTAACAGTGTGGCATTCACGTTTACGAAAGCCGGAACCGTGTCTTCGTTCACAACCTCTCCCATTACGACGGCGCCGTCGGCGGAATCCACTGCATTCATGGAGATGATCCGGACATGCGGCGCATCGACGTTCTTCGATCCCCACTCATCGGCGGCGCCGCCGGTCACAAGGTCCCAGCGCAAATAGGTAACGGGAATCACCTGTGCAGGCACGTTGGGAATCTGAACCTTCGGCCACAGGGCCTTCCAGATATCGCCCTCGTGTACCAGATGGAGGTCGCGCACGTCTTCAAGGGGACCGACCGGGGTCGCCCAGTGTAGGCGTACACGCATCTGAGCGTCGTTATCGGTGATATGCAGCGGCCGTGAATCAAAGCCTTCCAGGGCCGAGAACGAGCGCAGGCTTCCGTTGGAACCAGTCCAGTCTTGGATGAACGATTGCTTGTCGGTGGCGCTGGTCTTCGAGACCGCGGCGAATGCCCGATCCCAATTCCGCCGCTGCACATCCAGCAGAAGATTCTTGACCGCTTGCTCCGGAGTGCTGGCTTTCGGGGTATACACTGCGGAACCGGCCGCGATGCCAACAGTGCCGCGCGCTTGTCCCGCCCCCAACAATGCGAGCACCATAAGTGCGGCGGTTACTACTACGAGAATGATTGGCAAAGTAAATTTCATTGGATGCCTCAGGCTACGTAGTGCTGTTCTGGATGCCGGGTATGGACCGAGATTCCCGCGAGGGCCGGGACCCGGCGCCGCTCGGGCAGCAGAAGTTCAAGGAAGATCGCCAGGAAGCTTATTCCAATCGGCAATACTCCCCACATCAGCCCCTGCCACGGAGCCGGGACCGCGTCGGACTCAATCTTATGGGCGGGTGGCACGTCATCCTTCGACCATGCGGTGATATCACCACTACCGAAGGTCTCGATCTTTCGCCATCCCACGAAGGTCAGCAGCGGCTCGTAATATGTGTCGTGGACAAATATGTATTTCAGGCCGTAGCGGTTCGCATGTTCCAGCATGGCGCGCAGCGAGGCCATGCCGGCAGAGCCATAGAACTTGGCGTTGGTGAGCTGCGCTGAACCGTAGTGAGTCATCTCGGGCAGCAGGCGAGCGGAGTTATAGTCTCCGTCTACGCTGCCCGCGCTGGTGTAGGTCGAAACCTTGGAGAGGTCGCTGCCAAACCCCAGGGTTATATAGCGGTATGCATCGTGGCCGTCACGATTCAGGAAAGTAATCACGGGCTGCACATCAGTGGAGGTCCTTGGCCGGAACGGATTAACCGTGAGCCATGCCAGAGCGGCGCCTACTGTAGCCACGGCTGCAAGTGAGAGTGCCACAGCGGCCCCGGCCCGGTAGCGATCGAGAAGTTCGGCGGCGAGAATACCCACGATCGGCATTGCTAACAGCGTCGCCCAGAAGGTGAAGCGCTCGAAGGTTAAAATCTCAAACGCGCGACCCAGCAGCCATCTGGGCACGGGCGTAGTTCCACCGAGCCCGAAAATCAGCGTGAGCCAGAAGCCGATTAACAGCGGCCGCAACCGGTTGGAAGCAGCGCCTCGAATCAGAATGAAGGGCAGAGCCAGGATCAAGGCGCCGTATGGAATCACGAAATAGTTCACGGCAGTGATGGAATTGAGCAGAAAATTGGCGCGACTATCGTGCGGAATTGGGATCTGGTGAATGGGATGTTGAATGATGGCCAGCCAATAAGGTGCCAGCACCACGCCAACACCCGCGCCCACTCCTATCCCGAAGACTACAGCGCGAGATAACACCCCACCCACCGAACCCGATACCCGTTCATCACGGGCATCCAGGTAAGCAGTCCAAAGCACCGGACCCGCGAATAGAACCAAACCAAAGATGAGGGTTACGTGATGGGCGGCGGCGGCACACAAGCTGATCGCGATCCCTTTGACCAGAGAACGTCCCCGCGCCTCCGTCATCCACTCGTAAAAGTAGGGCAACGCGTTCAAATAGAGGGCCGCCGACGAAACCGTTGCCAGTTGCCCTGCCTGGTACACCAGGAAAGTCAGGGATCCCAGAAAGACACTGGCCAGTGCGGCATAGCTTGCTGCGCGATCTTCTACCCAAATTCTGGCAAAGCGGAACACCCCGACCGGCAGCAGCAGGACTGCAATCAACTGCACCAGCATGTACCCCATTTTCAAGCCGACCACGGTAGAAAGCAGGGCTATCCACTGATGAGTTAGAGGCGGGTAGGTAGTCTGCGAAAACCCGCCAAACCACTTTTCGTTCCAGGGATTGAACCAATGATGTGCGTAATGCGACGCGAAAAACATGTGAAAGTTCGCATCAAAAGAGCCTGCGGGCAACTGCATCAAGAGCAAGATAGCGCCAACGGGGATAGGACGAGAGTAGCTTTGGGTAGTGCTCACAATTGTGCGCTCCAGGAGTCCCCAGCCCGCACTTGGATTCGCAAACCCTCTAAGGGGTTTACTTGATTCGTCGTCGTTTTCCCTCTGTCTTTGCCGCTCTAATGTTGATTTGCCGAAGCAGCCTTACCACCAAGAGTGGCATCTGATGTGCACCGCAAGAATACGTGTGCGGGAGGTAAACCTAAAGCCTTGTACATAGCGTGGTGACTCCGTGAAAAGCCGATTTCCGCTCGCGAGCTTTTGCATACTCGCTCTTTCAACTTGCTGCCTGGGACAGACTTATGATGTCAGCGGTCAAGGCAGCGCGCCAAAAAACCAGAGTGCGGAGACTCCCCAAAGCTCCCCCTCAAACAGTTCAGACTTAGGCTGGGGATCGAGCATCGATGTTGCTCGCCAGGCGCGTGCCGCTGATGACGCGCTGAAAAGAAAAGACTACGCGGCCGCCGTCTCTTTCGCCGAGCGCGCTGCCAAATCAGCTCCTCAAAATCCAGAGCTCTGGTTCCTTCTTGGCTATTGTGACCGGCTGGGAGAGCACTATCAGGCGTCTATCGATGCCTACGATCGCGGTCTTAAGATTCAGCCCAACTCCGTTCGGGGTATGGCTGGATTGGCGCAAACCTACGCCAAGATGGGCCGCACCGCCGAAGCCGAGCAACTACTCAAGCGAGTAGTGGACGCGAATCCGAGGGATGGGAACAGTCTTCAGCTTGCCGGCGAACTGCTGCTCAATTCGGATCCGGCCCGCGCTCTCGAATTGCTCCAAAGAGCCGAGGCCGTACAACCCACCGCTCACACCGACCTGCTGATCGCTCACGCCTACGAACATCTCGGGCAGACTGACGAATCAGTCCGATATTTGAATCGCGCTAAAAACCGCGCCCCGCGAGATCCCGAAGTTCTACGGGCAGTCGCTGGTCAATATCGAGATCAGGGTCAGTACGATCAGGCGATCACGGCCCTGCAGGCGATTCCAACGAAGACTATCGATGTGCAAGCCGACTTGGCGTATACCTACCAGCTTGCTGGGAAGCAGCAGGAGGCTGCCAACCTGTATTCGCGTCTGGCCAAGAGCGCGAAAGGGAACCTCGGTCTCAATCTCAGCGCTGCGCAGGCTTTGTTCGCCCTGGGCCAGACAGACGCCGCACAAAACTTTCTTGAAGAAGCGCGGCGCATTGACAGCAACAATTACCGGCTGCACGCCATTTCAGGTTCGATCGCCGCATCCGAGGATCGCATTGCCGACGCGACCGCCGAATACAATCTTGCCCTCAGCCATTTGCCGGCGCAGGTTGCGGAAGGTCCCCTGTACCCGATTGAACTGCGGCTCAATCTTTATGAACTGGACTTGCGCCAGGATGACCAAGCCGCGGCCAAACAGCAACTTGAATCCGCGCTCGCCCTGATAAACCAGGTAAATGTTCCAGCCTCATCGCGGCCGGAAATGTTACGGCTGCGTGCAGCCATTGAGGCTGGTTCGGGTAACACAGATGCGGCTAACAAAGATTTGCAGGAAGCTCTATCCCTGGCGCCCTCGAATGTTAATTCGCTCTTGAACTACGGCAGCCTGCAATGGAAGATGGGCCAAAAAGATGCTGCCCAAAACACCTTTGCGAAGGTGCTGGAACTGGACCCGCGCAATCGAACCGCACTGTCATCCCTGGGCTATCTAGCCCGCGATAAGGGCGACACAAAGCTAGCCGAAACTTACTTCACTCGCGCCGTCAATGCGCACCCCAAAGATTACTCGCCGTATCTTGCATTAGGCGATCTGTACACAGCCGAAAGAAATTTCAAATCGGCGGAGGCAAATTACGAGAATGCTTATCAGCGCATGCCCACTAACCCGCTGATCGTGTCCGGCGCCACCAACGCCGCCCTCGAGTCGCACAATCCCGATCTGGCGAAGCGGTGGCTGGGTCGCGCCAAGGGAAAAATGAACGACAGTCCGCAAGTCAGCCGCGAGCGCGAACGATTCCTCACGCTGAAGGGTGACTATGCGGAAGCGGCAAAGCTCGGATTCTCAGTGCTTGAAAAGCTCCCGCATGACCGTGAGGGAGTCGACTATCTCGCCTATGACCTTTTCTACCTCGGCCGCTACGAAGAAGCACTCGCACTGGTAACCAAGTACGAGGCCATTATTTCCAATGATAAAGATCTAGCTTTGGTCGCCGGATACGTTCACGCCCACTACGGGCAATCCCGCGAAGCGGTGGCCGATTATACCCGCGCTCTGGAGCGAGACCCCAAAATGTCTTTGGGATACGAGAATCGCGGATACATGTGGAACGATCTGCGTGAGCCCGCCAAAGCAGTTAAAGATTTTCAGACAGCACTTCAGTTGCAGCCCGACTATGGCGAGGCGCATCTCGGATTGGGCTATGCCTATCTGCAATTGCATCGGCCTAAACCTGCTCTCACCCAATTGGATGCGGCCCAGAAAATATTGGGCAAATCGCATAGCTGGCACCTGGCCAGAGCCGAGGCGTTTCGACAAGAGCAGGATTTCGTCCATGCCGAGCCGGAGTACCGGATAGCTCTGCAGGAAACGCCCAACGATCTCGGCACCCAGTTGGCGTATGCGGACACGCTGTTTCGCCTGCGGCGATTCCAGCAATCGATTGCTGCCCTCGACGTCGCTCAAAAACTGTCTCCTACCGAGCCCCGAGTCTATGCCTTGAGAGCGCAGGTGCACGCCAAGGAAGGAGCGCGCGACGAAACCATGCGCGATATCCAACTGGCGGAACAATACGGCAAAGACCAGGTCGACATTCTGATGTCCACGGGAGGAGCCCTTCTCGCTCTTGGCGATCGAGATGCCGCAATGCAGCGGTTCTCCCGCGCTTTGGATATTCCGAACGGAGATCGCATCGGAGTCCGGTTGGCAGTGGCTCAAGTCTTTATGAGACAGGGGCATTACGATGAGGCGCGCCGTCAGATCGCGCTGGGCTTCGCAGAGGCTCGCGTGGATTCATCCCCCGTCGTGCCCGATGATATTGCCCAGGCAGCCAACATCTTTCTGGCGATGCATGACTTCGAGCTGGCCGAGACCTACTTCGATAAAGCCCGGCTGGTGGGAGCTAATCCGCGAACGGTGGACATCGGCTTGGCGAATACTTATCTCGCCGAAGGCGAAACCCATAAAGCTGAGGAAGCTCTCTCCAGCCTGGGGTCGGTTGACGACTACCGCGACGACTACGACTACATGATGGCCGCGGCCAACGTCTACCGGCAGCGTCAGGATACAGTTCACGCCCTCACCGCCTTTGCCCAGGCCAGCAGCGTGGCCGGTGAGGAAGATCACGGAGCCGCCCAGACCGCGCAGTATGAGGCGGCTCGTCAAGAGGGACGGCAGATCACGCAGAACCTAAGTGTGTCGCCCGAAGTCTCCTTTGCGCCATCACTGGAAGACATTAATGTCTATACCCTCGATGCCAAGATCTTGCACGTCACGGACCCGTTGCTCCTGCCGCCACCGCGGCATTCTTACCAGAGCCTGGCGGCGTCTCACTATCGGGTTCATCTCGGCAATCTTCCGGCGATCACTGGCTTTGTCGGCGAAAACATGACCGCCGGGCGTTTTCTCTTTCCCAGCGTCAACGTCGTTCAAGACCGCAATACGTATGACACTATTTTCAACGGCGGGATTACCCCGGTTCTTCATTTCTGGTCGAATAGCATCGCTTTCAACGGGGGACTTCAGTTTACGATCCGCCGCGATACGATCTCGCCGGTCAATATGAGCCAGAATCTTTTCCGCGAGTTCCTCTACATCTCGACCAGTTCCTTCTATAACTGGGTCGCAATTAACGCCAGCGCCATCCACGAAGCTGGGCCGTTCACCGAGCAGACCCTGCATTCGCGAGACCTTGCCGCCCGCGTGGAATTCACGGTTGGCCGCCCCTGGGGCCGCACTTCCCTGATTACCGGCTACACTGTGCGCGATCTTCTGTTCCGTCCGCTGGTGCAGGAGTATTTCAACACTTCCAGCTATATTGGGCTCCAGCGCAAGTTTGGCAGCCGTTTGACGGTTGCGGTTCTAGCCGAGGACCTGCGATCCTGGCGGGNNGCTGGAATGTCCAAGGCTCGTTTTTGCTGTCGCGAGGAATGGGGTTCCACCAGTATGACAATGCACAGAGTGAGTTCCTGGTTTCCTACACCCGCGCCATGCGCGGCAGTGTGCGGGATGATGCGGGCGGGGTGCCGGTCTCTCATCCACTCCGCTTCTCTTTCGGAGTGCAGCAACAGACTTTCTACGACTTCGGGGGATCGGGCAAAAGGACAACCTTTCTCCCCGTGGTGCACCTCTCTTTATTTTAGAATTTGATGCGTTCCATGACGGACACAATTAAGAGCGCCGAGGTTGACTCATCTGTCGCTGAATCATCGCTCGATGAGAAGCCCACCCCGCCATCCTTGCCGGCCAAGGCGCTGAAATCCAAGCTGCTGGGCGGAAGTCTTACGTTGCTGGCCGGCTCCGGATTGGTCGGAGTGACCAACCTCGTCTACAACGTGGCAACAGCCCGGCTCCTTGGCCCCAGCGGATTCGCTCACGCGACCGCGGTGTACACCATCCTGATGCTGATATCGGGTATAACTCTGTCGTTCCAGGTTGTGTGCGCCAAATATGTGGCGAAGAGCGCACTGCCGGAAGAGCGGACCCTCGTGTTCGCACTGTTGCACCAGCGTTCCTGGATGGCCGGAATCGCCATCGGCCTGGTGTTATTTGTCGTACGGCGTCCTCTGACCGCATATCTGAATCTGCCCGATCCTGTTCTGATCTCGCTGTTGGCGATGGGCATGGCTTTCTATGTTCCGCTCGGAGTACGCCGCGGATATATTCAGGGAATTCATGCCTTCGGCCCTCTCGCCGTCAATTTCATGCTGGAAGGGCTGGTTCGGCTGGCCGGAGTGTTTCTGCTTATTGGCCTCGGCTTGGGAGTTGAAGGAGCCGTACTCGCGAGCGTAATTGCAGTAATTGTCGCCTATTTTGCCGCCCAGCCAAGTCCTGGATTGGCCTCGTTCAGTTTGCATGGTATCGCCATTTCGTTCCGGGAAGGATTGCAGGCGATTGTTTTCTTTTCCGGCCAGACCATCATCAACAACTTCGACATTGTTCTTGTGAAGCATTTTTTCCCTCCGGCAGAGGCGGGATTCTACGCCGCGATCGCGCTCGTAGGACGTCTGGTGAACATGTGCGCATGGTCCGTGGTGAATACCATGTTCCCCGTGTCCGCGGGCGCGAGAAATGAAGAGGGCGAGGGAGCTCCGGTACTATTTACATCGCTGTTGCTGGTCTTTCTCATTCTCAGTGTTCTGATCTTCGGCTTATGGCTTGTCCCCAGCTTTCTGTGGAGGACGCTTTTCGGAGCGCATTTTGATCTCGGCAACTACGGAGCGCTGGCGCCGCTGCTGATCCTCTACGCGATTACCACGGGAATCTATTCGCTCAGCTCCGTGATCATCACCTACG
>WNFI01087880.1_pt1 | contig 11064 bp, 9 predicted proteins | sample 5400471 | NCBI WGS metagenome assembly WNFI01 (sample SAMN13153348, study PRJNA577476) | soil metagenome | isolation source: 100 cm saprolite on Douglas fir-dominated hillslope | place: USA:California | collected 2013-09-17 | reverse complement strand
GAATTTGGTATCCGCATGGCTTTGGGAGCCACTCCTGGCAACGTGCTGGGATTAGTGGTCCGGGCGACCGGCCGCGTACTCGTGGTGGGCTTCGCGCTCGGAAATTGACTGCTACACAGGCGCCCGAAAGGCTTCCAGGGTCCACACATCCTGCGCGTCTTCGCGGCGCAGGACGTAGCGCTCGCCATTGGAGAGCAACACGCGAAAATACGTTGCGCCGGGCGAGTACCAGCGGTCTTCCACGTCGGCAATGTCCACCATCTGCTCGTCAATCTGCAGCCTTACCGGGCGCTCGTCGCCCTTGTACCCGGCGTAGCACTCCACGCGCACGGTTCGCTCACCCACTGGCCCGCACGCCTTTGCGGCTCTCGGCCAGCTCCGCATTCCACGCCGCGCCCAAAAAAATAATCACCGTGGAAAGCTCCATCCAAATCAGCAAGCCGATGACCGCTGCCAGTCCGCCGTAAATGATTCCATACGGCATCTTGCGCACATAAAATCCAAACGCGAGGTCCGCCGCCCACCAAAGCAGCGTGGCAATCAGCGCGCCCGGCAAAACGCTGGTCAGGCTTTGTTGCCTCGGCCGCGCCCATCTATAAATGACGGTGACCGCAATCATGGCCAGCAAAATCGCAATCCCGTGGAAAAAAACGCCCCACCACGTTTGCAGCGAAGTACCTTTCCCGAGCTCCGCGCCAACCAAGCGCCGCAACGGCTTCCCGAACACGCCGAGAATCGCTGCCATCAGCAGCGGCGCAATCGTCAAGATCAGCAGCGCCAGGGCGCGCAACTGTCGCGCAAGAAATCCCGGCCGTTCGCGTCCGACACAATTTGCTGGCTTCCCGGCGGCAGGAAACTTGTCAAATCAGAGATCAAATCGAATAGGTTGGTGCGCAGGCCAATCGGACTGGTGGCTAAACCGACGGCAATCAGCAAGGTAGGGGAGAACGCCAGGAAGAGATTAAACGCGATGGCCTGCGCGATCATGCTGCAGCGGGGAAACACCCTCCCGAACATGCTCAGCGCGCGCTTGGAGAGGGCGGCGGATGCAATCATCGTTCGGCATTATACCCGCGCAAGCGATTTTCCCAACGCGCCATCGCTCGCATCTCAAAGACGAGATGTTCCTTGCCGGCATTCCGTACGCGGGTAGAATGTCCTCCGCCAGAGCATCGCCCTTTGTAATCGGAGAGGGAACCATGAACAAACTGCAAGTGAGTATTCGCTCGAATCGTTCGGCGCGCACGATCTATTTATTGCTGGCGTGTTTGTCGCTGCTCCTGGCAGTCACTCTCTCCGCGCAAGCGCCGGAAGGCGGCGCTAAGACCGGCATCGTGCGCCAGCTTTCCGACGTGAAATTCCCGCCGGGAGACGGTCCAGACTGCCTGCAGTTTGTGCTGGAAAATGGCGACCTGAAAACTGGTGCCAGCACCGCCATCATGAAGGCGGCGCCCAAGTGCGTGGTTCCTCCGCACTATCACACCGCGGAAGAGCAGTTGATCATCGTAAAAGGATACGTCTCCACCGGAATGGAAGGGATGAAGGACATCGTGCTTGGTCCGGGCGGCTTTGCCATGATGCCCAGCAAAGCGCCGCACTGGTTCACCTGCACGGCCAAAGAGGAATGCCTGATGTTCGTAACCTTTGACCGCGCCTACGACATCGTCTGGCTCAAGCCCAGCAAATAGCGCCGCTTTTTGGAGTGCGGCGGTCTTGCTCATCCTGAGCGCCGCCGCACACCTTCAACCTCGCCTCCGCCTGTGCAGGCAACTCCCCCCGTCCGCTTCCAAGACTCCTTTTCCCATAAACGGTCACTCGACATTTCACCGTTTCGCCCGGAATCTCCCGTAAGCAGCGCCTCTGCAAGGAGTTGCCGCTCCTGTAAAATCGGCAGCTCGGGTGCAAACCATTTCAGGCTGTAGACGTCCTACATGCTAGGGTGTAGAATCTCTACTCCCGGAGGTGGAAATGGCCCCGCGCTACCAGAACCGCATCGAGCTGCTGCAGGGAACCCTCGATCTGCTTATCCTGCAAACCCTTCAGTGGGGGCCGCACCACGGTTACGGCATCAGCCAGGCCATCCGAGCCAGCTCCGGGGACATCCTCCAGGTCGATACCGGTTCGCTCTATCCTGCGCTGCACCGCCTCGAGCGACAAAAATGGATTTCCGCCGACTGGAAACTTTCTGAGAACAAACAACGCGTCCGCGTCTATCGCCTTACGGCGACCGGCAAAAAGCAGCTCCTCTCCGAACGCTCGCGTTGGGAACAGCTTTCCGATGCCATCGCCGGCGTCCTAAGCCCAGCAAGACGGGAGAGCTGACCGTGAAATTTCCATGGCACCACGACCGCAAACAGCAAGAGTTGGAACAGGAGCTGCAATCCCACCTGCAAATGGCTGCGCATGACCGCATGGGCCGCGGGCAAGCTCCGAGCGACGCTGCGCGCTCTGCCCGTCGCGAATTCGGTAATGTAGGACTGGTGCAGCAGGTGACAAGAGACCAATGGGGCTGGCGCTGGCTCGAAGAATTGCTGCAAGACCTACGCTACGGCGCGCGCATATTGCGCAAGAATCCCGGCTTCACGCTCGTCGCCGTCCTCACGCTGGCCATCGGCATCGGCGCCAATACCGCCATCTTCAGTATGGCTCAGGGATTTCTCCTTAAACCTTTATCAGTGCCTCATCTCGATCGCCTAGTCGCCATTGGCGAGTTGCAAGCGCATGACCGCAACGACACGATTCGCGTTTCCCCGGCAAACTATCTCGACTGGGTATCGCAAACCCAGTCGTTCGACCACATTTCCGCATTCGATTGGGAAAACGTGAATCTCAGTGGAGTCGGCACACCCCTGACAGCCCAGGGAATTCATGTCTCGACAGATTTTTTTGAGGTGCTAGGCGTCAAGCCCCTTCTAGGACGCACCTTTTTGCCGGAGGAAGACACGCCCGGACACGACCAGGAAGTGATTCTCACGCGTGGTCTTTGGGAGCGGCAGTTTGCCGGAGATCAAACCGTCGTTGGAAAAACCCTCCGCCTCGACACCCGTCCTTACACGGTCGTCGGCGTGATGGACCAAGATTGCAAGTTCCCGCAGACCGTCGAACTCTGGTTGCCGCTCGCGCTGGACCCGAAGGCACGGCACAACCGCAACGATCGTTACCTGCAAGTGATGGCGCACCTCAAAACCGGAGTTGCCCGCGAACAGGCCGCAGCGGAAATGAAGACGGTCGCCGAGCGGATCTCCGAGCTGCACCCCCAAAGTAACCGTGATTGGAGCGTGCAGGTGATCCCTCTGCGGGACTACGCGATCTTCCACGGCAGCGCTCCATTCATGTTTTTGCTCATGGGAGCCGTAGGATTTGTGTTGCTCATCGCCTGCGCGAATGTGGCCAACCTGCTATTCGCTCGCGCGACGGGGCGCAGCAGAGAAATTGCCGTGCGCGCTGCTGTCGGCGCCACCCGGTGGCGGATTGTGCGCCAACTACTCTCGGAGAGTCTGGTTCTCGGTCTGCTCGGCGCTGGTGCCGGACTCTTGCTAGCGGAATGGGCAATCTACTTCATCCAGGCGAACATGCCCCCCGACCTCGTGCGGTTTGTTGCTGGTTGGGACCAGATTCGTCTGGACGGCACGGTCTTCGTCTTCGGTCTGGCGGTTGCCGCGGTTGCGGGCATCCTCGCGGGTCTTGCACCGGCCTTCCAAAGCTGGCGGCCGGATTTGAACTCAGTCCTCAAGGAAGGAGCGCGAACTAGTTCCGGCAGCCGCTCAAGTCACCGCTTGCGCAGCGCCTTTGTGGTTGCCCAAGTATCGTTGGCGTTGGTGCTGATGGTCGGTGCCGGACTCATGGTCAGGGGGTTTCGCTCCCTACTCGATACTAATCGCCGCTTCCAGCCGGAAAGTCTGCTCACCCTGCGTCTGACTCTGCCCGATTCCCCCTCTTACAAGGACCCACACCGCCGCGCGGCATTTTATGACCAAACGCTGAAGGAGCTCGCGGCACTCCAGGGTGTTCGCGCGGCTACGCTGGTCACAGGCTTTCCTTTTTCCGGATTAATGAACGACGGACCTTTCAGCATCGCCGGCCAGCCGCCGACCGATGCGGGTGTACAAAGATTCGCCGTCATCAAGGACATCAGTCCGAATTATTTCGCGACGATGGGCGCCCCGTTGGTCGAGGGGCGCGCGTTCAGCGATTTTGACGGGCCGGATTCCCCTCCCGTCGCTCTCGTCAGCGAACGCTTGACCAAACTTTATTGGCCCGACAAAAGCGCGGTGGGCCGCAGCATCAAGGTTGGTGAGCAGCCTTCTGAGCCCTGGTTGACGATTGTCGGGGTGGTTGGCGATATCAAATACAATTGGTCGGCTTCCTCGCCGGAGCCGGTTATCTACCGGCCATACCGCCAGTCACCCCAGCATTACGTGGCTTTCGGCTTGCGCGCCGTGGGAGATCCAGACTCTTTAGTCTCGGCGGTTCGCCTCGCGGTTGCTCGCGTGAGCAGTGACCAGCCCATCTTTAACGTGGAGACCTTGGATCGCGTGATCCACGACAACACTCTTCCAATCGCTTATGTTGCGGTCATGATGGCCGTTGCGGGAGCGCTGGCTTTGCTGCTTGCCTCCATCGGCGTGTACGGAGTGATGGCCTATTCCGTCGCCGAGCGCACCCACGAGATCGGTGTCCGCATCGTGGCGGGGGCGCGACCCGCGGAGGTCATGCGGCTTGTCCTCGGTCGAGGCTCTCGGCTCATGCTTTTGGGATTTGCCTTTGGGCTTCCGAGCGCCTTCGGCTTGGCTCGCCTGGAAGCGAATTTGCTTGCGGGAATCAGCGCCAAGGACTTCTGGACGTTTTCCTGGGTTTCTGCGCTGCTGGGGGTCGTGTCGCTGCTGGCTTGCTACATCCCGGCGCGGCGTGCCATGCGCGTCGACCCCATCGTCGCCCTACGTTACGAATAAGGAGGCGGACCATGAGACTCCCGTTCTGGCGAAGATCCGAGCAGCAAGCGCAACTCGAGCAGGAAATCCAGTCCCATTTGCAAATGGCTGCCAGCGATCGCGCCGAGCGCGGCGAATCCGCGGAAAAAGCGGAGCAAGCCGTCCGCCGGGAATTCGGCAACGTCTCCCTGATTCAACAAGTTACGCGCGACCAATGGGGATGGCGCCGGCTCGACGAATTGCTGCAAGACCTGCGCTACGGCGCCCGCATGCTGCGTAAGAATCCGGGCTTCACGCTCGTCGCGGTGCTCACCCTCGCCCTCGGAATCGGTGCCAACACGGCCATCTTCTCCGCCGTCTATACGGTCCTCGTGAAAACCCTGCCTTATCCGCAAGGCGATCGCCTGGCTATGGTTTATGAAGACGTTCGGTTGCCGAACTATCAGAACAGAAAGAATGAGTCCTCGCCGGGGAATTTCTCCGACTGGGCGAGACAGAACACTGTCTTTGCAAACATGGCCGCGTACCGCAACCGGAGTTTCAATCTCACCGGTGACGGGGAGCCAATGCGGGTGGAAGGAGAGCTGGTCACCTCAGAATTTTTCACTACGTTGGAGATCAGCCCCGCTTTGGGTCGCGTATTTGCACCGGAAGAAGATCGACCCGGCAACTCTCACGTATTGATAATCAGCGACAGCTTGTGGAGAAACCGATTCGGTTCCAGTACACAAATACTCGGCAAGAAAATCCGCCTCGACGGCGACAGCTACACGATCGTAGGTGTGATGGCGCCCGGGTTTCATTTTCCTGATTTTGACGACGAGCTCTGGGCTCCCATGGGAATGAGTCCTGCGGAGCTGAATAATCGCGGGAGTCATTTTCTTCTCGCGTTTGCACGCCTGAAGCTGGGAATTACACTGGCGCGCGCTCAAGCGGAGATGAATTTCCTCGCTAAACATCTCACCGAACTGTATCCCGCGACGAATACCGGGCAGGCCGTAAATGTGGTTAGCCTTCACGATGACATTGCGGGCCCCGTACGCCCCGCGCTCTTAGTGCTCATGTTTGCCGTAGGGTTGATCCTGCTGATTGTCTGCGCGAACGTGGCGAACCTGCTCCTCGCGCGCACGTCGCTGCGCCGGCGTGAAATTGCTATGCGGCTCGCGCTCGGCGCTGGCCGATCAAGAATTGCGCGGCAATTGTTGACGGAGAGCGTTCTGCTCGCCCTGCTCGGCTGTGCCTCAGGTCTGTTGCTGGCACGCTGGTGCGTAGCCGGGCTCAAGCTGCTGGCGGCTTCCATCCTTCCGCGCGCCCAAGAATTCAGTCTGAACGGTCCCGCACTCATCTTCAGCGTGGCTCTTTCGATTTTTGCGGGAATTGTGTTCGGTGTCGGGCCCGCGCTGCAGGCAGCCCGCGGGAGCGTCCATGAGACGCTAAAGTCTGGAACTCGCGAATCGCCAACGGGTTCGCGCTTTCGAATGCGCAGCCTGTTGGTAATTCTGGAAACCGCGTTGGGTGTTGTCGTCGTGATTGGCGCCGGTCTTCTGTTGCGCAGTTTCCTGCGCATCGAACATGTCCCGCTAGGATTCGATCCGCAGGGCGTGCTCACGTTCCGCGTCATTCCCCGTGGCGAGCGATATGCCCAGTTGACGCAGCGCGTCACCTTTTATCAGCAAGTGCTTGAACGAATCGAAGCCCAGCCAGGCGTAAAGTCCGCCGCTGCCGTTAGCTTTATCCCGCTGACCCTCGCTCGGGGAAGCAAGGGTTTCACCATTGAGGGTCGCGCGCCAAATGCTCCCGGCCAAATCCCCATGGCCGGATACGATGTCGTCACGCCGCGCTATTTCGCAACCATGCGAATCAATTTGCTCCACGGGAGAGACTTCTCGTGGCGCGACGCGCCGCAAACTCAGCCCGTCGTGATGATTAATGAAGCGATGGCCAAGACTTACTGGCCGAATCAAGATCCTCTTGGAAAGCACATTCGGCAGGGTGGCCCGGATGACAACGAATTTCCCTGGCTGACGATCACCGGCATCGTTGCGGACGTTCGCGAGGTCGACCCAGTAACCGAGCCTCGGCCGACCATGTATTTCCCCATCGCACAGTTCGCGGATCCCGCAGGAATTCTGCGGGACTGGGCCGTGCGCACCAATGATGACCCTCGAACGATTGCCGCCAATGTTCGCGCCGCGGTCTGGGAGATCGACAAAGACCTGCCCATCACCAGAATCCGCACCATGGAAGAAGTCCGTTCCATGTCCGTTGTCTCTCCGCGGCTGAACCTACTGCTTTTTGGACTGTTCGCTGCGCTCGCACTGGTGCTCGCGAGTGTCGGGATTTACGGAGTGACCGCCTACAGCGTCGCGCAGCGCACCCGCGAAATCGGCATCCGCATGGCGCTAGGCGCAACGCAAGCGCAAGTGATGCGCGACGTGCTCGGTTACGGCGTGCGGCTAACGAGCCTTGGACTGGTGTTCGGCCTCGCTGGCGCACTGGCGGGCACGCGCGTGCTCTCCTCATTGCTCTACGGTGTGCGTTCCACCGATGCGATCACGTTTGTCGCGGTATCCATGGTCCTTACGGCTGTCGCGTTCATGGCCAGCTATCTTCCGGCGCGCCGCGCCATGCGCGTCGATCCCATCATCGCCCTACGTTACGAATAAATTTGGTAAATTTCGTCTGTCCCGATTGAACTATTTGCTTGCCAATCCGTCTTACGGCATAGCAGACGTGACTTGTAATCCGCTTTGCGCTACGGTACGGAAACGTTGCGTGGCGTCCTGGGCGAACGGCTAGTCTGACCGAGGAGGAATGCGGACATGAGAATCCTGACTTTGTTCGAGACGATCTCGTTGGATGTGCGCATCGCGATTCGCAGTCTCCTGAAGAATCCCGGTTTCCTGGTCGTCGTAATATTGTCGCTGGCCTTGGGAATCGCGGCCAACTGCACAATCTTCAGCGTTCTAGACACCCTCCTCTACCGACCATTGCCGTATCCCCAGCCGGAAAAGCTCGTAGTGATTTGGCAGACGGAACAAGCGCACCCGGAACAACGCAATGCTCCGCCCATCGCGCAACAGGTCGACTGGAACAAGCAGAATCATGTCTTTGAAGACATCGCGCTGATCAGCTTCAACGACACGGCCAGCGTTTCCGGCCTCGGCGAGCCGAGACCGCTGCGCACGCAATACTTGACTCCTAATCTTTTCAGCTTGCTCGGCGCGAAACCGATTATTGGAAGAGTGTTTCTGGCCACGGAAGCGCAAGACAAAGCTCAGACAATAGTGATCAGCTACGAATTCTGGAAGCGCGAGCTCAACAGCGATCCCCAGGTGCTGGGAAAAAGCTTCTCCATCGAGGGCGTGGTCTCGACCATTGTCGGAGTCATGCAGCCTCATTTGTCTCCCTTTTATGGCGGCCGCATCGACTTGTGGGTGCCCATCAATCCGGAGAGCAGCCGCTATTCAACGCGTATCGATCATTGGCTGATGCCCGTCGCGCGCTTGAAGCCGGGCGTCGCCATCGCGCAGGCGCAAACAGAGATGGACGTGATCTCGCGCCGCCTGGAGCAGGAATATTCGGCGACCAATAAAGGCACCGGCGCGATAGTTCTTCCTTTACACGACGACCTTTTCCGCTTCGCCGGACCCGTGCTGTATCCGCTCTTCGGCGCGGTGGCGTTTGTTTTGCTCATTGCCTGCGTCAACGTCGCCAACCTCTTGCAGTTCCGCACCGAGACCCGCCGCAAAGAGTATGCCCTGCGCTCTTCTCTCGGCGCCGGGCGGCGCCGGTTGATTCAGCAGTTGCTGACGGAAAGCGGGCTGTTGGCTCTTTCCGGAGGCTTGCTGGGCACGGCCCTGACCTATGCCGGAATCAAACTGCTCGTTGCGCTGGCCGGAGACTTTCCGAATGCAGCCGACGTCGGCGTGGATGGCCGGGTTCTGCTGGTTACGCTGGGCGTTTCGCTGGTGACCGCCATTCTGTTTGGTTTGGCTCCCGCGATTCAAGCTTCTCGTCCCGACCTGAATGTCGTGTTAAGGGAAGGCGAACGCAAGACAACCAACACTTCGGGGCGGCTGGCTCGGCACTCGCTGGCCGTTGCCGAGGTGGCCCTCGCCATGGTGCTGCTGGTCGGCGCCGGGCTGATGATCAATACCATGCTGCGCTTGCAGCGAGTCAACCCCGGATTCAACGCCAGCCATGTGTTAAGCATGGATTTCCAACTCCCAGAAGGAGGGAAGTATGTAGAGCGCGTGCCGGGTGGGGACATGGAGAAGACGCTGCCTTCGGTCACCGCGTTCTATCAGCGTCTTTTAGAAAAAACCGGCCCGCTGGCCGGGGTGGAGTCCGCTGCGCTGATCGGGGCGTTGCCCACGCGGTGCTGCCCTGAATTCTATTCGTTTGCGATTCTCGGGCATCCGGCGCCGTCGCCGGAAAATCGACCGCGGGCCGGATATAGCGAAGTCAGCTCCGGAATATTCAGCACGCTGAAGATTCCGCTGGTAAAGGGGCGCTACCTCGACGAGCACGATACGGAGGCCGCACCGTGGGTCATCGCGGTCAACCAAGCTTTCGCCAACAAGTTTTTCCCGAACGAAAACCCCCTCGGCCAGCAAATCCTCTTGCGATACGACCCGTATCCGGTGGACGAGGCGCGGCCCCGGCAGATCGTCGGAATTGTCGGCGACGTCAAACATTTTGGCCCGGGTCAAGAGACGCCTCCCTTTGTGTACGCCCCGTTCAGTCAGCAGCCGCCGGTCTTTCCCGGCGGCGCCGCCAGGGCTCACCTGCACAAGGCGTTAGTGTTGCGAACACTATCCAGCCGGATGAGCGGCGAGACGAACTTGGCCGTGAGTGTGAAGAAGGCATTGGCCGAGATCGACCCCAATCAGCCCGTTACGAATATCATGACCATGGACGCGGTATTGCAGGCCTCGGTCGGCGATTCGCGTTTCTTCATGCAGCTATTCGGCATCTTTGCGGGTGTCGCCGTCTTGCTGGCGGCGGTCGGCATCTATGGCGTGATGTCCTACTCGGTGAGCGAGCGCACTCACGAAATCGGCATCCGCATGGCGCTGGGCGCGCATCGCAGCGACGTCCTCGGGCTGATTGCCAAGCTTTGGCTCAAGCTCACACTCATTGGAGTAGCCATCGGAATCGGCTTGGCCGTCGGCGTGGCTCGCCTGATCTCCAGCTTTCTGTTCGGAGTCAAGCCGACCGATCCCCTGACGTACGCGGCGGTGGCAGTGGGACTGGCGGCTGTCGCGTTGCTGGCCTGTTACATTCCGGCGCGGCGAGCAATGAAGGTCGATCCGCTCGTGGCGTTGCGCTACGAATAAGTCGCACTGCTTTGCATGCCCGATTCCCCGTCGTTACGAATAGGGCACATCGCTCGCATTGGGATACAACTGTCCCGAAAAATCCACGCATCCAACCTCGAACCCAGCCAACATTCTAAAAAAAGGGGACGTTCATGCGCATTTTCGCGTTAATCTTCACTCTCGTTTTCGCCGCACTCCTGTTCGCCACACCTTTACACGCCCAAAAGATCGAGCTCTACGGCGGCTATTCCTTTACCCATGCTCCCGTTACGTTCCTGCAAACTGCGGCGCTATGCCCCGTCCCCGGCTGCCCCACGGCCGCGAATACTCAACATCTCAACCTCAACGGCTGGGAAGCTTCTGCTGCTCTAAACGTTCTGGGCCCACTCGCTCTCGCCGCCGAGTACAGCGACACTTCCGGCTCGTACCAGGGCTCTAACACGCACTTGAAAACCTATCTCGTTGGCCCGCAGCTGCGGTTCCCTGGGCGCATTTCTCCCTTCGCGCATGTTCTAGTCGGCGGCGCCCACGAATCCGTTGGCTCCAGCACTGCACCGGTATTCACTGCCCCCACTACGCAAAACGGCTTTGCCGCCACGCTCGGCGCCGGTCTGGACCTGAAGTTGTTGCCTCTTCTGTCTTTGCGTCCCATCGAGATTGACTATCTCCTTACCCATTTCAACTCCACGACCCAGAACCAACCCCGCTTTTCCGCAGGCCTCGTGTTGCGCTTCTAAAGCGGTCTGAGAGTTGACATGGACAGTGGCAAGCAGAGGCGGCTTGGAACCTGAAACCTCGCGTAGAAAAGA